>ENA-OPCE01000335-OPCE01000335.1-human-gut-metagenome-genome-assembly--contig:-NODE-335-length-42173-cov-4.843891_pt1 | contig 42173 bp, 41 predicted proteins | sample MGYA00241247_ERZ501474 | MGnify/ENA primary metagenome ERZ501474 (study PRJEB25962, sample SAMEA2042572) | human gut metagenome | biome: human gut; feature: human-associated habitat; material: faeces... | reverse complement strand
TAATTATCTAACATGATGAGGTCTATTTCTATCCACTATATTATTTGGCGCTTACTATTGAAACGTTTAGAGATTTCTACGATTGGGATAACTGAGAATGCAAGTAATGCTGCAATCGCGAAATGAGATGGATCAAGAGGAACTAAACTAAATAAATGAGAAAGAGGTGTAAAGATGATGGCTAACTGTAATACAAGACCTAAAGCTGTTGCACCCCATAAATACTTATTGTTGAATACCTGTTTATTAAATACTGAATGATGACTCTTTACGTTAAAAGCATGACATAATTCAGCACCTGACATAGTAATAAAGGCCATAGTCATCGCATATTCATGATTACTGAAATACTGACCAATTGAATAAGAAACTAAAGTAAGTAAACCTACCATCACACCCTGCCAGATGACTTTCACCATTAAGCCATTCGCAAAGAAACCTTCATCCTTTTCTCTTGGTTTTCTATCCATGATATCATCTTCAGCTGGTTCTAAACCAATCGCAAAGGCTGGTAAAGCATCTGTGATGAGGTTAATCCATAATAAATGAATAGGTAATAATGGCACACCAAATCCCCAAGAAGGATTAATTAACGCAATAATAGAAGCTAAGAAGATAGCAAGTACTTCACCAACATTACTTGATAATAAGAACTGTACATCCTTCTGGATATTATCAAAAATACCACGACCCTGTTTAATAGACTGAATAATAGTCGCAAAGTTATCATCTGTTAGAATCATAGTAGCAGCATTCTTCGCTACATCTGTACCTGTAATACCCATAGCACAGCCAATATCTGCAGTCTTTAAGGCTGGTGCATCATTGACACCATCCCCTGTCATAGCGACAATCTTATTCTTTGATTTCCATGCTTTGACGATATTTACTTTATGTTCAGGAGCCACACGTGCATAAACACTATATTTTTCTACATTCTTTTCTAGTTCTTCCTGAGACATCTGAGACAATTCTTCACCAGAAATAACTTCCTGTCCCTCACTTAAAATACCTAAATCCTTCGCAATGGCAGTCGCTGTTGTCTTATGGTCACCAGTGATCATAATAGTACGCACACCTGCATGCTTAGCAACTCTAATGGCTTCTTTTGCTTCTGGACGAGCTGGGTCAATCATACCTACAAACCCAATAAAGTCCATATCATTTTCTATTTCTTCTACTGTAATGTTAGTAGGCATTGTATCATATATCTTCACTGCCACAGCTAAAACCCTTAATGCATCTTTAGCCATTTCATCATTGGCAGTCATAGCCTGGTCACTATCTACATCACGACATCTATTTAAGATCACATCAGGTCCACCTTTAGTAATAGACACATAATGATTTCCATCCTTCACAATAACACTCATCATCTTACGATCAGAATCAAAAGCCAATTCTCCTACACGTGGATACTTTTCCATGAGTGCTTTCTTTTCAAAGTTCATCTTTTTACTTGCTTCTACTAGTGCAACTTCAGTAGGATCACCTAGTACCTTACCATCATCAATAGAAGCATCAGAACATAGGGTAAATGCATTCAACATATCAATAGTTTTAGAATCTGCTTCTTCTAAATCTTTTACTTCATCACCATCTAAGTAAGTCTTTAAGATAGTCATCTTATTTTGTGTTAATGTACCTGTTTTATCAGAACATACAATAGAAGTACTACCTAATGTTTCTACTGCAGGTAGTTTACGAATAATGGCATGCTGTTTAACCATCTTAGTCACACTAACAGCTAAGACAATAGTAACAGTAGCTGCAAGTCCTTCTGGTACAGCTGCAACAGCTAACGCAACAGCTGTCTTAAATGATTCTAACCAGCTAATACCACTCAATGATTCAAGAATAAATACAATCACACAGATCACAATACAAAGTAATCCAATTGTTTTACCTATTTCATTTAATTTAACCTGTAAAGGTGTTAATTCCTTTTCACTCGCATTCAACATGCCAGCAATCTTACCTACTTCATTCTTCATACCAGTAGATGTAACTATTGCTTCACCACGACCATAAGTGACTACTGTAGAAGAGAAGACCATATTTGTCTGGTCCCCAATCACAACATCCTGACTAATAGGATCAGTTGTCTTTTCTACAGGAACAGATTCACCTGTTAAGGCTGATTCATCTACCTTTAAGTTATAAGCTTCAATTAAACGTGCATCACTAGGAATCATATCCCCTGTTTCAAGAATAATAATATCACCAGGTACTAATTCCTTAGAGGCAATAGTCTGTTTCACACCATCTCTTAATACCTTTGATTGTGGTGCAGATAATTCTTGTAATGATTCAAGACTCTTTTCTGCATGACTCTCTAATACAACACCTAGAATCGCATTCATCATAACGACTATTACGATAATAAGAGAATCAATCCAGTCTCCTGGTTCTACAACAATAGATACCACTGCTGCAATAATTAAAATAATAATCATTGCATCCTTAAACTGATCTAGAAAACGTAAAAGAAGAGACCTTTTCTGTGGCTTTTCTAGTTCATTGGTACCATATATGCCTTGTCTCTTCTTTGCTTCAGAAGAAGTCAGTCCCTTTTCAATATTTGTATCTAAAGAGTTTACTACTTCTTCAATTGTTTTTTTATACATTTGTATTCCTCCTTTAATAAAAACAATCGTTTTATTAAAGGTCTCGCTGATCATAAATGACCAAAACAATCCGGTTATGTAAATCATAACGTGTTGACGAACGGTTCTGTAAGAGCTACTCCCCTTTAATTAATTTCATTCTACCAAATTCATATCGCTTGTCAATCATAGAAAGTTATTCCTATAATATCTTGAGGTGAAAATTATGAAAGAGGAAGAACTGAAACTATTAGAAAATGAATTCTGTTTAGGGTGTGCAAGAAGCTGTGATCTACTTCATCCAAATTGTGAAAGAGGTCTTGTGAAGATGCAGGAAATATTGGAGGAATATAAAAAGAGAGATGATTAGTCTCTCTTTTAGAATGCAGCTAATAAGCCATATGATAATGAACCAACAATAAGTGTCGCAAGTAAGATACCTAAGAAGATAGCTGTAATAGCCTTCTTAAAGTCCATATCAAGTAATGCAGCCACTAAAGAACCTGTCCATGCACCTGTACCTGGTAATGGAATACCTACGAATAATAAGAGTCCTAAGAATTCACCATTACTCATGTTCTTACTCTTGTTCATAGCACGGTTTTCTAGTTTTTCAATTAATGGTCTAGAGAAGTTAAACTTCTTAAGCCATTTAAATATACGTTTAATAAATAATAAAATAAATGGAATTGGTAAGATATTTCCTAGAATACATAGAGGTACTGCATAACGAATATCTACTTTTAATAATGCTGATGCAATTAATCCTCCACGACATTCAAGGATAGGAACTAAAGATACAATAAATACTGCAAGCTTAGATGAAATGTATTTACCTAATGTTCCTGCAAACCATAATGCGATTGATTCCATATTTATCCTCCTTGATTAACAGGATTAATCATACATGAAGGTTATTATAAAGTCAATTTCTTCTTCCATATATCGACTAAATCACTTAATCTGTAACGGGCATTGGCAGGAGAAGAGGAAGGTAGAAGTATAGCCTTTATACCTGTTTCTTTTTCCTGGTACTTCTTATAAAGTTTTAAAGATGTTCCACCGTTACAATATATCCTCTTGATATTTGTACCTTGTATTAAAGTTTTAATATCGTTAGGTACAACATCCTTAATAGAGGCATCACTGCTTCCTGTAATAGTACATGAATGAATAATATCCCATATCGCAATATGGTGTTCCAACAACATCTTTTTCTTATCTTCTATTGTTTCATAGTCTGTTTGTGTGATTGTACCAATAATCTTCCAAAATCTATTTTGAGGATGTCCATAATAGAAAGAAATTTTCCTTGATTTAACTGAAGGGAAACTTCCTAATATTAATACTTCACATTGTTCATCTATGATTGGTTCTAATGGATGTTCAATCATACTTTTCTCTTTCCGTTCACAAATCCTGTACATGAACTTAAAAATGAGCGTGGTAGGAATCTTGCTGCAATATTTAATAAGTATCCTGATATACCCGTGAACTGAACTAAACGATTATCAAATAAACCTTGTATACCTATTTCCGCAACAGCCTCTGCAGACTGTGGTTTAAATAACTTAAACATAGGAGACTGACCTAAGTTGGCTACATCCATAAATCCTGTCTTGGTAGGACCGGGACATAAACATGATACTTCTACATTATAGTCTTTCAGTTCATAGTCAATAGATTCACTAAAAGATAATACAAAAGCTTTCGTTGCATAATAAGTAGACATATAAGGTCCTGCACAAAGTCCGGCAATAGAAGCCACATTCAATATACGGCCTTTCTTTCTACGTTTCATTGACTGACCAAATACATAAGTCATCTGCATTAAAGCCACTATATTCAATAAAACCATCTTCTTCTGTTTTTCCCATGATGAATCATGAAATGCACCATGATCTCCAAAACCTGCATTATTGACTAGAATATCAATACTTATATCATCAAGTACTAAATTATTATATAGATCTACGGCAGCATCTTCTCCTGTAAGATCCATCGCAATCACTTTGATCTGTACATCATATTCAGATAATTCTGCTTTCACTGCTTCTAGTTTTTCTCTATGACGTGCAACAAGTACAAGATCATATCCTTTTCTCGCAAATACACGTGCACATGCTTTCCCTATTCCATTAGAAGCACCTGTAATTAATACTGTCTGTGACATCTTTTTCATCCCTTTCTACCATCATACTTTATCTTGACATTTTGTCAAATAAGCTATCTTTACTTATACTCTCCATACCTAACATGACTTCATCAATATAATTATCAATATAAATCAAATGAGGCATATCACTCATCTTAAATATCTTTAATAGTTCTTCTTCTACATAATGTTCATCAATACTTTGAGCACATATTACAATAGCTTCAGGATTCAACATTCCAATAATATTCTGTAATTCTAAAACAAGTCTTTTACTTCTACCTTTCATAGATCTTCTATTCTTGTAATCTTCATGATTTATAACATGCAAGAAACAAGTTTGTCCAGCAATAGAACTCTTTCCTTCTACAAGATGTCCATTAATAACTATTCCTAAACGTGAATCACCCTTTGAATCTAATAAGACTATAGAATCATATTGCATATGCTTAATATAAGCGCCTATAGCCCCCATATATACATTATTTTCTATTAATATACGCTGTTTATAACGATTCTTTATATTTATATCTATATCACTATCAGGTAATGAAAGACATATTGTATGTACCTGTGCATTCAACATCTCATCTATAAAAGAACATAATACTTCATAATCTAGTTTAGATACATCTTTTCTTCTTTCTTTCATCTTCTCACTATAGAGATTATAAAGACGTCCTATAACTGTTATTGTCTTATCATGCTTATAAGCATATATACATAATGTTTGTGAAAACTCTCCATTGACTTGATAGCCCATACTTGGTCTTCCACCAGTAGATTCTCTATATCCTTCTTTAATTACAAGATTACTTTTCAACATCTCTTCTAAAAGACTATCAATCGTAAATAAAGATAAACCAGTATAGAATACTAATTCATTCTTTGTACACCCTCCTTGTTTTACTAACGACTGAATAATCTTAACAACATTCTTTTTTCTAACACCCCTTATTTCATTCATACTTGTCCTCCAGTAAGCGCTTACCTTATTAATAAAAATAGAAAGAGAATCCTTAACGATTCTCCTTGATTCTAATCTTTCTTTTAACAAAAGAAACTAATGTGATAAAACCAAATAAAATAGCTGTGAATACTACTAATGCGATCACATAAGAAAAAGATGACTTCTCTTCTTTTTTAACCTTCTTATTCTCGTTTTTATTCTTTTTCTTAGTCTTAGTCTTTTTTACAGGTTCTTCCTGTTTTTGCGTTTCTGTAGTAGTGTCTTCATTTTTCTTTACTTCTACTCGTATTGATACTTTACGTGTAGACTGATATAACTTACCATAAACTGTATATTTACCTGCTTCATTAAAAATCTGATTATCCCAGATAATCTTGACCTTTTTACTTGTCTTATTAGAATAACTAACAGTCGCATATTGTGGTAATTGTGCTTCTACTCCTGTAGTTGTATAAACAACTGCAGGAACACTTACACTTGTAACAGATGCATACTTTACATGAACTGTCTGTGTAATAGTCTGATCATAAATATGACCATTTAAAGAAAATGTATGTACATACTTTAAAGCATTATTATCATAATTATCCCAGCGTATGATTTCATTTGATTGATCTCCATTAGACCATGTTACAGAAGCTGTTGCAGGTAAAGAGAGTGCTTCTCCTATAGTCACTGTTTTATTAGCTAATTCATTAATATGTGTTATTTTAGCTGCTTCTACATTCACTATACAGCTAGTGGTTACCTGTAAATCCGCAATAGAGCCTGTGACAGTAAATTGACTCGCATTTCTTGTCTTATATAAGCTTTCATCAAATGTATTCCAGTCAATATTATATTCCTTCTCACTACCATCATAGAAGGTTACCTTCGCCTTTAATGGGAGTGTTGGTGCTTCTCCAGAAGCAGTTGTCACTTTACCATCATAGCTGACATTGACTACATGATTATCTGCATAAACTGGGCTTATAAAAAACAAAGACATCAATAAAACTATGAATATCTTTCTCATTTATTTCACCTCTTATATCTATCTTATGCTTAATTCAAATAATAGTAAAGATTAATACTACGAATTAACCTAATGCGACATCTAGAACCATCATCAAAGTAAATCCTACTGAGAATAATAATACACCTAAATGTGAATGTTCTCCCTGACTCATTTCAGGAATTAATTCTTCTACTACAACATACATCATAGCACCTGCTGCAAAACTAAGCAGATAAGGCATCACTGAGATAATATAACTTGATAATAAGACTGTAATAAAACCTCCGATAGGTTCTACAATACCTGACAATGTACCATACATAAAAGACTTCAATCGAGACGCTCCTGTACTTCTTAAAGGCATGGATACAATTGCGCCTTCAGGAAAGTTCTGTATTGCGATACCTATTGATAAAGCAAGTGCTCCCATGGCAGTTATTCCTTTATTACCTGATAAATAAGACGCATAGACAACACCTACTGCCATACCTTCAGGAATATTGTGAATAGTGACTGCAAGTACTAACTTGATCGTTTGAGACAAGTGACTACGTGGTCCTTCCTGACTATGATCTAAATGCATATGAGGAATCAAATGATCAAGTAATAATAAGAATAGTATACCTAACCAAAATCCTATAAGTGCAGGAATAAAGGTAGAAGATTGATCAAGTGATGGAATGATTAAACTCCAGATAGAGGCAGCCACCATTACACCTGCCGCAAATCCAGTGAGTGCTTTTTGTATATTTAAACTTAATTCTTTTTTCATAAAGAACACACAGGCTGCACCTAGTGTTGTTCCTATAAAGGGTATAATTAAAACCATATGAACACCTCCCTTACTCATACTACATAAATCAATTAGTTAATTCAAACTATGTGATAAAGAAAAAAGATAAGCATGGGGAACACTTATCTTCTTTCTTGTATTTACACTTATACTTTGTAGTCTAACGAAGGGAAGGGATTGCTTGACTACGATACATATAATACTTAATGAATGTGTTAAGATTATAATTCGATTATGTCAAATTGTGTGAATCCTTATTTCCAAACAAATACATATCATCTATAGGAATGATATTTCTCATATATTGTGTGAGATCTATTTCTTTAAGAATGACTTCTCCTACAATAGATACATTATAGTTGTATTCATTTCCGTCTTCATCAATTAACTGAATACGCCACCAATCACGATTTGTAGAAGATGGATGATTAGAAGATTCAAGAAAGAATTCTTTTAATAGTTCTAAGAGTGTTTCAGCTTTTTCTTGTCCTATATTTACTCTTTTACGTCTAATAATTCTTCTAGAATTGAATCCATCTCCGTAATTGTATCCAGTAAACCAGATGTGTCCATCACGCATAATGGTTAAACGCTGACTGACTTCTACACAAGCATCCGGTTTTACTCCACGTCCTTTCGCATCTGAATAAAGTATGATTTTAGATAATCTCATGATGAACACCTCCTTCAATACATTTATTATAATTAATCACAATAAATGTATCAAACATTACAACTATTTTGAGAAAAATAATTATATGAAGAGTAATCCAATAGTATGTACGATAAAGGCACAAATCCAGGCAATAACACACTGGAAAACCACAATCTTTACAGCCCATGGACCACCTAGTTCTCTTCTAATAGAAGCGATAGCTGCCACGCAAGGTGTATATAATAAACAGAATATTAAGAGTGATAGTGCACCTAGAGGTGTAAGTATTGTCATTAAAGATTCTGTTCCTTTAAATAATACTGAGAGTGTAGAAACAACACTTTCTTTAGCCATAAATCCTGCAATAAGTGATGTAGAAATTCTCCAATCACCAAAACCTAAAGGTTTGAAGATTGGCGCAATGAATCCTGCCACCATCGCTAGAATACTATCCTGTGAATTAGAAACTAAATCTAGTCTTAAATTAAAACTCTGTAAGAACCAAATGACAATAGAAGCGATAAAGATAATACCAAAGGCTCTTTGTAAGAAATCCTTGGCTTTTTCCCATAATAACTGGAAAGTAGTTTTTGCACTTGGCATACGGTAATTAGGAAGTTCCATCACAAATGGAACAGCTTCACCCTTAAATAAAAAACGCTTAGAAATAAGAGCTGTAATAATTCCCATCACAATGCCAAAGATATATAAGCCTACCATGACAAGTCCAGCTTGTTTAGGGAAGAATGCAGCTGCAAAGAATGCATAGATTGGAAGCTTTGCAGTACAACTCATAAATGGTGTCAACATGATTGTCATCTTACGGTCACGTTCTGAAGGGAGTGTACGGCTGGCCATAACACTTGGCACAGAACATCCAAATCCAATCAACATTGGCACAATACTTCTTCCTGATAAACCAATCTTTCTGAGTAGTTTATCACTTACAAAGGCAACACGCGCCATATATCCTGTATCTTCTAATAATGATAAGAAGAAGAATAAAATAACGATAATAGGTAAGAAACTAATAATAGAACCAACACCCTGGAATACACCATCAATAACTAATGAATGTAATACTGGATTAATATTCCAAGCAGTGAGTCCTTTATCTACAACCTGAGTCAAAGCATCAACACCCATTTCCATAAGTGACTGTCCCCAGGCACCAAATACATTAAATGTTAAAAAGAATACGAGTCCCATAATAACGATAAAAGCTGGAACACCTGTATATTTACCAGTTAGAATCTGGTCTATCTTACGGCTTCTTTCTCTTTCTTTACTTTCATGTGGTTTAACCACTGTTTCTTTAACTAATTTATTAATAAAGGTAAAACGCATATCCGCAATAGCGGCAGTACGGTCTAATCCTCTTTCTTCTTCCATCTGTGAAATGATATGTTCAATCATTTCTTTTTCATTAGTATCAAGGTCTAGAGCTGCTTCTACTCTTTCATCACCTTCTACTAGTTTATTAGCCGCAAAACGTAATGGAATACCTGCTCTTTGTGCATGGTCTTCAATTAAATGCATGATGGCATGTAAGCATCTATGTACTGCACCACCTTCATCATTTTCATCACAGAAATCCTGTCTTAAAGGTGCTTCTTGATATTTTGCTACATGGATGGCATGATTTACTAATTCATCAATACCTTCATTCTTAGCAGCAGAAATAGGAACAACTGGAATTCCCAATAGTTCTTCCATCTTATTTAGATGAACATAACCACCATTACCTCTTACTTCATCCATCATATTCAGTGCTAGAACCATTGGTACATCTAGTTCCATTAACTGCATAGTGAGATATAGGTTTCTTTCTATATTTGTCGCATCTATGATGTTGATGATTCCTTTAGGTTTTTCATTTAAGATATACTGTCTAGATACTAATTCTTCACTTGTATAAGGAGATAAAGAATAAATACCTGGTAAATCAGTCACAAGTGTTTCTGGATGTCCTTTAATAGACCCGCTCTTTCTATCAACAGTCACACCAGGGAAGTTCCCTACATGTTGATTAGAACCTGTTAATTGATTAAATAATGTAGTTTTACCACAGTTCTGGTTACCTGCTAACGCAAAGGTAATCTGTGTTCCTTCTGATAAAGGATGTTCAGTCTCTTTATCATGATATTTACCACCTTCACCGAGTCCTGGATGAATATGGTGTTGAATAGGCGGAATAGGTGTATGATCTTCTACACCTTTAGAAGTCATATCTATTCCAATCTTTTTCGCATCATCTAAACGTAATGTTAGCTCATAGCCATGAATACGTAATTCCATTGGATCACCCATTGGGGCGAATTTTTCCAATGTCACAACAGAACCTGGTATTAAACCCATATCTAGGAAATGTTGTCTTAATGCCCCAGAGCCCCCTACATAAGTCACTGTAGCACTTTCACCAATCTTTAACTCATCTAGAGTCATAAAACCCCCTCCTTCATATTCTCTCAACAAGTATAGCACAAAAAAGCTTCCTTAAGTGGAAGCCTTCAAGTATTTTGTAGGTATAATCTTTGTAAGATAGATATTGTTTTCTGAGAGATAGAACTTGTATCCATCTTCATACATCTGTTTAGTATCAATAGTAAAGACATATGGTTCCCCGTGTCTTGAACCAACCGTCATTGCGGTTTCTATATCTTGAGATAAGTGAACATATATACGTGTCTGACTTAATATACCTTTTTCTAGAATAGAAGGTACAAAACGAGTTGCTGTACCATGATAAAGAATATCAGGTGGCTGTACTTCTTTCAAATCTACATTCACAGGAATAGAATGTCCTTGATTCGCACGTATTCTTGTATGATCTCCATTATATGAATAGCGCTGTTTCTCATCTTCTCTCACAATCATATCTAAGTCTTCTATTGTGATGTTTAATGCTTCTAATATCTTTTGCACATCACCATAAGCATGTTCATCAAGTTTAATACCTATACTTTCTGGACGATGTCTCAAAATATAACTTAAACGTCTGCTTTTTCGCTCCATAATGATTTCTCTAATACTTTTCCAAGAGCCTCAAATAATTCCTGTTCCTTGTCTCCAAAACGACCTAAACTATTAGAATCTACATCCAATACCGCAATCACTTTACCTTCTTCATCATGTAAAGGAACTACAATTTCAGACTTTGCTTCTGCATCACAGGCAATATAGCCTGGGAATGTCGTCACATCTTCAATAAGAATTGTCTGATCTCCCTGTACACATACACCACAGGCCCCTTTACCTACTTTAATATGTGTACATGCTATTTTACCCTGGAAAGGACCTAAAACAAGTTCCCCAGCTCTCATCATATAAAAACCTACCCAGCTTAAATCATCAATTGCATCCATGAGTAACGCACTTGCATTAGACAAGTTAGTCACAAACCATTCATTTGGTGAAATAAGTTCTTCTAATTGTTTTATTAATAACTCCATTATTAGTCCCCCTGTGTATATTCCTCATAAGACACAATCGCATTGATTGGTTTTCTCTTATCATGCATTGGTCCAGGTACACAATCTTCTCTTGGATAACCAATAGGTAAGATCATCACTGGTACATAGTTTTCAGGAATATTAAACTGTTTGATTAACTCCTTATAATCAAAAGAACCTACATAAGTAGACCCTAATCCTAAATCAAAGAGTTTAAGCATCATATATGTAGCAACAATAGACACATCTACTTCACCACATTCTCTATTATGCATATCCTTCCATGATACTGTCTTATCATAACATAAAATCATTGCGAGAGGTGCATGGAAATGATATCTAGTACATTCCTTTAGTTTTGCAAGATTATCTGGATCTTCTACTACAAGAATTCTTTGTGGCTGATAATTAACAGCTGTAGGTGCTATTCTTGCAGCTTCTAATATTTTATCTATTTTTTCTTTTTCTACCTTCTGATTAGAGAACTTTCTAACAGAATATCTTTCTTCTAACAACTGATCAAATTCCATAAGTTTGACCTCCTTATAAAACTATTATATAAGAAATACTCTTCTAGATAAATAAAAAGCGGTCGAATGACCGCTTCAATTCATTATTCTGCAGGTTTTACAGATACTCCGAATTTCTTTTCAATCCATTTCTTAGTGCTATCACTCTTTAAGATTTCAACAAGTTTCTTAATTGCTTTATTGTCTTTATTTGATTCTTTTACAGCGATGACATTCTGGTAAGTCTTTGCAGCTTCAGAACTTGAATCTTCAGAAGTGATGATCTTATCAGTCACTTTTGCATCTAATGCATAGTTACCATTGATGATACCGAAATCAACATCAGGTAATTTAGAAGCCACCTGTGCAGCATCTACTTCTACTAATTCAACTTTTTTGTTGTAAGATTCTACATCCTTCTTAGTTGCGTTTACACCTGCATTCTTATCTAATGTAATAACACCATTGTCTGCAAGTAATAATAAAGCTCTTGCTTCATTAGTTGCATCATTAGGAATTGCAATCTTAGCACCATCTTTGATATCAGATACTGCTTTATATTTAGTTGAATATAATCCTAAAGGTTCAAAGTGGATTGCACCAACTGATACTAGATATCCATCATCACCCTTCTTATAACCTTTGTCTTTGTTGTAAGAAGTTAGGTATGGCTGATGCTGGAAGAAGTTTGCATCTAATGAACCATCTGAAGTAGATGGGTTGATGTTAGGATAATCTGAGAATTCCTTAATCTTTAATTTATATCCTGCTTTTTCAAATTCTGGCTGGACATGCTTTAAGATAATAGCATGAGGTGAAGTTGTAGCCCCTACTGTAATAGTTTTAGAATCTGACTTACTTCCACATCCTGCTAATGAGAAAGCTAAAAGACCTGCTGTAAATACTTTTAAAATGTTTTTGTTCATAATATTTTCCTCCAATGTATATAAATTAATGTGTTGTTTTTTCTACGAGTTTGTCACCAATTGCCTGAACAATTGAAATTAAAATAAGAATTAAGATAATAACGACGAATGTGATATCTCCCATTGATCTCTGTAGACCATATCTGATCGCCATATCACCAAGTCCGCCTGCGCCAACAGAACCAACAATCGCAATCTGTCCGACTAACGCAATAAATGAAATTGTAAGACCTCTGATCATCCCTGGAATATTTTCTCTTAGATAAACATCAAAGATGATTTCTTTTGTACTGAGTCCCATCGCAATACTTGCTTCAATGATTCCTGGATCAATTTCCATAATGGCTGATTCCATCTGTCTTGCGACAAATGGTGCTGTTCCTATAACTAGAGGAACAAGTGCACCTTCGATACCAATTGTTGTACCAAATAAAGCACGAGAGAGTACAGCTACAGTAGGAATTAAGATAATAAATGGAATAGATCTAAATAAGTTAATAATCTTATCTAAGATCCAGAAAACTGGTTGATTTTCTTTTAAACCATCTTTTCTAGTGACTACTACAATAACTGCTAATAAGATTCCAATAACCACTGAGATTAAACCACTGATTACCAACATTAATAATGTATCAATAATAGCTTGTGGAAAATCTGAAGCAAACTCTATAACGTTTGGAAATAGCTTAGTTACCACGTTTAATCACCTCCACTTTAACTCCCTGTTGTTTTGTGAATTCTAATGCTTTCTTGATATCTACATCTTCACCTGTAAAGATTGTAATAAGTGTACCAATTGGCTGTCCCTGGATAATTTCTACATTCCCAAAGATAATAGAACAATCTACACTGTAATCTCTTGATAATACTGAAATTAATGCGACATCTGTATTAGAACTCTGATACTGTAATTTCACCATCTGCTGGTTTTCATTTAACTGTGTAATACGATGATTGTCTTTGATCAATTCATCAATCTTATTAAGATTGTTTGTAGTAGCGATAAAGTTCTTAGTAATTTGATGCTGTGGATTAGAGAAGATATCAACAATACTGCCCTGTTCTACCACACGACCATCTTCCATGACTGCCACCTTATCACATACTTCCTTGACTACAGCCATTTCATGAGTAATTAAAATAACTGTTAAGCCAAATTCTTTATTTACTTTCTTAATAAGTTGAAGAATACTTTGTGTTGTCTGAGGGTCTAAAGCACTTGTGGCTTCATCACATAGAAGTACTTTAGGATTGTTGGCAAGCGCTCTTGCGATTGCAACTCTTTGTTTCTGTCCTCCAGATAACTGACTTGGATAAGAATCTTTTCTTTCTACCAAATCGATAAGTTCGAGTAATTCTAAGACTCTCTTTTGAATCTTATCTTTACTCCAGCCTAGATGTTTTAATGGAAAAGCGATATTATCGTAGATAGTACGACTGTTGTAAAGATTAAAGTGCTGGAAGATCATTCCAATCTTTTCTCTTTCTTTTCTTAAATCTGCATCTGATAGTTTTAATAAATCTTTATCCCCAAATACAACAGCACCGCTATCAGGTTTTTCTAATAGGTTGATACATCTTACTAATGTAGATTTACCAGCCCCTGAGAAACCAATAATACCGTAGATTTCCCCTTCTTCAATATTCAGACTGACATCCTTGACAGCATGGACATCGCCATCTTTAGTTTTAAAAGTCTTTGTAACATGTTCTAAGTGGATCATGTTCTCTCTCCTTCCCTTAAATAAAAAACGTTCTCATCCATATAATAGGACGAGAACGTAATGTTTCGTGTTACCACCTAAATGCATTATTAAGTCACCTTAATAACCTCTTCGAGTACATGCATACTCTATCGCTGTAACGGGCGCTCCCGTCATGACTTACATTTCAGCCATGCAACTCCAAGACCATCTTCCTATAACTTCCCTTTATTCCTTCTCAGCTAACGGAACTCTCTGTATAAGTTTCATTACAGTACTCTTCTTTTCACTGTCTTTTCTTGATGTGGTTTCATCTTAGCACCACATAAAAAGCACGTCAACACAAAACACGATAATATCTACTGCTTTAGTAGGATTATAGTTTTATAAAATAGGGTACCATAGTTTTAGACTATATCAGTGTGTAAAAAAAGGATCTGTATTTCTACAGACCCTTATCTATAGCATCATGAATAATATCAGCATGATCAAAGGCAAGATCATTCATACCTATATTGATATCACCACATCTTAAATGTGTTTCATCGACAATAGTGAACCATTTTGCTTCTTTGGCATCATCACCAGCTTCTGGATGAATACTATTCTTATCTACATCTGCATAAAATGCGGTAGATACAACCCATCCACGAGGATCTCTTCCCGGCTGACTATAAACACCTACAAGCTTCATAGACACACCTTCTATACCTGTCTCTTCTTTAAGTTCTCTTGAAGCCGTCTTTTCAATCGGTTCATTCTTATTAGCGAAGCCACCAGGCAGTCCCCATTTACCTATATAAGGATGTCCACCACGTTTAACCAATAGAATCTCTGTCACATCAGAATGAGCAAAGATACAAATATCAGCTGTCAGTGAAGGTTTAGGATATTTATCAGGATTATAGCTTTTTAAAAATTCTTCTTCTGTAAGACCGTTCTTATCTCTACACATTAGAAATCAACTTCTGTATCGTAGTAGCAAGCCTTTAATAAGTTTTCCATTTCTTCCTGAGTTGGAATACGTGGGTTAGAACCTGTACATGCATCAGCAATAGCGTTCTTAGCGATTTCTGGTAATCTTTCTAAGAATACATCTTCAGGTACAAATCCAACTTCAGCTGGTAAACCATCAGCACCATAGTGGTTGATACTATGTGGGATATTTAATGCATCATTCATACCTCTTAAGTATTTAATTAATAATGCAACCTTTTCATCATCATTTTCTCCACCTAAGTGCATGTAATCAGCAATTACACCATAACGTTTCTTAGCTGTTTCATCTTTAGCGTTATAAGCAATAACCTTTGGTAAGTACATAGCATTAGCTGCACCATGGATAATATGTCCACCCTGGTCTACGAAAGCAGCACCAGTCTTATGAGCCATTGAATGTACGATACCTAATAATGCGTTAGAGAATGACATACCTGCTAAGCACTGTGCATCATGCATATCATCTCTGCAGCTCATATCACCATTATATGATTTAACTAAGTTAGCCTGGATCATTTCAATTGCATGAATAGCAAGTGGATCAGTGTAGTTACAGTTTGCAGTAGATACATATGCTTCAATTGCATGAGTCATAGCATCCATACCTGTATGAGCAACTAATTTAACTGGCATAGTTTCAGCTAAGTCAGGATCTACGATAGCAACATCTGGAGTGATTTCAAAGTCAGCGATCGGATATTTAATACCTTTATCATAATCAGTAATGATTGAGAAAGCTGTAACTTCAGTTGCAGTACCACTTGTAGATGGAATTGCACAGAAATGAGCTTTCTTTCTTAACTTTGGAATACCAAATACTTTACACATTTCTTCGAATGTGATTTCTGGATATTCATATTTAATCCACATAGCTTTTGCAGCATCAATAGGTGAACCTCCACCCATAGCTACGATCCAGTCAGGCTTGAATTCTTCCATAACTGCAGCACCTTTCATAACTGTAGTTACTGATGGATCTGGTTCGATACCTTCATATAATTTAACTTCCATACCAGCTTCTTCAAGATATTTAACAGCTCTATCTAAGAAGCCATTTCTCTTCATGCTTCCGCCACCTACACAGATAATAGCTTTCTTACCTTCTAAGTTCTTAAGGTTTTCTAAGGCACCTTTGCCATGATATAAATCTCTTGGTAATGTAAATCTCATATTATATTTTCCTCCTATACAATACCTTTGATGACTAACTTTTCATCTAGTGAAAATTTTATCATAAACGCTTACATTAGTCAATGTTACAAAGGTATTTACAGTTTAAAAAATACAATGCATATCTTTAGTTTTTGCGATAATAAAGCCATTATTTAGACTTCACAAAAATTAAAAAAAACAATTTATTTTTTTCTTTGATTTATATACTGAGGCACACTTATATGGATGACTTCATCTGCGCATTTAATAAGTTCAGGAGCAGCATTCTCTACAGCACAGCTATAGTCCGCCTCTTCAAACATTTCGATATCATTCTTTCCATCCCCAAATACAACCACTTCATCACATTGCAGCTTCTGTTTTAAGTATTTGATGGCATTGGCTTTAGAAGCATCTGGTGACATCACTTCTAACCACCAATCATGTGAATACATTTCTTGATCAAAAACAGCATAATAGTCTTCCTTAAACAAATCATAGAGAGGCTTTAATTTATCATAATCATCTATCAATAATAAATAGAAGATATCCCCCTCATAGAGATCTTCATAAGTATTCACAGGATGATTTCTAGGATCATCTAAATGATCAGCTACAAAAGCTTTTACTCCTACACTCATCTTGTCCTTAATATAAGAGAAGTAGTTATTCTTTCCTATTTGAGAATATACAATAGGTGAAATATCAAAATTCTTTACTGTATCTAATATAGAATCTCCTAAATAGTTTCCTAGGATGACATCTCCATTAGGTGAGAGTATAAATGTCCCATTCTGGACAATTACAGGAAGCTTAAAGTTTATATCACCTATTACCTGTTTTGCGGTAATAAGAGAACGTGCAGTCGCATAAGTAATATTCACATCTTCATCTATGAGTTGGTTTATTAGTTTTAAGTTTTCTGGTTTAATCGATTTATCTGGTTCAAGTAATGTCCCATCTAGATCTGTTACATAGAGTGTCTTCATAATTTCCTCCTATATAAAAACATCATGATACTATTTTACCATGATGTTTAAGAAAAAGTTATTTTTCAAAGTATTCTGCGACTTTTTGCAAGTTCTCAATAATTGGAAGATGCTGTGGACATGCTGCTTCACACTGCCCACATCCAATACATTCACTTGCTTTACCAAATGTATGTGTTAAACGTGTATAGTATTCTCCTTGAGGTCTCCATGATTTAGTCGCTACTTCCTGTTTATCAGCATTATAAAGTGAGAAGTATTTAGGAATCGCAATATGCATTGGACAACCTTCTGTACAATAAGAACAGCCAGTACAAGGAATTTCAATACTACTATTAATAATATCAACAGCTTTCTTAATAAGTGTCTGTTCTTCCTCATTTAAAGGCTTAAAGTGTTCCATATAGCCTGTATTATCTAATAGCTGTTCCATATTACTCATACCAGATAAAACTACCTGTACATTATCTAAACTTGCCGCAAAACGAATCGCCCAAGATGGAATAGACATATCTGGATGATAAGACTTGAATGTCTCTTCTACTTCATCAGGTACATTTGCGAGAGTACCACCCTTCACTGGTTCCATTACAAATACAGGAACATGATGTCTTACTGCTGTTTCATAGCATTTATGAGACTGTACGCCTTCACTTTCCCAATCCAGATAATTCAACTGAAGCTGTACAAATTCTACTTCTGGATGTTCAGATAAGACACGTTCTAATAAGTCTGCATTGTCATGGAAAGAGAAACCAATATGTTTTACTAATCCTTTTTCTTTCTTATCTTTCAACCATGTGAAACAGTCTAACTCTGTATATTTCTTATAATGATCTGTTCCCACATCATGTAAGAGATAATAATCAAAGTATTCTGCACCTGTTTTTCTTAATTGTTCATTGAAGATTCTATCTCTATCTTCTTTTGTTTCAATAAAGCCTGCATGAAGCTTATCAGCTAATGTAAATGAATCTCTTGGATGTCTTTCTACTAAAGCTGTCTTAGTCGCTTCCTCACTCTTAAAGGCACAATACATCCAGGCTGTATCAAAATAAGTAAATCCTTTTTCTAAAAATGTATCCACCATTCTTTTAGTTTCTTCAATATCAATGCTGCCTGCATCATTTTGATCTAGTAATGGTAGACGCATTAAACCAAATCCTAATTTCTTCATATACATATCCTCCTTACATTCATTTTAACCCTAAAGTAAGGTTTAAGGGCAAGAAAAAAAGAGCTGTAACGCTCAAGATAGTAATAAATACTACCTATTCATTACAGTCCCTTTTGATTTTTTCATAATCATTTGAATAAGTGTAGGAATAAAGAATTCTATGATGAATGCTGCCATAAAGAATAATAATATCAGCATTTTAGTTACAGGTATAATCAAACTATATATATGTATCCTTATAACAAACTCTATAAAGACTTCTAGTAATACTATTCCAAGAACACCTAAAAGAATACTATTTTTGATATAGGTCATATAGAAACTCTTATTGATTCTCTTTGTAGTAAAGCCTAAATTATACAAGAAATCCCTTGTCTGTTTCTCCTCTTTAAGGATCAGATACTTGAGATAGAAATAGAACCCATACAACAATACAAATACTATAATCATGAATTGTATTAATACTTGTTTATTGTTGGAAAGAAGTTTATTGATTGCACTATTATCCACAAATACACCTTCTACATTAAAGCCTAGTTTCTCTAATTCCTGTGTCACCTTATCTATATTCTTCAGACTATCTACCCTTACAGTATAAGCACCTGGTTTCCAAGGTGTTTCTACAACAACCTGATCCACATCACTCATTGTATAAGTAGAAGGTAATGATCCTTCATAATATGTATAATCCATTCCTTCTTCACCAGGCACACCATATAATACCTTTGATTGTGTTGCACGATGTTTCTTCCTATATTGATCTATTACACTTCTTGGAACGTAGATACTGCTAGTACCACTATATGAATTTGAACTTATTTCTGTTCCTTCCTTTAATATACCTCTTACAGGTAGTTCTACCTCTACTAAATCCACGAGGACAGTATTAACATCCACATATTCACTACCTTCTAAATCAATACCTGTCTGTGTAATACCTGATGCATCATACATAGGAATAGGTAAATAAAACTTTAATTTAAGATCATCCATATTGATTGAATCAACTGAAATATCCTGATTAGATAATAACTGATTACTTATATATACACCTTTATTATCATTATGCTTTACAGTTAAATTTGTATAATCATCTTCATTATCATATACCTGCATACTCACTAGATTTATTGTTTGATTACATTTCTTTCCTGTAAGTTTTGCTTCTTGATATTTCAATTGAGTTTCAGTATCTAATCCAAGTATCATAACATCATTGTATTCTTTTTCATAACGCCATTTAACACTCTCAATATTCTTTACAGATTTAATCTTTTTATAATCTGATTGTGTCATAGGAAATTCTAAACCATTATATGAATAATAGTCATTACTCATCTTTTCCTTATATACAGTTAAATCTCTCGAAGCAATCGTATTGATTTTTTGTTCATAAGATGCATTATAATGTCCATAAACATTATAGCTATATGCACATATAATCATTGTGAAAGCAACAAGTATATTCATTACTATTCTAAAAGTACGATGAGAAAAACGTAGAGTAAATAATTTATGATTATGTGGTATCTGTGCTATAAGAGATGTTTCCCTCTTATTTTCTTTTTCTAGAATAAGTGTTTGATCAACCTTATAGAGCACATCTGCTTCTTCAATCATCCTTTGATCATGAGTTGCCACAATCACATAATGTCCCTCTTCAGCATACTCTTTTAGATACTTAATCATTTCTATCGCATAGGATGCATCCAAAGCAGCTGTAGGCTCATCAAGTATCAATATTTCTGGCTGACTCATAATAGCTAAACAGATAGCGACTCTTGTCTTTTCACCACCTGATAAGTTTCTAGGATATTTTTTCTTTAGAGAAGCTATACCAAGCTTTTCTTCATATGTATCATTTCTTTGATAACCTAATTTAACTAATTGTTTAATATGTTCCTCTATAGTCATTCCTTCAATAAACAAAGGAATCTGAGGTACATTGACCATATGATCATAAATGAACTGTTGTCTACTATCTGGATCTAACTCATCTATTCTCTGTCCTTCATAAATATATTCACACTCATATGCGAATTGAAAGGCTTTTAAGAAAGTAGACTTACCAGAACCACTCTTTCCCTAATAATAGTCAATACACCTGGAGAAGTATGAAATGATGCATTGTTTAAGATTACTTTGTCACCAAATGATATATTTAAATTTTTAATTTCAATCACCTTAATGCACCTCATTTCTTAATTCATCTACTATATTCAGCTTATTAATGAATTTGTTTTGAAGAACCATTCTTTCTATCAATAAGATAATTATGAATAAGACAGTCATACTAGAAAGTGTCACCATATTAAAAGTACCTAATATAAGAGACATGATTGAGGAGATTAGAGTAGAACTCACTACAACTATAGATATACTTCCCAAAGTTTCTACCATGGATATTCTTTGAAGATCCTTTTTTAATAATCCTGATATCAAAAGAAGTACAAGTTCTTTTTTTCTTTGCATAAGAAGATGAGATTCCAATACAATATCAATAAGTACACTAATAACTAGAATCACACCCGCAAATGTAAACATCATATTCTTATAATATGAATCAAGACTATTCATAGCTTCTCTGTCAGTAAATGAATCATTAATTCTATATTCCTTTGATTCATAATAGTCTATCAATTCATTCAATTCGTTATAGGTATTAGTCTTAACTATGTAACCTATATAACGTGGTGTACATTCTGATTGTTTATAGATGTCCTGAAGAATTGAATATGGGACATAGATATATCTTTGACTCTTTGATACATAATGAACCTTTTTATTATTCCTAAATACACCATTCATATCAAAGGTATAAGAAGTCTGATGCATACCATTTTGATCAGTTATATAGAGATCTAAATTTACTCTATTATCCGATAATCCCTGGTTCAACAGATAATAACTCTCATTATCCATATAGATTCCTGTCTTTGTTTCTTGAATATTTCTATCTATATATTTAGAAAGATCATCATCCTTGAAATAAGGCACAAGATAGACATCTTCTCCTTCTATTTGTGTATATATTTTATATAGAGGAAACGTATTCTTGTCATCTATTTTTATGAAATGAGAATAATCTTGATCCACATAACTATGCTTATCCTTAGTAATAATAGCCTTATTTTCTAATTGTCCTATCAGCATCTGCATACCTTGTTCTCTTGAATGATTGATAATACCAAGAATCATCTGTCCAGATACAAGAGACAAAATAAACACCATCATCATCAAAACATACATGAACCTATAATGTTTCACATAGTCCTTTACATACTCTTTATAGAACTTATGATCAACCTGAGAGATAACACCCTTTCCACATATATCTTCTTGAATCACAGAACCATCAGATGTCAGTCTTCCATCTTCTAGTGTATAGACGATATCTGCATACTTTATAGCCTCTTCTGAATGAGAAGCCAACACAATGGTCATATGCGCACTTAATTCTTTTAATATTTTATAGATTTCTATCTCATTCTCATAATCAAGTGAAGCGGTCGGTTCATCTAAGACAAGCACTTGTGGATTACTTACAAGCGCTGTTGCGATAGAAAGTCTCTGTCTTTCCCCTAAAGATAGCGTCATGACATTCTGATTCAAAGTCACATCAAGATGCATCTTATCAAGATAATCCTGTATATCTTTATCAGATAAATGTTTATTATGAATATGTGCAAAATACTGTAATGTTCCTCTGACATCTAGATGAGCCAATAAATCATTTTCCTGTAATACATAGCTGATACATTCTTTTCTGATATTATTTCTATCTTTTTCTTCTATGAGATGATGATCATAATAGTATTGATACTTGCTTTTTGTATCCATAAGCGCAATACAATAGAGAAGAGCTGTCTTACCTGAACCACTCTTCCCTCTTATAAGAGTAATAGAATGTGCAGGAATAGAAATAGAGGCATGATCAAGAATAACCCTATCATATTCTATACATATGTCTTTTAATTCAATCATATTATCATTCCCTTCTAATAAAAGCTTCTAGCAGAGCTAGAAGCCTTATTATTTCGTATAACACGAACCCCATTTATTAGTATTTCCATTTATTTCCCAATAATATGTACTGTATCCTGTTCTAGTAACACTATTATAATCTGTACTAGAAAAACTTACTCTCTGTGAACATTTATAAACACTACCAGATTTAGATGTCTGAGGTTTGCCTGACTTAGAAGCATATCCGCCTCTTCCAGAATATCCAATATTAAATGGATTACTTATCTTCCATCTTGTTGTTTCATGTGTATAATAAGTTGCTGTTACACTTGCACTCGTACCTGCACATGTCGTACGAAGAGACTTATTCAAAGATGCTGCGTATACATTTTTAACACTAATAATTCCAAACAAAAAACAAATAATAAATACAATTTTTTTTCTTCATGATTCTTTTTTCCTTTCTTTATAGTTTATAATAATCGATTAACTTTATTTCAGTATACTATGCCACAATACATATGTAAAGGCTTTCATTAAAAATGAAATTTATATTTTATCGATTATAGTCAAACACAAAAAGGCGGCTGTAATGAGTAAGTTTCATAAAAAGCAAAAAAGCAAACCGAGATCTACCTGGTCATCAGTTAGAAGTAGATAAGGTAACAATAGATACAAGAGGCATATATGAAATACGTAAAGCTATTAAACCACCACTGTGATGGTTTTCTCTTCAAATCAACATGCACTAAATCAAAAATTAGAACAAGTGTAAACTACCGCAAGGAACTTGATGAATTTCATATAGAAAAAAGAGCTGTAACGCTCTAGGTAGTAGTAAATACTATCTATTCGTTACAGCTTCTTAGTGAGTCTGACCTTCAACAGTCTTGATATCTTCCTGGTTTTCACCAATAGCTTTAACAGCTGCTTCAATACCAGTTACAATCTGTTCAAGACTTAATGATGGAGCAATTGGCTTACGGTTAATAACCTGGCTAGTGATGAATGGAACATGCATGAATCCACCACGAACATCTGGATATTTATTTGCAAGTGTATAAAGTACACCATACATTAAATGGTTACATACATAAGTACCAGCAGTATTAGAAACACTTGCAGGAACACCCGCTTTACGAATTTCTTCAGCCATTGCCTTAATTGGTAATGTAGCGAAATAAGCTGTTTCTCCATCTGCGAATACTGGACCATCTAAAGGCTGATTTCCTTCATTATCAGGAATACGTGCATCATTGATATTGATTGCAACACGTTCTGGGTTTAAATCAAAACGTCCCCCAGCCTGTCCAATACATAATACAGCATCTGGTTTTTCTTTTTCAATTGCAGCAGCTACTGTATCGATAGATTTGTAGAATACTGTAGGAACCATAAGTTTTACAACTTCTACATCTCCTACCTGATCAGAAACTCTTTTAACAGCTTCCCAGGCAGGATTGATTGGTTCGCCACCAAATGGGTCGAAACCTGTTAATAATAATTTCATTTGAAAGCCTCCTTAGAATGCTAAAACATACATTAAGATAATATGAATTACTAACATAATTAATGCAACTGGAACTTGAGTCATAATAATTCTGTATTTATTCTTAGTTTCCAGCAATGCAGCAGGCATGATATTGAAGTTTGCAGCCATAGGAGTCATTAATGTACCACAGTAACCTGCAGTTAAACCTAAAGCACCAACAACAATAGCATTTGCACCCTGTGCAATTAAGAATGGATAACCGATACCTACTGTAATAACAGCGAAAGCAGCGAAACCATTACCCATGATCATTGTAAATAATGCCATACCTACACAATAGAAGATAACTGCAATTAAGTGATTTCCTTCAGGGATAAGTGCACCTACACCAGCTGCGATAACAGCACCTACACCAGCTGCAGTAAATAATGAACCTAATGCAGATAATACCTGAGGTAAGATACCTGTAGAACCAACATTATCATTTAATCTAACACCATCTTTGAAAGGTGTAGATAGTTTTGGTTTAAAGATAATATATGCAACGATTAATGCAGCAGCAGCACTAATACCAATCGCATTGTTTGCACCAAGATTTGGTAAGAAAGTTGCAACTAATACGGCAACAAGAGCTAAGCATACTGGTGGGATAAATGATTTATATCCATATTTGTCTGCATTATCACGAGTTTCCTTAGCAGTTGGGATATGTCTTGCAGCTGGTTTTACTAAACCTAAACCAGATAATACAGCAAGAAGAACAACGATTAAACCAGTAATCCAAGTTGGAATATATGGTCCAACCATAAATGTAACAGCAATTAAGAACCAGAAAATGGCAGTAGTTACTGGCTTTTCACAGTCTTTGTTAGTTAAGGCATTAAACCCTGTTGCAGCAAAGATTGCACCAATGACGCAGTAGAATACTTCTGCAATAATAGTGGCTGTATTCCATTCAATTTGTAACATTGTTATTTGCCTCCTTTTCCATATTTCTTATTAAGTTTCTTATCGAACCATAAAGCATAAGCTCCACCAACAAAAACAGAAATAACTGCAATTGGAATAGACCATAATGCGATCTGGTTAGCAGTAACAACCTGGTCAATACCATGTGACTTAAATAATTCGTTTAAAGTTGCAACAATAAGTAATGTTCCTGAAGCACCCATGAAACAGTTCTGAGCAAAGAAGTTACCATAGTTTTCAGTAGCTGCAGCCATACCTTTGATCTCATCTTCTGTATCTTCATCAATATCACCATATTTCGCAATCGCAGCAGCCTGAGCCATTGGATTGATTAATGGACGGATGAACTGTGGATGACCACCAATTCTTAATGAGAATGCAGACGCAACAGTACGAACGCCTTCCCAGATCACTAACAAGCGACCTGTAGTAGCATTCTTAATACCCTTAATCAAGTCTACCGCTTTATCACGTAAGCCCATACGTTCACATAGACCTACAACCGGTAAAGTTAAAATAAATAAAGTTGCTGTACGGTTAGTTAAAAAGGCTGTACCTAGTGTATTTAAAATGTCCATGATAGACATACCACTGATTAAACCTGTTACTAAACCAGCAACAACAACTGTTGCAAGAGTATCGAATTTCATTACAAATCCAATAACGACAATTACGATACCAATAAGTTTAATAGCATCATTCATATGTTTTTCCTCTTCCTTCGTAAAATTACAAAATAATTATACCAATAAATGTCGCTATATGCAAATTGATAGAGATAATGTTTCATTAAAACACAAATTGAACACCCTTACATTTTACGATATTTGAACAAACAAAAAGAGGAGCACTATAATACTCCCCATTCAATCGGCTGAATTGCTTTGGCATGTCCATCTTTCATGATAACTTTATCATCTACAATAATAGTTGGATTATGTGTCACTAAATCAAAATGTCCACGCGCATTATGACTGCCTCCTAAGGCAAGATTTCTACCAAAACCAATATGGAATGTGCCAAAAGCAGACTCATCTTCAATATAGCTGGCTCCACGACACTTAGATATTGTATTTAAACCTATTCCAAATTCTGCGGCACAATACATTTCTAAATCATCAAATGATTCTAAGTATTCTTTCAGTTTACGTCCATCTTCCGTATCTTCGATATAAGTGATATAACCATTCTCTATTTTTATTTCTACAGGTTTATCCACTATTCCTATGTATCCCATTGATCCATCTAATATAAGTGTCCCATTTGTATGATATTCTACTGGTGGTATATAGATTTCAAAGCTTGAAGAAGAACATTTTCCTACTTCCCATAATGAACCATGGAAGATGCCTGGAAATCGATCTGTAATATCAAAGGTGAGGTCTGTACCACGTTTAGTCGTGACATGTATTGTTTTTGCATCACGTAATTCCCAGAACATTGGCATACCTAACATTGTGGCTTCATCAGGATCCATTTTTAAGAATTCCTGTTCAAATAATGATTCACCATTATTTGTAGACATTGGCATGGATAAGAACTGTGCGCCACGTGAAAGTGCATAGTTCACAGCATCTGTTGTAATAAATGAATAATTCGTTGCACCTACTATCGCATCTGCTTTAGCCATTTCCCATTTTAAATCATCTATACTTTTACCATTTTGTATTTCATGTGATTTTAACTGGACAACCTTACATCTAGCACCTATATGATCACATGCTTTTGAGAAGGCATCTGCTTCTTTAAGTTTTGTTTCATCTGTCACAAAATATACTAAATTATCTTTTGTAAGATGGAGCCAGTCTTCTACAACTATTCTTGCTCCTTCATTTATATTCATGTAAAATCAACCTCCAGTGCTCATTATATATAAAATCAAGATTTCTTGCGATACATATGATAGAAAACTACTCAACAACTTGTATTGCAGTTCAAACAGATACTACTCCTTCTACTCTTGTGCGTATCTCAAAGAACCTATACAGATGGACACCTATTACCAAAAGTACAACATAATAATATGTGTACCAATGATTTATCTCATCTTGTGAATGCATCACTCTATGTATCTACAAAAAAAATCTTATAAGAAAAACTGGCGCAATTAACAGAATCACGCCAGTTCAGTAATTCAATTCTTAAGAATTAAAAATAGAGTCTCCATTTGTTTCAATGATTTCTTTATATTCTTCATAAGAATCTTTTAGTTTTCTTTCAAGTGTTCCATGTCCATCATTAAAACGATCAACATAGACAAAACCATAACGCTTCTTCATTTCTCCAGTACCTGCAGAAACAACATCAATAGGTCCCCAATATAAATAACCCATGCATTCAACACCATCTAGAATGGCTTCATGAACATACTTTAAATGTTCCTTAATATAGTACATTCTATATTCATCATGAATATGTCCTGTTTCATCTAGATTTTCATCTAATCCAATACCATTTTCTACAATAAAGAGTGGTAAATGATAACGATCATATAAGATATTCATAACATAACGGATACCTTTTGGATCAACTGGCCAGCACCAAGGTTCTGGTGAACATTCCTTTACAAATGGATTAGCACGTCCTTTTAATCCACCTGTATTACCATCCATATCAACAGACTGATCATATGTACTAGAACGATAATAACTAAATGAGAAGAATGCGACTGTATTTTCTTTTATTAACTGTAATTCATCATCTCTCATTTCAGGTGCACAGTCATGTTCTCTCCATACACGTTTTACATAACCAGGAATTTCTCCTAAACAGAAGACATCACCAAAATAGAAGTTATTTAATCTTACTGTATTATATGCCCCAAAGACATTATCAGGGTTGCAGTCATATGGATATGTCGCAACAGATGAACATGTTAACATACATCCTACCTGCGCATCCTTATCAATCTCACGGCATAGTTTAACTGTCCAGGCATTGGCTACACAGATATTATAGTAAGCAAGCCACTTATCTTTTTCAGTTGTTGAACCAATAGGATCACTTGGATCATTTGGATTATCAATAGTCAATACTCCACCAGCAACTAGTGGGTTAATCATCATATTATTGACTTCATTAAAAGTAAGCCAGTATTTTACTTTACCCTTATATCTCTTAAATACTGTAGTGACATAACGTTTCCAGAAGTCAATGAGTTTACGATTACTCCATCCTCCATATTCAGTAATAAGATGTAGAGGTGTTTCATAATGACTTAATGTGATCACTGGTTCCATACCCAGTTCCAACATTGTTTCAATCATATCATCATAGAAAGCTAAACCTTTTTCATTAGGTGTTTCTTCATCCCCGTTAGGGAAGATTCTACCCCAGGCAATAGATGTTCTAAAGCAGTTAAAGCCCATACCAGACATTAACTTTAAGTCTTCTTTATATCTATGATAGAAGTCAATGGCTTCATGACTTAAGTATGCTTTATTAGGATCTAAGCACATTTCATATTTCTTTGTTTCTTCATTCCATTTAATACCAGGATCCTTAGAACCAATACCAACCATCACATCAGTGACATTAGGTTCCTTACCATCTTCTAGCCAGGCACCTTCACATTGATTGGCAGCAACAGCGCCACCCCATAAAAAATTCTTTGGAAAACTCATATTCTTTCCCTCCTATGATTCTATTCTAATCCAAAATAAGAAAAAATATGTTGTTCTTCCTATTTATGAAAAATATTTCTAAATATGAAAATATGTGAATCTCGCGTTAAAAGGCTATATGCATCATGCATATAGCCTCAACTATTATTTAATAATCTTGAAATAGTGACCTGGTTCAATCATGTCTAAGAACATCATTTCTTCTTCTTTTACATGACCACAAAGGTTTCTTTCACCATCATTTGGAATATCTCTTAATGCGATTTCTAATTCACCACGATAGTGAGCTAAATTATCATTAACGATTAATACATCACCACGATGGAACATCTTCTGTTCTGTTTCACGATGTGGGATACTTTCATTCTTATACTTTACTCTGCTTCCAGATGAACGTAAGAAGAATGAAGAATGATCATAACGGTCCCAGTGTGGATAGTAATCATAAATGATTTCCTTTTCAACATCTGATAAACCTTCTACTTCATCAATCTTGAAGCAGACGTTCTGGTAATCAACTTCTGATAAAGCTTTTAATTCTTCTTCTGAAGCATAAGCATTACCAATGATAATATCATCAACATCTCCAGTTGCAAGCATTAAACGAGCCTGTAAATCAATTGGAAGACCTCTTAAGATTTCTACTGTTGGTAATCCACAGAATACATTCCAAGGACCATGTGTATGTGGCTGGTTGCTTGATACGAATGCAGCTGTATGAAGATTTAATGATTTCCAATAAGCATTGAAGTTAACGAAATAGTTCCAGTCTAAACCAGAATATCTTTCTGGGAAGAAGTTATGACAGATAATAACCTGATCCTTGTTTCCTCCCTGTTCTAATAATAATTCAACACCCTGGTCCATAGAACCGTTGAATTCAATCTGAATATTATAAGGGTTTCTAGTAACCTGGATATCTCCTGTAGTACCAAATGAACCATCTAAACGGATGATATCTACACCCATATCATGGAATGGTTTTAAATCACTATAAGTAGCTCCTAAATGTTTAAATACTTCTGGGTTAGTATCTACTGCAACAACATAACCTAAAGAATGTGCCTTATCCATGAATTCTCCAAAGTCCTTCATGATCTTTTCTTTTGGATCATTCACTGATAATAAACAAGTAAAGATTCTTGAGAAGCCATACTTAGCAGCAAGTTCTAAGTAATCATAAACTTCTTTCTGAGTTGATTTTTCAGGATAAACTGAAATTCCTAAGCGATGCATAATAAATCCTCCTATTTTTATTTTCCGATAACATTATATCATTTATACCAACAAAAACAACATGTATTTTACATGGTATAAATACGCTCTATCTATATTATACAATAGTTGATTTAGTTTGCGTTAGATTTCATTATTTTGCACATGCTTTCTATTTGATATATAATGAGCATAATAAGGAGGGCTTCTATGACACTCAATAATATATTAGCGTTCTGTGTGACATTCATTATATCTGTCATCCTAACCCCTTTTATCGGTAAAATCACAAAAGAAATGGGTATAATAGCTCATACTAATAATAGAACTGTACATCACGGTATTATTCCTCGTACGGGTGGATATGCCATCTATGTGGCATTCCTTATAGGGGCAATGGTATTCCTTAAAACAGATAATCAGATCAACTCTATATTAATAGGTGGTTTGATTGTTTTCTTATTCGGCTTATATGATGATATTCATGACCTTCCTCCAAAGATGAAGGTTCTTGGACAGGTCGCTGCAGCACTTATAGTCATATTTTATGGTGGTATATCTTTAAAGGGATTTACTATTCCTTATATTCCTACTATTCTTTCTTATTCTATTGCCTTAATAATCACTCTAGGATGGATTGTAGGTATTACCAATGCAGTAAACCTCATTGATGGGTTAGATGGTTTATGTGGTGGAATATCCATGATTGTATTGATTACTACAGGACTCATTTCTATACATTATGGACGTACAGATATCACTTCATTAACACTCTTACTTGCAGGATCCATTGGAGGATTCTTAGTATTTAACTTCCATCCTGCAAAAATATTTATGGGTGACTGTGGGGCTTTATTTATTGGCTTCATGTTATCTGTGATTTCTTTATTAGGTTTTGGATTTAAGACCTCTACATTCTTTACTTTAGGGGCACCTATTGTCGTACTCGCAGTACCTATCATGGATACACTCATTGCGATTATTAGACGTAAGGTTCATCATCAACGCTTTGATGAAGCAGATAAAGGACATTTACATCATAAATTGATGTTCTCACTAGAACTAGGTCAGACTAAGAGTGTGCTTATTCTATATATTGCGACTGCATTATTCTCTATCTGCTCATTTATCCATATATATAGTGTGACTGCATCTATTCTATTATTCGCATTATTACTCCTTGTATTTGAGATATTCGTGGAATATACCAATATGATTTCACGTAAATATAAACCAATTCTTACTATTCTCAATATATTCTTAAAAAGAGATGATTTACCAAAGATCAAAGAATCTAAGACATATTTAATGATAGCAAAAAGACATCATGTGAAATATATTCTTATTGGGTTCTTATGTGCTGTGATCACAGTAAGTGGCGTCCTTGTTTATCATAATCATAATGATAAGAAGCCAGTAGTAAATACTCCAGTCATTACTTATGAGATGCCAAATCATCCTACTTCTTTAATGAAATCAGTACATGAAGATATTAATGCATCTCATACTAAGAGAAATACATGTCAGAATGTTGCTGCATTATTTGCGATTGATTTCTTTACTATCTCTAATAAGAAGAAAGATGAGATTGGTGGTGCGCAGTATTTCTATAGTGATCGTTTAGATAACTTTGAAGAGTTTGCAAAGTCTAGCTATTATGCAAATGTGAATGATATGATTGCGAATAAAACAAATCTTGATGAAGTCACAACATATGAAGTGAACTATACAAGAGCATCCGATGTCACATTAAGTGGTTTAGAGGATTATGAATATACGGATGTTGGGTTAGAAATTACATTTAATAAAAAGAATTTCTACTACAACTATCAAACAATTAATATTAAAGTAACACTTATAGAAAAGAATAACCGTTTTAGTATTGTATCCCTTGACTTCAACGATGGTGCGAACGAATAAAGGTGTTGTAATCAATATATTTTTATGATATTATTTATTCGCTAATGTAGAAAAAGTCTAAAAGAGAAGGAGGCAGGAAAAATGTTAGAAGTACTTTTGATCATTGTTTCTATAGCCCTAATTATTGTGTGTCTTTTACAAACGGGAAAAACTGATGGTATTGTTAATGCATTAACTGGCCAGAGCTCTAATCTTTTTGCACAGCAAAAAGAAAGAGGTGTGGATTTAGTTCTTACACGTATTACTGTAGGACTAGGTATTGCATTCTTTGTTATCGCAATTCTTATTAAAATGGCAGGATAATAATAAAGGGGCACTTATGAGTGCCTCTTTTCTTTTGTTGGAGGTGAATATATGAAAGAAGATGTTTTAGAATTATTAAAGAATAAAGACTTAAAAGATAGAAGAATAGATGCTCTAGCAAGTGCACTACATTATGATTCTACTGAAGAATATATCGCATTTGTAAAGCTTATGAATAAATTAGAAGAAGATGGTGAAGTGATTAGAGATAATCATAATAACTATCATTTAATAGATGATTTCCATTATTTAAAAGGTGTTTTGAGTTTAAATAAAAAGGGATTTGGTTTTGTAAAGGTTGATGAAGAAACTGAATACTATATTAATAGTAAGAACCTCAATGGTGCTTTTGATCAGGATGAGGTTATGATTGAAACAACTATCTATAGAGGAAAACCTGAAGGACGTGTTGTAAAGATCATTAAACGTGGTATGACTCGACTTGTTGGATTAGTCAGAAAAGGTAGAAGAGAACTCATCATCATGCCTGATGATCCTAAGTTTACTGATTGGATTTATGTAGATGAAGCCCATGCACATGGCGCTATGCCTGGACATAAGGTTGTTGTAGAGATTAAGAAGTACAAGCCTTATTTAAAGGGTGATATTGTTAAGATTATTGGTCATAAGAATGATCCTGGTGTTGATATCTTATCTGTTGTGAATAAGTATGATGTAGATATTGATTTCCCACAAGCAGTCTATGATGAGATTGAGTCTATTCCTCAGTCTATTGATCCAAGTGATATTCCTAATCGTTTAGATATTAGAGATTGGCAGATTGTGACTATTGATGGTGATGATGCCAAGGATTTAGATGATGCGATTTCTTTAAAGAAATTAGATAATGGGAATTATCAGTTAGGTGTTCATATTGCGGATGTTTCATTCTATGTGAATGAAGGAACTGAATTAAATAAGGAAGCGATTAGAAGAGGAACTTCTATTTATCTTGTAGATAGAGTGATTCCTATGCTGCCTCATAAGTTATCTAATGGGATCTGTTCACTTAATGAAGGTGTGGACCGTTATGCAATTAGCTGTATTATGGAGATCAATGATAAGGGACAGGTTGTAGATCATAATATCTACCCTACTGTTATTAGAAGTTCTCATCGTATGACATACAATAATGTGAATGCAATTCTTGCAGGTCATAAAGGATTAAAGAAGAAATACAGTGATTCTGTTGAATTATTCTTTAATATGAAAGAATTAGCTGCTATCTTAAGAAAGAAGAGAGATCGTCGTGGTGCGATTGACTTTGATGTAGATGAAGCAAAGGTTCTTGTAGATGATAAAGGACGTGCTGTAGATGTTGTCTTAAGAAATCGTGGTGAGAGTGATCATATTATTGAAGAATTCATGTTATGTGCTAATGAAACAGTGGCTGAACACTTTAAATGGATGGATGTACCTTTTATCTATCGTATACATGAGTATCCTAAGAAAGAGAAGTTACAACAATTTGTTTCCATTGCGAAGCCTTTGGGTTATACTATTCATGGGTCTCTTGAAAAGATCAACCCTCATGAATTAGCACGCATGATTGAAGAATCTAAGGGAACACCTGAGCATGATATTATTTCTACATTATTATTAAGATCAATGCAGAAAGCACGTTATGATGCTCAATGTCTTGGACACTTCGGTCTTGCGGATGAATTCTATACACACTTCACATCACCTATTAGACGTTATCCAGACTTATTGGTACATCGTTTGATTAGAACTTACTTATTTAAGAATGATTATTCTAGAATGAATGAGTTTGAAGAAATGATTCCAGTACTTGCTGAACAGTCTTCTAATCGTGAAAGAATTGCGATTGATATTGAACGTGAAGTCGAAGATATGAAGAAAGCTGAATTTATGTCTCATCATGTTGGTGAGGTATTTGATGGTTATATTTCTTCTATTACAAGTTTTGGATTCTTTGTATCACTTCCTAATACCATCGAAGGTCTTGTTCATATGACTTCCTTAACAGATGATTATTATGCTTATGATGAAAAGAATCTTATTCTTATCGGTGAACATACAGGACGTATGTTCAAGATGAGTGATCCAGTAAAAGTCAGAGTGACTGAAGCAAATAAGCTAGAAAAGACAATTGACTTCGAGCTTGTAAAAGCTAGAAGTCATAGAAAGAAGAAAAGAAAATTCCGTACAAGAAGGTAATATATATGAAAATCATCTCAAATAACAAAAAAGCATATCATGATTATTTTATCCTAGAAACTTTTGAAGCAGGTATTGAACTAAAAGGTACTGAAATCAAGTCTATTCGCAAAGGCAGTGCCAACCTTAAGGACTGTTTTGTAAGAATTAAAGACCATGAAGCTTTTATTGAGAATATGTATATTGCCCCTTATGAAAATGGAAATATCTTTAATCATGAACCTAGACGTATTAGAAAACTATTGCTTCATAAGAAAGAAATTAGTAAACTAGAGAAGAAGGTTCGTGAGGATGGTTTAACAATCATTCCTACAAAGCTTTACTTCAATACCTCAAAAGCAAAGCTAGAAATTGCTCTTGCAAAAGGTAAGAAGCTTTATGACAAGCGTAATGATTTAAAAGAAAAAGATGCTAAGCGCGATATTGAGAAAGCTCTCAAACGCGCTTATTAATGGGGGCGTCTTGGATTCGACAGGGGTCAGTTTGAATCAGGCAGCAGTCGTTGGCAAACGTTACATGCACAAACAAATATCTGGAAACAGAACAAATTACGCTTTCGCTTAATAGTCGACATAGACTTGCGAATGCAGACCTATCTGCGCTTACACCTTTAGAGTCTGTAACATAACCTGTAAGATAAGGGATATAGGATGTTCTGACTATATTCATGAAAATCAATCAGAAATCGGTATGCGAAAGATTGCTTATTGATCGTAACATACTTAAATTGATTCAATAAGATAAACTGTAGACACCTGATATGGAACGGCTTTTGGACGGGGGTTCGATTCCCCCCGCCTCCACCAAAATTAAGAGTTAAAATGGATGTCATCAAAAAAACTGATGAAATCAACATTTTTTAAGATATTTTAAAAAATCAAGAAATAGCGATTTATGTGGGTGTCACTACCTAGAAATCGCTATTTTTTACTTTAAAGATGAGATAAAATGGATGTAATGAAAGTAAAGATTGCAGATCATTTATGTTTGATGGAAATTATTAGATAATTATTTTTTGAAAGGAAGTGTTTTTCATGAATTATATTTTAAAACAGTATGATAATGATTTATTGTATTTTTCTATGAAAAATACAAATGATGGATTAGAAGTTTTAATTAATACTGTTAATCAAAATTTACAATATCTTTTACCATTAGACTTAGAATTAAGTAATGAAGGATTAAAAAAATGGCTTCAAAAAAGGACGATTCCTAGAAATAGAGCCTATGTTTCTAATTTTTTATCTCGATTAGGATTAAATGAAAAAGATACAAAAGGTATTATTGATATATGTCAAGGCTTATCATTGAATGATAGTTATTGGGTTGTGCAAGAAAATTGTAAAGACTTATTTAAAGATAAAAATCTTTATCATAATTCTTTTAATACAAATATTGCTTCTATTGCTTTTACAGGATATGGAAGTTATACAAGAACTTCATTTAGATCATCGCCTGAATTTACAACAAATGGGATGCTTGCAAAATCATGGAGAAGAATAAAAAATAATATTCTTCTTTATAAATCAGGAACAGAAGGATTTGCGAATAGTGGCTTAGAACCTTATAGTGAATATTATGCTTCACAAATTGCCAAAACAATGGATTTACATTATGTAGATTATGGACTTTCTAAATGGAAAGGGAAGCTTTGTTCAACATGTTTACTTTTCACAAATGAAAATGTATCTTATATTCCAGTTGGAAGAATTATTAAAACAGGTGGAATAGAGTCAGTTATTGATTATTATAAAAAGCTAGGTGAAAGCTATTATCAAGAATTATTAGATATGCTTGTTTTTGATGCAGTTATTTTAAATGAAGATCGTCATTTTGGTAACTTTGGTTTTTTAATTGATAATAAATCAAATAAAATTGTGGGATGTGCGCCTATTTTTGATAATGGATTATCACTTCTTTGTTATGCTATGGATGATGATTTTAAAAATATTAATCAATACATCCAAACAAGACTTCCTGCAACATATCAAGATTTTATTGCTTTTGTAAAACCACGTATGACAAAAAGACAAAAGGAAAAACTAAGAAAATTAATAGGTTTCAAGTTTGAAAGTCATTATAAATATCGATTACCTAGAAAAAGGCTCAAATATTTGGAAGAAATTATTCAAAAAAGAGTTTTAGAATTATTAGAATAGTAGTGTATATCTAATATCTACTAAGCATCTCAATGTAGTAATTCACATTTTGAAATCCTACTTTTTAAAACATTTCTGTAATATTAAAATATGACTCTAATAAATAGGGTAAAGTTTATTTTCTCTTTTAATTTCTATTCAGATTAAATTAGACCTATGAGATAAGATCTCATAGGTCTTTTTCTAATTCCAGTAATCTAGTTGATCGTAATCAACATAATTTGTTGATGATGCAAGTTTCTTAAAACTATCTTTATTCACTCTAGCATATTCTTTTATTTTGGAATCATCACTCTTATTTGATTTAGTTACAAGTACATCTGAACTATTTGATATTCTGTAAAAACGATATGCATTTCCCTTTAATACAACTGTATATGAAGGTGAGCCATAACGCATTTTACTCTCATCATATTTCTGTATACCATCAGGTAGATGATCAACAAAATCAACATCTTTAAGCTTATTAGAAATAGAAGTTGATTTATATAAAGAATATCCTTTCTTCTTTTCTCCACTCGCAGTGACTTCTAATAGATAAGAATTAGAACTAGGTACTACAAACACAGCAACAACAGCAATTAATAAACAAACAATAATAGTTACGATAGTTTTTTTAGATTTCATATGATCTCCTTTATAATTAATAGTTTAAGTTAAAATATGAACTAAGAAACTAATTATCATTAACTTAATTTCAAATAAGTTGCACTTGTGTAAGTTAAATTGCCTACTTTAAACTGTATTTTTCTATCAGTTGTTACTTGAGAAGTCTTATAGGTTGCACTTGAAGGATCTAAATATGAAACAGTAAGATAAGAGCTTCCTTCAGCATAACCTCTTATAACACACATATGTCCATTTTGTGAAGATTTAAAACCTGTAATTACAGGCTTATTTGCATTAATGAGATTAATTAATTCCATTGCACTTGGTCCTTGTGATATCACAGTTGATTTGATTCCGAATTGACTACTCATTGCCAATTGAGTTTCACCAATAGTTGCACCACGTTTATTTGGATCAATTCCATGATTTCTTGAAATTGTACTTGGAGCCGTATATGGCTTTCCTTTATATTTTGCAACACTACTAATACAAGTTGCCCAACACGTATAATTTGTGTCTTGTTTATACTTTGGAATGCTTAAATATTTTGAACTAGAACGAGTTTGCATCAAGTATATTTTTTCCGTTTTTAATTTCGATGCACCATATTTAAGTTCTTTATCTTTAATCATTTCATCTTTTGATATTCTATAAGTAGAATCATCCACATAAATTAGAATATCTATTCCATCATACTCAATTGCATGAACTTTATTAACTGCATAGTTACTAATAGATTTGTCTGTTAAATCCATATAAGTAAATATGCCCTTCGTTTCTGTTAGTATTCCTATAATATGATTTTCACTAAATATTATATAATTGGTATCAGTTGTTAATATTTTTCCATCTTTATACGTAGGTACTGATTCAGAAACAGATAAATTTTCTGATGTAATTTGGCAAGTAGATAGAAAATCTGTAATACACTCCAATACTTCATCTTCAGCTGCAAATACATTTACAGGTAATACACAAGTAAAAATGCATGATAAAACAATCAAGATTTTTTTTACATTATTTTTCATTTCCTTTATCCTCCTATTCTTTGTGATAATGTAAACGTTTACTATAGTTAAATATTATCATGTGGTTATGTATTCGTCAACTACTATATAGTTTTTTTATATATTGTCTAGAAAATATATTTATGATACCATTTTCTATGGAGGTAGCCTTATGCCAAAAAAGAATAATAACTTTTTTAAGTTAGAAATGTTATTTCTCAAGATTCTTTCAATAAGAGATTGTTATGGGTATGAGATCACTCATTCCATTAAAGAACTTACAAATGGTAAGATAGATATCAAAGAAGGAAGTATGTATCCTGTTCTTTATAAGTTTGAAGATCTAGGCTATATATCAAGTGAGAAAAAGCTTGTTGGAAAGAGAATGACAAGAATATATTATCATTTGGAGCCATCTGGAAAAGCGTACCTAGAGGGCATATATAAAGAATATAAAGAGATGACAAGTATTATTGATACATTTATGGAGGAAGAGCATGACTTACAATAAAAACGTTAAAAAGTATATTAAACAATGTAAGTATCTATTTGCTTCTTATGGTAAATCTGAAAAAGAATATATAAGAAAACTCATAGATAATATTGATGATGGTTCTCATGATATGACATATGATGAAGTCGTAGAAAGACTTGGTACACCCAAGGAAGTTATTATTAGTTACTATGAGCAGGAAGATATGGATCGTCTGATTGAAAAAGCAAAGGTAAGAAGATTATTAAAGAATTTCTTATCTGTTGCGCTTGCTGTATTATTAGTATTCTTATGCTATAAATCATATATCTACCAAAAGACTTTTGAAGAGGTAAGAGATTCAAAAGGTGGATATTTTGAAGAAACAATTGAAATCAAATAAGGAGAATGAACATGATAAAAAAAATAATCACCATTTTATGTATTTCTTTTCTAGCATTTTCTCACTCTGTCTTAAATGCATCTGCTTTTGAAGCAAATCCAACTAGGATAGAATTAGAAAATGGATATTACTTAGAAACTGTTATTACCATAAATCCTACGCAAACAAGATCTTCTATTAGAAGTGGCACAAAAACTGCAACTTATAAAGATATCAATGGAAAAGCTCTATGGTCTATTACTGTTAATGGGAAATTCACATATAATGGAAAATCATCAACATGTACTAGTTCCACATATAGTAAAGCTAATTATTCAACAAGCTGGAAATTAAGTAATGCCAAAGCTTCAAAAAACGGTGCAACTGCATCTGCAAGCATAACAGCTAAGCAATATCATCAAAATGGATCAATACTAAAAACGATAAATAAAACTGTAAAACTTACTTGTAGTCCTAACGGTTCATTATCTTAAAACAATCTTCTTACATTTGAAACAATACAGACTCCTGATTCATAAGAAACTATTCTCTGTTTTTATTTAAAGCATCCCACCCGATTAAATGTATATCAAAACACAAGAAAGACTGTGAGATCGTAATCGTCAAATAGTATAGAGTGGATAGAAATAGATCTAATCATATTAGATAATTGAAGTGTTTTTAGCCACTGAATTTATCTATATAGAGGATGGTGAGATTATTGATATTCAAAGCATTATTGATGATATTAAGATCTGGCAATGGATTGGAAGAATAAGGGTGATTAAATCTAAGAATTTAATCACCCTTTTCATTTACACCATATAATTTGGCGCTTACGAGTTAACACCAAACTCTTTTTTTATTACTATTCAAAAGGAGAGTTTCAATGTGCTCTCCTTCAAATTATTTTAGGAATTTCTTCTTATAATAATCAGAAGAAATAACATGATAAATATTATAGAGTGAATACTCTTCACCATTTACTACATAAGTCAAACTAGAGATGTTAGGTTTTTCTACTCTTGTTTTTAACTGGATACATTTATTAGATTCTTTCTCTAATGATTTCAACTCTTCACCATATACCTTAAAGTCATATGTTTCTATAAGCTGTGTAAAGTTAACTTTGTCAGTATAGTTTGTAGGGAATGACTTAGGACTTGGATACTCACCTTTTACATGATGTTCATCTAATATATCTGGGGCATTAGGGTGATTAAAATTAATATGATGAAAATCTTTAATAGTGAACTTCTGATCATTGACTGTCACAATAATATCAAATAGATATTCTCCTGGTGGTGTATGAAGATTGACTTCCAGCTGGTGGACATTATCTTCATCACCACTTAATGATACATCAGCAGTAATATCTGGATTAGTTGTCTTTGCGGAAGTAATAGATGAATCACTTTTATCCTGAGTATAAAAACAATAATAGAAAGAAGAATTCCCATCATAAGCAAGATGTCTCTTTATAGTTCATTAAAATAATTGCAATATATAGAAATACACTTGTTTAAGAAAATGTAAGCGCTTATAATTTAATTAAAGAAAGAGAAGTTTTTGTTAAAGAGATAACAATAAATACAAGTGCTATTGCTGATACTATATTGCTAAGCTCAAGTGTTTCTGCAAAAGCAGCTACTTCTACATTCTTACTGATCACTTACAATAACACTTATATACCATAAAAGGACATGCATCTTGTAAAATAGGAGGAGAACATACATGAAAAATAAAAAATGGTATCGAATCATTATATTTTTGTTAGGAATCTCGATTGTTTTTAATGGCTACTTGTTTATTGAAAACCAAAGCAAAGCAACAACCATAGTGCAGTTAAATAAGAAAAACAAAGAATTAAATAAGTATAGTCAATTATTTAAAAATGGGACAGATATAAAATTTGTAGATATTAAAGAAAGTGATGGTCTAATTTCTATGGCTTATCTATATCAAGATAAAGAGTTAATAGAAAGACACGGTATAGGAGTTATTATTGATAATACATACTATAAAATTGGTATAGGACCTGATATTGGTACAACATTGAATAATAATTCAAAAATCATAAAGATTACAGATGATGAAGTAGTATTTACATTCAACTTAGATAATGATATGAAAAAAAAGCGTTTAACAGTTAAAAGTGAAAACAAGGATATTCATTTTAAATTAGAAGATATTAATTAGACTCAGAGGGATGTAAAGATTAGATTACAGACGATGAAGTCTTTCTTATTAAGTTTGAATACATTCTTTTACGGTTGATAAAATAAAGAGAAAATAAGATGAATATGGAAAATGAAATATTAAAAATAAAATCTGATTATGAATATGTTTCACAATCAGAAAATTATATTGTTTTTGTAAGTAATACTTTTATTAATGTTTATCATGTTCTAACAAATAAAACACATAGAATTAATAAAGTACATGTAAAAAATGTATGTATTGATGCAAATGATAACTATTTATTTTTAAGTATGTTTGAATCTGGCTGTCTTTCTATTTATGATTTAAAGGAAGGAACATTTTTAAAAAAGAAAACAATTCTAAGAAATTATGAAATAGAAAATATAAGTCCCATGAATGATGATATAGTTATTTTATTAAGAAATAAAAAGGAAAAAGGAAAGATAAAAGACTTTTTTGAATACCCACAAACCACAGGTCAGTGAAAATTAAATTTCATAAACACCGATTAAACGGCGTTCATGAAGCTGAACCAGACACATGAATTTCCCATCTGTTCTATAATTAGATTAGAAATTAGATGGAGGTAT
>ENA-OPCE01000332-OPCE01000332.1-human-gut-metagenome-genome-assembly--contig:-NODE-332-length-42325-cov-4.836716_pt1 | contig 42325 bp, 40 predicted proteins | sample MGYA00241247_ERZ501474 | MGnify/ENA primary metagenome ERZ501474 (study PRJEB25962, sample SAMEA2042572) | human gut metagenome | biome: human gut; feature: human-associated habitat; material: faeces... | reverse complement strand
GGGAGCAGGCCGGGCGACCGGTGGAGCAGCCGCCGGTGCTGCCCCGGTATTTTGCCGGATAGGGCATGTTTAGACCCAAGGGGCGCTTTTTCGCTATTTTCCTTGCAAAGCGGCGGGCTTTTCGCTATAATAGACCCGTATGAATGCGCGTTGCGCTTTGGAGGAATAGTATGGAAAAAATTCTTGTTTTGGATTTCGGCGGTCAGTACAATCAGCTGATCGCCCGCCGTGTGCGTGATCACGGCGTGTTTGCCGAAATTCTGCCTTATACCACCTCGCTGGATACCATTCGGCAGGGAAATTATAAGGGCATTATCTTTACCGGCGGTCCCAATTCCGTGTATGACCCGGCCTCGCCCCATTACACCCCGGAGGTGCTGGAGCTGGGCGTGCCGGTGTTGGGCATTTGCTACGGCTGCCAGCTGATGGCATGGATGCTGGGCGGCAAGGTAGAGACGGCGCCGGTGTCCGAGTACGGCAAGATCAAGTTGACCGTGCTGGGCGGCAGTGTGCTGCGGGATGTGCCCCAGGATTCCACCGTTTGGATGAGCCATACGGACTATATCGCCCAGCCCCCGGCGGGCTTTACCGTCACCGGTAAGACGGCGGACTGCCCCTGTGCAGCGATGGAGAACCCGGCGCGTGGTCTGTATGCAGTGCAGTTCCACCCGGAGGTGACCCATACCACTTATGGTAAGGAAATGCTTCATCATTTCCTGTTTGATGTTTGCGGTTGCTCCGGCGACTGGCAGATGGATAATTTTATCGAAAAGACCGTAGCTGCGCTGCGTGCGCAGATTGGTGACAAAAAGGTGATTCTGGGCCTGTCCGGCGGTGTAGACTCCTCCGTGGCAGCGGGCCTGCTGTCTCGCGCGGTGGGCAAGCAGCTTACCTGTGTGTTTGTGGACCAGGGCTTAATGCGCAAGGACGAGGGCGATTTTGTAGAAAAGACCTTTACTTCCTTGTTTGATATGAATTTTGTGCGGGTCAACTGCCAGGAGCGCTTTTTGCAGGCGCTGAAGGGCGTCACCGACCCGGAGCAAAAGCGCAAGATCATCGGCACCGAGTTCTTTAATGTGTTTTGGGACGAGATCCGCCACCAGGATGAGCTGGGCTACTTTGCCCAGGGCACCATTTATCCGGACTGCATTGAGTCCGGCAAGGGGGATGCGGATACCATCAAAACCCATCATAATAAGGTAAAGATGCCGGAGGATGTGCAGTTCCTGGGCTTGGTAGAGCCGCTGTGCGACCTGTTTAAGGACGAGGTGCGCAAGGTGGGTACCATGCTGGGCATCCCCAGGGAGCGGGTGTGGCGCCAGCCGTTCCCCGGCCCCGGTCTGGGCGTGCGAATCTTGGGCGAGATCACCGCAGATAAGATCAAGGTGCTGCAAGAGGCGGATTGGGTCCTGCGGGACGAGATGGCCAAGAATGGGTACGAGAAAGAGATGGCCCAGTTCTTCTGCGTGCTGCCTTGCGTCAAGACGGTGGGCGTAATGGGCGATCATCGCACCTACGATCACCTGGTGGCCATTCGTGCCGTTACCACGGATGACTTTATGACTGCCGATTGGGCGCGCATCCCCTACGATATCCTGGCTACTGTCAGCAACCGCATCACCAACGAGGTGGAGCATGTCAACCGCGTGGTCTACGACATCACTTCCAAACCGCCCGGTACGGTGGAGTGGGAATAATTAATTCTTAAATATTTAACTCCCGAAACCCTGCAATAAAGCGGGTTTCGGGAGTTTTCTTTTTTCTCTTGATAACAATTTGATAACAGGAAATTGAAGTCAATTACTGCTAGATACCGATGGCTTACGAGTGGCGCCACTTAACACTCGGATCTTCTCCCGCAGTGCTTGGCCAGTTCAATTTCCATTCCATATATTCGGACTTGCTGATAATTCCTTCGGCAAGTTCTTTTTTGCGTAATGCCCATTCTTCAAAGAATTCATCAAGCAAAAAATAATTAAATTGAACGGCTTTATGTGTTTCATCAGGATACTCTTCGTCAGGAACATCGTGAATAGTAATTCTGTAATGCTCGTCAAGGTCAAAGAGTGTAAACATTACATCCTCTGCCGCATAGTTGTAAGGCTCATAAAGTGAACGGAAATTAACCTCTAATGCGTCAGCGATTTTGATAAGTAACTCTTCTTTCGGCTTTCTTGTATTTGATTCATATTGAGCAATACGAATATCCGCCGTCTTTTCATCAAAGCCCACAAGCTTACCAAGTTCTTTTTGAGTTAAGCCACGGAATTGACGAACTCTTTTTATTCTATCTCCAACAGCCATAATTGCTCTCCTTTCACAATCTGTTAAGCACATCATAGCATATTTGTTTAGGACAGTCAAGAAAGGCTAAACAAAAAAGTTAAATAATTTGTCAAAAAGAGTTGACATAAACAAAAATGTTTAGTATAATACTTATTAAATAAATATGTTTAATATAGAGAAAAGAGAGGTGATTTTATGAAAAACCGATTTATGAGAGTAAACGAAGTAGCTGAAGCATTAGAGGTATCCGTTCCCTATGCGTACAAAATTATACGCAAACTGAACGAGGAGCTTGAAAGCGAGGGTTATCTGACTGTTAAAGGCAGAGTTAACAGAGATTACTTTTATGAACGAATTTACAGAAAGGGAGGTGAAAAATAGTGCCTGTATTCAGGAATGAATCAAACGGAACTTGGTATGTTATGGCAAGATATGTTGATTGGCAGGGCAACCACAAACAAAAATGCAAGCGTGGCTTTAAAACAAAGCGTGAAGCATTAGAGTGGGAGCGAGTGTTCCACCTGCAGCAGAGCGCAGATATGGATATGAGTTTTGAAAGTTTCGTTGATATATACAAGAACGATATACGCTCAAGAATCAAGGAAACAACTTGGCTGACAAAGGTTAATATCATTGATAGGAAGATACTTCCGTATTTCGGCAAAAGAAAAATCAGCGAGATACAGACAAAAGAGGTTATTGCTTGGCAAAATGATTTGCTTCAGCAGAAGGACAAAACCGGAAAACCATATTCTGAGTGCTATCTCAAAACAATTCATAACCAGCTTAGCGCAATCTTCAATCACGCTGTAAGGTTCTATGCTCTCCGTACAAATCCCGCTGCAAAGGCGGGTAATATGGGAAGTGAAAAAAGAAAGGAAATGCTTTTCTGGACAAAGGAAGATTACCTGAAATTTGCGGATGTGATGATGGATAAGCCCGTATCATATTACGCATTTGAGATGCTCTACTGGTCTGGGATGCGTTTGGGTGAGTTGCTTGCATTAACACCGAGTGATTTTGATTTTCAAAACAACACGGTAACCATTAACAAATCCTATCAGCGTTTACACGGCGAGGATGTGATTACCACGCCGAAAACAAAAAAGAGCAATCGAACAATTAAGATGTCGGAATTCCTTGCGGAAGAAATGCAGGAATATATCAAAATGCAATATGAGATTGAACCGACGGGCAGACTGTTCCCGATTTCCAAAAGCTATCTCCACAGAGAAATAGAAAGAGGCTGCAAGGAAACGGGGTTACAAAAAATCCGCATTCACGATTTGCGTCACTCTCATGTTTCGCTTTTGATTGAACTCGGATTTTCGGCAGTAGCAATTGCAGACAGACTCGGTCACGAAAGTATAGAGATAACTTACCGCTATGCACACCTGTTCCCGTCAAAGCAAAATGAAATGGCAAACAAATTAAACCTTGAAAGGAGTACTTAATATGTCAGCGAAGAATTTAGACAAACACAACCGTTGGAGAAGTAAGACAGTAGCGTTTCGTATGTCTCCCGAAGAAGCAAATACCCTTGACGAATTCGTCAGGCTCTCGGGATTAACAAAGCAGGATTATCTGATTGACAGAGCGCTGCAGCGTGATGTTAAAGTGCAGGGTAATCCGAGAGTGTATAAGGCGCTGAGAAATGAGTTGACGAGCCTCTGCGATGAGCTGAAAAGAGTGGAGACCGTTGGTCAGGTTAACGATGATTTCTTAAGCGTGATGAATATGGCGCTAACGATACTGTCTTGTATGAACGAGGTGTCTAAATGAGTTTGAGCTGTCTTCGCCTCGCAGAGCGCAATGCACTTTTGATGCGTATGTGTCAAAAGTGCCATTGCGTTACTCTTGGCAAGAGTAACAGAACCGACGAAGCTCGAAATTATGAAGAAAGATGATATTATGAAAGACAGATGAAGCAATAATGTATTTATCAAGCATCAGCATCGAACTCGGTAAGGGCGTTTTGGATCACAACAATCGTAAATTTATCGCCGAAAATGTTGACCGAGAACGAACGAAAAACAATGTAGAATTCAAAAATATTTCCCTTGAAGAAGCGTATCATATTCTCTTTGATAATGCTCTTCAAAGTTACAATGACCGGCAAAAAAGAGCTGACAGAAAGATAGATAACTATCTTGAACACATACAAAAAAGCAAACAAGAAAAGCCCTTTTATGAGATAATTATTCAGGTTGGCAATCACAACGATATGGGTATTGGTTCTCGAAACGAGTCCATAGCAAAAGCCATTTTAGAGGAATATATGCTCTCCTTTGAAGAACAGAACCCGTACCTGTTTGTGTTCAATGCTACGCTCCATATGGATGAAGCAACGCCTCATCTACACATTGATTTTATTCCCTTTACTACCGACAGCAAACGTGGATTAGATACTCGTGTATCTATGAAAAAGGCGCTTGAACAGCAGGGTTTTAAGGGTACCGGCAGGAGCGATACGGAAACAATGGCGTGGTTACAATCTGAAAAAGAATCACTTGCGAGTATTATGGAACGACACGGAATTGAGTGGGAACAACAGGGTAATGAGCGTGAGCATCTCTCTGTTCTGGAATACAAAAAGGAACAACGGAGCAAGGAAGTTGTGGAGCTTGAAAATGAAATTAAATCATTAATAACGACTGCAGAAGATCTAACAGCAACGGTTGATAGGGTAACAGATATATCTAACAATGAGGCGTTTGAAAAAGAATTCACACTCCCCGAACCTCAACGTATAGAATCTGCAAAGAGTTACAAGAACCGCATTGAGGGTATGTTCAACAAGTTAAAAGCGTTTGTTAAAAACGTATTTATTGATTTAATGAAGGCAAGAAGACTGAACGCAGAATTGTATAGCAAGAATACGAGTTTAGGTTTTGCCAACATTGACTTGCAAAACTCAAACCGTCATTACCAAAAGGAAAACTTGAAGCTACGCAAGCAGTTGACCGACTACCGCTTGTTACGAAATGTACTCGGCAAACAGCAGGTTGATCAAATACTTGAAGCAGCAAAACGGCCAAACAGAAAAGAAAGGATAAAGAATTATGAACAAGACTTTTTCAGATAAGAACAACGGTATTGATTACACACTGGTTGGGGAGGTTTACCTTCCTAACCTGATTTCAACCGAGACAAATTATGAGATTGGAGTATGGGGGAAACGGCATCTTGAATATATCAAAAGCCATCGCAAGGTTTTCTATACCTTATTGTTAACGAACTGCAAACTCAACTCATACTTACACGATGTTGACATTAGAGCAACAGAGATGTATGACCGCCTTATAAAGCAGCTCAAAGACCAGCAAGGCATTACAGAACAGCTCAAATCAGAAGACCTGATGGCTTGGGTACAGGTTATGAATAACATCTCAAATCAGGCAAGAGAGATTCTGAATAACGAGGTTATTTATACAGACTAAAGAGTACGGCAGGTTTTAATCCTGCTGTTTTTTTACATAATGATTTTTTGGAGTATTTGGACTATAATAATTAACTATATACTTATTTGCAACTATATGTTATAATAAAACAGTTAGAAAAATAATTCTCAAGATATATGGTGAAAAAATGAACTATCAAGAGGCGAAACAAGCTTTAACAGCGTTAATCAATCGTTATAATGAAACATTACGAAATCAGCGCCAAGAAAACATTAGCGAAGAAACTATACGTGCGTGGATAAATGAATTCTTGAGTGTTTTTGGTTGGGACGTTCAAGATACACATCAAGTAATGCAAGAAAAAGTTCTTAGGGGCGAAGCTAGAGAACGACTTAATACAATACATTCAAGACACAGAAAGCCAGATTATACTTTAGTTAACCATGGTATTATTAAGAGCTTCTTGGACGCAAAAGATTTAGATGTAAATATCTTTGATAGTTGTGAAACGGCGTTTCAAATTCGCTCTTATGGATGGTCAGCACAAGTTCCTTGTGCTTTTGTAACTAATTTTGAACAGTTTGTTATTTATGATACTCGATTTGTTCCTAATGTTGACCAGACAGCAGATTTCGGTACGATTAAAATTACGGTTGATGAGTATATTGAAAAATTTGATTTGCTCTATGATCATCTTTGCAAAGAGAAAATTTATGCAAATCGCCTTTTTGAAATATATGATGTTGAGCCGATTGAAGGAGAAAATCGTTTAGATAAACGCTTTACGTCTACATTATCGGATTTTCGAATAAAGTTGGCACAAGCAATATTAGAGGATAATGACACTATAGATAATAACGAGATGCTTAATTATTATGTTCAAGTTATTATTGATAGAATCATATTTATTCGAGTTTGTGAGTCAAAGGGAATTGAAGAGCCTGAGAGACTGAAAACTTTTTTAAGTTCTCCAAATGGTTTTTGGAACACTTTCAAAAACTGTTGCTATATGGAATTCTATGAGCACTATGATGGGGCAATGTTCAATAGAGACAACACTTTTAATTCTCTAAATATTGATGATAACATATTCTCTGATTTTATTAATCAGTTTTACTATCCATATCCGTATAAATTTGATGTTATTCCAATTAAAACTATTGCTAATATATATGAAGAATTCTTAGGTAAGCAAATAATCGTTACCGAAAATGAAGCTAAAGAAGAGTTAAAAAGTGAATACATTAAAACGAACGGAGCTATTTGTACACCAGAGTATATTGTTGACATCATTCAAGCCAACACTATTAAACTAGATAGTATAAATACTGTAAATGAATTGTTTAACACAAAAATCCTTGACCCTTGTTGTGGTTCGGGAGTGTTTCTTGTTTCTTGTTATGAAATGTTAGCAAGAAAACTTGTTTCTATATTGGATGAAAGTGATACAGAACAAGTGGAATTTGAAAACTATAGTTTTGTCAGTGATGGACATCGATATTTAACTGTTGAAGCTAGAAGAGATATAGTTATCAATTGTATTTATGGAGTTGACATTGATGGGGCAGCGTGTGAAGTTGCAAAAATGTCTTTAGCGTTGAAAATTGTTGACGGTACAAATCCATTGATATGGGAGGAAACGGGAATATTTGGAGATAGAATCCTAAGAGACATATCAAATAATATTTGCACTGGCAATACACTAGTATCAACAGATATAGACATCGATCCAACGGAAATTTTGGATGTTAAACCTTTAGATATCCAACAAGAATTCTCGTCCGTTTTTGAGAATCGTGGGGGTTTTTCATATATTGTTAGCAATCCTCCTTATGTTGAAACAAAGCATTTTAAAAACGCTAATCCAAACGTTCACGCATATTTATCAAGGAAGTATGAATCGTTTGAAGGTAAGGCTGATTTAGCTATTCTGTTTATTGAAAAGAGCTTATCTTTAATTAATAATACAGGAAAAATTGGATTTGTTATTCAAAAAAGATGGTTTAAAACCAATTATGGAAAGAAAATCCGGAATATTATAAATAGTTCAGGTTTACTGGAATCACTTGTTGATTTTAAGTCAACAAGTATATTCAAGAGAAGGATGACATACGTTGCTGTTATTGTTTTAAGCAATCAGAACAACGAAAATGTTAACTACTATAACGTTTTAGATGAACCTACAACTATTATTAATAAAATTGAAAACATCGGCGCAGTTGGTTATATTGAAGAGAATCAGCCCACAATTGTACCGCACTATTGTGGCTTTAGAAGTTGGACATATGATTATTCCGATATTGAGTTAATAAAGGAAAGATTATCAATCGAGATTGGTACACTTAAAAATTATCCAAACTTGGACATTAAAGACGGTATTCAAGCGCTATGGAAGCGAATTTATCATTTGACTAATGTTGAAATTAATGGAGATGTTGCCATAGGCACAAACTTAATTGGTGAACGGGTTGAGATTGAATCTTGCTTGCTACGAAAAGTGATATACAATAGAGAATTCTATCCGTTTAAACCAATTGCAGAAGATGCTTACTGTATATTTCCTTATTATGGAAATACAACTAACCCCATCTTGTATTCAACAATAAGAGCATCGTACCCGTTACTTTACGACTATTTAGAAAGTCACAAACAGCTTATAACTTTTAATGTTAGATGTAGAAATGGCGAGTACTGGCATACATTTACACGTGAGCATAACCACACATTGTATGACTGTCCAAAAATTATTATTCCTATGACTGCGAGAGATGCTATTGCAACAGTTGTTGAGAATGAAGGTTTCTATATGGATAATTCAAATGTATGGTTTATTAAAGTAGATAATGTCAATTTTGAAACTTTAATAGCTATTGCGTGTATTATAAATTCAACGCCATTTACTGTAATGGCAAAAGCTGGCGCTAATCCTCAATCGGGCGATTATTATAAATTAAATAAACAATTTTTAAATCCTGTTCCATTTCCTAATGAAAAACTTGTTGCTAATGAAGATGGCTGTGTAGAATTCTTAAACAACTGTTATAACTCTATTGTTGAATTGCAAAGAGAATATATTAATGCAACACCAGTTAACAAAGCGGTAATAAAAAGAACATTAGAACAAAAATGGAGCGAACTCGACATTTATTGTTATAGACTATATGATCTCACCGAAGAAGAAATTGCTAAAATCAATGGAATTGGTAGAACGGTTAGTCGAATAGATTTATTGAATGGTGCAAATTAAAATGAAAGTTTTTGATTATTTTAGAAACTTAATATCAAAGAGCCAAAACACTTCTGAATTAGAGAGAATTATTGTTAATGCTTTTATAATAAGCAATTCTATTAATGTCACCAGCTCTACAAAGATTGTGTCATATTTGAATCAAGTTGATCTAGATTCAACATTGTCTATTTTGACAGAGATTTCTAATGAAGGTTTGACATTCTCATTAGATGACTTAATACAAGTTTTTGAAATACTTGTTCCTTCTTGTGAAAGAAAAGATAAGGGTGTAGTTTATACACCTGTTTCTATTGCTGAATACATTGTTAAAAACACTATTGGGAACAAAAAACTCCCCAAGATTTGCGATCCTTCATGTGGATGTGGAGTTTTCCTTATTGAGTCAGCTAAACAAATTTCACAATTAAATGGAATATCATACAAAGAATGCTTTGAAAAGTACATATTTGGCGTTGATATTGATTCTGAGGCAATAAGAAGAGCAGAGATATTATGTTCGTTGTTTTTATTATTAAACGATGAAGATGATAATGTGGAGTTTAATTTCTATTGTGGAGATATGCTATCAAAAAAAACTTTTAAGAAGTTAAAGATGACAGCAAAGGGTTTTGATTGCGTTTTAGGAAATCCACCTTATGTGCGCAATAGGAATATTCCAGAAAAAACAAAGCAACATTTCTCACAATGGGAGACAACAAAAGCCGGAAATGTTGACTTGTATATACCATTTTTTGAAATTGGCATTGAACTATTAAACGGAACTGGTAGTCTAGGTTTCATAACCCCAAATACTTATCTGCAGTCAATTAATGGGAGAAGCCTAAGAAGTTACTTGAAATGTAGTAGTTTTAATCTTGAAATACTTGACTTTAGAGGCTCTCAGATTTTTGAGAAAGTCACAAGTTATACATGTATAACAATTATAAACAAATCAAAATCGGATGGATTGATCAAATACGCTAGAATCCAAGATGCCAACCAAATCAACCAACATATAGAGACGTGTTATTTGATGTCATCTTTTGAAAGCAATGCTCCTTGGAGAATGTGTGATGCAATTACGGATGAGAATATAAAAAAAATAGAAAGTATCGGTACACCACTCGCTAATTGGAAAATAAGAAATGGTATAGCGACATTGAAAAATGACTTGTTTATTTTTTCTCCCCTTGGTGAAGATTCGCATTGTTTCAAAAGAAGTTATAAAGGGAAAGAATACCTTATTGAAAAAGATTGTTGTATAAAAATCGCAAAGCCAAACACTATCAAAAATGAAGTTGAATTAGAAGAAAAAGCAGAATTTGCAATTTATCCGTATTCTATTAAAGATGGAAAGATAGAGGTAATTGAAGAAAATACATTTAAGAGAAAATATCCGAATGCTTATGACTTTCTTTATGAAAATAAAGAAGAACTTGAAAGCAGAGATAAAGGCAAAGGCAATTATCCCGTTTGGTATGCTTATGGCAGAACGCAGGGATTAAACAATCAAGGATATAAATTATTGATTCCATATATGAGTGGAGAAGCTATAGCAGTATTATCTCTTGATCCAGAATTACTTTTCTATTGTGGATATGCAATAATATCAGACAACATTGATGAATTAAAGCTGCTTAGATTGTTCTTAAAATCAAAAATCTTTTGGTATTATTTGTGTAAAACCAGTAAACCTTATGCTAAAGGTTATATGTCATTAGCAAAAAACTATATTGCTGGTTTTTCAATACCAGAGTTATCAGAAGACGAAAAAGAGGAATTGTTTAATATAGACAATCAAAAAGACAGAGATGTTTGGATATGTAATAAGTATAATATTGATATTAATGCTTTAGTATTATAAAATGTGTTTTATGTAAATGGCTGTCTTTTTTTCTGAGACAGCCATTTATGGTATGATTTGTTATTATTTATGATTAAATGAGGAATAACGATGGACAGCAAAATAATTGAATTAGTAAAAAAATGGTTTAATAAAACCGAGAATTGGCAAAAGGATTCATTTGCTAGTATTTGGAAGGGTTCTAATATAGATACAATTAAAGAACGGGCATATAAATTAGCTTTAAAAGAACACAACATAGAATTTTGTACTTATTCAGCCGATGTCACTTTTCCAAAAGACATTGACAAAATGGGTAAAGATATAACTCATACTGCATTATTAGAAATTTCTGATGTAAAAGGGGTATGTGCGCTTGCACCAACAAAATCTTTGAACTTTGGTTTGGGCTTAAACATTGTGTACGGAGAAAACGGGTGTGGAAAATCGTCTTATGTAAAAATACTCAAAAAAGCGCAAGATCCAAAAAGCTCAATTAACATTTTTGGAAATGTTTATTCAGAAGGAGAAAAGACGAAACCCTCTGCAAATCTAGTATTTGATTATGACGGTATTAAGAGTACGGATCCATGGTCTTTGACTAGCAAAAAATCACATCCAATACGAATTTATGACACGCAAATAGCCAAACAATTTGTTGAAGAAAAAAATGATGTCATATACGAACCTAAATTGTTACAGGTGTTTTCTGATCTCGCCAAAATAATTGAATATGTAAATGTTCAGTTGAGCGAGCAGGTTTCAATTCAAGAATCTATTTTAACTATACCTCCGGAATCTGTTAATGAATGTAGCAGAATTATAGAATACATAAATTTAAAAAATTCAGAAGAAGCAAATAGGTTCAAAGAAACTATATGCTTTTCGCCAGAGAGCAAAAAAGAATTAGAAACTCTTACAACCGCTCTTACAGACAATGATCCTCAGGGAACTCTAAAACAATTATCAGCAAGAAAAAAATATTTAAACGGATTATTTGATGAACTGAAGAACTTTTCTGTAAAACTTGATGATAGTTTTATTGAAAAGTATAAACAACACAGAAAAAAGCAAATTGAAACTAAAGCGGCATATGATGATTTTATCAAAAAATCTAGAGATGTATCTATTTTTAAGGGTCTGGGTTCAGTTGAATGGATAAATCTTTGGAAATCAGCTAAAAGTTATATAGAGTATATTTCTAATATAGATGAAGAAGATAAGGACAAGGCAAATAATTATTGTGTTTTATGTCAGCAAGAATTATCAAAAGAAGCGCTCGAAAAGAAACAATCCCTTAATGAGTTTTATGAGTCAAAGTTAAAAATTGAATTTGAAAATGCAGATAATGAATATAAAAATTTGGTTCAAGAAGTTTCGGAACTGATTGGACGCTTAAATAAATCTGAAATTCAACTTGGTTTAGAATCCAATGCTATACCTGGCGAAGTATCTGTCAAGGTTCTTGAATTTGTCGACTCTTTATATTCCAGAGCAAAGTGGATTTATGAATACGATGAAGATAGCGACAATCCACCTGAAAATGTTGATGTAAAAACTATTACCAACTATTGTGAAAGTGTGTTTGATGAAATCGACACCAAAGTATCATCGTTAGATAGATTAATAAATGATTATGATGAACAGCACAAAAGATTTTTAGAATTAACGGCAGAAAAATGGCTTTGTGATAATCAAAGCAATTTAGACATTAAAATCAAAATATTTGCTTTAAATAATCTTTTGTCAAAAGCAAAAACAAATATGGTAACGACATTAAAAAAGAATTTATCGCAGATAATGATCACAGAAGCATATGTTGAACGATTTAAAAACGAGTTAAATATGATAAGTTCGAATCACTCTATAAATGTTGAATTGATACAAGGTGCTACAAAAGGAAAAGTTTACCATAAGGTTGCCTTGGTTGGTGCAGTAGAAAAGCGTAACACCGAAGAAATACTTAGTGAAGGTGAGTATCGAGCAGTTTCTATTGCTGCTTTTCTTGCCGATTTATCTGCATGGAATGTTAATCAAGCGTTCATTTTTGATGATCCTATTAATTCATTGGATCAAAACTATGAAGATAACATTGCTAATAGATTGGTGCTTTTGGCTGGAGAAAGACAGGTTATAGTTTTTACACACAGGTTAGCATTTGCTGAAAAGTTAAACAGACTTGCACAGTCAAAAAACAATGTAGCTAAAGCAAAAGGAACATCCAAAACTGAGATCAACTACATAAAACTTGCAAGAAAACCACTTGGAGATCCAGATTACCAAAATGATTTTGCTAGTTATAAATTGGATTCAAAATTAAACAGTTTAGACGGACCTATTAAAAATGCCGAAAACGCTCAAAAAGTTGGAGATCATTCAACTGCGGATATGTTACTAAAAGGTTTGTGTAGCACCCTAAGAGACATTATCGAGAAGAGTATTGAAACAACATTGTTAAATAATATTGTTTCTAGATACGAGCAAAACATTTCCTCTGAGAAAATACGCTATTTAAAGGCAATAACTGAAGCAGATGTTGATTTTATTAATGGAATGATGACTAAATACTCAAAATATGATCATTCCCACTCGGACGAAGCGCCTGTTTCGTTGCCTTCAATTGATGAATTCAAAAATGATGTTAAAGCAATTCATAATTGGTATACAGAGTTTAAATCCCGATTAAAGAAATATGATAAAAAATAATGATTGATATACATTTAGAAGATCTTTTTGAGGGTGGCAATAAGATACCATTGCTACCCTCATTTTGACGTTTTGAAATGTAGTATTCATGCGGGTTTCAGAACCCCTAAATGCTTACTACTACATGTCTAATTCTTTATATGATTTTACGAATAATCTTGCGTTACTATACTGTGTATGCTATAATAAACTTGCTAATAGGTTGTGAAATATTATGGCTGTTATCAAAGTTGATAACAAAATGATAACAGTATATCGGCAACGATGGATAATATGGATACATCAAATAATCAAGAACAAAAGAAGATAAAATTTCTAAACAAAAAAGTTTAGAAGCACATCTTTGTTGCAGAGTGGGAATAACTCCGCTACCTCGATAAACGCCCTATTTATAAGGCATTTGGGAGTTTTGCAACCCCAAATGGCAACATTTTGGCAACAATAAAATATTCGCATAAAACTAAGAGCTATCAGACATCAAGTCCGATAGCTCTTTTCTATTCATCATTTTCTTTTTCTGCGTGTTCTTTTTTGATTTTTTCAAATTCGGTTAAAAGGTCTTTTTGCGGCTCATTGAAAGGATTGTAGTTCTTTTCTCTTTTCTTGTTTTCCTGTTTTGCTTTTTCCCAGCAATGGTCAAGAGTGTTGATTATGTTTTCGGGTAAATCTTCTGGATAATTGTAACGCCAATCGTCATATTGCCCTTGTGTCATTTCTCCGCTTTTAACTTTATCTTTTATTTCGTTCCATTCGTTTAAGCAACCGTATAAACCGGTAAAACACTCCGGTCTGCTTTCATCGGGAACAATGCATAGCTTGCCATTTATTCTTTCGATAGTAAGTCCGTAAATATCCTCAATAGTAAATAATGTGTGCATTAACCTGATATGGTCATCAAGATTAGGACTGTCAAGTGCAAGTGTTGATACCTGCAATACTCCTGCGATTTCTTTTAGCATATCGCTTTTAGGTTCACGCCTGCCGTTTTCGTATTGTGCAACACGAGAATCGGCATTTTTTTCACCGAATCCGAGCTGTAAACCTAAATATTTTTGAGTCATGTTGTGCTTTTTTCTTATGTATCTTATTCTTTCACCGATTGCCATTAAGCATCACCTCAAACATTACTGTACCATATATGTTACGATAAGTCAAATTAAATTATCAAAATAAGTACGATAATTTTGAAATTATTCTTGACAAGCGAATTACAAGGTGCTAATATAAAACCGTAACCAAACAGTTACGAAATTGTAAATACAAGTATCATAATTGCAACATATTATGTAACTGTGAGAGCCAAAGGAGGTGTAAAAATGTCTGAAAATTCTATTTTTATGAGGGTTGACGAAGTTGCAAAAGTTCTTGATGTTTCCGAGTCTTATGCATATAAGATTATCAAAAAACTGAATAGGGAACTTGCCGAAAAAGGAAAAATTGTTGTTTCGGGCAGAGTTAATCGCAAGTATTTTTACAAAAGAATTGACTGCACAGACAAAATGGAAGGAGGATAAGAATGCCTGTATATAAGGACAATAAAACAAATACTTGGCGAGCGGTGTTTAGATATACCAATTGGACAGGTGAGAAAAAACAAACGCAAAAACGAGGCTTTATTACTCAAAAAGCGGCAAAGGCTTGGGAAAAAGAAGAAATGTTAAAGCTGCAAGGTGCTTGCAATATGACATTTGATTCGTTTGTTGAATTGTATTTTGAAAGCCTAAGCGGAAAGTTGAAACTTAATACAATAAATACAAAAAGACATATATTTGAAACCAAAATTTTGCCGTATTTTGCCGACAAGAAAATAAATGAAATCAAAGCGACTGATGTTATCAATTGGCAAAACAAGTTAATTAAAGCAAAGGATGAAAACGGAAAACCGTTTTCTCAAACCTACTTAAAGACAATTCATAACCAAATGAGTGCAATATTAAATTTTGCCGTTAAATACTACGGACTTAAAGAAAATGTTGCAAGAAAAGCAGGAGCAATGGGCAAAAAAGAAAGCGACAGAGAGATGCTTATTTGGACAAAGGATGAATATATGCGATTCGCCGAAGCAAAAATGGAAGAACCAATGCATTATTATGCTTTTGAATTATTGTATTGGTGTGGCATTCGTGAGGGCGAATTGTTAGCCTTAACTCCAAGTGATTTTGATTTTAACAAGCGAACTTTAAGGATTAACAAAAGCTATCAAAGAATAAACGGTTGTGATATTATTACCGAACCGAAGACACCAAAGAGCAATAGAATAATTAAAATGCCGTCGTTTCTTTGTGATGAAATGCAAGATTATATCGGTATGCTTTACGGTGCAGAAAAAGATACAAGGCTGTTTCCGATTTCAAAAACTGCATTGTATCGGTCTATGAAAACAGGCTGTGAAAATGCCGGAGTTAAGAAAATTCGTATCCATGATTTGCGTCATTCACATGTTTCATTGCTCATTGATTTAGGCTTTTCTGCTGTTGAAATTGCAGATAGGATGGGACACGAAAGCGTCGATATGACATATCATTATGCTCATATGTTTCCGTCAAGGCAAGACGAAATGGCAAATAAACTTGAAAACGAAAGGGGCGAATTTGAAAATGTCGGCTAAAAATCGTGACGAACATAACCGTTGGAGAAACAAAACTGTTGCTTTCAGAATGTCGCCCGAAGAAAGCAATGAACTTGATATGAGAGTTAAATTATCGGGTTTGACAAAGCAAGATTACTTAATCAATCGAGCACTTCAAAGGGATATTGTTGTTGTCGGTAATCCAAAAGTTTATGTTGCTTTGAAGAAAAAACTTGAAGAAGTTTTGATTGAATTGAAGTCATTAAACGGCTCTCAACCGTCACCAGAACTACTCAAAACGATTAAACTTATCAGCAAAACACTTTATGAAATGAAGGGCGATAAGGATGAATAAACAAATAAAAAAGACCGCTTGGAATTCATCTGCGGCAACAGATGATAAGCGATCTGCTAATAAAAGCATTAATATTATAACCGAAAATAAAAGGTTTTGCAACTGACAAACTCAAAGGGTATATTTGCAGTCGCAGACTGTAGCGAGCATAGGCAATGTATTGCCGGAATATAAGGGAGTGCCCTTTACCCCCTAAAGAAAGGAGAACTAATGAGAGAAAGAAATTTATCAATAAACATCAGAGTAACCGAAAATGAAAAATCAAATATTTGTAGTAAGGCAAAGCATTCGGGAATATCGTTATCCGAGTATATTCGTAAGTGTGCGTTAGGTCAAAGTGTAAGGTCGGCACCCAACAAATATTTGAAACAGGCTTATCAATCAATTTGTCAAATGAATGACAGCAGGCTTGATAAAATAAAAGAACTTCTGCTCAAGGCGTGTTACGGTGATGACGGATAATGGCTGTAACAAAAATTTGGGCAATCAAGGACAGTCTGTCTCGTGTTGTTGATTATGCCACCAATCCAAACAAAACAATTTACTCTGATTTGAAAAATGCAATTCATTATGCCGAGAACGGAGAAAAAACAATCAGTGAAGAAGCGTGCTATGTCACAGGCGTAAATTGCAATACCGATACAGTCTATGAAGAAATGAAAAATGTTCAAGTTCATTTTGGTAAGACATCAGGCAATGTTGCCTACCATGCATATCAAAGTTTTAAGACAGGCGAAGTAACACCCGAACAATGTCATAGGCTTGGCGTTGAACTTGCAAAGCAAATGTGGGACACAGATTATCAAGTGCTTGTAGCAACGCATTTTAATACAGGCACTTATCATAATCATTTTGTAATTAACTCTGTCAATATGTGGAACGGTAAAAAATTTAATTGCAATAAGAAAGCGTATTACAAGTTCAGAGATTTATCCGATTCACTTTGTGAGCGTGAGTACTTAACTGTAATTGCAAATCCGCATAATAAAACTCCAAGAACTTTGTATTATGCAGAGAAAAACGGTGAACCTACAAAATACAATTTAATGCGAGAGGCAATAGATAAGGCATTAAGTATCAGCTGTTCGCCAAAAGAATTTACCTATGTTATCAAAAAACAAGGCTATATTGTTAATCTCAACCCTGATTTGAAATATGCAACAATTCGTTCTGTTAATGACACTCGAAACACACGCCTTTATCGGTTGGGTGAGAAGTATGATAAAGAGCACATTTTTCAAACGCTTAAAGAAAATGACTTTTGGAAAACTGCTCCCGAATTTAACAAATTCCAAAAATCAATAAAACCGAAATATATTGTTTCAAAGAAAGTTAGGTTCAACGGTTGTTTTATAAAAACAAGAAAAATAACCGGTCTGAAAGCATTGTATTTGCATTACTGCTATATTTTGGGCTATTTGCCGAAAGCAAAACAGCACAAACCGTTGTCACCTGAAATGAGGGCGGCTTGGAGAAGAATCGACAGGTATTCGCAAGAAATACGATTGATAGATTTTAAAGAATTGACCACGATTTCGGCTGTTAATGAATTTATTTCAGCAACAAAGAAACAAATTGTTTATGTCGAAAAGCAACGGCAGCATTGCTACAACAAAATGAGGCGTTGCAAAGAATCAAGTGTTATGGCAGAGCTAAAATTAAAGCGTGATGATTTTACAAAAACTTTAACTTTGTTGCGAAAAGAAGTTAAGGTTGCTACCAATATTTTGGATGACAACTATGAAATCAAACGCAATATGAAAGCTGAAAAAGCAATACAACAAAAACGCTTTATTACAAAGCAAAAAACAAGACATAGGTATGATGACCTATGCAGATAAGGAGAATTTTATGAAAAAGTATATTACCGACGAAAACACAGGCATTAGTTACACACTTGTAGGCGATGTGTATATCCCTAATCTTGTATCAACCGATACGAATTATGAAATCGGTTGTTGGGGCAGAAAACATAAGGAATATATTAAACAATATAAACCGGCGTTTTATACAACCCTGCTTACGCAGTGTAAATTCAACTCATATCTGCATGATGTAGATATCAGAGCAACAGAAATGTATGATACACTCGTTAAGCAATTAGCCGAACAAGAAGGTATTACAGAAAAACTCAAAGCAACCGATATGATGCTCTGGGTTCAAGCCATGAACAATATCTCAAATAGAGCAAGAGAGATTGTTTGTTTTGAAATAATTTTCAAATAAAAAAAGAAAAAGGTCAGCCTTATGGCTAACCTCTTTTCTTTTTTTAAAAGTGTATTTTCTTGCCTTAGAGACATAGTTAAGATCGGTTCATACACAACCGCTTGGAGACCTACACCTATGCAGTCCTTAACATAATCATAGGGATCAACGGCTAGAGAAATATATCTCTGTATATATATTATATGATATTTTCATTTATTTCAACACTTTTTTGTGATTTTTAATAATTTTTTATTAATTATACAAGATATAGTGTATAACATAAATTGAAAATACTATTAATTACTACTATCTATTCTTAATTGCAAAGATCTGTTAAATAAAAACTTAACTTCTTCATTCATATTTAAAACTGAAATATACTTACTAAACTTATCATTTCCAAAATCTATATAAAGTTTAGCAAGAAACTCATCTATAAAAGAAGAACTTACAATATCAATATTTGAAAAATCAATAATCATTGGAGCATCTTTACGATTTATGATATTTGTAACATCTAAACGCAATTCTTTTCCAGAAGCTCTTGTGCCTGTATCGTTTGCATATTCCTTAACATTATATATAAGCCAATCACTATCAACTTGTGCCATATCTTCATCAATTCTTATATCAAAATCATCAATTCCTCCGATACTTTTTAGGGCTTCTTTCAGATCGATTTCGTGAGTTAAATGGACTTGGAAATCAACAATTGTACCACGATGTTCGTTTGAAACTATTGGGTTATTTGTCCATTCTGTAAATTCACCGTTTTTGTACATGAGAGTTGACTTGCCGGAAGATATAACAAGCCTGCCACCATTTACATTAATTATTTGAGATAGTCCATATAAGCCATTACCTTGACCTTGACCGTCGCTAATGCCCTCTTGAATTGCAAGTCTGATTGCATCAATTTCGGACTCTGGTTTTGTTTTTCCTTTTGAAAGCGAGTTATATATTCCTATACCACAGTCATATACACAAATAGCTAATCTTTGCGTTGTAGTATGATATTGTGCCATAACATATCCGCGTTTGCTTTTGCTATGTAAAAGTACATTATCCATAATCTCATAGATGCACCAAGTTAGTCCGCCTAAAACGCCTTTTTTACATTCCACAGTTCTGCTAATACAATCTCCAAAGGCTTGATTTAATGCAACAGCTTGTGGGCTATCGCTATTATCTGCTTCATAGACAAATATTTTGTTTAATGGATTTCTAAATTTATTGATTTTCTCAACAGGTAGATTTAGAGGATTTATAAAATTACATGTTTCCAAATAATGATTATTTTTTATTGTAACATTAATTTCAATATTATAAATGATTTTAAATTCTTGTATCAATGCAGAAATTGGTAAACAAGCATCTGGGAATATATGCTCTCTTGCACAAAGACAAATAACCTCAACCGATTTGATTTTTTGCTTTAAGGCATACCTAATAGCAGCCTGCATATTCACAATGAATGAAGATACACAAGCTGGGTGATCCATTTTATATATAGTTACAGTATTTCCTTTTACAATAGTTGGTCTTCTCTGTGCCATAAATTAATCCTAATGTTCATAATTCGACTTTGTCTAAATAAATAATAACACCTGTAATGTTATAGGTCAATCTATATTTATAAATATTATTGACATCGCATGTTGATAATGTTAAAATTAGCTCATAAGCGAATAAGCATATATGATAATAACTAAAGATAAGAGGAATGCTTTTGAAAACGTATGGAGAGTTAATTAAACAAGCGTTATCAGATAGTGATAAGTTTAATACTGCGAAAGAGCTTGCAGACGAGTTGAATATTTCAGCTACACATTTATCTGATATTCAAAAGGATAAACGACTTCCTTCTATAAAAGTTCAAAATAAAATTAAAAAAGCTTTAGAGTCGGAAAGTCATCCCCCAGATGAATTTGATGATTTAGCTGCAAAGTGCTACCCAGATGATAGAGTTGTAGCAAAGGATTTAGCAAAAATAATCACAAATAGTAAAAACACAAGAAAGTTAATTAGAAAAATAATCGATTTAAAATTAACGGAAAAACAAATTCAAAATATAATTGATAAAATTATAAATGACATATAAATTAATTTGAAAGGTGGAGCAATTATGGGAAGTAAAAAAAGTATTGAAGAAAGAATAGAAGAAATTGGAAAAAAACAACTTGATGAAGGAAAAGTTGTGCATTTCACAAAAACGGAAAATATAAATGCAGAAATAGAAGATGCATTAAAAAAAGCACCATCAAAAAGCGGAGGTTCAGGTGGTAATATGCCAGACATAAAGGTGTTTATTACCACAAAAAGCATGCGAAAGATTCCAGTTGTTATTGAAGTTAAAGGAATAAATGGTGATTTAGTAAAATTTAATAAAGAGGGTCAAATTGATAACTACAATAAAAACAATGAACCAAAATTCAGTAATATTTCTAAATATGCTGTTAATGGTGCTATTCATTATGCAAATGCAATTATTGCAAACACATTATCTTACAAAGAAGTTGTTGCTATTGGTATGAATGGGTTTTATGCTGGCTCTGACATTATTACAGAATTTGGTGTTTATTATGTATCTGCAGATAATTATTGTATTCCAAAAAAGATAGGCGAATATTCTGACTTGTCTTTTTTGTATAATGAAAATATAGATCAATTTATTGATGAGATTGATTCGCTTTCTTTAAGTGATGAAGAAATTGAACAAAAGTCAAAAGAATATGAAAACGAAATAGAAGATAAGTTAAAGACATTAAATCAGACAATGCAAGATGATCTTCAAATTGGAGTAGGTTCTAGGGTTGAATTGGTTGCTGGTATGATAATGGCTGGCTTAGGTGTAGAAAATAAAGTTTCACCGTTAGAAACCACTGATTTAAAAGGAGAAACAGGTAAACGAACTAATGATGGTAAAAAAATCATTGATAAAATAAGCGATTTCCTATCAGAAAAGAATTTGCCTGATTAGAAACGTGAAATGATAGTCAATGATTTATCAAGGGTTTTTATTTATTCGGATTTATGGAAACCTGTTGAAGTGAAAAATGATGACGGTGCTGTGGTGAAAACCGAAAGTAAACTTAAAAGTATATATTCTATTGTAAGAAGAGATATTATGCCAATTTTTACTTCTGCAAAACATCTTGATTTCACAGGAAAACTATTCAATGTTTTAAACGAATGGGTTGATATTCCTGATAGTGCTAAAAATGATGTTGTGCTTACTCCTAGATATGTTACGGAACTTATGGCTAAATTAGCACAGGTTAATATGAATAGCTATGTTTGGGATTATGCTACAGGTTCAGGCGGCTTTTTAGTTTCTTCAATGAAGTTAATGATAAAAGATGCAGAAACACGTATAAATAGTCCTAGTAAATTAAAAGAAAAGATAAAAGAAATAAAGGAAGAACATTTATTAGGAATTGAAAAACGCTCTGATATTTATTTGCTAGCTGTATTGAATATGATTTTAATGGGTGATGGTTCGTCAAATATAGTTCATAAAGATAGCTTGCGTGATTATGAAGGTATTTATGAACAAGGAGAATTGAAGGGGAAAAAGTTCCCTGCAAATGTATTCCTATTAAATCCACCTTATTCGGCTGATGGTAAGGGAATGATTTTTGTAAAAAAGGCACTTGAATCAATGAATGGTGGCAGAGCTGTGATTTTAATTCAAGAAAATGCAGGTAGTGGCAGTGGATTGCCTTATACTAAAGATATTCTTGAGAACAATACGCTTGTTGCAAGTATTCATATGTCAGATATATTTTGTGGAAAAGCAGGTGTTCAAACAGCAATATATGTGTTTGATATAGGGATTCCTCACAATGTAAAGAAAAATGTAAAATTTATTAATTTCTCAAACGATGGATACACCAGGCAAAACAGAAAAAGATCAGGTGCTAATGCCAATTTAAAAAATACTGATCATGCAATTGAACGTTACGACGAAATTGTAGATTTAGTATTATATGGTAAAGCACAAACAAATTATTATACAGGAGAGGATTATGTTGAAGAACCAATCACGTTGAATGGAGATGATTGGACTTTCATGAAACATGCAAAATTCGATATTGTACCTAAGGAAGAAGATTTTAAAGAAACGATAAATTCATACTTAGGTTGGAAGTTATCTTCAATGTTGAAAGAAGGTTGGTAATGAAATTTTGTGATTTTAAATTAGATAAGCTATTTCAGTGGCAATCTCAAAAAGAAATTGATCCACTGAAAATATCTTCATTAGAAGACCATAAGATGGAAAAATATCCTTTTTATGGACAAGCTACAATTAACAATGGAATAATCTCATATTTATCATTGTGTGATGATGTTTTAAACAATAAAGAGGGAAAACCAACTATACTCATTCATTCAAATAATGGTAATATTGTTTATCTAGAAACACCATTTTATCTAAAAGATGGGCATGGTGCTACAAGTGTGTTACAATCACCGAATTTAGATGAAAATACAGCATTATATTTGATAACTGCTATACGTAAAACATTATCAAAAATTATTACTTGGAGCGATAAAGCAACTAAGACAGTTTTAAAAAACACTTTTATTTCTTTACCAGCAATAGATAAAAACACTCCTGATTATGAATATATGAAGAAACAAATTCTCAATATGAAAAAAAGCTATAATGATAAATTGTGTGCGTTAGCCAGCAAGCTACAATTAAACAGTTCGTTGTCGGAATTTGAAAAGGATGTTTTATTTAGAAAACAAAAAACTAGCTCCAAAAGGGTGGATGTATTATTTGATATACATCCTACAAAATCATATGGATTAACTAATGATAAACTATATGCTACAATAGGTTGCACACCAGTTATATCAAATTCTTCAGTGAATAATGGTATTGGAGGTTATGTTGATTTAAAACCAACAGAGAAAGGTGGTATAATCACTTTTAGTGATACGACAACTGGAGCCGATACAGTGTTTTATCAACCAGATGATTTTATTGGATATTCTCATATTCAAGGGATGTATCCTTGGAATCCAGAACTTTGGAATGAAAATTCAATGTTGTATTTTATAGTTGCATTTAAAAAAGCTGTTGGTAAATGGTATGATTGGTCAACAAAATTAACAAGAGATATTTGTAATTCATTGGAAGTTGAGTTGCCTGTTGATGATAATGGAAACATTGATTATAAATATATGAGTGACTATATTTCAGCACAAAAAAAGTTATCATATGCTAAGTTAGAAAAATCCAATTTATAAAGTTGTTCTTGTATTCTGATGGTAAAATTTTGATTACATATATTTTAAAAGTGGAGTAAAGATGAGATTATCGAACATTAAAATTAAAAATTTCAGATTGATTATTGATGCAGAGTTAGAAGTTGATGAAAACACAACTTTGATCGTTGGACGTAATAATACCGCAAAAACCTCATTCATTGATTGTATTGATAAAATAATTAATGGAAAGTCGTTTTCTTATGATGATTATCCTTTAGAAAAAAGGAACGATTTATATTCTCGTGTCAAAGAATATATGAATGGCGAAATAACATTTGATGATTTTAAGTCAAAAATAGATGTTATTTCTGTTGACTTTTTTGTTGATTATAGCCTTGACCCTCAAGATGCTTATCTGGGGGCATTATCTCCATTCATTATAGATGTTGACGAATCAATTACTACTGCTCTGATTCATGCGGAATATGCTTTTAAAATGGATGAGAAAAGCTTTAAGGAATTAATGGAACCATGTTGTTATAAGGAAAAAGAATTTTCTCTAAATGATGATGAGATAATAGCCACATTCAGCAAGAACTTTGCTAGAATGTTTGGACTATCAATCTATGCTGTAAACCCTAATAATGCAGATGAAAGACAATTAAAAAGCTTATCTGAATTAGAAAAGCTGTTTCCGTTTTATTTGATTCCTGCTGAAAGAGTATTGGGAGAAGATGGTAATCAAAATGACAATTCTTTAGAAGCTTTAATAACTGGTTATTTCAATGTTGAAGAAGATGATTTAGACCCAGATGTTAAAAAAGAAATAAAAGAACTAAAAAAGGTTGTGGAAGATGCTAATAAAAATGTTCAAAAGCAAAGTGATGATTTATTAAGCAAGGTCGTTCAAAAAGCAGTTGGATTTGGTTATCCAAATCGTGAAGAACTACAACTAGCAGTTACTACAAAATTAAGTATAGATGAGCAAATCAAAAACCAAACGAAATTAGCATATAAAACAGATACAAATCAAGAAACCCTTCCTAGCTCTCATAATGGTTTAGGTTATAAGAATTTGATTAAAATTCAATTTTTGTTAGCAGCTTTCGCTAAAAAAGTTGAACAAAGTGGTGCTGCGTGTATTCCATTGTTATTTATTGAGGAACCAGAGTCACATATGCACCCTCAAATGCAAAATTGTTTTGCTGAATATATAGAAGAATACCTTGAAAAAATAGCATCTATACATATTCAAACTTTTCTTACTTCGCATTCAGCACACATTGCAAATACTGTTGAATTCTCAAAAATTCGCTATGCACAAAAGACTCTAAATGGTGTAATATACAAGGATTTAAAACAGTTTGCTGATACTAATAAAGAAAACTATGATTTTATAAAGAAATACTTAACTTTAACTCGTTGTGATATGTTCTTTGCTGACAAAGTTATTTTTGTCGAGGGTGCTGCTGAACGCATACTGTTGCCAGATATGATTTCTAAATGTGACAAAGAAAATTTGTTTTCATCAAGAACATATAAATTACCTGCTCAATATTATACAATTATTGAGATTGGTGGAGCATATGCACATATTTTTATTCCATTTGTCAAATTTTTAGATGTTCCTTGTTTGGTGATTACCGACATAGACTCTGTAAGTGACACACGAAAAAAAGCGTATGTTAGTACGGCAACAAAAACATCTAATTCCACTATAAAATGGTGGGTTAAGTCTGCTAAGGGACTACCGAAAACATATAAGCCAATTTTGAAGGATGTTTTGGATTTGTCAAATGAAGAAAAAACGATAGGAAAATGTCATATAGAATTTCAAACATCAGAAAATGGATTATGCGGAAGATCGCTAGAAGAAGCTATCAAAAATGCTAACCGCACATTATATGGTATAAATAAGGGTTGTACGGAAGAAATGCTTGAATTTGACGATAAATGCAAAACAGATTTTGCATTGAACTTGATATTTGAAAAACCTGAATATCAAGTTCCACAATACATTAAAGACGGCTTGGTATGGCTTAATGATCAGGATGTGCTTTCATAAGGAGAAAATATATGAGTGAAAATAATCTTGGTAGTAATTATTTGGAAGCAAAATCTGAAGCTGATAAAGTTGATTTAGAAATAATTGAAGCATTAAAAGATGGAGTAAGTTTTAGAGTAGAAGCTGGTGCAGGTTCTGGAAAAACTTACTCTCTTAATAAAGCAATAGAATGGATTCAAAGCAATAAATGGAACCAATATCGCTCAAATAATCAAAATGTGATTTGTATAACATATACTAATGCTGCAGTAAATGTGATTGTTAAACGATTGTCAAGTGATTCGTTTATTATTCCTTCAACGATTCATTCATTTGCATGGAGTGTAATTAAACAGTTTCAAGGTGCTTTGAAAAATTTGATTTCAGAAGATGAATCTTTAAATAATACTGAAGGAGATTTTTCTGAAGTTACAGAAATACGTTATACACTGGGTCACCGTTATGTTGAAGACGGAATACAATATTTGCATCATAATGATGTTTTAATTCTATTTGAAAAACTTTTAGATAATGCAAAATTTAGAAAAATATTTTCAGATAAATATCCGCTAATCTTAATAGACGAATATCAAGATTCATATAAACCTATTATTGATAAGTTTATTGAGCATTTTATTTCCACTGAAAAAGGTCCACAATTTGGATTTTTTGGCGATGCATGGCAAACTATATATCAATCAAATAATGCTTGTGGATTAATAGAAAACGAAAAAATCAGAATAATAAAGAAAGGTTCAAATTTTCGTTCCGCTCCAAAAATTGTTGAATTATTAAACAATCTTCGTCCTGAATTGCCACAAAAATCTGCAATAGATGACTTTCAAGGTCAAGTTGTAGTTGTAACTTGTGATGATTATACTGGAGCACGTCGTACAAGAGGATATTTTAAAGATGATTTGCCTGTTGATGAAATAAAGGAGAGAATTGATAAGTTAAAGGATTCCATTAAATCTTCTGTCCCAAGTGAAGAAACTTTAAAAATATTAATGATTACACATAAGGTTTTAGCAGCTCAACAAGGGTATAGAAAATTATTAGACATAATTGACGAAGGATTGAGAGATAAACAAGATCCGTTCTTGTTATTTTTCATGAATACTATTGAACCAATATATGAGGCTTTATGCATGAACAATATGCAGTTGTTATTTGACTCTCTTGGGGTAAAACAATATCCAATTAAAACTAAAGCAGAAAAATCAAAATGGAAAAATTTTGAAATAAATATCGGTGAATTAAGAAAGCAAAAAGCGATTGATGTTCTAAATGCGGTAAAGTCATTTGGATTAATACCTATACCTCCTAATGTTGAAGGCTATATGGAATTATATAATAGTGCACCTGATACTATTTATAATTCTTCGTCAATAAAGGATGTTTTGGATATAGAGTACAGTCAGTTTTTATCTGCAATTGAATTTTTATATCCTGATTCAGATTTTTCTACAGAGCATGGTGTAAAAGGCGAAGAATACGATAATGTAGTTTTTGTAATAAGCAAGGGGTGGAATCAATACCAATTTGAAAAATACGCACCTATGATTAATGGAACTATCAGTATTCCTGACGAAGATAAAGCAACATATGAAAAAAATCGTAATTTGTTTTATGTTTGTTGTTCGAGACCAAAGAAAAGATTGGTTATATTTATAACCGTTCCTGTTAATCAAGATTTAAATAATTTCCTGACATCGGTAGTTGGAGCTAATAACATATATACATATTCACAATTTATGGCTAATCTAAACGATAATACAAATTTCTTAATTTAAAGCATTGAATTCTAGTGTTGCTTGTGTTATATTAATGGCAACAATATGGCAACAGAAAAATTTATAGGCAATAGGTATTAGATAATACTGATAGCCGGGACAATGTGAACAATATTACCTGTGCTAAAATGTTACGGTTGCAAAACCTTGAATCGAATGGGAGTAAATGGTGCCCGATGACTTGCAGGTAAAAACGATAATGCATTTAAGGCTTCCGCTTTTGCGGGAGCCTTTTTTGTGTGGATTTATTGCTGGTGGTTGTTTTTTGTGGCGAAAAACAGAAAAAATTCTCCAAATCCCTTGACGAAAAAGGGGGAAATGGGTAGAATGAAACTAGTTAGAAAGTTTTTTAGAGAGAGAAGAGGTATGACTATGGGTCGGCGGATTTTGGCTGTGTTGGCGGCGCTTTTGGCGCTTTTGTGGGCAGCGGTGCCGGCCTATGCAGCTTCGCCGGCGGTGGACAGCGCCTACTTGACCCGGGAGCCTTGGCAGAATGTGCCGGTTACAGAATTCCGGGCGGATGGTGCGATGGGCTATTACCAAATCTATGCCGACACGGACAATCATTGTCTGTATTTTGCGGTGAGTATGCAAGATCAGCAGGTGGAGCCGGGGGCGAATACCGCCGCCGTTGCGCTGAATTTGCAGGTGTCCTCTGCCAAATTCTCCACTAAGAAATTTACATTTACAACCGGCGCAGACAAGGCGCTGCAAAGCTACGACGGCATTGCCAGCGGCTGCAATATGCAGGTGGAGATACTGGAAAACAGCGGCGGTTACGGCATCGCAGACGGCAATGCCTACTTTGCCATTGCGCTGGATAAAAGCCTGTGCGGGCCGTTGACGGTGCGGCTGGATTATAACTGCGGCGAGCGGGGCATTTGCCTTTTGGAGCGCGCTGCTTTCGACTACACTTTGCCGGAAAAGACGACTGCAAGTCGCAATGCGCGCGTCGGGACAAAGCAATCAACCCGGCAAACCACAACGAAAAAGAAAAAAGAGACCACCACCAAATTCACCTACACCGGCACAGTGCCCCACACGGCCAAAAGCGCTCGGAAAAGCAGCGCCCAAACAGGGAGAAAGTTTGCGTACACCGGCGGGACAAGCCCCGGTGATACGGAGGAAGAACTGCCAGTACAAACCGGCGGCACAGCCGTGCTCACCGACGATACATACACCGCAGCGGTGGCGCCTACGCACCGCTCTACCGTAGCGAATATTTTAATTTATCTTGCCATTGCCTTAGCCACAGCAGCCGTGATTGCATTGGTTGCAGGGATCATCAAATCCCGCAAAGCCAAGCGGGAAGAAGCCCGGGAAAAACAGAGACAAGAGGAAGAACAGGAAATCGAGGATTACGACGAATAGCAAAGCAGAAAGCCACCGATGATCGGTGGCTTTTTGTTGCAAGTCAAACCCCACCTTGGGCTGCGCCGAATAAAAGTACCAACTTCATACATTTCCTACAAAAAAAGAACCCGCTGATGTCAGTTCATCAACGGGTTTGTCGGCTTGGGACGATTTTAATCCGGGTCACAGAGAGGACAGGGCGCCGAGAGTGGCGGTGCCGACGAAAGCATAAAACAGCGACACTGCCACTACGGAGATGACCCACATAATAATGTTGGCCCAAATAAAGTTCTTTTTGTTCTTATTGGTGTTGGGGCTGCACAGCCACACGATCCAGCAGATCAAATTCACCACCGGCAGGGAGGAGAGAATGAACATACCCACATACTGGCCAATGCTCATCACCTGGGTGGTGGGATCATAAGCCGGGGGCACCGGTTGATAGGGCGGCTGATAGGGTTGTTGATAATTGCCCTGAGGGTTCGGGTTTTGTTGATTGTATTGGTCCATTTGGTACTTCCTCTTTTCTTAAAAAATGTGCAGAACTTTGCACCCATAGCATACCATACTTGGCATTAGCTGTCAATTCTTGCCTTTGCCGGCAAATTTACGGCGCAGATCCCGATGGTAACTAGTGCGCCGGACAGCAGATAGCGCCAGGAGAAAGGCTCCCCCAGCAGCAGGCAGGAGAGCACCACCCCCAGTACCGGAATAAAGGCGTTATAAATGGCAATCTGCCCCACCGGGTGGTAGCGCAGCAGTTGGTTGTAAAACGAAAAACCCACGGCAGACACTGCCACCAGCGCCGCCAGGATCAGCAGTCCCTTGAGGTGCACACCCACCGGGTGAGCGCCCATCAGCAGCCCGGCAGGGATCAGCAGCGCGCCGCCCAGTGCCAGGGAATGGCCGGTAGCCACAAGCGGGTCCATTTTGCGGGTGACCACCCGGGTCAGCAGTCCACCTGCCATGGCGCACACACTGCTGCACAGCAGCATACCATCGCCGGAGAGGGTGAACTGCCCGGCGGTGCTGCCCAGGTTGATGAGCACAATGCCGGAGAACCCCAACAGGCAGCCAAAAATTGACCGTAGGGTGAGCTTTTCCCGGAACACCACCGCGGCTGCCAGGATCAGCAGAAAAGTGCCCAGGCTGTCCAGGATAGACGCCCGGCCGCCGGGAGAATTGGATACGCCCAGATAAAAGAAAAAGTAGTGCAGCGCCGTGTTGACCAGACCAAAGAGCACCAGCTGCCACCGTGTCTTGCCCCGGGGCACCGCAAAGGAGCGGCCGCACAGCTTGGCTACCGCCAGCACCACCAGACCGGCCAGCAAGAACCGCGCTCCGGCGAACAGCGCCTTGCCGCCGGTGTCTGTGCCGGCAATGCCAAAGTCCGCCAGACCCAGCTTGATCAGGGGAAAGGCGCAGGCCCAGCTTAGCGCCGCGCTGCCGGCAAACAGGGGCACCCATTTTCGATTTTCAAACACAGAGGCATGGCCCATTTTGTTCTCCGTTCTCGGCACACAGCCGCAGATCATCCTTTGTTTTTGCCGGATTATTGTATAATAGCCGCCGCCAAAAGTCAACAAACGCGCACCGTCGCCTGCCGGCAGCGTCAGTTATACTGCCGTTCAAATAATTCTTCATAGGTGGTGCTCAAAATCTGCCGAATGTGGCGGATCTCGTCCGGATAAATATGCCGCTGCCCCACCTCGATCTTGGCCACGGCGCTGCGGGTGATGTCGCACCCGGCCAGCTGCAATTTGGCGGAGAGCAGCTCCTGGGTCATGCCCTTTTCTTCCCGAATATGGCGGATATTCCGCCCCATCTGCTTTTCAAATTCAATATTCATGGTCAACCTCTTGCACCTATTTAAGAACAATTTGCGTTGACTTTATTGTATCTTTGTGCTATTCTAAGATTGCACCTATATAGGTGCAATTATGCAGAACCAGAAAGAACAACAGAAAGAAGGAAATGCAAATGAAAAGAAAAATCAGTATTCTTTTGGCGCTGATGATGGCCGTCTGTATGGTAGGCGCCGTGCAGATCACCGCCTATGCCGCCACTACGGCCAAGAGCGTGTCGCTGTCTACTACCACTTACACCTACGACGGCAAGGTGAAGAAGCCTAAGGTGACCGCCAAGGACAAGAAGGGCAAAAAGATCGCCGCCAAGTATTACACGGTCAAGTACCCCTCCGGCAGAAAAAATGTGGGCACTTATACGGTTAAGGTCAAATTCAAGGGCAAGTACAAGGGCACTAAGAGCGCCAGCTTTAAGATCGTGCCCAAGGGGACTGCCGTCTCCTCTGTGTCCGCCGGTAAAAAGTCCTTTACCGTTAAGTGGAAGAAGCAGGCCACCCAAACCACCGGCTATCAGGTGCAGTATGCAGAGAACAGCCGCTTCAAATCCGCAAGCAGCAAGACCGTAAGCAAGAATTCCACCACCTCGCTGAAAGTAAACGGCAAACCCATTAAAAAATACTATGTGCGGGTGCGCACCTATAAGAAAGTGGGCAAGACCAACTATTACAGCAGCTGGTCAAAGGCTTCCTCTGTGACCACCAAAACCGGGCTGAGTCTGGACACCTATAAAATCACCCTGTTTAACGGTGAGGGTTACAAATTAAAGTGCACCGGCACGGATAAAAAGATCACCTGGCAGACCAGCGATCCTACCGTGGCGGTGGTGAACCGCTCCGGCGAGATCAGCGCCAACGGCTCCGGTCAGTGCACCATTACGGCCAAAACCGCAGACGACCGGATCAGCTGCAAAGTAACAGTGCCGGAGTATTACCCGGAGAATTACAATGTACCGGACTTTGGGGCGTACTTTAATGTGCCGCTGGTTGACTACGACAATAAAGGAGATGGCGATACAGTATTCTGTGTTTATTCTTATGATGCGGTGGTCAGTCAAAGCGCCGATTGGTTGAATGATTACTACGATATATTGCAGGATTATGGATATGAATTCTATAGAGAAGACGATAAGCGGGATGAAGATGGCTTGTATTATTATTCGTTTATAAATGAGGACACAAATGATTTGGTTATGCTTGCGGTAGCATTTTACAATAACACACCCGATCATATTATCGTTACTTACATCAATACAACGAATTATTGATTTTGCTGTTCCGAGCCCCTTTGCACAGCCGTGTAAGGGGGCTTTCCCTTTTGTGCAGTAGCCGCTTTTTATTGCATTTTCAGCCGGGGTATGGTAGAGTTATAATAGGTATAGAAAATAGACAGACGGCGCGGGCCGGGAAGGGGAATGGTATGAAAGGTATAATTTTGGCAGGGGGCAGCGGCACCCGGTTGTATCCGCTGACCCAGATCACCTCCAAGCAGCTGCTGCCGGTGTATGATAAGCCTATGATCTACTATCCGTTGACCACGCTGATGTTGGCGGGAGTGCGGGATATTCTCATGATCAGCACGCCCCGGGACCTGCCCCGATTCCAGTCTCTCTTGGGGGACGGCGCGCGGTTTGGTCTGCGGCTCAGCTACAAGGAGCAGCCCTCCCCGGACGGACTGGCCCAGGCCTTTATCCTGGGTGCGGACTTTATTGGCGACGACTGCTGCTGTATGGTGCTGGGGGACAATATCTTTTACGGCGCTGGGCTGCGGCGGCTGCTACAAAGCGCGGTGGAGAACGCAGAGCAAAATCATCGCGCCACCGTGTTCGGTTATCATGTGGAGGACCCGGGGCGCTTTGGCATTGTGGAGTTTGACCGAGAGAACCGGGTGGTGTCGCTGGAGGAAAAGCCGGCGGTGCCCAAGAGCAATTATGCGGTCACCGGGCTGTATTTCTATGACAATCGGTGCGTGGACTACGCCGAAGGACTGACCCCCTCCGCCCGGGGTGAGCTGGAAATCACCGATCTGAACCGGCTATACTTACAGGCGGGGGATCTGGATGTAAAACTGCTGGGGCGGGGCTACGCCTGGCTGGATACCGGCACCACGGACAGCCTGTTAGAGGCCGGCAACTTTGTGCGTACGATTCAGCACCAGCAGGGGGTGGAGATTTCCTCCCCGGAGGAAGTGGCCTATATTAACGGCTGGATCACCGCCGATGATTTGGCGGCAGCGGCCAAGACCTACGGCAAATCCGCATACGGCGCCTACTTGCAGGCGGTGGTGCGGGGCGAAATACAATACTGAGGTGCGAGGATGACTGTACTTGTGACCGGCGGTGCCGGGTTTATCGGTGCCAACTTCATATTTTACCAACTGACCCACCACCCGGAGGATCGGGTGGTCTGCCTGGACAAGCTGACCTATGCGGGCAATTTGGAGACCCTGGCGGATGTGATGGAGAACCCCAACTTCCGCTTTGTGCAGGGGGATATTGCCGATGCGCAGGCGGTGGAACGCCTGTTTTTGCAGGAGAAACCGGATTATGTAGTCAACTTTGCGGCGGAGAGCCATGTGGACCGCTCCATTACCCAGCCGGATCTGTTTTTAAAGACCAATGTGCTGGGCACCGGGGTATTGCTGGACGCCTGCCGCCGTCACGGGGTCACTCGGTATCACCAGGTGTCCACTGATGAGGTGTACGGCGATCTGCCCCTGGATCGGCCGGATCTGTTCTTTACGGAAGAAACGCCCATACACACCTCCAGCCCCTATTCTGCCTCCAAGGCGGGGGCGGATCTGCTGGTGCTGGCCTATGCCCGCACCTATGGGTTGCCGGTCACGGTAAGCCGGTGCTCTAACAACTACGGCCCCTACCACTTCCCGGAGAAGTTGATTCCCTTAATGATCACCCGGGCGCTGGCAGATCAAAGCCTGCCGGTGTACGGCACCGGCGAGAATGTGCGGGACTGGCTGTATGTGGAGGATCACTGCGCCGCCATTGACCTGATTTTGCGCCGAGGCACGGCGGGAGAAGTGTATAACATCGGCGGGCACAATGAGCGCACCAACTTGCAGGTGGTGCAGGCGGTGCTGGCCGCTTTGGGCAAGCCGGAAAGTCTGATCACTTTCGTCACCGACCGGCCGGGTCACGATCGGCGTTATGCCATTGATCCTACGAAAATTCACCGAGAGCTGGGCTGGCAGCCGGAGACGGATTTTGACACCGGGCTGCGCCGCACGGTGGAGTGGTATCTGACCCACCGGGATTGGTGGAGCCACATTCTCAGCGGCGAATATCAAAATTATTTTCAGGCCATGTACAGAGAGCGGTTAGGCGAATAAATGCGAATTTTAGTAACAGGGGGCAGCGGCCAGCTGGGTACGGATGTGGCACAGGCAGCCGCGGCCAAGGGTTGGCAGGTATGGGCCCCCGATCATACAGAACTGGATATTTCCCACCCGGCGCAGGTGGAGTCTGCCATCGGCGACTATCGCCCGGACTGGGTGGTGCACTGCGCGGCCTACACGGCGGTGGATCGGGCAGAGACGGAAGAAAAAATTTGTATGGCTGTTAATGCAGCGGGCACGGCGTATGTGGCTCACGCCTGCGCGGCAGCAGGCTGCGGGCTGCTGTACCCGTCTACGGATTATGTGTTTGACGGCAGCGGCACGGCGCCCCATCCGGTGACGGAGCGCCCGGCGCCCCTGAATGTGTACGGTCGCAGCAAGCTGCTGGGCGAGCAGGCGGCGCAGGCGGTGCCCCGCCACGCCATCTTGCGGATCAGCTGGGTGTTTGGCCTGCACGGCAACAATTTTGTAAAGACCATGCTGCGCCTGGCAGAGCGCCGTACCCGCCTGTCGGTGGTGGACGACCAGATCGGCTGCCCCACCTATACGGTGGATTTGGCCCGGCTCATTTGCCAAATGGCAGAGCAAAACGCACAGGGTGTGTTCCACGCCGCCGGCAGCGGTCAACCGGTGAGTTGGTACGACTTTGCCCGGCGGATTTTTGACCTTGCCGGCAAAAAGATAGAATTGGAGCCGATCTCTACCGCAGCGTACCCCACGGCGGCTCGGCGACCGCTGAACAGCCGGCTGGATTGCAGCGCCTTGGCGGCAGCGGGCCTCACCCCCTTGCCGGAGTGGCAAGACGCACTGGCGAGGTATTTACAGGCATTGGAGGAAGAAAAGGTATGATCCAAATGCAGGCACAGCAGAATGTGGGCGGCATTGCCGGGCTGGCAGTGCTCACCCCCACGGTGCACGGCGACGACCGTGGCTATTTTATGGAGACCTACAATCAGCGGGATATGGAGAGCCTGGGCTTTCATTGTGATTTTGTCCAGGACAACCAGTCCGGCAGCACTTACGGCGTGCTGCGGGGGCTGCACCGCCAGCTGCGCTATCCCCAGACCAAGCTGGTGCGGGTGGTCAGCGGCACGGTATTTGATGTGGCGGTGGACCTGCGGCCGGGCAGCGATACTTACTTGCGGTGGCACGGCGAGGTGCTCTCTGCGGAGAACAAAAAGCAGTTTTTGATCCCTGCCGGGTTTGCCCACGGTTTTTTGGTGCTGTCGAAGCGGGCGGAATTTTGCTACAAGGTAACGGACTTTTTTCACCCGGACGATGAGGGCGGCATTCCCTGGGACGATCCAAAGATCGGTGTGGAGTGGCCCATTCCCCCGGGTATGACCTTGCAGCTAAGCGAAAAAGACAAGCATTGGGAGTATTTGAAGTAATGGAATTTACCCACACATTTTATGACGCTTTGCCCCCGGAGGCCGCGGCCATTCGCCAGGCGGTTTTTGTGGAGGAGCAGGGCTTTCAGGAGGAATTTGACGCCATTGACCGCCATGCGCTGCACCTGCTGCTGTTTGCAGACGGTGAGCCGGTGGGCACGCTGCGTGCCTTTACGGAGGCGGCACCCGCTGGCATATTGGCCGGGTGGCGGTGATCCAGTCTGCCCGCCAGCTGCACTTAGGGCGGCGAATGATGGACTTGGCAGAGGCGGAACTGCGCCGCCGGGGCGCTGCGGGCATTGAGGTGTCTGCCCAGTGCCGGGTACAGCCTTTTTACGAAAAGTGCGGTTTTACCTCGGTGGGGGAGGTCTATCTGGACGAGTTTTGCCCCCACATTCGTATGGTTAAGGAACTGTAATAAAAACAACGCCGTCGGGCAATTACCGGCGGCTTTTTGAGGTGAATGGTATGAAAAAGACACTTGCCCCTACCCCGCCTATGGGGTGGAACAGCTGGGACTGCTACGGCGCCGGCGTAACGGAGGACGCATTGCGGGAGAACGCCCGCTTTATGGCGGCACACCTGCTGCCCTATGGGTGGAATACTCTGGTGTGCGACATTCAGTGGTACGAGCCGCAGGCAAAGGGCAACGAGTATAACAATTTTGCCCCGGTTTGTATGGATGACTATGGGCGTTTGTTACCGGCGGAGAACCGCTTTCCCAGCGCAGCCGGGGGCAAGGGCTTTGGTCCCATTGCGGATTATTGCCATTCTCTGGGTCTGCGCTTTGGTATTCATATTATGCGGGGCATTCCCCGCCAGGCGGTGCACCGGGATACGCCTATTTTGGGCACGGATTTTACTGCCCGGGACGCAGCCCATCACTTTTCCGTCTGCGCCTGGAACACGGATATGTACGGTATGCGGGACAATGCCGCAGCCCAAGCGTACTATGACTCCGTTTGTCGGTTGTACGCCGACTGGGGCGTGGATTTCATTAAGTGCGACGATATTTGCGTCACGGAATTTCGCAAGTGGGACGATCCGTATAACGCCCGGCACGAGATTGAAATGCTCCACCGCAGCTTGCAAAATTGCGGGCGGGAGGTGGTGCTGTCCCTCTCCCCCGGCCCGGCGGATATTGCAAATTTGCCCCACCTGCGCCGCCACGCCCAAATGTGGCGTATGACCGGCGATTTTTGGGACCGGTGGGACAAGCTGCACGATATGTTTGACCGGTGCAAGACCTGGGAGGGCGTGCCCGGCCCCGGCTGCTGGCCGGATTGCGATATGCTGCCGGTGGGCCGCCTGTGCAAGGACGCTCCCTACCATGGTGCGCAGAATCGTATGAGCAATTTTACCCCGGATGAGGTGCGCACCATGTTCACTTTGTGGGGCATTTTCCGCAGTCCGCTGTTTTTGGGCGGCGATCTGCCGGAGATGCCCGCCGATGTGCTGGCTATGCTGACCAATCAAGATTATCTGCAAATGCACGCTACCTCTTACGGCGCCCGGGAATTGCTGCGGCGAGAGACCAACGGCCGGGGCACCATTCAGTGGGTGGCCTGCGGCCGGGGCTGCAAGTACGCTGCCCTGTTTAATACCCAGGACCGCCCGGCCCGCCAAACCCTGGACTTGACGGCGCTGCTGCTTCCGGATACCGCCTGTACCGTAACGGAGATTTGGTCAGGTGAACCGTTGGGCACTTTCAAAAACCGCTTCTCCGCCACCGTCCCCGCCCACGGCGCCCTCCTGCTTCGCATAACGGCAGAGTGACGGACAATGCAAAAAGGAAATTGAAAATCAGAGGAGAATACAATGGATGCTCAAAAAGGAAATATCTTTGAAATTTTGAATGGGAATAAGCAATTTGTCATTCCGGTGTATCAGCGCTTTTACAGCTGGGAAAAAGAGCAATGTAAAAGACTTTGGGACGATATTGTGGATATGCAAAAGAAAGGAAAATCAGGACATTTTGTCGGTTCTATTGTAAACATTGCAGAGCAAGCAATGCCTACCGGTGTTCAGAAGTATATGATCATTGATGGACAACAGCGAATGACCACACTGACATTGTTACTTTTGGCATTGCGTAATTATGTGCTACAACATCCGGAGGAAACCTCAATCAATCCGCACCGTATTGATGGCATGCTCCTCAAAAATGAATATGAGAGCGGAAACGATCGCTATAAGTTGTTACTAACCGAAACGGACAGAGATGTTCTTGTACAACTTGTAGAAAACAGACCTGTGAATACGACTCAATCCAGATTGGTGGAAAATTACAAATTCTTTTCTGATCGTGTTTCCAAAAATGAAATTACGCCTGATGAAGTGTGGAATTCCATTGGACGGCTGCAAATTGTAAATATTACATTAGACCGTACACTTGATGATGCGCAGGCGATATTTGAAAGCCTGAATTCTACAGGCAAGGAATTATCAGAATCTGATTTGATAAGGAATTATGTTTTGATGGGATTGGCACCTACAGAGCAAGTATATGTTTATGAGCATTTATGGCGGCCAATGGAACAATTATTTGAATATGAATCGCAATGTTATGTAATGGATTCATTTTTCCGTCACTATCTGACGATGAAGATTTCACGGATTCCTAAACAAGGACGCGTATATGAAGAATTTAAGCAATATCATTTGAACAGTGAATTCGGTACGGCGCGGGAAATTTGTCAAGATTTGTTTGTATATGCGCAGTACTATACAAATATCGTTTTTGAAAGAAGCGATGATGTAGAGTTGCGTAGATTGTATTGTGATATTGTAGATTTGCGTATGGAAGTCTCATATCCATTCTTGCTTAAAGTGCACCGCGATTGCGATGCGGGGTTAATCAGTCTTGCAGAACTTAAAGAAATACTGACTTTATGCGTGAGTTATGTGTTGAGGCGCGGAATATGTGATATACCTACCAACTCATTAAATAAAACTTTTGCAACATTCAAGAATTATATTCGGCCCAATGATTATATGAATTCGGTAAAGGCTTTTTTTGTGTTACAAGAATCGTACAAAGTGTTTCCGGATGATGATAGATTTGAAAGGGCATTTGTTATGCGCGATGTTTATAATATGCGCACACGGAATTATATACTTAATCGTTTGGAGAATTTCCAAAACAAGGCTCCCATTGCGATAGAAAATTATACAATAGAGCATATTATGCCACAAAATACGCACTTATCAGAGCAATGGCAAAAAGAATTGGGTATACATTGGCGGGAAATTCAAAACAGGTACCTTCATACAATTGGCAATCTGACACTAACTGCATATAATTCTGAAATGAGCGACAGGCCTTTTATGGAAAAAATGAATATGACGGGGGGATTTAAGGAAAGTGCATTGCGTTTGAACAGATATGTAGTGCATCTTACGGAATGGACCGAGGAGCATATACAGGCGCGTGCCAATATTCTTGCGCAGTTAGCGCAGGAGATTTGGCCGTATCCGGTAATATCCGCAAAAGCGCTTGCACCATATTGTGCCACAGAAAAGGAAAAGCCAAAATATAGTATAGACACATACGATTTGAACGATTACAACAGAGCATTGATTGAGGCGCTGGATAGACGAATTCTGAATTTGTCGCCCGCAGTGCGAAAGGAATATAAAAAGTTTTACATAGCGTACAAATTAGATACAAACTTTGTTGACATAGTTCCACAGAAGCAGAAACTTACTATTACAGTTAACCTGAAGTTTTCAGAGGTGAAGGATCCCAATGGGATTTGTAGAGATGTAACCGATTTGGGTCGCTGGGGGAATGGTGATGTTGAGTTGCACATGGAAAAAATGGAGGATTTAGAGCAAATTATGCAAATTGTGGAGCAATCCTACAATGCGCAAGTAGACTAAAAGGTGTAATACAAAATGAGCCCCGGGAACACCTGTTTGTGCGTTCCCGGGGCTTTTATCGTTTGCCAAAGGCGTGAAAGCGGGTTTTGTATAAATCATACATAATGTTTGTTTGCATTTGATTATAACTATGATATAATGCAACTGGAAAACATTATGTGAAACATCAAAAGCCGGCGAAACATTTTGAAGATGCGGTTATATATAAAGTCGTGTCGATAAAAATGACGGATATTTTGTCCGTGGCGGTTTCAATTTTTGCGGCGGTGGCGGCTTATACCGTTGGAGTGGAGAAGTGACGCAGTCTGCAAGGCTTTTTCCTGGGGTTGGCGTTGTGGCTGGTACAGCGCCGAAAAAATAACACAGAACAGATAAAAGAACAGGAACGCATAGACCTGCGTTCCTGTTCTTTTATGTTATGCGTTTTGCTGTTAATACTTCTTCAGCTGGTCCTCGTCAAAGTCTGCCAGGAATTCGTCGTAGGTGCCCTTGCGATCCAGCAGGGTATTGCCGCTGACCTCGATGATCCGGTCGGCAACGGTCTGCACGAACTGGTGGTCGTGGGAGGTAAAGAGAATGGTCTCCGGGTAGCGGATCAGGCCGTCATTCAATGCGGTGATGGACTCCAGGTCCAGGTGGTTGGTGGGTTCGTCCAGCACCAGCACATTGGCGCCGGAGAGCATCATCTTGCACAGCATACACCGTACCCGCTCGCCGCCGGAAAGTACATTGGCCTTCTTCAGCGCCTCGTCGCCGCTAAAGAGCATACGACCCAGCCAGGAGCGAATGTCCGTTTCCAGCGTTTGGGTGGTGTACTGGCGCAGCCAGTCGATCAGGGTCAGGTCCACGCCGTCAAAGTAGGCGCTGTTGTCGCTGGGGAAGTAGCTTTGGGTGGTGGTCACGCCCCACTTGTATTCGCCCTCGTCCGGCTCCATCTCGCCCATAATGATCTTAAACAGGGTGGTTTTGGCCATGGCATCTGCGCCTACAAAGGCCACCTTCTCTCGGGGATGGATCACAAAGCTGATGTCGTCCAGCACCTTGCGGTCGCCGATGGTTTTGGTCAGGTGGTCCACTCGCAGCAGGTCGTTGCCGCACTCCCGATCCGGCTTAAAGTCCACAAAGGGGAACCGGCGGGAGGACACGGGCATGTCGATCATCTCCAAAGCGTCCAGCTGCTTTTTACGGCTGGTGGCCTGCTTGCTCTTGGCCGCGTTGGCAGAGAAGCGGGCAATAAAGGCCTGGAGTTCCTTGATCTTCTGCTCGTTCTTTTTGTTCTGATCTCGAGCCTGGCGCTGGCGCATTTGGGTGTACTCGTACCAAAAGTCGTAGTTGCCTACATACATTTGAATTTTGCCAAAGTCCACATCGCAGATATGGGTGCAGACCTTATTTAAGAAGTGACGGTCATGGGACACCACGATTACCGTGTTTTCAAAATCCAGCAGGAAGTTTTCCAGCCAGCGAATGGCGGACAGATCCAGGTGGTTGGTAGGCTCGTCCAGCAGCAAAATGTCCGGATTGCCAAAGAGGGCCTGCGCCAGCAGCACCTTGACCTTTAAGTTGGCAGGCAGTTCCGCCATGGTCATATAGTGGTACTCGTCGGTAACACCCAGCTTGTTGAGCATAAACTCCGCATCGCTCTCTGCGTTCCAGCCGTCCATATCGGCAAATTCCGCTTCCAGCTCCCCGGCGCGCACGCCATCCGCCTCGCTAAAGTCCGGTTTGGCGTACAGGGCGTCCTTTTCTTCCATAATTTCAATGAGACGGGGGTTGCCCATCAGCACGGTGCGCACCACCTGGTACTGGTCGTAGGCAAAGTGGTCCTGCTTGAGCACGCTGAGCCGCTCGCCGGGGGTGATGACCACCTCGCCCTTTTGGGGCTCCAGCTCGCCATCCAGCACTTTTAAGAAAGTGGACTTGCCTGCGCCATTGGCACCGATGATGCCGTAGCAGTTGCCCTTGGAGAAGGTCACATTGACCCGCTCAAACAGGGCGCGACCGCCAAACTGCACGGTTACATTATTGGCTTGAATCATAGAGAAATCCTCCGTTACTGGCTTTGTTATCTATTGTATCTGAAAATCCGCAACTATTCTACACCACCCCCGGCCAAAATACAAGGAGAATTTGGCCCGGCGGCGTTTTATTGGCGCTTTTGCACAAAAAGGGGCGCCAGACGGCCAAAGATCGGGCGATAAAACCCTTGATAGGCGGCAAAATCCAGTGCCTGCCCGCCGGGCGTGAGCCCGGAAAACGAGCCCGGTTGGTGGAACTCCACGGCGACGAAGACGAAAAAACCGCAGTAGCCGATGAGGAGCAGGCCGCACAGCGCCGCGAGCACGCTTTCCCGGTCCACCAGCGGGGCCGTGTAGATCTGCCGGAAGAGTTCGAGCGTCACCCACCCAAAGAACACGACATAGGCGAATACAAGATACTCTCGCAGATTCAGGGGCGTGAAGCTGTCCAGCAGGCGCCCGACGATGAGCAGGCCGCCGAGGAAGATCAACAGGGTCAAGAGGTATCCCTTCCGCCGGATATCGAAGAGGGTGATCCCCGCGATGAGCTGGATCGGCAGGTAGATGGTCTGCGCGATGCCGTCGTAGATATCTTCGGGGAAGAAAATGTTGACGACGATCGTGCACAGGAGTGAAGCGAAGAGGAGGTCGAAACGGTACTTGTAGGCTTCCGATCGGATGTGGTGCGGATGCTCGGGCATGGACGGCGATCCCTCGTTGGAGGATTGAGCGGGTGTGCTTCCGTTCTTAGGAGAAAAATGCGCGGCGGTATAGGGGGATATCCGGAGATCCGCCGTGAAAATGAAGCAGGTAT
>ENA-OPCE01000322-OPCE01000322.1-human-gut-metagenome-genome-assembly--contig:-NODE-322-length-42980-cov-2.614048_pt1 | contig 42980 bp, 50 predicted proteins | sample MGYA00241247_ERZ501474 | MGnify/ENA primary metagenome ERZ501474 (study PRJEB25962, sample SAMEA2042572) | human gut metagenome | biome: human gut; feature: human-associated habitat; material: faeces... | reverse complement strand
TTATGATTAGAAATGAGAATGATGTAAATGGCCAATAAACGTTACTACTGGCTCAAGCTGAAAGAAAATTTCTTTGATGATGAAACAATTCGTTATATTGAAGAACAAGATAATATGGAATTAAATGGAAACTTAAAACGAATCAAACTTGAGAAAATAAAAGAACATTTTTCTAAAAAATATACAGAAGAAGATGTTCAATATTCCGTAAAAAATTTATTTCAAGGAGGATTTTTAGAAGGTAACTATAACGAATATGCAAACCATCATTTTACAGGCTGTTACATTTATGATGTAACATATAATGGGCATATATTTGCAGACTCAATTAGACCTGAATCTATATGGAAGAAAAGCAAAGATAAAATAAAAACACTTGGTATCTCTTCTATAAAAATGCTTTCTTCCGTATGTGTTGAAGTTGCAAAGGTAGCTGTTACTGATCCTAAATTTATTACCGATATTGCCAATGGAATATATAAATAAGGCTAAATGTCCAAAATGTAACGGCACAAACTTTACACCGGTTAGGAAGAAATATGGACTATTCATGGGATTTGCTACTAATAAAGTGGAGTTAGTGTGCAACAACTGTGGTTATAGAATGAAGGCTGAAAATTAAAGTCGTAGTTTTCGTCTATCTAAACTTAATTGAAGAATTCTAAAAAACAAATAATTCTGCAAACGCTTCAATCCTGGAATTTTTTTTATTTTACATGGCAAACGAAATAAAAACATATATATTGGCTTTAATATTGAAATTTTTAAACTAAGTAATTTATATTCATACATTACAAAAACTCCTTTGAGGTAAAATATGTTTGACGAAAGAATAGATAAAATAATAAAATCAACGCATAAAAGTTACTGTAAATATGTTTCTATAATTCCAGAAATAACGAAAATTGAAACAATAAGTGGCAATTATGCTGAAATGCAATTTGATGCAAAATCTTTATATGAAAAAAATTATATCTTAAAAGTAAATGAGTCTATAAATGACGAAAATGAACAATTTATAGAAAACATATTATGGCATGAATTTACTCACGTTGCAGACTCTATTCTTTTTAATGAATACGAATATGAAGATTATAAACATATTATGTATATATATTCTGAAATTCATGCTGCAGAATTACAAATGAATAATATGTTGGCAACACAAATGGAGAGACCTTGTTCCTTAGAACAAGATATTGAGCACAAAGGTATTATTACTCTACAAAAATATATGGATACTTCACTTCACCATGCATTAGATCAATTTAAATTACCTGTATGGTATATATTTCTATCAGACAATATATGTGATGCACGAGAAATATATTATTTTATAGGCTATTTAAAATCATTAAAAAGTCATTCAATTAATTACGAGTATAGTTATTCTGATATTGACGAAAGATATAACTCGTTATTTAAAGAAATCACTGAGAATGTTTTAAATAACCAAGAATATGATTACAAACATTTTATTTCACTTGATAAACAAATGGATAAGCTCATAATTGAACTTGCAACAGAGCACAATCAAGAAATAGTGCCTCAAACACAGCAGAGCAATGAGATAGACGAAGAGGAGAAAAATACCGTTCGTTGCCCTAAATGTGGTAGCACACAAATTACTACAGGTCAAAGAGGATACAGTCTGATTACAGGTTTCCTTGGTTCTAATAAAACTGTCAATAGATGTGCAAATTGCGGATATAGCTGGAAACCTGGAAAATAAGGAGAGTACATATGAGTTTAGTTATTGCTGCAATCTCCAAGGATAATGATATTGTTGTGTGTGGTGACGGAAGAGCATTAGATGTTAAAACAGATGAAATTGTATCTGAAAACACAAGAAAGGTAATTAAAATTAATAGTTTATTGATTATTGGCTATGCAGGATATACGGATAAATATAAATCTCTTGCAAAACATCTAATTGAAGTATTTCCGGAAAGAAATAAATGGAATGTAACTGATATATCAAAAGAAGCATTGAAATATGAACAAGAGCATTTTAATGAAGAAGGAGATTTACAATTTTTAGTAGCTGGATATGAATATAATGCTACTCCTCATCTATATGTAATTAATGTAGGTACATATGGTCCTCATAGATTTGATTTTGTAAAACAACGAACAGTATCTCTTGGAGATGAATTGTGCAAGCTAAGATTTGATAAAGAAAATGATCAACTTTTCGATATAGAAAATAAAATTGAAAATCTTATAAAGGATAGAGCAAAAATAAATCCAGCAATTAATGATAAAGTAATTAGTGAAAGATTATTTAGTTTCTAAAATGGAATTTTTAAATTTTTCAAAAGCTTTTTCTGGCAACAGATAATCCTCTATGACTTCCTTAACAAAGAAAGTAGGCAAGGAAGTATTAAAAGATTTTTCACTAGATCCACCACGAGAATCGTTTATTGATATTTCGTGAGTATCAATAAATATATCACAATCAAAAATTTTAACATGCATAAAATATTCACCTTCTTATTTTATTTAATTAAAAGACCAGGAGAGTATTAATTCTCCTGGTCTGAATTGTCATATAATTCATATTCATTGTTCTCTACAATTGGAATTTTAAATGAAAATTCAATATTATTCTCTGCATTTAAAATGGTAGAGTCACACTTACTTATTATGTCCATACCAATTAACATATCAATAGAGCCAAGCTTTGTCCCATAAACCAGATGGTTTTTGAATATAATATTATTTGGTAATAATATATTTGTCTTAAATAGTAAAGCATTTGAATAGCCATAAATTCCTTCTATTGGAGCTTTGTCACAACTAATCAACTTCATTACATTTGCTAAATGTGGAGATATACATGTGTTTGTTGCACCAGTATCCCAAACTGCTTCAAAGCAATTTTCCTCAGTTGGATATAAAGCTTGACTTGTTATAATATGAATTGGAAATATAATTTTGGGTGTATTTATACTATATTTATTGCAATACGTAGCATATTCTATCATTTTAATACCACCTTAAATTTATATTTAACATTCAATATAGAAATGGTGTATAAATTTGCATAACTTTATTTGGATTGATATTTTCACAAAGATCATGTATTTGAAATTCTCCAATATCAAATAAACGTAATGCTTCCTTTAAAGCTTCATTTCTTGTGTTGTAAGCACCATAAATTATTTCGTCTTTAACTATTATAGATTTTTTTCCATATTTTTTATATAGTTCTTTATAGTGATCAAAGAACCATTGATTTTGAGGAAATGGTTTATATATAGTATTTTTTTCCATATTAAATATCACCTCTAATCATATCATAAAATAAATTAATTTCAATCTATATAAATAAAAAACACCACGTTTGCAAGCCGTAGTGAGTGTGTGCAGTTAGTGCATTTCAGGCAGTATGAGAGTAGTAACCTAACGGTTCTATCCATACTATTCGATCCATCATGCTACCCAGGCTTTCTCTGGTTGGACTGTATATTGTACTATGTGTTGTAACGCCACACATAATACGCCTTGTCAGCCTCTCGCACGTTAACTGTAAAACTACACTTTTACATGAAAACACATATGTTCTGGATTTACAAAAATAGACAATTATACTACAATCAAAGTCAGATATACTTGTGATCACAGTTCTACATTATGATCCGTTGCACGACAGTATATCTGACAGTCGTCATGTAGTATTGAATTATTGGTACGCAATTTGTACCAGAAATGAGATTGTCTAAAATGAAGTACTCTAAATATTATATTCATTTCTATGGGATTCTCCCAACATCAAATCTCTTTCTTGATACTTTCGTACAGGAAGGAGGTGAGATATGGAAGATGTATTTCTATTCGTTTTAACTCTTGTAGGATTATTAATCCTATGGTCGCTAATCCGCAGAATACCATCTAAGAACATGAAAAACTTTCACATCCATTTTGGATTCCTGAAAGGATTTGACATGTCTGGAGAATTCTATAAGGATGATACCCAAAATAATAAATAGTTTAGTTCATATTTTTGTAATCTCCTTTTAGTCTTTTAAGAGAGTGGAGAGTTGTTACCTGCAACTTTCTACTCTCTATTTCTTTCTTCCTGTTATAATTGCGTTTTATTCGTGAATTTATCATCCACTTTTGTAAATTTAAACATATGTGCTTGCTAACGTGTCGGAACTACCATCTTCAATATATCCCTTTCATTCATTTTCAGAACTAAGGTACCACAGTGATGTGGATTACGGCTTCCTCCGATATTCGGCTTTATAGCTCTAAGGCTAAAGGTCTGTCAATAGGTGTCGAATCACCATCTTGAACAAGTTCTATACTAACTGTCGCGATTATGACAGCAGCATATCAAATGGGCATCTTAACTACGATAAAATTTTAAATTGAAACTAACTTTATGTTAAGCTGTTTACCCAGACCTGCTTTTGAAAGTTTAAATCCTGCAAGACCACCAATTGCTGTTGAGAGCAGTGGAAGTTTATCCAGGATCTGAGTTACGATGTTAAGAAAGGCGGTTGCTGTATCTATTACGCCTTTAAACATATCTGAGTTGATAGTTACTGTTGCAAGCTCTTGGAGCTGTGTTTGAAGTTGGGCTATTTTCGCCTCCGTACTCTCAAGATACTTCTGGTTTTCTTCCAGTGCCGAATTATCTGAGTGCTCAGAAGTTTCTTTTACCTGTTCAAGAAGAGAACCATTAGTAAGCAGGCTACTTAAAATATTAGACCTGTTTTTACCTGCAAGTTCTTCGATAAGAGCTTGTGCACGATTGGTACCCATAGCTTTATCTTGTTTCTGTATTTCACTATATATTTCAGAAATATCCTTTAATATAGAATATGTGTTACGATAGTTTCCATTTTCATCTAAGATGTCAACGCCTTTACCATTATTTGAAGGTACGGCTGTATAATCTTTAATTATCTGTTGTTTCTTTGCTTTGGTAGCTACTACATAATCATCAGTTTCCTCGCCAAGTTCTGCTAATTCCTTTTGCGCTTCTTCTGTCAAGCTGTTACTTTCAGGCACAAAAACCTTACTGACCATATAAATGGCGTACAGTTATTTCTAGCTGTATCTCATATTTCATTTTGTTATATTATGAGTTCAGACTGTATATTACATCCTTATGATATTGGATGGATAACTTCAACATATGTGTTACCACACACATCCTGCAGTCGTTACGGTTTCCTATATAAAATATAGGTCTTACCTCGGTATTACCTGCTTCCAGGCGTTCACCGATATAGTTATCTACTGATGAACATAAAGTCCATCCGTACCTTCCGATACGTTTAGGCCGAAAACCTACAATACGAAGCGAAACGGTCTTAAGTCCGGCTGCAACACTATTTACCAAATTTGTTACTTCTATAAAAAAGAAGGATAGGTCATTTCTGCCTATCTCCGTAACTTCGTTATTAAGTTATAATTACGGTTCAGATCATACCTTCATCTCTTCGAATAAGAGAGCCTAGCATATGCCTAATCGTTACCTTTTAGACTGTGATCGTTACAGGATCTCAAAAATATTGAGTCTTACCCACGGTATTGTCTTCTTCAAGAGTTTTACCGTTTTGAGCTAGGTTGAACATTACATATCACTATGTAAGTGGACAAAATTTATCCTGAATCGTTGCATTCGCACTTGTTATGAGTGCCGCTGACTCATCTAATGAGTTGCCCATTAAACTAAGAGTCGCACCAGCTTTTTGTAAACCAGTTGCTAACTCATCTGTTGATATAGAGAAATTATTCAAGCTGTTACTTTCGAGTAATATCACACTCTACCGACCACACATAAAAATGTATGGCGCATAGTCATTTCTGCCTATGTCTCACGTTTCTTTATTGGGATTATTGCGTGACGATTATATTAAAAATATAAAAGAGCCTTTCGGCTGATCGGACTGGATCTTCATCCTATAGAATAGGAGAGTAGCGAAACTTCATTTGCTTACCAAATAAAGTGTTACAGTCTCTCGGGATTTTATAATGTACATTTTTTATTAATTATTTTGTATAACAAATTGTTTATATGTATTTACTTTTCTATTTTGATATGGGATTATTATTTCAGAATTAATAGACATTGTGTTATCTTCATTTAGATGATAATTAAAAGAGTTATAATTTAAAAGAATTCCTTTGTTTCGAATATATAATTGAATTAATTTCTTACATAATTCTTCATTCTTATATAAATCATCTTCCCATAAATATAATATTTCAATATTATATTTATTTTTTACATATGTATGCTTTGACTTATCTTTAGATATTCTATCAAATTGATTTTTTCTCATTTTGTCAGTGAAAATAGTAGGATTACAATGCCAATAATCACCTTGAACTTCGATCATCAAATTATAATCCGTTAAATAATTATCAATTGCGTAATATTTTATATTTTTTTCACGCTCAAATTGTATATTTAAATTGGTTAAAATATCATCAGTTATCTGTTGCGGCTTAGATTGTGTTTTCCCAATTGCACCACTTTCAAATTCTTTTAATATGCGTTCTCTGACTTTTTGTTTATAATCAGGTTGTTGGGAATATACTTCTCTAAACCATGATTGTCTACATTCAGTAGAACAAAAATGATTTATTGTACCATTTTCTAATTGAGAAGGTTTAATATAAAATTCACTACCACAATAGTCACATTTTATTAATTTCTGAGTGAATTGTGAATTTAACACACCAACTCTTGTTTTTAACCATTCATTATTACATTGATGAGAACAAAATCTTTGAGTGGATTTTTTATAACATTCAAATTCTGTTCCACAAATTTCACATTTTCTAATCTCATAAGCTTGTTTTCTTTTATATTCAAAGTTACATTTTGAACAACAGAATTGATTCTCTTGTTTGTTTATATGATAGCCTCTACGATAAAATTCTTTTCCGCAATTTGTACAAGAAATTATTGTTCCTGTTTCTTTCAGTTTATATGAACATTCTTTTGAACAGGTTATATGCTTAACTTTTCCATCTAGTAAATTCTGATATCTATCTTTCTTTATCCTAATTTCTTTTCCACATGAATCACAATTATAATTCATATACTTTTCATTACGTTCTTGATTGCATTTTTGGCTACAATATTTAGTTTGTTTTGATTTTAAAACAGTAAATTCCTGTCCACAACTTGGACAAGTCTTCACAATCCATATTCCAGGACGCGATTTAGTTTTAATATTTGGCATATTACCAACTCCTATTTCATATTTTTATTTCTCATATAATGATAAAATTCAATTGCTTCATCTAAATTATCAGACTTAAAAAATCTCCAATTCTCTTTATTTTTATCATTTATATAACTTTCTTTATTGAAACCTAATGAATATAAATATCTCATCAATCTTACAGATGAAACATTATAATATTTATTTTCCATTTAATCCTCATTTCAAATGTGCATTATAATCTTTCCACGGTCTTGGCTTTCCCATAAGCTATTGACCGTTATAGCTACTTGTTGAGATAATGTCCCCACATATTACTATGTGTTTAGGCATAATCACACACCTACGGCATTTAGGGAATCGATAATTTTTTCCTGTGATAAATCACTATAAGCTGCTTTCATAGAAATAAGAGCAGAAGTTGCATCATCAATATTATCAAATTCCGAAACATTCTTTAAAATATTAGCGTTCACACTGGACTGTTTTGCCTTTTCCATACTCTGTCCCAAACGCATGAAATCTGCGGTACTATTCTGAATCTGCAGAGCAGTAGTACCAACGCTTTTTGCCATATCAAAGCTTTCCTTCTGGAATTCTTTCAGCTTACTGATCGGCTCATCGGATACTTTTCGCATTTCTGTAAGAGCAGTATCAAACTCTTTAACTATTTCCAAACCTTGTTTGAACGTATTCCAAACTTGATTCATTGCCTGGAATGAAGTCAAATACTGAGCAAGGTTTACCATTTTTTCTTTCCAACCTGAGAAGAATTTACTAAGCCCACTTTCAACAGGTTTTACAGAAGTTCCAAGATTTTTAATCTGTCCATTTAGTGTATTTAATTGGACACTTAAAGTTTGCGCTTCACCGGCACTATCCTTAAATGTACCTTTGAGTGAAACAATTCCATTTTTTTCTGTAAATCCACTAAAGGTAATATCCTGTACATTGGTAAGCTCTCTTAGATAACTTTCCAATTCACCTTTTGCATCTGTGATACTTGCCGGATCAATGATTTTACCAATACTACCAACAGATCCACTTAATCCACTGACTTTCTTCTCAAATTCACTAATGCCCATTTTGCCTTTTGCGACAGCAGTAGCCCATTTATTTATCTGTTCCTCACTAGATTTAAATACATCTTCAATTCCAGCGATGCCACTTTTGTCTACTTTTATCTTGTCGAAAGCATCATAGGCGCTCTGAATTCGATTTCCGTATTTACTAAGATTGTCTGTGATAGTCTTATCAATATCATCAAATCTCTGCTTTGCATTTATTTCAGAAGTGTTCTGTGGTGTTTTTGCGTTTACTCTTGCCATAACTTTATTTCGTTCTTCTATGGCGGCTTGAGCTTCTGTTGTATTATGTCTAAACGTACTAAGAGTATGAACAAAAGCTTCATTATCTGCAAGTGTCTTATAATCACCAACATAAGACTGGTCAGTTACATATTTTGGGGTTTTAGTAGAAGTGGAAGACGATGTGTTATTTGTAGACTTCTTATTACTACTTCCAGTTGCTTTTGCAGCTTTATTTAAATCTTCCTTGTTGCTTTTCAAAATGTTCGCAAGATTTTGTAACTCATCTTTTTTCGCCAACATAGCATCAATCTGAGTCATTAATCCGGAAGTAACTTCTGATCCTAATGCTTCTTTAAGATTCTGAGCAGAGTCTGCAATTTCACTCATACTTGATTTAATTACATCAATAGAAGTTAAATCTAATAATGTAAACTGCGTTGAGTTTCCTGAAACAATACTTTCTGCGCCTTTTCCAATGTTGTTTAATGGTTTTCCAGCACCATTAGCAGACTTCTGTAATTTATCAATCTCTTTAGTGACGTTCTGAATATTTTTTCCTGCATTAGTCAATCCAGAGAAAATGTCACCATTAAATTTTACGTTATTAATTTTCTGTAAAGCTTTCGCTGTTTTTTCAAGTTCATCAGCAATACTTTTTAATTGGCTGACTCCACTATCATCAACCTCTATACCAGTTTTTATACTAAAATCTTCATTAGGCATATAAATTCACATCCTTTCTTACCATTTTAGATATCCAATAAATGTACTCCACGTAAGTGCCTTAATTGGATATTTCTTTTCACTAATGTATTTCTGCATAAGCATATAAGCAGAAGTTGTTTTTGGAGCAGGTCTTCCCCATTCTGAAAAATTAAATCCTGTTCTCCAATATGGAGTTCCAGGAGCTGGATGTTCAGGACCATCAATAGCTCCACCGTGATAACCAAGTATAAACATATACTCATAAATGTAGTCGTTACTTGCCCTATGCCCACCTAGTTCATCAGAGCTTAAATTAACATTAATTTCTCCAATCTGAGGTTGTACATCATATACATTTAATAGAGATTCAGTTCTTTCATAGTATTCAGGATTGAATGACATATACCAATCTTCAACTGCGAACCTGCTTGCACTTTCAATCTCAGGAGCAGCCTTTTTAGGTACCTCTTCATTTGTTTTCTTTTCTGCAGTCTCAATACTATCAGCTAATTTTCTAAACTTTTTAGCTGCTTTATTGAGATCAGAGGCGTTAATTTTTAATGAAATCATATTTTAACTCCTGTTCAAACTATAAAAAGCTCCATGACTTTTGACAGACATGGAGCCTAACTAAATGTTCATATTTTATTTTGAAGAAATCGCTTTAACAAGCTTCACAATATCTTCTTTACTAATATCTTTCATTGCTTCAGCAACAACCGGTGCGAGAGAAGTACCAACCTGTTTCAGCACATCATTTACTCTTGTAACCTGATTTTGAATAAATGCCTGTGTTCCATAATGATTAGTCATAAAATCCTGAGCAGTCATTTCCTCAATAGCTGTAAATTCTGTGACATCATTACCAATTGCTTTAATAAGTTCTACAACAAGTCCATCTCTATTTAGATAATCATAATCTTCAGCCATAGTCTTATTGTCCATATGAATATATGTATAATTGTTAATAATTGTATACACATGAAGCACATGTCTAACTGGAGAGCTGACGCTTACAATATCCTTTTTCTCAACATCTTTCCAATATGCGTTCTCAACAATTTTTTCAGCAAGAGTCATTTTTGTATTGATCGGCATATACTCAATTTTTACCATTGATTTAATATAATCCTGTTTCTCCTGATCGGATTCCTTCATATTATATGTATTAATAAATTCCTGTACAGTAATATCTTTCATAGTTAATTACTCCTTTTCAAACAATTTTCCTTTTACTCATAAACAGTAACTTTCCAATAGTTTCCATCGGATGTCCAAATTTCTATACAATCACCATATGGATTATATTTAACTCTGCATACTTGTGGTGATTCACATATTTTCCAATAAACATCCGATGGAATTCTATAGTTACTTCTTGTTAATAGTTCACTAATCTCATAAGAGTACATAATAATTTTCCAATATTTAATTTTTAATCTCAGAGTATTTTTCACATACGTAATCTTTGATTTCAGGCTGGATTCTTCCTTCAATAGCCTTTCTTAATAAACTGCAATTTCTTGCATAGCGTTTACATGTTTTGCATTTGTCTTCAAATTTTACCTTATCATCGTCACTATTAAAGATCCCAATATATTCAACAGGATAAATTGTAAGCTCAATCCTTGGATTGTCCTTATCATAAAAAATTCTCTGAGGGCGGAAGAGTGCTACATTATCATCCTTCCATATTAGCTGTGTTTCTGTGATTGTATCATCTAAGCATTTTTCATAGTTTGCACAATCTTTATCAATTCTGTCAAAATAAAAAACAGCATCTATAAAAAAATGCTGTGTATCATTTACCTCTCTGGTCCAGTTCTGTTTTTTTACTTCATCCTCGATTATTTTCTTGAATGCCTTTTTATAATCCTTGGCTTCTTTGGTCTCATATACCATTGAAAGTGGTCTGCCATTTTTCATTATGGTACGCACAGAAGTGTAGTGATTAACTGAAGGTGGCATAGGAGAGGTTAGGTATAATTTTTCTGCCATCTGTATTATTTAATCTGTCCAATAAACTGTTTTACTTTATCAAAACCAACCATTGCACCAACGCCGCTTAAAATTCCAAGTAGCACTGCACAAATAATATTGTTTACATCAAAAGCAATACCATATAACTGGTAATATACAAGTGTTCCTACAGTTCCGATAACAATTGCAACAATAAAAGCAAGTAAATTGGAAGCATATTTTCTATTTGCTTCATCAAGTAATTTTTTAATTGTCTCAACTACAAGTCCTGTTGCAATACTATAAATTGCAAATAACATAATAAAAATATTTGTATTCATTCATCTCACCTCTTTAACCGGATGCTTTATTTTCTTCTTCATTATTTAAGTCTAAAGTTACATATGGAGTCTCTATCGGATTTTCAAACTGTCCCATTTGATGTTCCACACGACTATTTTTCATATAACTTAAAACAGTTGGAATTAATGAGGCAGGAATAGCGACAAGTGCATACATAAAACTTGTGTCACCTGTAATAGTTGCCATATGTTCTGTAAACCATAAGATCTGTATACAAATGGCAATCACAGTCCATAACACCATCTTACTTGTTCTTGGTTTCTTAAACTTAGGAAATCTGCGTTTTGCTTCTCTAAGTTCTTTTTTCATTTCATATTGACGCTTTTGCTGTTTGATCTGCGTCATTTCTTTTTCAAATTCTTTTTCTGTTAAATATTTCATAATGTATCACCTATAATTCGTGATTTTTCCATTTTTCTCTAAGTCTCTTATGATCACTGATAAGGAATGCGAATACAAAGCGTCCTGGATTTCTTTTTGAATCTAAGACTGCCTGTAGTTCTGCATTACCGCGAAAAATATAAGCATTACTCTGAAGAGCATTTTCAAAGAATACACATTTTTCAGGATCATAATATTTATTCATCACTTCGTTATATTCACGCATAAGCATTTTGTCCTTTTGATCCTATAGAAAAGCGAAAAAATGAGGTAAGAATGATTTTAAAACGCAAACAATGCGAATAGGTCATATTTTTCTTACCTCCTTAATCACTCTTCAAAATTATTTATTAGTAGCTTTATTAACTACTGGTTTTACTGTAGAAACCGGTTTAATCTTTACTACCTGTTTCTTTTTCTCATCAGCTTTCTCAAAAACTTTGTCGTTTTTAAGAACTGGTTCGATATTTTTAATTCCATCCATGATATCATCAGAATCAGTAATTTCGTCATGGACTGTTTTTAATTCTTCTGTAGAAACTTGCAATACTTCATCAATCTGTTTCTTGACAGCGTTGTTAAATACAATTCCATCAATATTTACATTAAGAAGTTTTTCTCTTGCCACATCTTTTGTATAATTACCGCTATAATAACCAGTAAGAATATTGTATACATTTCTGCATTCTTCTTTATCAAATGTTGTTTTCCAACGTGGCTGCTGATCATAATCACGGCAATAAGGACAATATTTATACTCAGTTTCACACATCAAACATTTTCTCTTATTAGACATGACATCCTCCTTTCTTTCTGATAAAACCCCATGGATTATAAGTCCATGGGGTTAAGAGAATATCAGTCTTCGTCTTTCTGAATATCGTCTTCAGGGAATACCATATAGAACAGACGTTTCTTTTTAGCACAATAGTCAGACTGAGCATCACCCTTGTAATCAAATGTAGAGTCATTCTTCATAGCAATTGTGGTCTCTGGACTTGGCTGGAAACTTGGGAATACAATGTAACCAAGACGCAGAACATCCTTTTCACATGGATCATAATATAATCCTACGATTGTAAGACGAACTGTTTTTGGGAATTTATCTGCATGGTTTTCAACCATAACAGCACTTGCACATTTATATTCGTATTTAACTAAAAGCTGTACAATATCTTTGTAATCACCTGTTGGAAGAGTAATCTCCTTTCCAGTAATTGCAAATTTTGCAGTATCTGCCTGTGTATCCATTGCATAAGTTTTGCCTGTACCACCATCTTTGTAAACTGGTGTAACACTAACTGTTCCTTCAATTGGTGTATCCGGAAGTGTATATTTCTTGCTTTCTTCATTGTCAGTAGTAGGCGGATCAATAAGAATCATCTTAGGTGTCTCAACCTCGGCTCCTGTATCTGCTACAACCTTATTGGAACCAGTTGTACCAGCATAAGCACCAAGAACAAGGTGAGTATTTGTAAGTGTAACTGCTGCAGCCTTAGCTGTGTAGGATCTCTTAATAATTGCGCCATCCTTATCTACAGAATCTTTTGTATCAGCAGAAATATCAATAGAAACATCACTGATATCTGGGAGACGGTAATATACTTCTTTTCCATCTTTACTATCTGCAACTGCATGAAGCGCAGAATCCCATAATACGCCATCTAATTCAAACATATAGTTTTCCTCCTTTAAATTTTTGCATAAAAAAAACAGACCTAAGTTTGGTCTGTACTACGTAACCAGTTAAATGATTCCTGCTTAATATTTTTTGTATCCATAAATCCACTGTAAGCTCCTTGTGTAAGAGCAATAGTAGAAGTGTATATCTGTGAACGCTTAACAGCATCCATAAATTCATATATTCCGCATTCTTTTAACTGATCTTTACTATATTTGAAACCAGGATAAACAAGCATAGCAGAAATCAAATTAACTAATTGTGATTCATACGGCTTATTTGCCTGAGCTTTCATTCTATTTCGGTCTCTTTCGATAACCAATTTCTTTGCAGTTGCTCCTTTTATAATCTTAGTTCCTGTATAAGTCATGCCATTAATACGCCTTATATAAGAAACTATGTGATGATAAATAAAGGAATCAATTGCAAAATCAAGTTCTTCATTATAAAGAACTGTTTCGCCTGTCTCATTTTTCGTAGCCAAGCGGAATTTACTAAAATCTAAATCTCCAAATAAAATTCCTGTTTTGTCTGGTGTTAAGCTTGTGGCAAAAACACAGAAAAAATCAAATTCACTAATCTTATTCCAATCTTGCCCATTATCCCAAAGCATTACTTTAAAATCTGACGGTGTACCACATAACAAGCCTATCATCTGATAATATTCCTGTTCACCAAAATTAATAATATCCTGCATAGTCGGTTGCGAAATCGTTATATAACTGTTCAGTCTATATGGTTCTCTAAATAGAAGTTTGCACTCATCATATTTAAAGATTGATTCATCAAACTCTAACTTGTCCATGTCTGTTTATTAATAACCTGTCGCTTTCCATTTCGAATACCGGTGATATTATTTGTGGTTTCCTGTTCAAGTACAATAGTGCGAATGATATAATTTGAATCTGTAAAAGATTCCTTGTCGCTTACAATATTGCAATGTGCACCAAAAATATTAGACCAATTAAATCTTTCACGAAGAATTGAGCCAATAAGATCGTGTCGTGCAATTCCTGTAAGTGGATCAATTGCATCACGTACATCTACCATTACTAAAAAAGTAACATTCATATAACACATGATTTGGTTGTACTTTGGAATGTCTGTGAATTCAGTTTTAAAACAAAGATGGTGCCGAACTTTATCTTGTGTATTAGGTAAATAGAAGTGAGGGTGGATATTCCCCTCTTCTCCATAGTACATAGACCAATCACCTGTGTAGTTGATAGTTCCGTCCGGATTAAAAAGTTCAGTATCTTCTAGGTCTAAATTGTGAAATGCATACAAGAGTTCTGGAGATTTTAGTAAGGCTTTTTTAACCTTTTCTTTTAGATAAATATTATTATCATCAGGAACGCTCGTTAATGCTGTAAGCTTTGCAAGAAGTTCCTGCTTTGTTTGAAGCTTATCCATTTATGAGCCTCCTTTATAATACGGATGAAATTTGAAGTTGAATTTCTCCAACAATATTTCTTCCATTTTTATTTATAGAGCATTTAATTACAAGAATTTTCGTTAAATACTCTTTATTGTCTGCTATTTTAATTTTAATTTTATTGCTTTCTTTTTGTTCTAGCCAGGTGATTAAATCAGTATTATCTGTGACTTCGATTTCATCTGGGTCTTCATGTCTATTATTTTTTACATAACATGACCAGCTGCTTTTTGCTAAATATGGAATAAATTCATCTGTAATTTCACTTCCCTGTATATTAAAGAATTTTGCAGTAATTAACTTATAACTACCGCCAATCTTAATCTTATTGGCATTACATGATAAATCACAATGAATAGTATCCATTTTTATCTCACTATCTGTATGGAATGGAGTATCAGTAGGTACTTCATTGTCATATAAATCTGCATACATAGCAAAAATGTCGCCTTGAGCAATTTCAACATCATCTCTACCATCTGTATAAGGATCAAATTTATCCTGTGCAAAAGTAAGTCTCTTTAATCCAAATAGTGGAGCTGTTTCAACTTTACTTATCTGGAATACATTTGGTTTTTCTACAGGTGCAGAAATGATTATACGCATATTTTTATTGTCTTCTTCTACATAGTAGATATCTTCGGTAATTGGATTTAACGGAACGATTGCCTTAAACTGGCTCTCAGTGGAAGTAGAGTAATACCTTATGTTACTTTTACAGTTCGTTAAGCTGCAAAAGAGCACGAATGCTTTTCTCATATTCTCATATGAAGTGCTGACTATATCTTCACCATGCCTTGTGGTTTAGGTGTTCTCCATTTCGGACACTTGTCCTACATAATAGTCGATGAACCTTACTCTATTCGAGTCTTGGCTGCTGATTATCTAATATTTGTAATTTTTAACATTCACGATTAGCCATTTTTCATGCTTGCGTTGTAGTTTACAAATTTCTAAAGAGTTTCCAGCAATTAGAAGAAATTCACTGCACAGTTTCCAAATGCAGTGGACAATTACTTATCAGTCCATACAAATGCGTTACTTATTTGATTCGTTAATTCAAATAAGACCTTTCGGTTTTCTCTTTCTTTCGAAAGAAGTTCAGACTATATCTTCATCCTTTCGGATGTCCTCCACAGTACCTACTTAGGTAGCTTAGTCGTTGAACGTTCCTCTATTCGAGGCTTCGCTGCTGATTTTCCATTAAAAAAGAGAACAGGGGTTTTAACCTCGTTCTCATACAATTAATTTTTTCTGCTTTCGCCACATTCACGGTTAGTTATATTTCATACTTGCGTTGTAGTTTAATTGTCTTTAGGAATTTCCAGCAATTCAAAGGATAGATTTCCCCTTATTTCTAATGGGAAGGACCATGTAACAGATCCGCTGTTGTACGAGGATTGTGTCCTCGTCACTCCCCAAATTTTCCGTTTATACCGTTTACCGTTTTTCTTTACAATAAAATGAAACCAATAATCACATGGAAGAATATTATATTTGACAAACTGATTGCCTATTTCTTTTGTACAGATAAGCCATCTATGATAAATACCTTGATCATCAGCTACATCACAATACATTCCTACAAAATCGTCTGATCCGTATTTTCGTCTGTAATCTGTTTCAAAATAATAGAGTTCATCAGTTGGTTCGAATTGTGTCTTCTGACTTGGTTTAAATTGTAGATAATACTCAATCTGGTCTTTATCCAGTGAGCTATAAGATTTGACAATAAATTTTGCATCAATACGAGTTTTGGTTGTGTATGGTCCATAGGTAATATTTCTATTCAAAGTAGGAGAGTCATCATGATAATAATCATAGATGTAACAAACCCTTGATGCGATAGAATTATCCCATGTCGCTTCCATAGCATCATCAGATTGTTTTTTAATCTGTTGACCAACCGTTCCAATATTCGCATATAGTTGTTGCATCTCTCTAAAGGTAGGCATAATCAGTCCTCCTTTATTTTCAATACAGCAACACCGGCATCTAAAATGAGTTTTCTATAATCCTCAAATTTAGAATCTGGTTTATTGTATGTAACTCTGGCAGCTTCCAATAATTCAATCACAGGAACTAACTCAACAGGATAGAAGAGTAAGCTGTTCAATCCATCTAAGTCATATTGAATATTCTGAAATATTTTATTTACGTCTTTACCTGGATATTTACTTGAAGTATTAGGATCTGCACATTGTAATAAGAAAAAAATAGAACCTCGTAAGGTCTTCTTAATTTCTGACATTTGCATATCACTAAATTTTCCGTAACGGTGTTTCGTCATGACGTTTCACCTCCGGAGATATAACTGTTGTTTATATATCCATCATCACGGATAAATTTTCGAAGATTACGCTCTAAAGATTCTAGTCGTTCTATATTTGCCTTATAGTTAGATTGGATGTTCTTTTCTTCCTTGCTACCAATAATTCTTGCTGTATTAATCGCATTGTCAACCTGTGGCTTTAACCAACCGATTACCATATATTGAGCAAAAATATTTATTACAAAATCATCATCTGATTTCTGATCTGATGGGTTATTGAGAGAGTAAGTTAACTCTAACAATCTATCATCCAATTTTAACTGAGAAAATTTCTTCTTAATATATGGCTTTGATGCAGCATCATGCAACCATGAACGCATACGATCATACGCGAAATCTTGTGGCAATTTATAGAAGTTTGGATCATCCATTAGATTATAAAATCTGTTAAATATTTCATCGTAGGTCATATAGTACCTCCGATCTTATTAATTACATTTTCAGATCAAAACGAGTACCACAAACTTTGTCAATGATTTTCGCTTTGTTCCACTGTTCAAATGTACCGTTTTCCATCTGTGTAGCGTAAGTAGTAATAATTCTTTTTTTGGCTGTAATTGGAAGCTGAATAAATGCTTTTTCAAAATCACGATATGGAAGGTTCATTACTTTCTCAATATCTTTTTCGTTAAACATATTTTCATAAACTTCCTTTACTTCAAACCAGTGCTCGTCATTAATAAGATTTTCATCCTCAATAATAATATCTGGATCGAATATAGAACCTTTGTGTTGAAGCATTGCAGCTTTTAAATCCTGATACTCAATATTTCGTCTGTCACCAGCACCATTAAACGCATATGTCATATGTGTATGATCACCTGTAAACAAGAGTACACCGGCAAAAAGTGACCTACATGGAATCATTTCCTCTGGTCTGTAATCTGCGTCTGTTTTTACTACTTTTTTAGGTTCTTTTACCTCTACTTTTTCAGGTTCGTCCGGAACCGTAATATAATTGGCTCTTACCATTTCAATTGCTTCATCAGAAAGTGGAGTCATATGATTTTTTACAGGAACTTCATTTTCCTTTAATAGCGCTACAACATCTGAACTTGGTACACCAATTTCTTTTGCAAGCTCAAAAACTTTCATAGTTATTTTTCCTTTCATTCATAAAAATAGGAGTGTAGTAATCAACCACACTCCTAAATATTTTTATATTAGACGAAATTACGCCTCAAGAGTCCATGTACCAAAACGTACATTAGTCATTGTCTCAAGACCCATGCAAGTTCTAATACGGTAATCTTTTGTTTCATCGCCAGTCTCGCCCATTTCGTTTCTTTCAAATGTTGCATCAGAACCTTCATAAACGAACTTAACGAACTTATCAATGTTATTAGGCATAACCAGAAGTTTCTTATCATCTTCCAGATAGTGCTCAACATCATTGTAAGCAAATGCCTGTGGAATCTCTACAATCTCTGTTCCCTCGAATGATCCAAGACGACCCATTCTATAAATATCAGATTTTGCTTCATTAGAAATCCACTGTACATTACCAAAGTTCTGAAGTTCTCCAAGAGCTACTTCAGTACCCATAATTACTGCCTTAGAACCGGTAGCAAGCTGCACGTCAGAGATAAGTCTTTTCAGCTTTGCTCTATTTTCAGCTTTAGCTTCACCTTTGATATTCCATTTTGTAGGAACTGGAAGCTGCTGAGATGCAGACATAACAGCATCATGAAGCATTGTATTTACATAACGATCAAATGCCTCTGTAATTTTGTTAATCAGTTCGTTCCAATCTTCAACGCCCTGCATAAATCTAAGAAGACTCATGTATACGCCTAATCCAAAGTAGCTTGTACTAACTGTACGAGTCTGTCCAGCGCCAAGTCTCTGACGTTCAATTGCGTGCTGTCCACCAGAAAGTTTTGCTACAGTAAGAATACAATCATCTTTAATATAGAAACTGTTTTTCTCTCCGATTGTTGTATTCTTAAAATCAACATATTTTCTGAAGAATGGATCTGCTGACCAACCTGTTACCAATGTATCATCAATTGTATCCTCAATAATCTCGAATAATGCTTCTCTTACTGCAGTTCTTCCTAATGCACGTTTAATCTGATTATCAGTTGCATCCTCGGAAAGTCCTGCAATTTCTCTAAATTTTGTTCTAATTACAGTATTGGCATCTGCTACAGACTGGTTCTGAAGTGTACCATTATATGTATCAATACAAATTTTTGTAAAAGTTCTAATATCTTTTGCATCTTTAAATTTTGCCTGATTTAAATCAGTATATTCAGCAAATAATAATTTTCTCATTATGATATTTCCTCCTTTCTATTAGGCTTCAACTGCAGCATTTCTTTTAACGAATACTGCATATTCACCGTTTGGCCACTGCTTGTAGATATAGCCAACAAAACCATGCGTTACAGCTGTTTTATTTGGGTCTTCAGCAACAGTTGTTAATTTGAAACCAGTTCCATCAACAACAACATATTTGCCAACTTCAACCTCTGTTTCATCCTTGAAAGCTTCTTTAGAAAGGCTAAATCTGTCTGTTTCAAATGTTTCAAATGCACGAATTCTTTCTCCCTGACCAATAAAATACTGGGACTCTTCCTGCATTCTCTTTGTGTACTCTTCGTAGATTTTTACATCATTTGCAAGAATTACAATTTTATCTGTAATCTTTGGTGCCTCTACCTTAAATACATCGTCCTCTACGTAATTCTCTGGCTTCAGAACAGATACAGAACCATTTTCCATCTCTGCATCTTCATTAACCATTGTGTAAAATGCACTTGGAATATCAGTTGCGTGCATTAATGTGGCATGAAATACGCCATGTTTGTCGTATAAATATTTTTCGAAATTAGATGCCATTTCGGTTTCCTCCTTTAATATTTTTAGGCAATAAAAAAGAACCTTCGTTATAGAAGGTTCTGAATGATTTTAAATTCGTTCCCAATGAAGAACTGTTCCGTCATCTAAATGACCAGTATATTTTATACATCCAGATAAATAACTACTTACACATCCGCCATATTTTTTATCCGCCGCATCCATAGAATTAAATATTTCACCTGTTTCAATACATTTAACAGGAGTACGATTAAATCCATTTGGACGATTCTCGTTTCGTTGTTTGTTCTTTTGATATCCAATATCAAGGGATTGTTGTTTGAGATCGTTATAATCTATATCAAGATATCCAGATTCACAAGCAGTTTTTAAATATCTACTTACAGTGGTATTTGATATTTCAAGCTTCTCAGCTATTTCTACAAAACTTCGCATTCCTTGTTTAACTAAATCACAAACTGAAATAAATATTGATTTTTCTGCAACGATACGGCATAAAGAAAAGTTTATTTTTGATAAATCTAAGATTTGAGCCACTTCAGAAATTAAAATATGTTCTTTTATATAATTATATCTATTTTCTATATCAATATAATTGCAATCAACTCGAACTACATTTATATTATGTAATTTTGCCAGTGTATCTTTCTTGTCGTCAATTTGTTTTCCAATAACGTCTTGTTTGCCATCACGAGTAAAATTCCCATGTCCAATTCCACCATCCATTTCGATAATATATTTTTTACCATCTAATTTAAAATAAAAATCATATCTATATGGTTGTGCCCAATCAGGATTATATTGATGTATATAGTTAATTCCAAGTTGGCTTAATATAGACTTCATGAATTTTTCGGCGTAACTAAATCCATCACTACAATACTTGCATTGCAATCCATGCATATATACTTCGTTTCCTGTTTTATATATTTCATTACCACAAACAGGGCATATAAAATATATTTTCTTATTTGTATTAGTTTTATACTTATAAGCATCATCTGGATTTTTTAGTAATGGTATTAGTTCTGGATTTGTTGTTGCCATATCATTTATTCCAGGAATTACCTTAGTATATAATTTTCCAAAACATTTTGGACAATTAAGATGTTCTCTTGGTGTAATTATATTTTTAGGCTTTTTCTCAAATTCATATCCGCATTTGTGTCTAATTCTTATAAAATTAGATCCACCAGTATATTGAGAAATTAGTGTATACTCGTTTTTATCAAATTTATTATAAAACTTTTCTTGAAATTCTTCATTAGTTAATGTAATACCCATAAATAAACCTCACTTTCAATTAAAAAAGAACCCTAAAAGTTCTTTTTATTTTTTTACTTCTGTATTTTTACAAGAAGTATTCTCAATATTTTCGAACTTAGGATTCTTCCTATTCTTAACATACTTATGTTTCGTTTTAGGACGCTTGTTAAGATAATCAATCAACTCATCTGTATATAAGAACATCCAAAATTCTCTATTGGTAGATGGATTGACTGATCGTGCAATATATCTTTGATGTGCATTCTCCATAAGCTCCTTTCTAAGAGTAGGAGAGTAGCAATAAAATACATCACTCATAAATAAATACCTCGTTCAACTATAAAATTTTTTCTATATTCAGTTGTTATAATTTACTTCTAAATTACTTTTTAAGAGATTTAAAATAATCTCCATAAGGTGAATTTTCATTATCAGCTTCTGGTTTTTCAGAACCAACACCAAATGTCATTCCACCATTAAATTTTTTCTTGGATTTTGTTTCAGAAGTGTGTGCAGAAAAAGTTCCTGCATTAGATGTGATAAAGTCAGCAAAAATAACTTTTGCCTCTTTTTCAAGATCAACAAGACTGTACTGGTCCATGTTCTCAACAAGAGCTTTGAACTCATCTGTATCTCTTAGATCGTTGTATTTCTCAGCATTAAGAATTTCTTCTCTTTGTGTATGAAGTTTTGCAAACTCTGCATTTTCTTTGTATTCAACAAGAGATGCATAATTGCTTCTCATCGCTTCAACTTCATCTAATTCCTCTCTGGTAAGATATGTAGCATATACTTCTACACGATCACCGATGAGAGAGAAGTTATCTCCATCCTGAGAATATGTCTGCTTATAAGCAATGCATGTCCAATAATCATACATAATAAGATAGTTTTCATAAACCTTTACAGAGTACCAGCAGTTATCTGACTCTCCATACTGAGCATTTACTAGATCAGATAGTGCCCAAATTTTCTCATCGAGAGAAACTTCGAAGTTGGCAGATTTCTCACCAGTAGTGATAGAGTATTTCCTTTTCTTTTTATTATCTGTTCCACAAGCCTCTTCCTCAACTGGATTTTCTTTAGAATCATCGGATGTTGCAACAGGCTCATCTTCGGATTCTTCAGATACCGGATTTTCTTCCTGAGTTTCGCCAGCTCCCTCTTCATTTACTGGTTCTTCTACAGGATCAGATTCAACATTGCCTTCGTCTGCATTTTCATCAGAAGTAGGTTCTGGATCAGAGTTACCATCAGTTGTACCTGCATCACCGGCTCCATCATCAGAAGCTGCGCCACCGTCATCATCAAATGTTTCTGTAAATTTCTGCTCCAGCTCTTCATCAGATAATCCCTCGTAATCAAAGGTAATATCATCAGCTGTTACATTATATTTCTTAAGTAATTCTTCAAATTTCACCAGATCATTTCCTCCTTTCTGATTAATTTGTGTATTATTATTGAAACAAACCTTTTCTAACTTAGACTCAACGTTAGAAAGTCTAGTCTGTAAATCAATCAAAACTGAATTATGTGCTTCACTAAAATCAATAATATCTGCTCTGGAACCTTCCATGCCTTCTCCTATTTCGGTACCATCATCACGAGATCCCAAGAAAGTCGAGGCGTTTAAATAGAAATCATCTAAATCAAGAACTTTCTCCTTTGCATCGTAGGATAATTCCTCAATAACAAGCTCACAACTATTTTTAGTACCGTTTTTTTCTTCAAGTATAGAAGTGGTGCGAGTGTAGTCTTCAGCAATATAAGCATAAGCACATACAAAGTCTTTATCTAATTTATCATCATGTTCCCAAAATGCTGGTTCAGAAGAGAATGATCCAACTTGGGATTCGATATATACTGTTTCATCTTCACCAGTTTCTTCGTTTCTAACAGTTGTCATTTCGTGACCTTCAAAATCCCATGAACCATCGTCAAGCTGATGGATAGCGGCGAGTACCGGTCTATCAGGAATTGTTTTCATTGCACGTTCTGCAGCTTCTTTAGAAACACGAGATTTATTTCGATTTACTCCAGTATGGAAGATTTTAATTTTAACTTTTTTCATACCACGATGATTTTCATCAACAGAGTCTTCTGACTCAAAAGTAGTAGGGACTTTTACTGCAAGTTTATATCCTGTTTCATTTGAACTGAATTTTGCAAATTTCTGTTCCTCACAAAATTTGACTAAATCATCAATGGTGAGTAGCGTTTTGTTTCGCATATTTGGTATTTACCTCCTTTCCAAAAATTTCTATATAATAGCCCTTAGAAAAGAGGACTAAACACACATAATATTTGTGAATTTTACTTTAGACATATCAATGTCATTTTCTGCAAAATTCATCTTATTATTATTTACAAACATATAAAAATGAGCAGGTGTCTGAACCTCTATATAACCTAGAGTGATCAACTGCTCACGAACTTCTTTATCATATGTAAAAATAAATTTTTTATCTTTCATTATTTATCACTCATTTCCACGTTCTTTGGATTTACTACCAGAATCGGTTAGATCATCAGAATCTTTACTTGGAGCACCACCATTGATTGGATCGGTATCTGCAGTTGGCTGACTTCCTGCTTGAGTATAGCTTGTACTTAATGGATTTGACATAAGATCCACGAGACCTAAATCACGCTCAAGCTTAAGCATAGACATTTGCTCAAGAAGTGTATTTCCATCGAGAACACCGATTGACATTCTTGAAAATCCATTCTGGGCAGATTCAATAAGTTCTTTACGTTTTGTTCTTCTAGTATATGGGCTAACACCATCTATATATTTGAAATACCCATGTCCTGTACCAACAACATAATTGAAATATAAATTCAAATACCTCTGTACCTGTGGAAGAAGAGTACTCTGGCCATATTTCATATCAGCAATAATCTGTGCTTCATAAATTGTTGTTCCAGACTTATCTGAATCGAGAATAACACCACCGATGTGCTTAAAAATATTAGAAATAGAATTGGATATCATATCACTGTCATCAGTATTATTTAGATCCTTAAATTCAATTGTGTCGATGTCCATAGGAGAAAGCACAACATTAACACATGGCGGAACATTTGCTGCAAGTTTATTATAGTATTTCAACGCTGTATCCGGATCAATTTCAAAATCATCTGGATCAGAAGTACCACTTAATGGTTTTAATCTTGCTACAAGAAGTTTGTATGCACTAAGTTCATCTTTAACAGCCTGAATTGATTGTAAATCCACTGCGTTTATCAGCACTTCAAGCAATCCGCCTAGGGGAACAAAATCCATAGTCGGATCATCACTATTCACCTTAAAACAAACCTGTCTTTCAGGTTCCAGTTCCTGCCATCTTAATGTGGAGTCTTTTTGATATGCTTCATATTTAGACTTGAATTCAGAATCCCAATATTCAAGATATGTCTCATGTGATCTGAAATAAGAAAAGTCAAATGCAAATCTGAATACACCTGCTTCAACAGATGATACTCTGCAGTAATCCCCATCAAGTATCTGATAGAAACAAGTTCCACCTTCCTGGTCTGAATCATCATAAACATATGCGTATACAGAATCTTCACGCCAAGCTACAAGAAGTAATTTTACAAGTTCACTGGCAAAATCCATACGTTGCCAACGAATCATAGTCTCATACCAAGTATTTGTACGTTCCTCTGGAGTCATTTCCTGTGTTGGATCATCCAATGGAATAATATTGAATGCATCTCCACAAATCATAGTTGCATAATGTAAGCAAATACGCCTGTACTCATAGCAAAGCCTATACAGATACCGGCTTAAGTTACGAAGCTGAGACTCATATGATTTTGGAGATTTCATATAAGTACGAAGTGTCTCCCTGGAATAACTCTGGAAAGTACGTGATTCAGTCTTTGATAAATCAGTAAGCTGCAATGCGTCTATCATAGCTTTTGTGGTTTTTGCCATTTCAAGTACACGTTCATGCTTTGTAAGCGTTGTTGACATTTCCGCTACAGTTTTCTTACCTTTTGGAGTATCAATAGTTGGAACAGTGGCTGATTTGTTCAATAGCAATTTATCAACTTTATCCAGTTTCTTTGTTTGATTTGATTTGGTTGTTGGGATTTTAGTTGTTTTAGGAGCTGCTTTTGGCTTCGAAGTGGAAGTTGAGGCAGCTGTGTTAACGGTTTTATTTGAAATAGGTGTACCGTCCTGCACCTTTGGCTTATTTTTACTACCTTTGGGTCTACCCATTGGTACACCTGCCTTTCTATTTTATTTTTTTAATTTGGATTGGTTGGAATGTTTGGTTTGGATTTATTTTAAGAAGTAAGAAGTGGGAGAGTAGTTGGTGTTGGTGTGATTGGAATAGATTGGTTATTAATCGAAATAAGAATGACGCTTCGCTGTACGAATTGGTAGGATGTCAGCGAGGTTTGAAGTGGACTTTTTCTTTTTACCGGTAATACTTTTTCTTCGTTCTTGCATAAGAGCATAAGATATTAGACAGGCTGTATACGCGCGGTCATCATGCATTTTATTAGCTTTTTCTGGTGTAAGCTCAAATGAATCCTTTCCAGATTCACGTTTTTTACGAACCATATTAACAAGTTCCTCTTTTAAAGCATCAATATTAGTAAGGGCAAGTTTATCAGCCCAGTCGAGTTTTACAATTTTAGTCTTTACCGATTGAACCTTAGAAAGTTCTTCTCTAAGTTGTTTTTCAAATTCTTCTTCATTAAGTTTTTGTTTCTTCAACTCAGAAACAATTCTAGTTTTTTCTTTCTTTAAAAGTTTTTCATCTATATCAAACATAGATAGATAATCTTTATTATCATAAGAGGCAGTGAAACTAATTTTATCCTGGTTCATAAGTTCAATCATTGCTTCATACATTTCTGATTTATATGCAGCTGGTGCCATTAAATGTAATTTATTCACAGCGTTTGGGAATTTTTTCACATATTCAGCTGAATACTCTTTATCAATTAGTCCTCTATGAATAATTCCTTTATCATCTACCCAATCTTCCATAAGATAATCCGCTATATTAACACCTGCTCCACCAGAACCAGCATCAATATAAACACCTACAATATTATCATAATTATCTGCACCACCATTGTAATCAAGAATAAGCTGTTTTAAATATTTAACTTGATCTGGTGTTTGCATTGGTGACTTAATTTTCTTTCCGACATCTATAAGGTTTACACAGTTTACAATTCGCATTCTCTTATCAATAGTACCATCAACTTGTTCAAAGTCATAAATTTCCCCAACAGTAATAACACTATTGTCTCTGCTTCTAGCCGGATCAAAGCCTATGGCAAAACGTTTGTTACCTGTATCATTGTATAGAAGTGGTTTTCTTACTTCCTCATTTCTCGTAATAACACCGCGTTTAATAATTGCATCACTACCTGCTTGTGTACTGAAAATGCAATAATATTCACGTAATGCTTTCTCTGGATTTGTTCTAATCGCTGCTTCTATAGTAGATTTGCTATAAAGTGGAGCAATTAACTTACCATGTTTTGTTGGTTTTAATACTATTTCACAATCAATTTGTGCAACAAAATAATCAGTGTCTCCCATGATCATTCGTTTCGAGAAATCTCTATATAGCTTATAAAATTCTGTATCAACACTGGAAGCAGAACTAATGTAAAACAGTTGATTCTGAACAGGAGATGGAATTGCACGAAGTCTATTAATATCAATAGAATTACCATCTCTATCTTTGCCAGTAGCAAAACCTTTATTTACAATAACAAATGCAGCATATGTATGCATCATATCAGCATCAAGGAAACCGCACTCATCAAAAATCACGCATGATCCTCGTTGCCCTCTTTTTCTGTTTACATTACTGTTAAGTGTTTTGGTCATCGATCCGTTATAAAGAGAATAAGAGAATCCATCAGACGAATGACTAAATCCATCCCCAGATGCATTTTTTATTTCAACTTCATTTTTAAAAATGTATCCAGTTGATCCCATCATACTTTCAATATTGTCATTTGCAAGTTTTTCAAGTGTGGTAAAAGTAGTTTCTGCTTGCGATCCAGATCCACTGGCAATATAACTCCAATAATTAGTAAAAAGCATATCTTTAGACATAATTACAATATCAGTTATTGTACTTTTACCAAATCCACGACTACATACAAGTAGAACGTTTGGACACATCCATGCTCTTTGAACAATATATGCTTGTGCATCTAACAGTTCTATATTAAAAAAATCATCTATAAATCTTACTGGATTTGCTTGATAATATCTTTGGATTTCAGCCAAAGCAATTAATGATTCAATTTTACGTTGAGAAAGTGCATATGTACCTTGTTTTACATAAACGTTATATTTATAATTTCGATCAAATATTTCATTTAAATATTTTTCTTTAATAGATGAAACTTGTTTTAAGTTATATCTATTGTAGTCAAGCTGAGAGGTTATCTGATTGATCGTTTTCTCTGCTTTCGGATTGATCATCATTATCATCAACCTCCTGTTCACCTAGCTCATCTGCTGCAAAATACGAATATAAGTCATCTAAATCAGTTAAAGATTCTTTATCTAGTAAATTATTTTCTTTAAGGACATCTTTTAAATCAATGTTTTCTCTTAATAAAATCCTAGAAATTTCCTTATAATGTCTGCAATCTTCTTGATATTTTCGGACCATAACACGTTGTTCTGCAACAATATCAGACCATTCTGATTCATCTAAATGAAGCTGCTTCATAATAGAAGCATCACTCATTTCCATAACCTGTTGCATACCTTTACATGTCCAAATATCAAAACCATTTACTTCACCTTCACGAAGATTAAGATCTTTTATTTTTTTGATTTTACCAGTCCAGGTATTTTCACCTTTCTTAGCATTTTTATTATTTCTTAGGGAAATGCAGCTTTCTGCCGCAAGACTTGTAATAACAGAAGATACTTTACTTTTACTATCCTGAAGAGATTTAATAGTTGCTGAATTTTTCTCAATATTATCAATATCAACCATAGCTTTTGAAATTGCGTTATCAAGTTTAGATTGTTGAAGAAAACCTCTTACAATAGAAATGCATGAAGCATTTCTCATCATATCATCATTTCCATCGCCACCAGCATCTATAAGACCAATTAACTGTGCATATAAAAATGGTTGGTCAGTAACTTCTTCAAATTCAAACGGATCATATCCTAAAAGCCTAATAACATCTTTTTTATTTTTATGAAAATCTTGCAATGTTTCAGGACTCATTTTGTTTAATATGTCATTATTTGAACTATGTTCTTCTTTGACCTCAACATTCCTATCATCTTCATCTGAGTCCCTATATGTGAGAGTGTAATATTGTGGCATAGCAATATTTTTTACATAAGAATCAAATGGAGTCTCACGAGTTTTACCTGAATGTAAATTTTCGGACTCAGTAACACTAGAATCCCAAACTTCTTTTAAAAACGGTTTATTAAGATAGGAGAGTGCAAATTTCATACTTTCCTCAGTACAATATTTTTCTCCTGTTTTATCACTTAACACAGCTAATTCTTTTGCACAATCCTTACAGATTGAAGTAACACCAAGTTTATTAAGTGGGTCTGTACTTGTGTAAAATTTATATTTTGGTTTTAATTTTCCACAAATATAACAAGTTGCATAATTATTTCTAAGCTCATTGATTTCTGCATTTAACTTATCTATTTCTGCTTGAGACTCTTTGAGCTTTAATCTTGCCTGGGCAGCTGTTAGTTTTGCTGGTGCTATTATTTTCTTTTCAGTAGCCGTAACAGCCACCTCCTTTTTATCATAAAATAAGAGACGATTTATGCCGCCTCTTTAACCAAATACTTTTCTATTTTATTTTTCTTTCTAGTGAGACAAAACACATCATTTTTATAATACATTTTGTTAATAAAAGTTTTCATATCATTATAATTAGTACACATAAGTCTATGTTTTTTATCTTTCTCAGTATAAATTTGGGTTTTAATATTAAATTGGTTTAAACGATTTTGAAGATATTCAAGAACCAACCTAGATGCACATGTTATATGTAAATATATATCATTTGGTCGTTGCTTGATTTTCCAATAACAACCATCACCATCAATATAACCTCTCATAAAATCAAAAAATAAGTTTTCATTTTCTATATGTGGAATTATGTCTTTTTGACTTTTATTTGTAGAAATACCATTAGATATTAAATCTTCAACAAGATTTTTCGAATATACCCTTAAAATATTAGTAGGACCCCTATTTGCTTCGTGGTTTAAAATAATTGTTGTTTTTGAATTATCATAAAAAATTTTATGTACTCCACCAAGTTCTGAATTTAATTTTTCTAAAACATATTTATCTTGTTCTTGTAATTCCATTCCAAATTCATAGTTATGTGTTGCATTATTATGGCACACCCAACCATCTGCAAAAATATAACCTAAGAAATATGCTTTTAATGGTGTGTCTATATGCTGAAAATACCTATTATTAAACTTACGATTTTTAGTATACCCCATATTATTTAATTTTCCACGGATCTGTCTTTCGGTAAATCCAAGAATATTTCCAATTTCCTTATACTGCATAGTTTCATAATTATTTATCATGAAATTAATTTGTTCTTTTGTAAAAATAGCTTTACTCAACGATAAACTTTCCTCCAATCAAATAATTTATAATAGAAGAGTGCAGCATTTCGCTACACTCAAAAATTACTTCTACAATGCGATTGGAACCTACCCAATCATGCATAACATTGGAGAAAAACAATATCTACTACAGGCTTTGAACCTGTATCTGATGGCACAAAATGTCCGTCCGTCATAACCAGTTAGACCAAGTAGATAAAAACTCATTTACAATAACAACAAATCTGTGATAAACTAATACTTATATCTACATTAGTAGGTATACACATCAAAGCACCGTCAGTTTCTCCAGTTTTGAAATATAAACACGAGAGGCAGGTGAACTACATGGCATTTGTACCGACAATTTTAAAGCCTGTACACGTCAGAGCATATTGGCGCTTCCGTCTTTTTAGGTGGGAGTTTGTTCATGAACACTGGCGCAGTCTTCCTAACCGATAGGAAGAAATAAATTTGTCACCTGAGTCTGGATCGAATCTCTCTGATAAAGATTTTCTTTTCTTACTCAATTCTAGGTACCTGACGGTGTTTCTTCTAAAATTACCTCTATTAAATGCAAGCGGATAGTACGACCATCTATTTCTCTTATTACCTACTCACAATCATGTTATCCATGGTTCATAATTGTTTTCAGATCTGGACCAATCCAGATAGCTTCAATGCACTTGCTATACAAAACAAGACTTGGTGTAAACACCATTTCAAGTAAAAACCTCTAACGGTTTTTGTTCATTATTTTTTCCTGTCACCGGTATGCAAAATCTACACCATACCTCCTGTGAAATATTATGTCGTATATAGGAAAGTTGGAATACAGGGACTTGAACCCTGGACCTCCTGAACCCAAATCAGGCGCTCTACCAAACTGAGCTACATCCCAAGACGCTGGACCGAAGCCCAGCTTGGAGAAATAATCATAAAAATGAAAAATACAAAGAAAAGAGAAGAATAATAGAATAGGACAGTAGTCCTATTTAGTGGATGGAGAAGGATTCGAACCTTCGAAGGCAGAGCCGCCTGATTTACAGTCAGGAGCGTTTAACCACTTCGCTATCCATCCAAATAAAATTTTATACTCAATAAAAATTGAGTTGTAGGGCAGTGTACCAGGACTCGAACCTGGAGTCTTCATTTGCATTATAGTCCATATCAAAATATGACGCTTTACCATTAAGCTATACCTGCCAGATTGCAATGTTTCTTTTCCGCACATTGCGAAGCGTATTTGTATAATTGCGTAGTTATTTCGCTGTCCGCCAGCTATCCTAGCTAAATCAGGAAAAGTATTATTAGCTTCCGCTCAGCCGGAAGGTTCCAGTCTTAACACTGTATGATGAATCACGGATTATTTTACATCGGCTACGCACGAATAACTTTGAGGCACTTGTCAACTATGTTATTCTCCGATGGCAGACGCTCCTTATCTGCATAACAGAATATTTCTATTCTGGGCAATAAAACATAAGTTCCGGCTTGTTTATTTAACGCCCATGAATCATAATATAAAGTGTAGAAGAGTACTTCAACTACTCCGATACACTGTAACTTATTGACACAGCACCTGGCATTTAAGATAAGATCGGAAAGGATCGGTGCATTCACATCAGAAGTCTATATGATTCTGGGCGTTCTGCTCACATATTCCCCTCTGAACCAGTTAGCTACTTTATAGCTAGGAAGGAGGTGAAATATGAGAAGGGAACACAACAAGCTTAAGCTTGCAAAGTTAGCGATCCGACTTCTTTGTTTTACTATAATTATAATCGCTGCACTGTGGATGATTTTTAATAATAATCCGCAAAGCCTCACAATCTCTGTTAATGCCGATAAGGTTAACGCAGAATTTGCTGTGAACTTTGCAAGCGTATTAGATGATGATGGTCAATAAAAGACTATCTCATCGGCAATGGGCAGTTACTTTTGTAGCTGCCTCTTTGTTTTTTAGACTACATTTATTGTTTATCAGGTACTGGTGCAGACTTCCAGAACAAATCCCCGCTTTTCAGCCTCTTCTTGCCTACCTGATATCACAAGCGTCTTGGGAATAAAATGTTCCACCACAGAACAAATATAATAGAAGAGAAGATAACAGTCGTAATACTCTGTTATTCCACAGAAATTCAAAAATGTTATGTTGGACCATAAACTAAGATGGTCAATATCAAAAGTGTTACCTTCTCTATTATGTACTTCTAAATTAAATTTTGATTGAATCCTTAATTTTTCTAACCTTAGAATGATCTACCTTTATGTAATATTTCTTAGTAACATCAGTTCCTGCATGATTAAGCATTTCTGAAACATCTTCTAAACTTGCCCCATTTTCCTTAAGCAGACTAGCATAGCTATGTCTCCAATCATGACAATGTAATGTAGGATGCCCAATCATATTACCAATTTTTTTACACCATTCATTTAGAGTATCATTACTTACACATTGTTTCTCATTTGTATAAGCCGTTTTGAACACCCAACCATAATCATCTATATTATTGTTTTCTCTATATTTACGTAATTCATTCATATAATCGCGAGTTTCTTCACTAAATGAAAGCTCTACAATTTTACCTTCTTTTTCAAGCACATCAGAGCAAATACGTTCTTCCATATTGATTTGATCCCATTTCAAATGAGCAATTGCATTAACTCTAGCCATTGTAGTGAGAGATAAAAAAGCATAAACCTGTAACTGAACATCACCATATTCAGAAAGTTTTTCTCTCATAAATTGCACTTCTTCCTTTTTTAAATAAGTTTGTACAACAACAGGTTGTCCTTGTTTTGGTCTATCAATAAATTCCATTGGGGATTCTGTAATGAGTTTTTTCTTACGAAGAAATTTATAGAAAGCGGAAATAGAAGACATGACACGTTTCTGACGATTAACATTATTACCTTGCTGTTTTCTCCAGAAATAATATTCTTCAAGATCTTCTTCTTTTGCTTCAAGAACAGATAGATTAAATTGGTTATTATACATATAAATGAACCACTGCATTAAATCAGAATTATAACCCCTAATTGTCTTTTCTGATAGGTCTCTAATTGACATATCAATTTGATATTTTTGAAACAATCTTAATGTTTCCGGATTAACCTGTTTAGCTTTTTTTGCGTCATATAATAATATAGGTTTACTTCGTTCAACTGCCATTTCTTCATCACTTCCTTTTATCAAAATATTTCGTTATCTTATGTGAGATGACAGCACTAACCATCACCTCTTCAGAGAGTTTTATAATAATGAGCGAAAAAAGTAATTGCCTCACGGCAAATCACATCACATAAAATAACGATTTTATATTTACCACAGGACTATTACAGCCCTGTGGTTTATCAAAAAATGAAAAATTCTATTTATCTAGCAGCATCCTTTACAGCTTTTGCCAGTTTTGCCCTAACAGTTTTATGAGGTTTAATCATCAGGTCTTCCCCAGTGAGCGGATTGCGGCCTTTTCTTCCAGATACATCCTTTACCTCAAGGCTTCCGAATCCTGGTACTCTAACATCCTCGCCAGCTTTCAGTGTCTCCATGATAACTTCCTGAAGCGCTGTTACGATCTCACCTGTCTCCTTAATTGTCTTCTCTGCTTTAGTTGCTGTTGCTTTAATAAGTTCAGTCTTAGTCATAATTTTGTTACTCCTTTTTTTCTTCTAAAAATTTTTGTAATTTGTTTTTTGTTTATACGTGGGACCTCCACGCTCGGCATGTTATTCAGTTGTCTATATTCGAACTGATTTTCATCAGTCGATAACAATGTTGTTAGTTCCTTTGAGACCTTTTTCTTTGTCCCATATGAAACAAATACATTTTCTTACAGCACCAACAAATCCGGGTTCATGTGTCCAGTTGTCGTGAAATATTGTTTAAAAACAAATTCCTGTTTCAACGTCCTCGTAACCTACTAACTCCACAGGCGTAAATTCCGGTAATTCCTACCGTACTAAAATATTCATTTACATATTTAAAATTTTTAGTCCTTCATTACGAATATTAATAGCAGCATTAATATCTCTATCATGATGTGTGTCACATTTTGGACAAATCCAATCTCGAACGGTCAAATCTTTTGTATCACTATTCTGATATCCACATACATGACACAATTGGCTTGATGGAAAATATCTATCAACTTTAACATATTGACGATTATTCCAATTAGCTTTATAAGAAAGCTGTCTTGTTAATTCATACCAGCTACAATCATATATAGATTTTGCAAGACTATGATTTTTTACCATATCATTTACATTTAAATCCTCAGAAACTATTACTTGGTTTTCGCTAATTAATTTATGAGAAATTTTGTGTAAATTATCAATTCTGGTATTATGGATTTTTTCATATATTCTTGCTACTTTAATTCTTTGTTTATTGTAGTTACTACTTCCTTTTACTTTATGAGCCAATTTGCGCTGTTCTTTAGCAAGTTTATCCGCATATTTTTTAGTGGTTTGAATATTTTCGAATTTTTCTCCATCAGAAGTGATAAGTAAATCTTTAATGCCTAAATCAATACCTATTACAGATCCAGTTGAATCTAATGGATGATGTTCTGTTTCAATAAGAACTGATACAAAATATTTTCCAGATGGATTTTGAGAAACTACTGCAGATTTTATTATTCCCAAGAAGTTTCTATGATTTTTTACATTTACCCATCCAAGCTTTGGTAGCTTTATTTTTTATGTTCAAAATCAAGCCTAATTGTTGGTCGTGTATTAATATGATTACAATTAGTTTTGTATGTTTTTCTAAAATCTTTTTTTGTTTTAAATCTAGGAAAACCTTTATTTAATTTGAAAAATCGTTGATAAGCCATATCCATATTTATAACTGCATTATCTAATGCAAATTTATCAACTTCTGATAACCAAGGATATTTCTTTTTTAAATATTGATTTTTCCAATTGTTACAATCAATTCTACCAACAGAAACCTTATCTTTATTGTATTTTTCCTTCCTGTAAGACAGAGTTTGATTATAAACAAATCTTACACATCCAAAAGTTTTTTGAATAACTTCTTCCTGGATTTTGTTTGGATATATTCTATATTTATAAAATTTATACATTTTTAATTGGGGTATATAAGATATCAGTCAGACCATCATTAAAATCAAATATAAATGATTTACATTGACGCTTAGAAGAGTAACCTTTATCATTGGACCACTTAGACTTCGCACTAATAGTTGGAAGTCTTTGAATTCTTATATTATTATCTTCTAATAAAATTTGTTCTGTATGCAAATGTTGTAAAAACACTTCTGTAGTATCAACCTTAGACCAAAATTCTCTTGCTTCATCTGCAATTAACATTGGAAGTTTTTTAATATCTCCATCGTGTGCAAAACAGAATAATGTTTTTCCAAATACTTTGTATTTTCTTGGAAGCGGTTGATAATCAACCTCTACATTATTGTCATCTCTAAACCAAGCATCTACATATTTTGCAAGCTTAAATCCAGTTAATTCATCATGATTTCCCATTACATAAATTACACTTACTTTACATCTTTCTTTTAATATATCAATTGCTTTTATTACCATCGAACAAAGTTTTTCATACGCATCATAATAATGAATATCACTATTTTGCGGTGTTCCTTTAGTGGTGGTACCTGATAAGTTATCTCCATTTAACATATCTCCGCCAATACAGAAAATAATTTCTTTAAAATTATACTTTTCTGTTCGAGATAAAATATCTTCAATAACATAAAAAAATAATTTTTCTGCAATTTCACAATTATATTCATTATTAGTGGAAAACAATGTTGCCTGTAAATTCATATGAAGATCTGCAATGTCAACAAGTAGTAATTTATCACCATCTAAATAAAAATTATTTTTTAATATTTTTGGTTTAGAATAATTTCTATCAAGTCTATTAAAAAATTCTTCTATTTTATTTAGTGTAATTGAAATTTCAGTTCTAGGTTTTACATTGATTTTGCTTGCATACAGATTTTTAACACCAGATTTTCCACCCTGATTCCAAATAGAGTTTCTTGCAGAGACAAGTTCCCATTCGAGTGGATCATAACCATGCGCGTTAAGTAAAAATTCAGGATTTTTCAAGTTTTCCTCATTAATCTCAATAAGTCGATCACTTGTAAAAGAGCCATCCTTATTTACATCTGTCTGTTCTTTATATCTTGGAAGCGAGAGAGGAGCCGGTTCGTCTGTAGTTGGTTCACTATTTACTTCCATTTCTTTTCTTCTTTTTTCATCAAAATATTCTTTTACGAATACGCTGCCATACACATTGCTACAAGCGTTCCGAAGAGTATTGCGAGATAATGGAATAGAATATTGATCAATAATTTCAGTCCAATCTTTATCTGAGTTTCCCTGTACTTTTGCAGTTATTTCGGCAAACGAAGCCTCATACCATAATCACTTATTCTTTTTTCGAAATCCATAGGCGATCACCTACTCGTCTTTATCTGCATCCTCTGCAGGAATTACATCTAACTCTTCCTCAGTTTTAATCTGAGCAGTCATCTCAATATACTGATTTTTCATAGCGTTAAGAAGATCTACAACAAATATTTCTTTTTCGTCACCATTTTCATCTGTATATGTAATTGTGGAACAATCATCAGAAAGTGTTCCTTTAATAGATAATTTATCGGTTGTATTACGTTTAAAGCTTAAACAAGACCTCATTTTATTTTCTCCTTTTAATCATAAAATTTTTTTAAAATATAACTGAAATATCAGAAATAATCTCATCAACAACATTATATTTTTTCAGCTCTTCCTCAGTGAGATACCAGTCTTTAGATCTATTTTTATTGAAAGTTTTCTCATCAATAGATGTACGCTCAAGAACATAAGACTTCATATCCTCAATCTGTTTCTTATAATTTTTCTGTGCAGAATCAATTTGCTCCGCAGTACCTGAAAATGATGCATTTCCAGAATGAACCATCATTTGAGTATGTTTAAATGCATATCTCTTATGTCCGGACAGGAAAATAATAAATCCTGCTGACATAGCTACTCCCATAGCAACTGTAATAATTGGAATGCGCGAAGCAATACATAAATCTGCAAAGAAGTTTGCCTGTTCAAGATCTCCACCGAAAGAGTGTATTAATAAGCGAATCGGCTGCAGTTCGGAAGTTGGTATATCTTTTTCGGCAATATTTAACTGAATAATGATTTTTGCAAGTTCAATTAATGCATAATCTTCTTCAATTTCAAAATCAATATAAAATGTTCTATTTTTTCGATCCTCCCAGTAGGTATATTCTTCTGGAGTAGGAACATCACTTTCTTTAGTTGTCCCAATAAGGGATAATGGTAAAATATCCATACGTTTTACCTGCTTTCCTTTTAATCTTTTTAATTACATAAGATCTGCAAGCTCACTAAGCTTTGATCTATAGTTATTTTTCAATTTGACACATCCAAAACTTTCGTTACCTTTAAACACGTCAATAAGTCTATTCATTCCGATATTTTGAATATTAGTGTCTTTCTGTTCAATAATATCTCCTTCATAAATCTGTTTACATCCAGATTTACAACGTTGAATTATTGTTTTTAAAGTATAAACATCCAAGTTCTGAGATTCTGTTACGAGGCAAATACTATCCGACTCAAGCTCTATACCTCGTATATTTGCAGTTGGAATAATATCTAACATTCCACGCTCAACCATATATTCTACTTGCTGCATATCACCAAATTTTGATGCAAGAATATTTCCAATAGAACCATAATAAAGAAGCTTTGTAAGATGATCACCTTTTTCAAATCCAAGCGTCTTTGCATTTTTTAATGGCTCATAAGAATAGATAATGTAGCATTTTTTAAATCTACCCTTTTCAATTTCTTGCATAATATAATTAAGCGGAAGAGTAGTTTTACCTGAACCAGCCTTACCGTATAATACTGTAATATCATTAGTGTTAATTGAATCCATTGCAAATGCCTGAATATTATCTAATGGTTTTAATGTCCCAAACATATTAGATTTAAATGGCTTGCATCTAATTGACTGATAAGTTTCACCATCCCATTTTAATGTATCTACTTCATTTCCATTCTCATCCTTAAGCAGTACATATTCGTTTATCAAAAGATTTAATGTATTTTCATTAAGATGTTCATAAAAATAAGCCATCTTTTCTTCTGACAGACTTATTTCCTGGTATCCTTTATAATAATCAAAATTATTTTCAGTCGCACTTTCAACATCTAGTTCAAAAATCCATTTAGCAATTGTTTTACATGCAAGATCATTGGTAACAAAAATAGCATTTTCAATTGTAGAAGCACATGCACAAATCTGATTATCTGGGGAATTTTCAAGACCTTTTGATTCAATAATAGATAGGATAGAATTGTCTGTTACAACAACTTTGTACTTGTCAGTATTTTCATCTAAGATATGTAAAATCTTTCGTGATTTATATTTTGTTTCTTCATCTTTATTTCTTGATACTTTAATATGCTCTAGTTCTTGAAGGGTAGTAGAGCTAATGTAAAAATAGCTATCTAATACATTTTCTTGTAATGCTAAAACAGCATTTGTATCATAAAATTTTACTTTTGTTTCGATGGTAAATAACCACCTTTCTTTAAGTATTTCGCCTTATGCGATATATTCAGTTGTATTTTTCTTATTTTAATTTCTCCACTCTATCTGCATAGTAATCCTCAATATACCTCTTGTTTCCACAGGTTTTATAATACCCCACATGGTACCCTCTGGAATTCATGTACCCACCTGAGTATGGCTTTAAGATTTTCTTATCAATAAGGGACTGAATACCCTCTTTTGTAATTGTTTTAATAACAATACACACCTTTCGTTCTAAATTTCCTCGTAATAGAGGATAATAATTGCAGGAGACAGATTTGAACTGTCGATCTTCAGAGCATGAATCTGACGAGATACCAAACTTCTCTATCCTGCGTCAATTTAAACCACAACTGGACCAGTTACGTAACCTAGCCCAGCTGCAGTCACAATTTGTGAATGGTCACCCATACACTCACCTCACCCCTGTGAGCTGTTTGTACATTTTAATTCGCGAACCCATATTTATAACGCGCACTCGGCAATAGCGCGAGGGCCTACTAACACAACTCTGTGCTTTCACGTTATTCTCCCTATACGTGGTAATTGTTGCATCCTTGTAAAACCCTTATTTTTATTGACTTTATTAAGGGTCAATTTTTGTTTAACCGTAATTTTATTCGCAAACAAAGTTATTTAAAAATTTTTCTTTGCTATATTTATACAAAAGATTAAGTGTTTTTCTAGCATATTTTTGTGGATTACTTTTTCTATAACTCGATCTACCTTTTTCTGTACTTATTCCTAAACTGATTTCAATAAGACGATTAATAGTGACAACATTTCTAATTTTCATTTTTGAAATTTCCTTCACCATGTCTGCCGCTTTTTGTGCAATTAAATCATAGTATGTTTCGTTATCACTACATAATAATTGCATATTTTTTATATATGAATCATATTCTTCTATGGTAGTCATAATTTTGGTCATTTGATTATAATTTCCTTCACCTGTCATCTTAATAAAGAAATTCTCAGTAGGAGTAGTAACCTTAGTGCTTGCTCCCTGGATTTTATCCAACCATTCCTGCAACCAGTTCATTGGGCATATAAGATCTTTATTGATTCGTCCTTTTAATTTGTTCTTGGATTCCTCAATATCTTCTTGTGGAAGCTCTTTACCATCCTTAGTAACAGCAATTTCTCTTGTGTATTTCATAAATTCAGGGAAGTCACACTTTTTCATTCTTTTATTTCCATTTTTGTCAATTACTTCTTTTTTCATTGTCATGCATGGAAGTTTGCTAATACGATCAATCTCTTTAATTCCATCAATTTCATAGAGTCTTTTACAGCTATCGATTATTACTTGAGCAAGAACGCTTAGAATTACGAAATTATCTGATAGTTCATCAAGCCTTTTTGGATCTGGATTAGCACTCTGTAATTCACTCCAGTAATAAGTCATGGCAAGCTGTGCCAAATTACTGGAATATCCAATTCCGATTCTTGATTTAGAAAATGTATTATCCATACGTGCATATTCTGATTTGTTACTTTTATAAACCACGCCACTTTCTTTTAAATCATTAACAATAGTATGGTAGTGTTTGTAGCAATAAGCTGCACACTTAACCATTGTCGGCTGATTTGTAGCAAGAACGAAATCCGAATCTTCATCGGCACCATTTAAGCGTGGTTGCACATCAGTCTCAATACAGTTTATTGCAAGAATATTTGGTGAGAAATTAAAATATTTTTCTATTTCGTCACTGTAAACATTATGAAAATAACAAATATTATTTGGGGAATTATGCGGATTGCGAAATGCACATAGAAATTCATCATGTTTAAATCTTGTAGTATAACATTGGATAGTTCCAGGTTCCGGTAGAAGAGTAGGATCTTTTGTAAAATTCTCACCAACAGAATAAAGTAGAAGTGCGTATGGATTTCCACATATAGTCAAATTATCACCATTTACAACAATCTTGCCTTTTCTAAGCTTGTGTACATATGCGGAAATAATTTTAGATTTCTCATGCCTGAAAAATGTACTGTTTCCAAATTCATGGTTGTGATCATATAAATCAGCCATCATCTCATAGTGGTTTACCTCATTAGCATTTTTTCTTAAGAATTTCTCAAACTCATTATTATCTTGCTTCAGTAACTCCACATATTCAATACTGGTACTTGCAATATCCCTTACATCATCTTTGGTACATGGGAGAGTATTGACCATCTGATAACTAAGCTGTTGATATTCACCAAGTTTACTATGGTGGTCCGTCTTTACGATTCCAAAAACACTACCATCTTCATTTACTTTTTTACACCAGTATTCATATGCGGATTCCATGGAGCCACCCATCAAATCTTTGAATTTTTTCCATTTGATGGCATTGTCAGTAGTGATAATCTTAATGTCTTTCAAATAATGCCAATGACCAAACATGTCTTGGACCTGGTAAGTTTCATAATCATTACCGGTTTTCTCACACCAATCCTTAAAAAATAACTGTATATGAGATTTAAAACCACACATCTTAAATAAATGGTGTCTCATCAGAGCCATGCCGTTGATTTTAACAGTCCATTCCGGATTGTAAGCATTCCTGCAATCTTTAAAATAATCAGCCTCGATCAATCCCATGCCATCCCAAAGCGTATTCTTGACTTCAGTAACCTTTTTATCTACTACACATTTCTTACAAATTCGACCTTTAGAATCCACGTAATCTTCTGCACGAACAATATTAGCCATTGTCTTAAAAAATGAATCCTGGTCTCGTAGAATTAGGATATCCTCTACAGGAATATACTTAGTTCCAACGATGGTAGATGTAGTAAGTGGAGCATAGGCAGACATTTCAACAATTTTTGCATTATCATCTGTCATTAACTTTCCAAGTCCGATAGTTAACCATTCATAAGCTACTTCATAAAGTTCAGAGTTTATAAAGATAACCTGTCCAAGCTTGGCTTTTGCACTGGTCCTAAACAACATCTCATAGTGAATTGTCTCTTCACTTTTGATGCTGCCATCTTTATTCTTGGTTTTATAAGTAACATCTACACCTTCGTTGTAGAATTTATCTCTGATTTGCTCACGCTTTTTCTCATCATAGAGATCCTTGTTATTCTCAACTTTCTCCAAAGTGTATTTAAGACGTTCCTTTAATTCGCCATCAGAATTTTTATACAACTGCTCAATTCGTTTATGCTCATCCTCGTAAGATCTTGTGCCAAAGTCAAAGTCTAAGCAAATAATATCTCTAGTAGATTCACCTTTATATACATTAAGACCATTCTTTATAAGAAAAGCAGAGAATAAACTATTATTAAGCATTGCTTCAGTATATGAGAAATAATCTCTTGTACCTAAATTAACATCATATAATGTACCGGCACTGATATTTTTAATTTTAATTCCAAACTCACTAATGATAATCACCACCTTACATTATTGATGATCTTTCTTAGTAGAATTTTTAGTTGATTTAAATTTATATTTATTTCCCTTATTCTTATTATTACTCTTTGTCCATCCAATAGAAGAAGCTGCAGCATTAATATTACAACTAGGAAATGGAGGATAATCAGTCTCAAAGGCATATAAATTTAATATATTTGATGCATAGCGATGAAATTCTTCACGAGATGGTATAGCAGGAAATGTACCACCTGTATAATAATTTTTAGTAGTCTTAGATGATAATCTCTGTGTAAGTGCAACGTTGTCTGTGTTTACTTCTGTATTCATATTTAGTATGTACTCCTTTTAACATAATTAGTATTAATCCTTTCTGTGCGAGGTTGATAAGTTACATAACCTACTAAATGTGAAGGGTTGAAGGGTAGTAGGTCATATAAAATTCTTCTTAATAGAAAAATCTTTATTCACAAAAATTGCAAATGTGTTATTTCACACCTGACTATTAATTTCTTCTCTATTTAGTTATAAGTTATATTGGAATTTATTTATCTGAATAGATAATGAGTAATAAATAATGATAATAATAGTAAATAACAAAATCAATTAGAACGAAGCTAGATGTGAAGCGTAGCGAACATATAGCGTAGTGATGACAAATGAACGTAGCGTAAGCGAAGTGAGTGCGGCAGCCTCTGGTGGAACACCAGTAAAGTATAATCAAAATTTTATAATAAATATTTATAATCAATATTTCAAACTAACTATCCTGTCGTTCCGACAGTGCTTAACCGCATTCACTTCGCTAAAGCTTCGTTCATTTGGAATCACTTCACAATTTTTCGCTAACGCTTCAAAATTGTTCGTTCGAAATTGATTGATTGTATATTTTTATTGGAATTTTTCCGTTTATAATTGGAAC
>ENA-OPCE01000308-OPCE01000308.1-human-gut-metagenome-genome-assembly--contig:-NODE-308-length-44930-cov-11.986095_pt1 | contig 44930 bp, 47 predicted proteins | sample MGYA00241247_ERZ501474 | MGnify/ENA primary metagenome ERZ501474 (study PRJEB25962, sample SAMEA2042572) | human gut metagenome | biome: human gut; feature: human-associated habitat; material: faeces... | reverse complement strand
CGCTCTGCTTATTTATGTCCCCGCCGTGGAGTATCACGTCCACGCCCTCTATGTGCTCAATCACCTCCGGCCTCAGCAGCCCGTGGGTGTCTGAGATTATGGCGAGTTTCATGCTCTTCACCTCTTCGGCTTATTCACAGCGCTCGATCGGCGTAATTTTCGGCGCAGTAGCTGCAGGCCGTCAGCGCGAGCAGCAAACATTTGAGCTTTTCATTCCAGCGTCCACCCGAAGTCGCCGTGGTATATCATCTGCCGGGTCATGCCGCCGTCGATGCAGATGTTCTCGCCGGTGATGAAGCCCGCCTTGTCCGAGCAGAGGTAGAGCACCATGTTCGCGATGTCCATGGGGTTCCCCACGCGGCCCGCGGGCTGCTGACAGGCGTCCGGGCCCTCATAGACTGTGTAGTCCGTGTCTATCCAGCCGGGGGAGATGGAATTCACGCGCACCCGCCCAGCGAGGCTCACCGCGAGCGCGTGGGTGAGCGCGGAGATGCCGCCCTTGGCCGCCGTGTAACTCTCCGTCTGGGGCTGGCTCATCCGGTCGCGCGAGGAGGAGATGTTCACGATGGCCGCCCCGGGAGCGAAGTGGGGCGCGAACAGCTTTGCAAGATAGAACGGCGCCGTGACGCCCACGCGCAGCGCGTAGTTGAACTCCTCATAGGTGCAGCTGTCGAGTCCCTTCATGAGCGGCAGGGCGTTGTTGACAAGGTAGTCCACATGCCCGAAGTCCGCCACGACCTTGGCGGCGAAGTCCTCGAGCACGGCCTTGTCGCTGATGTCGCCGGCGTAATAGCCGCCGGGCAGCAGGTCTATGACGCAAACCTCGGCGCCCTCGCGGCGAAACTCCTCCGCAATGCATTTGCCTATGCCCTTCGCGCCGCCGGTGACGACGGCGATCTTGTCCTTGAACATGGCTGTGCCTCCTATATTATTATCCCCTCGCAGTGGTCGATCTCGTGCTGGATGATCTCCGCCGTCCAGCCGGTGAAGGTCTTGATGCGCTCCTGAAAGCGCTCGTTCTGCCAGCGGACCTTTATGCTCTGCCAGCGCCGGGTGCGGCGGGTGCCGGTCAGGGAGAGGCAGCCCTCCTCGGCCTCGTATGGGCCGGACTTTTTGATTATCTCCGGGTTGAACATGAGCATGTACTCGCCCTCGTTGTCAAAGGCGATGATGCGGCGGTTCACGCCTATCATGTTCGCCGCCATGCCCACGCAGCCGTCCCTGTGGTGCTCAAGCGTCTCGAGCAGGTCGGCGGCGGTCTGCATGTCCTCCGGCGTCGCGGGCTCCGCCTTCTGCGAGAGGAAGGCCTCGTCCCTGCATATGTCGCGTATCATGGCTGCTCCTTTCACCCGTTCCAGCCGAGCACGGCGGCGAGGGTCTCGTCCGTGGCGGCGGGGAAGTTTTTCCGCACCTGGCGGAAGATCAGCTTGCGGGACTGCTCCGGCCCGGTGGAGTAGGCGGAGGAGATGTGCTCATAGCCCCAGAGCGCCTCGGGGGTGGAATAGACCGAGATGGGCCAGCCGTAGGGCAGTCCCTTTTTGTTTATGCGCTGCCGGAAGTCGCGGATGAGGAGGTAGGTGTACATCTGCAGGTCCGTCACCGTGCCCTCGAAGTTCCGCTCGCCCTCCTTGCCGAAACCGGCCAGGCGCTTGAGCTCGAAGGAATAGAGCTCGGCCCCGTCCGTGAACAGGTCCATGACCCGCTTGAGGCGGATGCGGGCCAGGCCCTCGTCCCAGCGGCTGTCGAAGTCGTAGCCGTCCCGACGCCAGTTGGCAAAGTGCGGGAACCACTCCCGGGAGACAAAGCCCGCCTTCCGGCCGAAAAACTTGCCGTAGGCCACCCGGCCGCTGCGTGCGATGAGCTCCCGCCACTCCCAGGGGTCCTGCTCCGCGTCGCCGCTCCACCAGTAGAGGTCGGAGGTGTGCTCCTCGGCGGAAAAGCCGTCTATCTCGTTTTTGAAGAGGGGCAGGAAGCCGACCTCGTCTATCCAGTCCTCAAGCTCCTGCCAGCTGCGGATGCGGCCCGGGTCGTCCCAGTCGAGCCCACGCATTATCCAGACCCCGTTTTCAACGGCCATGTCCCCGCCTCCATTTCTTTCTACGACATTATAACACAGCCGCGCCGGCGCAAAAAGTCCCCCCGAAACCCTCCGGTTTCAGGGGGACTGGTCGGAGTGGTGAGACTCGAACTCACGGCCTCCAGCTCCCAAACGATTGAACTAAATTTTTTCTGATGCTTTCTAATGGTTTTTAACCATTTTTACTCCATTCCGATCACTCTTTGTCGCTCTTAATTCCACTGTTTCCGAGCGTTCCGACGCTGTCTGTGGTCAAACATGTGGTCAAAGAGCCCTTCTTGACCAGGCGCGGTATAACCGCCGCCTGTTCAGAAGGGCTCTTTTTCATGTTCAGGTTTGGGGTATTGTACCTCTGCAGAGACTGAGAAGCAAGAGGTTTTTTCGAGTCAGGCGTATCAATTTTTAACACGCCTATACAAAGAATACAGCCTGGTGGGAGGAGGGCCTAACTCACCTGCTCAGGAGCCAACAAAGGCCTGCAGCGGTGCGATTAACAGCATGATTGTAGTGGTTCCCAGGGTTCAACTGAAACACCGTGTCGATCCCTTTGTCCTGGAAGAAGGATTGGATATCTTCCGTGTTCTGGCGGACGCTTCGCAGGATCGGGTTTCGGGTCTTGCTCTCCTTATCTCCCAGAGAAAAGTACATACAATCTGGCCACTGTTTCGGTTCATGGGAGAAGATATACTCTTTCATACTTGGAAACCAGAGAGAGCCGGACATGCTCCCTACACGAGAAAATAGATCCGTCTGGTAGATGGCATACAACGCAAACAGCCCGGCCAGAGAGTACCCGGCGATCCCACGCCAGGACGGCACACCAGTAATCTCCTTCTCTGCCGTTGGAATAATCTCTTCGGTCAGAAACCGCAGATAGTCGTCCGCACCACCAGTGCAGGGCTCGGCATTTTTGAAAGCGGGAGGACTGTCCCAGGGTACCATATCGTGGTTCCAGTCCAGATCACTGATGGCAACCAGTGTGAACGGTGGGCAACCGGTAGCCTGTGCAGCCTCAAATACCTTCTGTCCTTCATTAGAAAAGGTGTTGAGATAGATAGTCGGAGTTCCTGGTTTAAGGGCCAAGAAAATATTTATGGTTTTTCCGTTTATTATCATAGTTTGCATATCCCGAACCACCTACCTACCGCATTTGATTATTGGCCCACAAAGTATCGTTCTATTAGGTTTATTGTACAGTAATATGATATGTATCACAATAAATCAAAGAAAGGGCTGTATGATGTTTTATAATGGTTCAGACCCATAAGGCAAATCCTTTCCTTGCGCCATCTTGTCGAATATGCTATCATTAGATACAACGCTGTCAGGTGTTGGAAAAGGCCCTTGGCGGTCTGGTTGTGACGAACCGAGTGCTCTGCCAAGTGGCAGAGCACTTTTTTGTAGATGTAAGCGACTATAGTCCTATTTATAGTACAAATAATATGGTTGAATATCATATAGCAAACAATCACCTAAGAAATGAGGAAACGACATTATGCGGGTAGCTGACTTTTTTTGCGGCGGTGGAGGTTTTTCTGAAGGGTTCCGCCAAGCGGGATTTGATATTGTTTTTGCCGTTGATAGATGGACTCCAGCCGTAAAAACTTATTTAGGAAATAAACCCGGTGTAAAAGTCGTACAAGATGATGTTATTCGTATATCCCAACTACCTGATGATGAGTTTGAGGCATTAGTACCTGATTCGGAAGTAATAATTGGTTCCCCTCCGTGTCAGTCCTTTTCACACTCCAATAAATCTGGAAATGCAGATAAATCTATTGGTATTCAGTTGATTGAAGCATATCTCAAAATCATTGCTCGCAAAAAATTCAAGCAAGGTTCTGTTCTTCGCTATTGGGTACTTGAAAATGTACCTGCAGTTCGTGACTATATAAAGAAAGAGTATTCTGCAGCCGATCTCGGATTAAATGGAGATTTTGTATTAAGAACTCAAGATGGTGCTTCCGGTAAGTACAATGCGAAATATTTCGGCGCACCCACTAACAGAGAAAGGTATCTATGCGGTGAATTTCCAAAGCCTATTGCAACAAATGATGATAATAATTTAGTCACTTTACAAATGGTCCTTGATTCGTTAGGTGATCCTCTGTGTGAAAACAATGCACCGGTAATAGATATCAATTATCCTGATCTTTCCATAGAGCGTCAAAAAATCACTGACCATCATTACATATATGAATTGGCTGATTTTGAGTATAAAACAGCGAAACGGTTAAAACAGGACAAAGGATATATGGGGAAAATGGCCTTCCCGGAAAACACATCAAAGCCCTCAAGGACTGTAATGGCAACGATGTCTGCCAGCTCTCGGGAAGCGATGATTCTTGGATATAAAAAGGGTAGATATAGACTCCCAACTGTCAGGGAAGCTGCTTCAATGATGAGTTTCCCCATTGACTATTGGTTTTATGGTGATTCTAAAGCAACTAAACACACACTTGTTGGTAATGCGGTTCCTCCTAAAATGTCATATGCCATTGCAAAGGCTATCGTGGAGGAGAATCACGGTATACTTCCGACCGCTTATCCACGAATCACACATAGTGAGGAAATCAAATTTGTAAATCTCAACGGAACCCGCTTTCCAATAAAAGAAGAAAAGCCTCGTCGTGCAACTGCAAAATTCAAGTACCATATTCCTTATTTAATAATCAATGCATATCGTGTGGAACTAACGAATTATCATTCTGATTTCGATAATCAAAAATTTAAGTGGGATGTAGAAATCCATTTTAGTCAAGGCAAAGATAAAGCAAAAATATATTGTCCTATTCTGCCTATCTGTTGTATTCCAGAGAAATATCGCTTAAATATGCAGAGATTCTTGGAGGAAAAACGCAAAACAATCCCTGATGCTGATACATTTCAGTCAACATATTGTATGACGACAAAAGAAAGAAATAAGACACCATGGACTGGCCCCTATGAGATATTGGAATCAACCAAGGCGTTTATCGAAAAGCTCCTTCCTGAAGATTCCCAGAGGGAACTGATTATAATTAATCAAGAACCACACAGCTTGCCTTTAGCAATTGCGATTGGATATTATTTACTCTCAAATCTTTTTGCGTAAATGGAGGGTCGAAATAATGGATGCCGCTACAAGAAAAGCCAAGTTAGATGAACTCAAATGCAATCAACTAAACCAAGCAATGACCGGTATCCCCCTGCGCTATAAAGGAACTACACGAACAGAAATAGTATGGCGTATCCCTTTGGATTTCCTTATCTACAATAAGTACAACGGTAGAATCGGTTCTGATGTGCTATCTTATGAAAAGCAAAATGGAGAATTGAACGCAGAAAAAGATGACGACCGTAAAATCATAGAAAAGTTTTTATACGAATCCAAAGTCGATCGTAACAAGATCACAATGGATAGTCTATTGAAAAATGGCCAACAACGGTATGGAATCGTTACATCAGACGGTACGATCGTTGATGGAAACCGTCGTGCAATGCTCTTGAATAGGCTTTTCCATAAGCGAGACGAATTGGGCTACACCTATGAGCAGGTTGAGCGCTGCAAGTACTTTCTCGCAATCATTTTGCCTGATGATGCCGAAGAAAAGGATATACAGCAGCTTGAGACGATTTATCAAATGGGAGAAGATGACAAGCTTGACTACAATCCCATTGAGAAGTATCTCAAGTGTAAAGAATTGAAACGACTTGGATTCTCTGAGGAAGATATTGCCGGATTCATGAGCGAGAAACCAGGTCAAATCAAAGAATGGTTGAAGATTCTCGCATTGATGGAGGAATACCTCCAGGAATATGGCTATGACGGGATTTATACTCGCCTCGAAAAGACAGAGGGCCCATTCGTCGACTTACAAAATTATCTTGAGTCTTATGCCAAACGAGGAGCAAATGTCCGAAATATGGACTGGGCATATTCCGATTCTGATATATCGGACCTGAAACTCGTCTGCTTTGACTACATAAGAGCAAGGTATGAAGGGAAAGAGTTTCGAGATATTGCAAAGACCGGGAAAGAAGGAAGCATATTCTTCTTTAAAGAATTATGGGACGATTTTTTGAAGCAACATCAAGAAAATACTCCTGTTGATGAAGAAACGGTCGATGAATTGAGGCAACGTTGCCCCGGCGAAGATTTAAGTCTTTTACTTAGACAGCGTGATAATGCTTGGGTCGAGCAAGCAAAAGGGCAACTGAAAGGTAATCTCAACAGATTTTCCAGACGTCTTGAAGATAGGCGGGATGCTAATAAGCCGGCGGATCTCCTCGAGCGAGCACTTAGTGCGCTCAGAGCGGTCGACTATGAACAAAGCAGTTTTTCTGAGGATCCTCATATCGAAGAGATGATTCGAGAAATCAATAAAATCACATGGGAGATGAAAAAAATTCTGGAGCGGAGATGATTATCGTGGCAAATATCTCTATAGATTTTGATTCAACGAATAATGAAATACATCTACTTGGGGATATTGCGGCTTTACAGAAGAATCGCTTTGCTTGGAGGTATGTCCGGGATTACTTACATCCCCGTATAATGGGAGATCAACTTATCATTCCAATCGAAGATGATGAGCCATTCTCTGTGATGTCGAGTATCAGCGCTATGTTGCGTAAATATGGCTTTGTTGAGGTTCAAAGTGAAAGCACCGAAAAGATAATTCGGGATTATTATTTGGAAGAACAAAAATTTGCCGAGTTTTCTCAAAAAGCGCTTCATATTCGAAATAATGAGTGTGATGCAGCTGAATTTGAAGAATTTACTGAGGCTGTAGCTAAAAATCTCACTGCAAGATCACTTTATCCTCTACAATTGCTTTCGGCTTATCATATGGCATTTTCCCAAAATGCATGTAATTTCTCTGTACCAGGAGCTGGTAAGACAAGCATCGTTTATGGAGCATATGCGTATTTGCATAGTCTCCCTGAGGAAAATATCAAGCATATCGATCGATTACTCATCGTTGGCCCTTTAAGTTCCTTTGGCCCGTGGGAACAGGAATATGAAGAATGTTTTGGGCGGCCACCTGTATCTAAGCGACTTGTTGGAGGTATCGATAAAGTAGATAAGCAAGATTATCTGATATCTAAGTATCCTGCAGAGCTGACTTTGATTTCTTATGCTTCTCTGATTTCATTGCAAGAGGAATTGGGGTTTTTCCTTCGAACGAATAAAGTAATGGTAGTACTTGATGAAGCTCACAAAGCAAAAAACTCGTCAGGAGGGATTATTGCACAAGCTGTGCTTGAAATGTCCAAATACAGTAAATCTCGAATCGTTCTTACTGGCACACCTGCACCAAACGGATATGAAGATATTTATAATCTCTTTAGATTCATTTGGCCAAATAAGAATGTTTTGGGATTTGAAATCAACCAGCTTCGAGATATAACAGTGACTGGAGACCAAGCGAGAGTTACACGATTGATTGATAATATCTCGCCATACTTTATCCGTATACGAAAAAGTGATTTGAATATTCCGCCAGCAACCACGCATCCTCCAGTCTATGTATCCATGGGACCACTGCAGCAAAGAATCTATGATTTTATTGAAAAGAAGTATATGGATGAGTTTATTGCAGATGAATCTTCAAATATGTCGTCGCGTTTTAAATCTGCATTAGCTCAAGCACGCATGATTCGATTGATGCAAGCTGCCTCTGATCCAGCGATGCTGAGGACTCCTCTTCGGGATTTTTTTGATAATGAGGATATTCAAATCGATGAGTATCAGATGATAGATGATTCTGATGTGCTCAAAACGATTCTTGATTACGAAGCAAACGAGATACCTGCCAAATATGTTGCCGTGAAACGATTGGTCGACGAGATATTGCTCGCGGGCGGCAGGGTGGTTATTTGGGCTACTTTTATTCATACGATCCACGGCTTGAAATCTTATCTCGAAAGTCAAGGGATTTCCTGCCAAGAGTTATATGGTGAAACACCGGTCGAGCGAGATGGTATCGATGAAGATTCTGTTTTGACCCGAGAAAAAATCGTACGACTTTTTCAGGAACCTGACTGTCCATTCAAGGTCATCATTGCAAACCCATTTGCGGTCGCAGAATCTATTTCATTACATAAATCTTGTCATAACGCCATTTATGTAGAAAGATCTTTTAATGCGGCACATTTCGTACAGTCTAAAGATCGGATTCATCGATATGGTTTAAAGGCCGGTACGATCACAAATTATTACTATGTTTTGTCTCGTGATACCATTGATGAAACGATCGATACGAGATTGACTGAAAAAGAGCAGCGGATGACAGAAATCATGGAGAGCATGCCGATACCATTATTTAGCAACATTTACGATGATTTGGGCGATGAAGATATAAAGGCGTTGATAAAAGATTATGTTAGACGCACTAAAAAATCTTAAGTACCTGGGCGGAAAAGAAGGCCTTCTTTTTTTCTTCTGCGATGTTGTGGGAACCAGGCAAGTCTCTGTTTCAGATGCTGAAATAATTTGCTCTCATCTCCATGGGAAGCAAAATCTTTCCGTCGAAGAAATAGTCAAATATTGTTCTGTATTAGGGTGGATACAAGTGGCCGAAGGGATAATATCTGTTTCACCGGATATTATCCCTTTTCTCAAAGACAAAGAGAAGTTAAACGACGCTCTTATAAAAACTACTGTAAAACGATTATTTGATGAAAACATAATGGCCTCAAGCATCTTTTCCTACGATTCGATTCGACACCAGTATATTTTCAAAAATGAACTTTTCCCTCTTTCTTTATCTGGAATCAGAAATGTGCTGATTAGCCAAGGCTTTTTGATTCCTCAAAGAGAGACATGGGGAACGCATTTCTATTTAGCTCCGGCATATGATTCATTCATAGCAAAATACTGCAAAGCAAAACGGAAGCAGCTTTCATTAGAAGAATTAAAAAGACAACTTGAGAACAATGAACTTATCGGTGAGAAAGCCGAGCTATTTGTTTTAGAGTTTGAAAAAAATAGGCTTGGTGCCCCTTTGGCTGGCAAAGTTAGGCGTATTTCAGAAGTTGATGTCACAGCAGGGTATGATATTATCTCTTACAACTCCGTAAAGTCTAAAGAAACGGATCGGTTTATAGAGGTAAAAGCTATATCGAGTTCCGGATTCTATTGGTCAAAGAACGAATATGAGACTGCCAAATTAAAAGGGGAGACTTATTATTTGTACTTGGTAGATTTGCATAAAATCAACCAGCCAGATTATGTGCCTGAAATCGTACAGAATCCAGCAGTGGCAATTATGGAATCAGAAGCATGGCTTGTAGAGGCTCAGTCTTATTCAATAAGGCGTATTTGATGTAGAAAGTGGAGTTCATTATGAAGCATCAAAAGCTTATAACGACCCCTGAAACTTCAGCACGTATGGCAAAGGTACACTTAAAAGGAAGCAAAGCAGAAATTGCATTGGCAAAAAATCTTTGGAAACACGGGCTCCGATATCGTAAAAACTATAAAAAACTTCCGGGATCTCCGGACATTGCGATACTAAAGTACCATGTTGCTGTGTTTGTCGATGGGGAGTTTTGGCATGGGAAAGACTGGGAATCTCGAAAAGCATGTTTAAAAACCAACCGATCGTATTGGATCGAGAAAATCGAGGAAAACATGGCAAGAGATAGAAGAAATAATTCTTTACTTATCGAGATGGGATGGATACCTGTCCATTTTTGGGAAAAGGATGTCAATAAAAAATTAGATATCTGTGTCGATAAAGTATTAGAGATAATCAATACCAGAAAAGAGATGTGAATCAAAAGTTGAAATATACCAGCTATCATAAACTTGTCCGCGATTTTATCCCTAACATTATCGAAGCGGATGGAAAGAGCTGCATATATGAAACGCTTTCAGATGAGGACTACATATACCTTCTGGACCAAAAGTTGAATGAAGAGCTGGCTGAGTATCAGGAAAGCAAGTCTCTGGAGGAACTGGCCGACCTTCTGGAGGTCATACAGGCTGTCGTGAAAGCCCGTGGATGGGCATTGGAAGAACTGGAGCAGGTACGGGCAGCCAAAGCGGCCAAGCGGGGCGGATTTGAGAAAAAGATTCTGCTAAAAGAAGTATCGGAGGGCTGAAATGCCGAATACAAACTGGTCTGAACTATCCCATCTCCAGTTGGGACGCTATGCAGAGTACTATGCCAAAATGGAGTTTGCTTCCTATGGATACGACGTCTACACCTCTGAGGTAGATGATCATGGCGTCGACTTTGTAGCCAGGAATCCAGACGATGGTCAATACTATGAGATTCAAGTAAAGGCTGTTCGTAATCTGGACTATGTTTACATCCGAAAAGACAAAATGGTGCTTTCCCCTGTGCGGCTTGTGTATCTGTTGCTGTTTTCAGATGGTGCGCTGCCCGAATGTTATGTGATCCCATCTCTGACTTGGAGTAACCCTAATACACTGTTTGTAGAGCGAAACTACGATAAACCCGGGCAAAAAAGTGCCCCAGAATGGGGAATTAATCTTTCTAAAAAGAACTTGCCTCTTCTTGAAACGTACAGAGAAGAACAATATTTTCATTCCAAAAAGTTGAGGTGACCTCCATGCCTACTTACCGCTCCGCCTCCGGCAGCAGTGCTGAAGACTTGTTTATTGAGCTGTTTTCCGACACCTTCGGCGCTGAGAAAGCCGGCTATCTCTACTCCCAGTATCCTTTCTCCGACATCTATCAGAACAGCCGGTTTGCCGACTTCCTGATCGAAAACGGCGGGCGGAAGGTGGCCATCGAGATCGACGATGAGGCCTCCCACAACCCGAAGCTGGTCTCCCAGAACAAGTTTTACGACGACCTGCTCAAGCAGAACAGCATGATCTACCTGGGCTGGGACGTATACCGCTGGGCGGTGCGGCAGATGCAGCAGCAGCCGGAGACCGTCAAGGACGAGCTGCGGGTATTCCTGGGCCAGCACCCCAGCTTCAAGGAGATCGAGGACTACCTCCCCACCCAGCGGGGCAAATCCCTGGACGGCTCCCAGCTGGAACTGAAGGAACACCAGAAACAGGCCTTGGCAGCTTTGGAGGAGATGCGCTGCAACTTCGAGACCATCGCCCTGCTCTACCACGCCACAGGCACCGGCAAGACGGTGACCGCCGTTATGGACGCCAAGCGGTTCGGCAAGCGCACGCTGTTCCTGGCCCACACGGTGGAATTGGTGGATCAGGCCACCAAGACTTTCCGGGAACTGTGGCCCCGGGCCACGGTGGGCCGCTATGTGGAGAGCATGAAGCAGGGCAACGCCTTCGTAGTCTGCGGCAGCATCCAGAGCGTGGCGCTGAATCTGGATCGATTCAAGCCGGATGACTTCGGCTACATTATCGTGGACGAGGCCCACCACGCCTCCGCCGATACATACCAGAAGGTCCTATCCTACTTCACGCCGGAATTCACTCTGGGCCTGACCGCCACGCCGGAGCGGGCCGACGACAAAAACATCCTGGACATTTTCAAGAACACCGCCCACAAGCTGGACATCCAGACCGCCGTGGAGATCGGCGAACTGGTGCCGGTGCGGTGCATCCGCATCCACACGAACATTGATCTGACCAAAGTTCGGTTCAACAGCGTCCAGTACAATATTCGGGACCTGGAGAGCAAGATCTATGTGCCGGAGCGCAACCAGCTCATTGTGGACACCTGGCTCCAGTACGTGAAGGATAAGCGGACTGTCATCTTCTGCGCCTCCGTCAAGCACGCCCAGGAGATCGCCGGTCGGCTCCACGACGCCGGTGTGGCCGCTGAGGCCGTATCCGGAGAGGTCAAAGCCAGTGACCGCCGGGAGGTGCTGGCCCGGTTTGAGAAGGGCGAGACCATGGTGCTGTGCGCCTGTGATCTGCTCAACGAGGGCTGGGACTGTCCGGCCACGGAAGTGCTGTTCATGGCCCGGCCCACCATGTCCAAGGTGCTCTATACCCAGCAACTGGGCCGCGGTATGCGGCTGGCTCCTGGCAAGGAGAGCCTGATGGTCTTTGACTTCGTGGACAACGCCAGCCAGTACAACATGCCCTATTCCATGCACCGGCTGTTCCGCCTGAAGGAGTACAAGCCCGGTGCCCTGGTGCTGGGCACAAAACAGCAGAAAACCGCCGAACAGGGCCTCTACGACCGGGGCGAGCGTCCGGATGCCCTCATCGACTGGCCGGTGGATGCCCTGGACTACGAATTAGTGGATGTTTTCAACTGGCAGGAGGAGGCCGCTGGCATGATCTCTCAGATGGAGTTCGTCCGCCGGGTGGATGTGCAGACGGAGACCATCGAGCGGTATGTCAGGGATGGCCTGCTGGTGCCCGATCTGGTGGTGCCTATGAGCGAGCACCGGACCTTTAAATATTTCAAGGAGGAAACTCTCCAAAAATATGCGGAGCAGTACGGCTGGACGCTCATCGACGACTCCAACCGCAAAGATCTGTTTCTGGATATGGTGCGGCAGATGGACATGAGCTACTCCTACAAGCCGGTGCTGCTCAAGGCTGTGCTGTTGTTAGCCGACGACAAAGGCCGGGTGAAACTCAGCGACATCGTCACCTACTTCCGGGAGTTCTATGAGGCCCGCAGAGCGGCAGGGCTGGTGGTGGAGAAGGCCAACAGCATCTACGCCAAGGGCGGCTACACCGACGCCCAGGCCCAGCGGAATATCCTGTCCAATCCCTTCAAACGGTTTGAGGATATGCAGATGCTCCACCACACCAAGACCCTGGGCGTGATCCAGGTGGACGAGTCTGTCTGGAAGAAGTTGACCCGAGAGGAAAAGCAGGAGATCGAGAGGATTTGCGAGGAAAAGTTAGAACAATATTATCGGAGATTGATATAAAATCCATGCCAATTTATTTGCAAGTAATATAGCGATGTTTTGCAGTAGAATATAACAAAATATGGTATTTGGATTCGCCTTAATGCAATATTAAATTTAAAATTGATTTTTGTATAAAACGATTATAATAGCAGAGAAGATATGGCTAATCCCATCATTCATTAAGGAGAAGAGAAATATATGGGCGCAAATGTACTTGTATTTGGAGCGGATAAAACATCAGATGAATATTTGGCTGCGCTAAAACTGAAGAACATCATACAAAAAAGCCTACCAAATTCAGTGATTGGGGAAATCGTCCTATTTGCAAGTGCAACATTAGCAGGACAAGCTGTAAAAGATATTGATCTCCTTATGATTGGAAAATTGGAAAACTGCCTTATAGACGCAAAGTTCTATATAGGAAGTGATGGCCCTGTAAAAAGTAAAGTAGAAATCTCGAGTTTTTGTACAACAATTGAAATCAAGCGACATGATATATCAGGAATTTTTTTGAATGGTACAGATTTTTATGTAAAATATGGTACCAAAAGCCATTGTGTAACAAATCAGTCTAACAAGCAAAAAATTGCTGCAATGGATTTTTTTAAACAGACTTTAACTGTATCACCATACATTACAAACATAATCTGGTTTACACAGGTTACTCCTGGCGATATCAAAAGTCTTTTAACAAATAATGGACAAACTATGCCATCTAATGTTTTAGGCAGTGAATTTACTTTTCAAGAAATGCTCCAACTACTTATTTGGCAGAAACCTCCATATAAAAAGTGGAACAGTTATATTTTTGATTCTAATTATAATTCTAATTCCCTATATGAAATTCAAAACGCTTTATCGCTATTTTCAAGGATTAAATCCCACATGGGCGAAATGACACGAAGAAAGATCGAACAATTATCGCGAGAAACATTTAAAAGCACTATGGGGATAGATACTTATGGAAAAGTCTGTATATATAGAGGACGAGCTGGAACCGGGAAAACAATTGGATTGATTCAATCAGCAATACGATTAGTTGATGAAAAACAAGCGCGCGTACTGATGCTTACTTACAACAAAGCACTGGTATCTGACATTCGACGCCTCTTTGCGTTAGCGGAACTACCAGATATGTTTGAGGAACACTGCTTACATATAAGTACTATGCATTCTTATTTCTACCAATTAACAAATACCGTGCTTTATGATGGTAGAATGGCGAGCGATAGATTCTTACTAAACTATGAGGTGATACTTAAAGAGCTGCTTTCGTTTATGAAAGATGAAGAAGCTATTACTCTTGTTAAAGAAATGTGCTCATCGGACTGTACTCTTGATTGGGATTATGTGTTAATTGATGAAGCACAAGATTGGAGTAACTTAGAACGTGATATCATTCTCAAATTATTTGATAAAGGGAAAATCATAGTTGCAGATGGAGGACAGCAATTTGTACGCCAAATCGATGTCTGTGATTGGTCTACTATCCGAGAAAGGAATAATATCAAATTAAAATATTGTCTACGTCAGAAAGAAAATTTAGTTACTTTCCTCAATGCTTTTTCGCAAGAACTTAACATTTTAGGTGGGAAAGTACTTACTAAAAGTAATATGCCCGGGGGTAAAATTATTATCACAGACAACTTAAAACTCTATGATATACATATCCAGGAAATGAAAAGACTTCGTGATACAGGAAATATTCCTTATGATATGCTCTATTTAGTGCCACATGCTCTTGTAACAAAGGAACTTGGCAATAGATGTTTCTCGTTAAAACAGGAATTTGAACAGCATGGGATTGAAATTTGGGATGGGACATCTTACAGCAATCGAAATGGATATTCAATAAATGCTGATGAGATTCGCTTGTTACAGTACGATTCCTCCCGAGGATTAGAAGGGTGGACCGTTGTATGTATGAATTTTGATACGTTTCTCGAAGAGAAATGCAACGAATATATTGATGGGGAAGCTGATTCTCTTATACTGGAAAGTTCTGAAGAAAGAAAAAGAAGATTTCTCTATAATTGGGCCATGATTCCTTTGACTCGTGCAATCGATACTTTGATTATTACCATAAAAGATTCGTCATCGAAAACCGCACAAATCTTGAGAAAAATATCTAAAAATTATGCAGACTTTGTGAGTTGGCTGTGATAGTGGAAAAGAGGCTGGATAGCAATGAATGAAGATATTATCCTCCAAATGGTAGAACCATATGTTAAAAATAGTGCGATAACATATGGTGAGTTCGACAAGATTTTTGCTATTCTGTCAAGGAAAGAACAATATCAAGTCACAAATATTTTATCAAAAAATAGAATCGATCTTGTTGATGATTGCCTTTCTGATGATGCACTTATCCTCGACATAGATATGACAGAGGATTTAGCTGAAAGTCTGGAGGATGATGATTTTGAGATATTATATGATGATTCCATTTTTAAAGATAAAGGTGTCCACCTCAGCCAAAACGAAGAGCTCATCCTCCATACTAATATACATCAGTCTAACGAGGTTCTATGCAGTTTGATTCAACAAGGTAATCGGCAAGCAGCTCAAGATCTTTGCGTAAAGAACAAAAGACTTGTTGACAAATATGTTATTGCATATGAGAACCGATATGGAAATCATCTTGATTTTGAAGACTTGGAGCAAGTTGGTTTTTTGGGTTTGATAAAAGCTGCAAAGAAGTTCAACTTACATCAAGGTACAGCTTTTAGTACATACGCGGTATTTTGGATCAAGCAGAGTATTTCGCGTGAAATAATGGTTAATGGGTATGCAATCCGAATACCTGTTCACATGGTCGAAAAAATCAATAAAGCTGCCATAATTAATAATAGATTGATTGATGAGGGCTTATCACAAAATGAAAGAATTCCTCTGATTGCCCGTGAATTAGAGTGTAGTCAAGATGTTGTGAGAGAATGCCTTGCGCTGAAGGCTAATTTTCTTGGTTATACCTCTCTGGATGTCCCTATTGGTGAGGATAGCGATTCTGCACTGAGTGATTTTATTCCTACCGAGGAGGAAGAGTCGGTAGAAAAGGCAGTATTTGCCAAAGCCTTACGCGAAGGAATCGATACTGTAGTATGTACACTTTCTCCAAGGGAGGAAGACGTCTTAAAGCTCCGTTTTGGCTTAGATGATGGACGTCCCAAAACTTTGGAAGAGATTGGTCAAAAATATAATGTGACCAGAGAACGGATTCGACAAATCGAAGCAAAAGCACTTAGAAAAATGAGACATCCCTCTCGTTCGCGATGGTTAAAAGATTTTTTGGAGGAATAACTATGTCAAATCGAGTCATAGCGAACTGCATAACGCATAAGCTGGCTAAGCTAAATATTACCACTGATACGATTGTTGTACTCAAAGGGATACCCATATCTATCGTAGATCCTTCTATCAAAAAAGTAAATCTTTCGGATATTGTTGCCAATAAGTTAAGTTATTTTATGTCTGTCGTTGGGAGAAGAAAATTCTTGAGTTACGAGGAATTTTTACTCCTATCTGACTTTGTTGTATCTCAATATAAAGATGTTATTATTCTTAATAACAATATCTACATGGAACAATATCCCGTTGAAGAATGTTTTAGTGATGTGGTTCGTGAAGGCCTTCTGATTCATTATTCAGAATCTGATGAAGACGAAATTGATAATCGTTACATTGGCGATATACAAGAGTATATTTCTATGTTCCAGGGCCTGAAGGAGTACAATGGTTATTTAATGGGTGTTTATTGCACTGCTATTGCACTTCAAAGTCCTAAGGTTACCAATATAAATTTGTTTGATAATAAAAGAGATATACAGATTTGTTCAGTAGAACAAGCTGATGAATTTGTGGAGATTACAGAAGAATCAGATTACATAGATTTGATTAAATTGCTTTTTGCTGAACCAGATGAAATATATATTCGTATCACAAATTATACAGGCGACATAAATAGGCTTAAGGATCATATTGCAACGGTTTCACACTACTGGAGAGAATATACAGATATCTATTTTATAACGCCCCAAGAGATTGAAAAACACCATGAACATCGAGATGAATATGGAAAAATCCTTAATAAGCATTGGGGATATTCTTCTTTTAGAAATCTTTCTATTTACGATATTGGGGCACTTGAAAAAGGCCAAAAAATTATTAAGCAGGTATCTCAAGAAAATATTATCTCTGATTTAGTGGAAGAAGTTGAAGCATGTGGAGAAGGAGAGGATTTTAGGGATATATTTGTGACTGCACCTACTGGTGCAGGTAAATCGGTAATGTTTCAAGTCCCTGCAATTTATCTTGCTGAAAAATATAATCTTCTCACTATTGTTATTTCTCCGTTGATTGGCTTGATGAATGATCAGGTAAAAAATTTGGAATTAAAGAATTATGCATATGCAAAGACTATTAATTCAGACATTTCACCCATCATCAAGCAGGATATTATTGATAAAGTATCTGAAGGTCAATACCATATTCTTTATCTCTCTCCAGAGACATTATTAAGCCGTAGTGATGTCGAGCAACTTATTGGCGATAGAACAATTGGTATGATTGTCGTAGATGAAGCGCATATAGTTACTACCTGGGGGAAACAGTTTAGACCAGATTACTGGTATTTAGGCGACCATATTCGAAAACTCAGAAAAAGACAACTTAGTAGCAAAGGCCGTTCCTTCATAGTTGCTACTTTTACGGCAACTGCAATTTACCACGGCATTGAAGATATGTATACGGAGACAATCAATAGCCTCCACATGTTGAATCCAATCACTTATTTAGGATATGTCAAACGAAATGATATTGATATTGATATAAGACATCCGCAAAAAGTCAAAGGGGGCCGGACAGAATACGAACTTGATAAATTTATTCAGATTGAGGAAATACTTCGACGCGCAATCATTACAAGTAAAAAAACTTTGATATATTTCCCAACCGTAGCATTAATTGACAGGTGTTATGAATATCTAAGAAGTAAACATGAGGTCGAGCATATTGCGGTATACCACGGATCTCTTAGTAAGGATGCAAAGCAGGAGAATTATGAGCAGTTTCTCTCAAAAGAAAAACTCGTAATGCTTGCTACTAAAGCATTTGGCATGGGAATCGATATCGAAGACATAGAACTTGTAGCTCATTTTGCTCCTACTGGTAATGTTTGTGATTATGTCCAAGAAATCGGTCGTGCAGCCAGACGTAAAGATTTGAGCGGAGAAGCTCTATATTATTATAATCCTCGAGATTTTAAGCATATAAATAGATTGCACGGTTTATCCACAATACAAAAGTATCAACTCATTAAAGTAATCGAGAAAATCGATGAACTTTATCAACGAAGCATGCAAACTGAAAAGCGAAAAGATTTGACGAAAAGGCGCAATGCAATGCTTTTGGATGCTGAAAACTTTTCGTATATTTTTGGTTCGCCAATCAGTGATGAGGATAGTAACATCAACAAGGTGAAAACCGCGCTTTTGCTAATTCAAAAAGACTTTGAATCAAAAATAGGATTTTCTCCAATCACAGTTCGACCCATCCCAATGTTTTCTGTTGGTTTTTTTGAAATCAGTCCTCAAATACAACATGAGCTTCTGAAACGTTACCCTGATTCAATAGAAGAAATCGAAGGCGAAAAGCATATTTGCCGTGTATTGCTAAAATCTATCTGGTCAAAGGATTATCGTGATCAGTCATTCCCTAAGTTTAAGTTTATGCTCTATTCAAAAGATTATGAGCATTTAGATTTAGTAGGAAAATACCCAATGACCCCAGCACTTTGTGTGACTGTAATGTTTAATGATGATTATTCCAGTCTTTTCAAAAAGATTTGGAATGCATTAAAGGGGTTCATCGGGAAAAAGGTCATATCTGCAGAACATACTGCTGTTTCAGAAATAGTTGAAGTTATTTCAGAATCTTGCAATATTAATAAATATAAGGCACAGACGATTTGTGAAGTTGTTATCGCATCTATGGATTCATATAGAAAAAACTTCGCTCATACTACAACTCCCATTGCACTTGAAAAGACAACAACAGACGGAAAAACTAAGTATCAGTTTAATGTCGCTGTAAATTCCTACTTTCACTGGGTAGAATCTGGCCTTCAAAAAATAGAAAAAGAAACTAATAATAATCAACTATATCTTATAAATGATAATGGAAAGCAGACCAAAGAATATGGTGTCATTCTGGGAATCCTTGAGGCTATGGGAACATTGTCTTTTGAAATGGTAGGAGGTGCCAACAGTCAGCTATATATTTATATCAACCAGATTCAGGCGCTTCGAAACATAATCAATGCCCCATATCACTATAGTAACAGGTTGTTAGAGACCGTTGCAGAGAGGCATTTGATTTCTGTAAAGATGCTTACTTATTTTTATGAAGGAAACTTTTCGAATGAAGAACGTTGGGAGCTGATTGAAGATTATTTCCTTGGTGTAATTCCTGAAAAGGTGAAACATGAATGTAGGAAATCTTATCCCGATATCATTTTTGATTAAAATCAAAAGTAAAATTAGGCTCCAAGATGGATTACAAATAGAAGAAATAATTTTTGCCGATAATTGGTTATTTATACACACTGGATAAGGCTTACAATATAGATAAGGAAACAGGTGTTGAATAGATGACTGAAGTAGTTGCAGCCTTGATTTGGAATCAAAGGAAGTTCATGATCTGCCAACGTCCGGTACATAAGGCAAGAGGCCTTCTATGGGAGTTTGTTGGCGGCAAAGTGGAGCCTGGCGAAACAAAGGAGCAGGCACTTATTCGGGAATGCCAGGAGGAACTGGCCGTTATATTGGATGTAGGACAAGTGTTTATGGATGTAATCCACGAATATCCAGACTTGACTGTCCACCTCACCCTGTTCAATGCCTCCATTCAAGCAGGCATTCCTCAAAAACTGGAGCACAATGATATCCGATGGATTACTGTGGATGAAATCGATCAATATGATTTTTGTCCGGCAGATGAGGAAATCCTAACCAGGCTGAAGACTATTGAGTAAACGGAAGTCTCCGGGACTATTACTGGAAAACCTATATATACAGAGAAAGGAAACATACGGGATGAAAGTCATCTGTTTCGGCGACTCCAACACCTACGGCTATGACCCACGGGGCTATTTCGGCGGGCGCTATGACGCGGACTCCCGGTGGGTGGACATCCTGGCGACGGAAACCGGATGGACGATCTCCAACATGGGACAGAATGGCCGGGAGATCCCGTCCGCCGCTCCTAACCTGCTTACCGACACAGATCTGCTGATCGTCATGCTGGGGACCAACGATCTGCTCCAGGGATGTAGTTCTGAGCGGGCCGCTGAGAAATTGGAGCGGTTCCTCGCAGGAATCCCTCTGGACCGAAGCAAGATCCTGTTGATTGCACCGCCGCCCGTGACCCAGGGAACATGGGTGCCCAGTCCGCAGCTCATAGATGACTCCTGCACTTTTGCCCGGTTCTGCCAAGCCCTGGCGGAGCGGCTTGTCATCCGCTTTGCCGACGCCGGGAAATGGGACATCCCTCTGGCCTATGACGGCGTACACTTCACTGAGCAGGGCCACCGGGCCTTTGCCGCCGGACTTCTGGAGGAACTCAGATGAGACGAATAATCCCCCTGCTGCTCTCTCTACTGTTGCTGGCCGGATGCGGCGGGAATGCCGCCGACGGCGCCTACCGGCAGATCATCCAGGAAGAGGCCAAGGAGATGATGGACAACCAGGAGGTCATCATCCTGGACGTGCGGGAGCAGGACGAGTACGACGGCGGCCACATCCCCGGTGCCGAGCTGCTGCCGGTGGGCACCATTGACGAAGATACTGCCGCCGAGGTAATCCCGGAGAAGGACTCCACGGTGCTGGTCTACTGTCGGAGCGGAAACCGCAGTAAGACCGCATCCTCTAAGTTGGCTGATTTGGGCTACACCAACATCTATGAGTTCGGCGGCATCAACACCTGGCCTTATGAGACGGAGTCGTGAGGTACCATCCAAAATTGAAGATCAGTCAAATGACAGGAGTGAGCGGCACAATGTATCTGCTCACTCCTTGCCCCGCTGCATCCAGGTCTGAGAATTTCATCAATCTCGCGCCGAGCTTGACGGCTACGGTTGTAGGACGAAAACGAATGTGCGAAAAAACATCCAGCCTCCTCTGAGTATATGATTGGATGATCTTGGTTGTCCACGATCCTGTCATCTGGTATAATATGTCGCACATTAGTTTGAGAGAAAGTTCCTGCCTTAAAAATTTATATGTAACGATACAACGCTAAAAACAAAGGGGAGAGCTGTGTGGATGAAATCATGAATTTCGATGCTCCTGGAGAAATTTCAGTTGGTGATAACAATCTTTTCGAACTCACCGGTAATCTCCTGGCTGATGCTCGTGCGGAACTGACCAAACCAACTACGCTGAGTGTCCCCATTGCACAACTGGCCACATTAGGGGCCGGGGTGGCCTCACTGGCTCCTGCTCTCAACACGGTAACACAGACGATTAGTTTTGATACCTCAGGCTTGTATCGCGTAGCCAATCAAGCCGTGGGAGACACCTTAAAGATTGCTAAGAACGGGAACTCCTGGGGTGCTTTAAAAACCGCAGATGGTGGCTCAAAGCTTGCCCAACTTCAGTCTGCAGGCCCCCTGACCGCAACATCCAAGTCAGTCGCCGCCATCAATCCAGCAACTATGATGATGGCTGTAGCCCTGTTCTCCATAGAGCAACAACTTGGCGAAATTAGCGAGATGCAGAAACAGATCCTATCTTTTCTGGAAATCGAAAAAGAATCTGAAATAGAAGCAGATGTGGAAACCATTTTCAGCATTGCTTCCAAGTACAAGCTGAACTGGGATAATGAACATTTTGTCGCCAGCAACCACAAGATGGTTCTGGATATCCAGCGCACAGCACGAAAGAACATGCTGAGCTATGAGAAAAAGGTCAACGATATTGTGAGAGGGAAAAAGCTGATTGTTGCCCATGCGCAGGTAAAATCTGCACTACAAGATTTGCTGAAGAAGTTCAAGTACTACCGGCTTTCTCTCTACACGTTCTCCATGTCCTCTTTGATGGAGGTTATGCTGGGCGGTAACTTCAACGAGGAATATGTCTCTGGCATCAAAGATGAGATCCGTCAGATGTCCGAGGCCTACCGAGACCTCTTTGCCAAGTGCTCTGTATACCTGGAAAACTTAAGTAGCTCATCAATAGAGAAAAATTTTCTGGCTGGTATTGGCACTGCAGGCAAAGCAGTGGGCACATTGATTGGCAATATTCCTGGCATTAAAGAGGGACCAGTGGACGAATTCTTGGTCGACCAGGGTTCACGTATGGAAAAAAGCGCTCATAGTATGCAGGCCCAGTCCATCAAAGAGTTTGCTGAAATCAGCAACCCCAAAACGGGCGTCTTTGTTGACCGGCTGGAAGATGTCATACGGATTTTTAATCACACAGATCAAATTTGCTTTGATTGTGAAAATATCTACTTAATGTAAGCAGTACAAAATCTACATCGCCTATACAAAGAATAAGGGACCGGCTTGACGAAAGCCGATCCCTTATTCTTTTTCTTGTCGGTGGTTCAGGAGTTCTTCAGCCACTCCACATATTCCTCCAAGGTAATGACATCGCGGTCACATTTCTTTTTCATTTCTCTGGCCTGCTCACTCCAGGCGTAGAAATCCGTATCGGAGATGCGCCCGGCTTTGATCCAGGCAAAGCGCTTCTTATACTCCTTGCGGTAGGCCTTAAATACCGGATCCTCAGACTGCTTCTTTGTCCACTGCTGGAAGGCTCCAGCCTCACGACAGGTCTGCTGTCCTCTGGGCACCGGACGCTCACAGTACTCCGCGCTGACCCGTCCGGTCTGGGGGAAATAGCGGCCGCAGTTCTTGCAGCGCCGCACCGTAATGCCCCTCTCCACACAACTGCGCAGAGAATAGTCGATCATGTCCGGAATGCTGGCGGAGTACAAAACCGGCGAACACCGCCCCGGCTCCACCAGCTCAAAGCTGAGCGGAATGGGGCGGAAGCGAAACAGGCCTGGATCCCTCGGACGATCGTGAAGATAATTCTTAGCCGCCTGCTGTTGTGGGTCGCGCCCTGCGCTGTCCACATCCAGAACTAAATCAAAGAATCGCTGCACCTGCTTCTGATAGAGGAGAAGTTGCTCGGGGAGATCCCGCAGTTCCGCCAACATCTGCTCATCCTCCGCGCTGCCCCGGTCACCATAGATCCCCATTCTGGAGAAACGGTCATACCAACGCACATACAGAAGCTCCAGATAGATATGCCGACTTTTCAGCTGGCCCAACTCCACCATGGCCTCTGTGCCGGCATCCCGGTCAAACTCTGCAATCAGCCGACTCCAACGATCTGCGATCCTCTGGAGAATGGGTGTCAGTTCCCCACAATCCATCTCCAGAAAGGTGAGCAGGCTCTCCAGGAATGGAAACTCCCGATCAACGGACGGTACTCCCTGTATGCCAGAGGCGTCACACTGAAAAAGCTCCCGTTTTTCAGAGAAATACATTTTCACATACCACATAGTCGGCTCCTCAAAAATAGACTAATACTAAATTATAGTTTCAATAGACTTGACAAATATATTTTGGTGTGTTAAGATACTTCCACAACGGAGACTGTCTAATTAAAGTTATTATAAGTCTAACATTAGGAAGACAATTTGTCAATGGAAACTTTCGTTGTCCTCCTGGTACTGCACCTTGAAAACAGAATACCCATCACCAGAGATGATACTCCCCGGAGAAGTATTGCCATGACGCTGTTGTGGGGGAGTAGCCGAGTATACCAAGGGGAAGCAAACGCCGTGCGTGTCAAACAAGGCCACAGGGCAGGAACGGGTATGGTGATGGCCAGACACAGGCAAAAGACAGTCACCGTAAAAAAAGACCGCTGAACTGCTGCAACAGTTCAACGGCCCGCTGCGTTTCGAAAAACACAGCCCAATCTGTGTTCAGTTTATCAGAGAGACCTCCGAAACGCAAGAACAATTTTTCTCTGCATTTGAAAATGATCGGAGGTATTGAAATGAAGATGTCAGTCTGTAAAAGCTACGGCGATCTGCCGCTGTTCCTCAACGCAAAACTGGTGGCACATGTGCTGGGCGTGTCCATTTCCACCGCTTACGAGGTAATGCACGAACCCAGCTTCCCCACACTTCGTGTGGGCAGCCGCATGGTGGTACCGAAAGAAAAGTTCATGCAGTGGGTGGAGGAACAGTCTGGAGGTGCGAAATGAGAAAGCAGAGCTGGACCAAGCGGGATCCCATCAAAAATTATTTCCCACTGCCCAACGAGATTTACGATCTGGGGCTGTCCCGCGGCGCGATCTCGGTGTACAGTTTCCTGCTCCGCCGGGAGGACCGCAAGACCTATCAGTGCCTGCTCAGCTACCGGGAGATCGGCGAGGGCGTGGGTATGTGCGTGACCACGGTACGCAAGTATGTGGCGGAGCTGGAAGAGCGGTCGCTCATTCGCACCGAGCGCACGACCGTTACCACCAAAGATGGTCGCAAGCGCAATGGCCGTCTGCTCTATCATATCCTGCCTATCCAGTTGGCCATCGATCAGTACTATGAGCGGCAAATGGACATGGCCGACTTGGCATTGGAACAACACAAGGCAAAGCAGTGCCTGGCCGCGCTGGAGAGAAAGGAGTGTGTATCCGGATGCTGATGCAGGAACTGGGCCGCATCCTTCAAGAAGATCCAATCTGTGCGCCATGGCTATGGTGGACAAGCGGAAGTACATTATCAGCAAGTGGAACGCCAGTCATAGTGAGCCCATAGACGAAGATGCTGTGGCACTGTTCCTCTGCGATGAGAACCGCGGCAACCTCACGGATGAGCAGAGAGCATTTGCGAAAGAGCGCTGTGCGGAATTTGAATTCTGCAATCAAATTACTGTGTACCGACTGCTTCAATGCGGCGAGATGATGCGCCAGCATCTGGTGTCCGGCCCGGCGGAATACTTCCGGATTTTCCTGCCGCAGTACGCCGTCCCCTGCGGCAGAGGAATCCCCCTTTGCAGCGGCCTGTGAGGCGCTGTGTGCCCTCCTTCGGGGCAGGGTAGAGTCCCTGCCCCACCCGGGGCTTTCAAGGCGGATTTGGCCCAATTTCGGGCCAGGCTTCAGGACGAGGGCCACGGGGAGACGAAGAGCAGGAGAAACCCCTGGCGCTTTTGTGCGCCCGGGCAGTCACATCCGCCCGCAGTGCGGGCGGTTTTAGGGAATTGGAGTTGGCGCTGTTTCGGCCAGTAGGCTTTGAGATCGGCGCTGTTCTTGTAAAAAAGCGCCTGAATTCCCGCCGTTGTGGGATTTCAGGCGGCGCTGATGAGAAAAGGAGGCGATTTTGGAGATGAAAGAGTTGAAGAAGAAACACTCGGTGTGGCTGAGCGAATCGGCTTGGGCTGATGTGGAACATCACTACCAGGCGGACAACTGCTCGACCAAAAACGAGTACATCGAAAAGGCAATCCAGTTTTATTCCGGCTACCTGGACACGGAACACGCGGAGGAATATCTGCCTCGTGTCCTCTCAGACGTGTTGGAGGGAAAGCTGGGCGCCTTCGGAAAACGCATGGGGCATCTGCTCTTCAAGCAGGCAGTGGATCAGGATCTGATGGCGAATCTGCTTGCCAGCGATACCAATGTCGACCTGGATACGCTGCAAAAACTCCGGGTGCGCTGCGTGAAAAATGTGAAAGAGACCAACGGGGAAATTGACTTCCAGGATGCGTTTCGGTTTCAGAAGAGGATTGAGGAATGAAGGGTCTCATTCAAAAGTCCGGCTACATCAAGCCGGGAAGCGGCGGCGGACACTACGCCGAGTACATCGCCACCCGAGATGGTGTGGAACTGATGGAACCCATGGCAGGCGGTGGTTACCTGGAGTACATTGCGGAGCGGCCCCGCTCTCACGGGCTGTTCTCCGCAGACGGTGCTGCTGATTTGGAGCAAACCATGGAGGAGATCAACGCACACGCCGGTCCGGTGTGGACCTTCATCTACTCCCTGAAACGGGAGGATGCCGCACGGCTGGGCTACGAAAACGGTGAGAGCTGGCGTAGATTGCTGCTGGCCCATCAGGCAGAACTGGCGGCAGCGATGAAAATTCCGCCCAGCAGCTTTCGGTGGTGCGCTGCCTTCCACGATGAGAAGCATCATCCGCACATCCACATGATGGCATGGTCCAGTAATCCAAAGCAAGGTTACCTGACAGAGAAAGGTATCGAGCAGATGCGCTCCCAGCTGTCCAACGATATCTTCCAGGACGAGCTGTTGTCCATCTATCAAGAGAAAGATCTGTCCTATCAGCAGGTGCGGGACGCGGTAATGGAAGCCATGGGCCGTCTCATTCGAGAGATGAAGTCCGGTCTCTGCGACAGTCCTGTCATCGCCGGGCAGATGGAAACGCTGGCCGGAATGCTGGCGAAGGTCAAAGGTAAAAAGGTCTATGGTTATCTCAAAAAGCCAGTGAAGGCCCAGGCGGATGCCATCGTGGATGAGCTGGCCAGGCTCCCAGAGGTGGCGGAGTGCTATGAACAATGGAACCGGCTGCGGGATGAGCTGGAGCGGTACTACAAAGACACGCCACGAGAACACAAACCATTGTCGCAGCAACCAGAATTCAAGGCCATCAAGAACATGGTCATACGGGAGGCTGAAGAACTGCGCTTAGGTACTTTCACCTTCGAAGATACGACCATGAAAGACGAAGTGGATGAGAATCAGGAGGAGGTGTACTACGCCTGGTCCTCCCGCTGGCAGATGGCGGAGGCCTACCAGAACGCGAAAGAAATCCTCTCTGTATATGAAAACACAGAGGAAGAAAAAGCGGAACAGGTGCAAGTACTGAAGAAACTCTGGGACGCAGGTTTTTCCGTGGCAGCACATCAGTTAGGAAAATGCTGGCGGGATGGTATGGGTGTGCTGCCGGATGACGAACAGGCGGAGCTGTGGTTCCGCCGTGCAGCTGAAGCCGGTCATGACTTCTCACAGTACGCTCTTGGTAAGCTGCTACAAAGTCAAAAGCGGATGGAGGAGGCGGTGTCCTGGTATGAGAAAGCGGCGGCGCAGGGCAATCCCTACGCCGCCTACCGGCTGGGGAAACTGTATCTGGCGGGGAAGGATGTCCCGAAGGATGTAGCCAAGGCGGTAGAGTATCTGACTAATGCCGCCCAGGAGGGGAACCAGTATGCGCAGTACACCCTGGGCAAGCTGTACCTCATTGGAGAGGATATGGCTCGGGATCGAGAGCAGGCGTACCGCTGGTTCTGGGAATCCGCGTCCCAGGGAAATGAGTACGCCCAGTTCTTTCTGGATCACTTCAATGACAACCGCAGCCCCAATGTGCTCCTCTCTGCCACCAAGCTGCTCCACCACATGGGCCGGATCTTTCAGGACAACTCCATTCCGCCCTGCCCGCCGAGCAGTCAGAGAGCAGATCGCAAACTGCGCCAGAAGATCCGTCAGAAGAAGATCGCCATGGGCCACAAGCCTGACGATCATGAGGAGGAGCAGAACATGGGCGGCATGACCATGGGCGGGATGTAGGCGTATTAAAATCTGACATGCCAAAACAAAGATAAAACCTCTTCGCACATGCAAAATCTTTCTGAAAAAGTTTCAAAGTAAGGCTGGATATTGCAAAGAGGTTCGGGTATTGTGTGTTGCTGAAAAGGAGGCGGCACACATGAACGACTATATGAGAGCACTGCACCAGAGGTTCTTCCGGGAACCAGATGTATCAGAGTTGGAAGAGGACATCGAGAATACCCGTCAGGAAGTTCGGGACTGCCTGAACAAGATGCAGCGCCGCAGGCTCATGCATCTGGTGGACTCGCAGAATCTGCTGAAAGAAGAAATCTCTCTGGCCAGTTTCACCGCCGGGTTCAAACTGGCTTGGGGACTGAGTAAGGAATTGGAGGCGGATGGCCTGTACTCCTTCGATGAGGATGAGACAGAACGAGTCTGCCGCAGAATGGAACGGGAGGAGGGATCAAGATGACAAATGGGCTTCCCATTCAGCGGTGCCAGTACTGTGGGTGTGAGGACATCGGCCTTGGCTGGCAGCACGGTGAAGCGCTGGTCACATTCAAGAAACACGGAATGCTGGGTAACCGGCTGCAGTATCTGATCTGCCGCCGCTGCGGTGCAGTGCTCTACCAGTGCGTGGCGGAGCCTTACAAGTATCCTTCTGTGAAATAGGCTACACAGTAACCGCACGACGAATGAAACTGAACGATTGGAGGTGAAACAACATGGCAAAGAGAAGACCATCGGGGGACGGCATGGTGCGCAAACGGGAGGATGGCCGCTGGGAAGGCCGCATCGTGGTGGGCCACAAGGCAAGCGGCGAGCCCATCTTCCGATATGTGCTGGCCAAAACCCAGAAAGAGTTGCTGGCCAAGCTTCACCGTGACATGGATATCTATCAGGACGCACAACTCACTGAGGACAGCCGCATGACTCTTGGCGAGTGGCTGGATCGCTGGATGGAGGAGTACGGTGCCGTCACCTTGCGGCCTAACACTCTACGCAGCTATGAGCAGTACATCCGGTGCTATGTGAAACCTTACTTGGGTGGCAAGATCGTCTCCCGAGTCACACGGCTGGACATTCAAAAGCTGTACCGGAAGCTGAAGAAAGAGGGCCGTGTCCACGACCACCCAGAGTATGGACATGAGCTATCGGACAGCATGGTGCTCCGCATCCACGCCATGCTCCACCGCTGTCTCAAGGATGCGGAGCGGGATCACATCGTCCCCTATAACCCAACGGACGGCGTCAAGCTGCCCAAGAGCAACTACAAACCAAAGCAGGTTCTCGACCGTGAGCAGATGGATGCCTTTCTGGCGGCAGTGGACAAGAATGAAATCTGGCGAGACTTCTTCTACACGGAGTTGACCACCGGCCTGCGTCGAGGTGAGATCTGCGGTCTCATGTGGAGGGACTTCGATGAGAACGCTGGGACGCTGAAAATTCTCCGCTCGGTGAATGTACCTAAGCGGGGTGAAATGGAGATCGGCGAGACCAAGACTGAGAGGGGCAGACGCACCATCCGTCTGCCCCCCAGTACTGTCCAGCGATTAAAGGAGAGGAAAAAACACGCAATCAGTCAGTGGATCTTCCCGGAACCACTGGCTCCGGAGAAACCGGTGCGTCCCAGTGCCGCCTACTACTGGATGAAGGTACTGCTGAAAGAGGCGGGACTGCCTCACATCAGGTTCCATGATTTGCGCCACACCTTCGCCACCCACGCTCTGGCCAGTGGTGTGGATGCCAAGACTCTCTCCGGCATCCTTGGACACACCAACGCATCGTTCACGCTTGATACCTACACTCATGTGACACCGGACATGCAGAGAGCCGCCAGCGATGTAGTTGGCGGCTTTCTGAAAAATCTATTGGGAGAGGAGTTGAACCCATGGCAAGGAAACGAAAAAGCGGAACCGGCACCATAAGGCAGCGAAAGGATGGCCGCTGGGAAGGCCGGGCCGTGGTGGGCTATGACGACAAGGGCCTTCCCAAAACGAAAAATGTGCTGGCCAAGACCAAGCACGAGTGCCAGGAAAAGCTGACCAAGCTGATGGAGACTGCGGGCAGCGCCAAGTCCGAAAAGATCTGCGCCGATATGCCCTTTGGGGAGTGGATGGACTTCTGGTATCAGACCTACATCAAGTCCGGTCTCCGCCCCGCCACGCAGAGCACTTATGAGAGCACCATCTATCAGCATATCATCCCGCAGCTTGGCAAGATTCCGCTGTGCCAGTTGACCCAGAAGGACCTCCAGCAATTCTACGCTCACCTGAAAAAGGAGGGACGGCTCGTCCGCACAGAACAATTTGGGAAGGGCCTGTCCGATCGGATGGTGCGAATGTGTCACGCCAAATGTCGGGCAGCGCTGGATCAGGCGGTGCAAGAGAACCTGATCCGGACCAATCCTGCGGTAGGCTGTAAGCTACCGCCCAAGCGGAGCCCGGAGATGCAGGTGCTGTCACGCCAGGAACTCCAGCGATTTCTCATTCAGGCCAAGGCCGATGGCTACTTTGAACTGTTCCTGCTGGACTTATCCACTGGCCTTCGCCGGGGCGAACTGCTGGCCCTCCAATGGTCCGACCTGGATCTGGATACCGGAACGCTGTCCGTGACCAAACAGGTCTATGAGGTAAATGGAAAGATGCAGTTGAGTGTCCCAAAGACAAAAGCCTCTATCCGCAAGTTGGTGTTGCCGCCCGCTGTGGTGGAGGTGTTCCGGGAATACCGAAAGGCAGCAAAGTCCCGGTGGCTGTTCCCCTCTCCGAAGAATTTGGATATGCCGCTGACACCTGGTTCCATGCTCCGTCGGCTCCATATCATTCTGGAGCGGGCCGGGTGCAAGCAAATCAGATTTCACGATCTGCGTCATACCTTTGCCACCATGGCGCTGGAGAACGGCATGGACATCAAGACACTCTCTGCCATGCTGGGCCATGTGTCGGCTGCGACAACGCTGGATATCTATACCCACATTACCAGCGACATGTTGAGTGAAGCTGCTGCCAAGATCGACCGTGGCCTGGGCAATGAAGTGGCAGAGGACTCTGCTAAGGAAAATCCGCTCACTGACTTCCAGCCGGTCATGCGGCGCACCCGAAAGCCTGGAACCGGCTGCATTACTGAGATTAACGACCACCTCTTTGAGGGTCGCTACTCGCCCACCTGGCCGGACGGCACCAAGCACTCCAAATGTGTCTACGCCCATACCCGTGAAGAGTGTGAGGAGAAGCTGAAGGTGCTCATCCAGCAGCTGAATACCGAGCGGAAGGCAATCCTGGACCGACTGCGAGGGATCCCCTCGCCTGAGAAACTTACCAAGAAGCAACGGCAGATCTGGGAGTATATGAAAATTTACCCTGACGAGACGAATTACAGCACCATCGCCAAAGGGGCTAAGGTGACCCGGCATACGGTGGCTAAGCACTTTGAAATGATCCAAAATATGCTGGGCATCCAGAAAACTGCTCCCCATCCTCTGCTCGATTGCCAGACCGTCCCGCTTATGGTATGATGACCCTATCAAGTGAGGAGGTGTCGTCATGCCCCTGCATATCGTGCGAAATGATATTACTACCATGAAGGTGGACGCCATCGTCAACGCTGCCAAGGAGAGTCTGCTGGGCGGCGGAGGTGTAGACGGCGCCATCCACCGTGCCTCCGGACCGGAGCTGCTGGCCGAGTGCCGCACCCTGGGCGGCTGTAAAACCGGGCAGGCCAAGATCACAAAGGGATATCGCCTGCCGGCAAAGTTTGTCATCCACACCGTGGGTCCCATCTGGCGGGGCGGCAGTCACAGAGAGCGGGAACTGCTGGCCTCGGCCTATCGTTCCTCTCTGGAACTGGCTCTGAGCAATCACTGTGAAACGGTGGCGTTCCCCCTGATCTCCTCTGGAGTGTACGGCTACCCCAAGGATCAGGCCTTGAAGGTGGCGGTGGATACCATCGGGGATTTTCTGCTTGCCCATGATATGACGGTGTACCTGGTGATCTTCGACCGGACCGCTTATACCATCGGCGGGAAGCTCTTTGCCGACATTGCCGCGTACATCGATGACCGCTATGTGGATGCCCACACCGACAGCCGGGAGACCCAGCGCCGCCGGATGGCCATGGACTCTATGCCTATGGAGGAATCGGAGTGCATGCCTGCCCCCTGTGCCATGGCACCCTCCGGTCTGGACGAAGCCCTCAGCAAACTGGATGAAAGCTTTTCTCAGATGCTGCTGCGGAAGATCGACGAGTGTGGCATGACTGACGCCCAGTGTTACAAAAAGGCTAATATTGACCGTAAGCTGTTCTCCAAGATCCGCTCGGACATCCACTATAAACCCTCCAAGCCTACTGCCATGGCCTTTGCCGTAGCTCTGGAATTGCCTCTGGAGGAAGCCCGGGAGATGCTGGGAAAGGCGGGCTTTGCCTTTTCTCACGCCAGCAAGTTCGATATCATCGTGGAGTATTTCATTGCCCACCGGAACTACAACATCTTCGAAATTAACGAAGCTCTGTTCGCCTTTGACCAGAGCCTACTGGGTGGGTAATGGCGAGGAGAATTGGAATATGAACAAGAAGGAGATTTACGCGCTCCTCAGTACCAGAAACATTTGGTATGAGGTGACGGAGCACAAAGCTGTTTACAACATGGCAGAGGTAGCGGAGATCCGCCTGCCCTACCCGGAGGCCGAAGCCAAAAACCTCTTCATTCGGGACGACAAAAAGCGCAATTACTATCTCATCACGGTAAAAGGAGACAAGCGGGTTGACCTGAAGGCTTTCCGGCAATAGAACGGTACCCGGCCACTGACCTTTGCCTCGGATCAGGATCTGATGGATATTCTGGGGCTAATCCCCGGCGCCGTGACGCCTCTTGGTCTGCTCAATGACCGGGAACACAAAGTAACCTTCTGGCTGGACAAGTCCTTTCTGGAGGGCTCCGGCCTGATTGGTGTTCACCCCAATGACAATACCGCCACCGTATGGCTCAAAACCGAGGATTTGCTCCGGCTCCTGGAGGAGAACGGCACGCAGATCACCCTATTTGAGGCATAGCAATTTGTCGCTTGCCATGCGACCCATCCAAACTGAAATCCCCCTATACTGTGCTTGTAAATCAAACAACACAGCATAGGGGGATTTTTTATGAAGAAGAATTTGACGGAACTGGTGTTCATTCTGGATCGCAGCGGCTCCATGCAGGGGCTGGAGGGCGACACCATTGGCGGCTTCAACGCCATGATCGGAAAACAGAAGAAGGAGCCGGGCGAGGCCTTTGTCTCTACCGTCCTCTTCGATGACCAGACCGAGGTGCTCCACGACCGGGTATCCCTGGAGAAGGTCCGGCCCATCACGGAAAAGGAGTACTATGTCCGGGGCTGCACCGCCCTGCTGGACGCCATCGGCGGGGCCATCCACCACATTGGGAACATCCACAAATACGCCCGTCCTGAGGATGTGCCGGAGCACACTCTCTTTGTCATCACCACTGACGGCATGGAGAACGCCAGCCGCCGCTACTCCGCCCAGCGGGTCAAGGAGATGATCCAGCGGCAGAAGGACCGCTACGGCTGGGAGTTTCTCTTCCTGGGGGCCAACATCGACGCGGTGGAGACGGCAGGCCACCTGGGGATCGCCCCCGACCGGGCTGTGAACTACCACTGCGATAGCGAGGGTACCCGCCTCAACTACGAGGTGGTGGGCCAGGCTGTGGCAGCCGTCCGATGCAACGCACCTTTGGATGAGCACTGGAAAGACGCTATTGAGGAGGACTTCCGCAAGCGGCAGAAGCGGCGCTGACAGGAGTTTCCCTGTGCCGCCGGATGTGATATACTCGAAAGCAAAGATACGGCATGGAAGGAGGCATTCCAATGAACTTCGACCCGACTCTTTTGGAAACATACCGCACTCTTTTGCAGACCACTGATCTGCAGAAGGCCTATCAGGAGTTCATTCGCCTATTCCGCTTTCTAAGAAACGAACTGGAACGGCAGATGCCGGATTTCCGTTTTCAGAGCAGCATTACGGAAAACGCCATGGACTATGCCTACTTTTCCCTCACCAATCCCGCTTTAAAAGAAAAGGGCCTAAAGCTGGTGGTAGTCTTCGACCACAGGAACTTCCAACTGGAGGTGTGGCTCTCTGGAGTCAACCGGACTGCTCAGTGCCGATGGGCTGAGCAATGGAGAACCTGTCCTCCGCCTATGGAACTTACTCAGGAACCCAATCGCACCGACTTTGTGGTGCGCCTGCCAGTGGAAACAGATCTATCCGATGGGAAGAAAACGGTTGCTGCGGTCAAAGAGGCGGCAGTCCAACTGCTGCAGCTTCTTCCTTGAGTGAAATAGTTCAGGTTGTGAGAACTTTCCCGGATCGCTTTTTGTTCTATGTATGCCATCATCGATGTTACGAACAAATATGGCTGTCGTCACCGGCGTGATGGATGGGTGTTGTGTCATCACTCTGACCCTTCAATGGCAGGCCGCCAGACGGACATTGACAGGCAGCGGCACATGGTATAGTATTTATAATAGCAAAGTGAGGTGAGCACGATGTTGTTCGGAAAATTCTGCATTGATTTCGGCTCCGTACAAATGGATACCACAAAACATTGTGCGGAGCCTTTTCGGACTGTCAAGTTGTAAAACCGGGAGGCCGGGGCAGAACATCTCTGCCTTTGGTTTTTGTCCCCTTTTTGCAGACTGACAGGGCAAGATAGTTTATTTTGGGCCGCGGACGATGTTTTGTCCGCGGCCTTTTGTTATACCCATTTCAGGGGTGATGGAACAGAGGGCGCACAGCATTGTGCTGCCCTCTGCCCTTTTGAAAGGAAGATATTACATGACCCAAGAACAAGATTTATTGACCGGGAGCGTACCCAAAAAACTGATCCGGTTTGCCTTCCCGCTGTTTTTGGCCAACCTGCTGCAGGCTCTCTACAATGTGGTGGATATGCTGGTGGTAGGAAAAATCGTGGGCGAGATCGGCCTGGCCGCCATCAGCAATGCCTCCATGCTGTGCTTTATCATCAATTCCCTCTGTATCGGCCTCACCATGGGCGGGAGTGTTCTGGTTGCCCAGTACAAGGGGGCGGGCGACCAAAAGGGACAGCGTGACACCATCGGAATGCTGTTTCTCCTGTCGCTGGCGGCCTCCATTGTGGTTACCGTGCTCAGTCTTGCCATCTATGAGCCTCTGTTCCGGGCGCTGGATGTACCGGCGGAGGCCTATCCAGACGCCTGCGGCTATATGGAGATCATCTGCTGGGGGACCGTATTCGTCTTTGGCTACAACACGGTCTGCTCCATTTTAAAGGGGCTGGGCAATTCCAAAACGCCTCTCTTTTTCGTAGGTATCGCCACGATTCTCAACGTCTTGCTGGATGTACTGCTGGTAGGACCGTGTTCCATGGGCACCGCAGGGGCGGCCTGGGCCACGATCGCAGCCCAAGGCGTTTCCTTTTTGGGTTCTCTGGTATATCTGTGGCTGCGTCAATGGAGTTTTCCCCACGAAAAAATGGAACTTCGCTGGGAAATTCTGCTGGCCATCTTGAAGGTAGGCCTGCCCACTGCCACCCAGATGGTGGTGGTGAACACGGCCTATCTGCTGGTGACGGGAATGCTCAATCCCTTTGGCACCGCGGTGGCGGCTGCCTCCGGTGTGGGGCTGAAAATCAACACCTTTGCCGGGATGCACTGCTGGGCCATCGGGCAGGCAATTACCGCCATGGTGGGTCAGTGTATGGGAGCCGGTCAGATCCGGCGGGCCCGCCAGGTGGTGCAATCCGGCCTGCTGCTGAACCTTGCGGTCACTGGGGTGGTAGTTGTGATAGTCCAGCTTTTGGCGGAACCTCTTATCCGCCTATTTGACAGCACCAGTCCAGAGGTGATCCGGGTGGGTGTGCTGTATCTGCGCTTGTGCTGTGGAGTCAACAGCCTGGTCTATGCCGCCATGTACACGCTGGATTCCTTTGCCATCGGTGTGGGCGCGGCGCATGTGGCCATGGTCAATGCCCTGTTGGACGCGGTGGTCGTTCGTTTGCCAGTAGGGTGGCTGCTGGCCTTTCCCCTCTCCATGGGCTTTTCTGGAATCTATCTGGGCCAGGCCCTTTCGCCCATCCTGCCCGCTCTGGTTGGGTTCATCTACTTCAAAAGCAGAGTCTGGGAAAGAAAAACGCTGGTGCGTGAGCATTTGGGAGAGGTCAGCCGAAACAAATAAGAGGAGGAAACGAATATGAATCCATCCAATATCTATCCCCGGACAGGAGATACGCAGACTGTCTATCTCAACCAAGTCGTGACAGATCCCAGCATCCTTGTGGGGGACTACACCATGTATAACGACTTTGTCAATGACCCCATTAACTTTGAAAAGAATAATGTGCTGTATCACTATCCTGTCAACCATGACCGGCTGGTGATCGGCAAGTTCTGCTCCATCGCCTGCGGCGCAAAGTTCCTCTTCAACAGCGCCAACCACAGCCTGCAATCCCTCTCTACCTATCCCTTTCCCATCTTCTTTGAGGAGTGGGGACTGGATCGGAGTCAAGTGGCCAGAGCCTGGGACAACAAAGGTGACATTGTCATCGGAAATGATGTGTGGATCGGCTACGAGGCGGTCATCTTAGCGGGGGTGACCGTCGGAGACGGAGCCATCATCGGTGCCCGTGCCGTTGTAACGAAGGATATACCGCCCTATACCATTGTGGGCGGTGTCCCGGCTAAGCCGATCCGAAAGCGGTTTTCCGAGGACACAATTGCCGCGCTATTGGAACTGCGGTGGTGGGACTGGCCGGAGAAACGGATCCAGGCCAATTTGGATGCCATTCAATCTGGACAACTGGATCAAATCAGATGACCTGTTTTGTCGTAAAATTCGGGCTGTCCCTATCCGAATGACACAAATAAAAATACATCCCTCTGAAAACCACAGATTCCAGAGGGATGTATTCATGTCTCGGTCTGTTTCCAGTGGTTCAGCTTTGGCAACTGAGCCTCAAAATAGGCTCTGACCTGCTCCGGAGGCCAGGTTTCATTGGCCATATGGCTCTCCAGGAAATTCAGCAGTTCCTCAAGGCTGGTGTAGACGAATTTTCCGTTGGCATAACACCACTTGCAGTACTCCTCATTGAAGGCGCCGTCCGGCTCCCGGCTGATATTGGCGTCCTCCAGGGGCATGCCGCAGCACTGACAGACCAGTTGCCTGGGGGAACCCAGCAGGGTGTTGATGGAAACATCAAACAGCCTGGAAAGAAGTTTCAGCGTCTCTGTGTTGGGCACCGTTTCACCGGTCTCCCAGCGGGAAACCGCCTGACGGGTCACGTGCACTTCTTCCGCCAGCTGTTCCTGGGAGAGTCCCCGCTTGGTGCGCAGTTCCAGAAGGATTTCTTTGGTATCCATGTTGATCACCACCTTGCCCGGATTGTACCACAAGGGGAGCAAAAAGCAAAGCAACTGGCTGTTGCCCCAATTCTGCTTTACTTTCGCATTAGGCGTATCAGTATTTAACAAGCTATAAACAAAGAATAGCGTCCGCTGAAATCAGAGGATGTTCAGCGGGCGCTACTGCCTTTTTAGTTGTCCTGTTCGGGGTATTTACCATAGGCATTTTTCCAATTTTCAGCTGCCTTCATGAAGGCGGCATAATCATAGGCGCGGATGAACTCCAGTGCCTGCTTGTATTTGGAATATTTGTAGCCAGGATGGTTGAGAAATGCCTGAACGGTCTCGCAGTGTTCATATTCCTCGCAATCTGCGCAGGTGATGTGACCTTTGGTCAAGCAGCACTTCTTCATTTTACATTTGGCCCGGCTAAAATCCCGGGAACCGTCCAGATACCCCTGTTTGCAACCCTTGCAGGTCTTCTCAAATTCACGGCAGGTCTTACAGTACGCGCCACAGCAGCCGATTTCCTCTGTGTCATTCATAGGGAGGAGCTCCCTTCAGAGCGATAGATCTTCAGAAAATCGCTGATGCTTTCTTCGACTGCATAAAGGGACTGTTCATCTCCGTATTTGATGTTGATGCATCGCTTTCCCTTTTTACAGGTGGGCAGTCTCTCAGCCAAACGATTCAGAAACGCCTCATCGGAAAAATGAATGGAGAAATGGTTTTTCGCTGCGGAGACCGCCACATATCCCCCATTCATCTTTTTTCCCACCAGCCACATGGGCATAGAGAAGGAGATCTTATTGCTCAGCTGGGGAAACTCTGCATTCATAAATTCAATGAATGGGCAGATATGTCGCTTTTGCTCTTCATTTAACGACGCCACATACTCGGAAACAGAAGCTACACCCATGTCACACCTCCGTGGCTCATAAACGATAACAAAATCGAGCAATAAACGCAGAAAAACCGCCATTCTGGACGGTTTTTCTGACAAGTTGGTCCGAGTGGGGAGACTCGAACTCCCGGCATCTTGCTCCCAAAGCAAGCGCGCTACCAACTGCGCTACACCCGGTTATAAAATTTTCTAATTGTGGTCAAACATGTGGTCAATGCCGATTTTTGACCAGTTACCGGCGAGGGGGAAAGTGCTGTCAGCCCAACTGCCCCAAGGCTTCCCGGGGTTTCTAAGAACGGAGGCTCGAACCTGTGCCCCACGCTCCCAAAGCTGGCGCGCTACCAGCTGCGCAACACCCCGGTGAATTTTGATTATACTATGGCCGAACGCGATTCGCAACCTTTTCTTCGTTGAAGTTTTGCTCGGGATATGTTATCATCTGTGCGGAGCGTGATATGCTTTGAGAATGAGAAAAAAACCCAACCTCGTGCCGCGCTGGGAAAAGTGCGCCGAGCTGCTTGAAAATACCCCTGAAGTCCACCGCGGGCGCTGGCTCGCGGATTTCCCGGGACATGAGCGCCTCTGCCTGGAGCTGGGCTGCGGCAAGGGCCGCTTCACCGCCGGGATGGCCGCCGCGGAGCCGGACGCGCTGCTCTGCGCCGTGGAGAAGGTGCCGGACGCGATGGTCGTCGCCATGGAGCGCGTGCGCGACGCCGGACTCACAAACGTCCGCTTCCTCGACCGGGACGCCGCGCTGCTGCCGGAGTTCTTCGCCCCCGGCGAGGTCTCGCGCATCTACATAAACTTCCCCGACCCCTGGCCGAAGAAGAAGCAGTTCAAGCGCCGTCTCACGGCCCCCGGCTTTCAGAAACTTTATTTCGACCTCCTGCCCCCCGGCGGCGAGGTCTGGCTCAAGACCGACAACGTCATGCTGTATGAGTGGAGCCTCGAGCAGTTCCAAAACTGCGGCTGGACGCTCAAGGAGGTCACGCGCGACCTCCACGAGCACGGCATCCAGGGCGTCATGACCGACTACGAGGCGAAGTTCCACGAGCAGGGCGTCAAGATAAACCGCCTGGTGGCGGTACGCGGGGAGGTATGGCCATGCGAATGATATCCTGGAACGTAAACGGCCTGCGCGCCGTTATGAAAAAGGGCTTTGAGGACATCTTCTGGGGCCTCGACGCCGACATATTCTGCCTGCAGGAGACTAAACTGCAGGCCGGACAGCTGGAGCTCGACCTGCCGGGCTACGAGCAGTTCTGGTGCTACGCCGAAAAGAAGGGCTACTCCGGCACCGCCGTATTTACGCGCATAAAGCCCCTCGGCGTCTCCTACAATCTCGGCCACGCCGAGCACGACTCCGAGGGCCGGGTCATAACGCTGGAGTTCGAGGACTTCTACCTCGTCTGCGTCTACACGCCGAACTCCCAGGACGGCCTCCGGCGCCTCGACTACCGCATGCAGTGGGAGGACGCCTTCCGCGACTACCTCGTGGAGCTCGACCACATAAAGCCCGTCGTGGTCTGCGGCGACATGAACGTCGCGCACGAGGAGATCGACCTCAAAAACCCCAAGACCAACCGCATGAACCCCGGCTTCACGGACGAGGAGCGCGGCAAGATGACCGAGCTGCTCGACGCCGGGTTCACGGACACTTTCCGCTACCTCTACCCCGACCTCGAGGGGGCCTACACCTGGTGGAGCTTCCGCGCGGCGTCCCGCGAGCGGAACGTCGGCTGGCGCATAGACTATTTCCTCTGCTCCAACCGGCTGGCGGAGCGCATTGACAAGGCCTACATCTGCCCCGAGATCATGGGCTCCGACCACTGCCCCGTGGGCCTCGACCTCAAGTGAGCGCGGGTTTTTCGATAGGCGGCGTGCAGCTCGCCGGGCGGGCGGTGCTCGCACCCATGGCGGGGGTCACGGACTCCGCCTTCCGCGGCCTCTGTCTCGAACAGGGGGCGGCGCTGGTGTACACCGAGATGGTCAGCGCCAAGGCTCTGTGCTATAATGACAGGAAGACCGCAGCGCTGCTGCACGTGCCCGAGGGCGGACGGCCCGTCTCGGCGCAGATCTTCGGCCACGAGCCGGAGTCCATTGCCGAGGGCGCAAAGCGCGCGCTGGACATCTCCGGGGCGGAGATAATAGACATCAACATGGGCTGTCCCGTGGGCAAGGTGGTCAAATCCGGCGATGGTTCGGCCCTCATGCGCACGCCGGAGCTGGCGGCGGAGATAGTCGCCGCCGTGGCCATGGCCGTGCCCGTGCCCGTCACGGTGAAGATACGCAAGGGCTGGGACGGGGGCTCCGTCAACGCCGTGGAGCTGGCAAAGCTCCTGGAGCAGGCCGGGGCCGCGGCGATAGCCGTGCACGGCCGGACGCGCGTGCAGATGTACGCCGGAAGGGCCGACTGGGACATCATCCGCGAGGTCAAACGCGCGGTTTCAGTGCCCGTCATCGCGAACGGGGACGTGTTCTCCGGCGCGGACGCGGCGCACATTTTGAGCTACACCGGCGCGGACGCCTGCATGGTGGGCCGCGGCGCCTTCGGCGACCCCTGGCTCTTTGCTGAGATAAACGCGGTGCTCGCCGGGCTCGAGCCGCCGGAGCGCCCGCCTCTCGCTGAACGCATGGCAACAGCCGTGCGCCAGGTGGAGACCGCCGCCGCGGAGAAGGGCGAGAGGCTCGCCTGCATCGAGGCCCGGGCGCGCCTGCCCTGGTATCTCAAGGGCGTGGCGTATTCCTCGGCCTGGAAGCAGAAACTGGTCAGGATATCAACTTTGGACGAGCTGCGCTCCATCGCGCGCGACATAGCGCTGGGGCGTCCGCCCATAGACGAAATTATTTAGAGAGTGATTTCATGACCCGGGAAGAAGAGCTGGAGATCATCCTCAAGGTACGCTCCGGGGACACGGAGGCCTTTGAGGCTCTGGTGCTGGAACATCAGAATAAGGTATACAGCCTCGCGCTCCGGATGGTGGGCAACGAGGAGGACGCGCGCGACATGGCGCAGGAGGCGTTCATACGCGCGTTCAACTCCCTTGCGAGCTTCCGGGGCGAGAGCAAGTTCTCGGTCTGGCTTTACCGCCTGACGAGCAACATCTGCATCGACTTCCTGCGCGGGCGCGCCAAGCGGCGCACGGTCTCCCTGAGCTGGGAGGACGAGGACGGCGAGGAGGGCGAGCTGGAGATACCGGATGAGCGTTTTTCGCCCGAGGCGAGGCTTGAGCGCACAGAATTGCGCGAGTCCGTGCGCCGCGGGCTGGACTCGCTCTCGCCCGAATACCGCGAGATATTGCTCCTGCGCGAGATAAACGGACTGAGCTACGACGAGATAAGCCGCGCCCTCAACCTTGAGGAGGGCACCGTCAAATCCCGCATCTTCCGGGCCCGAAAAAAACTTTCCGAATTTTTGATTCGCGAGGGGAACATTCCAGGGTCCATCGCGTCAAACGAGCGGAAGGGAGGTGCGGACGCATGAGCGAGTGTGACAGATATCTTGAAATGATAAGCCAGCTGGTGGACGGAGAGCTGCCGGAGCCTCAGAAGACCGAGCTCCTCGCACACCTTGACGGCTGCGCGAACTGTCGCCGTGTTTACGATGCGTTCAGTGCCATTTCCCTTTCACTTGGGGAGACGGCCGCGCCGGAGGGCTTTGCCGAGGGCGTGATGGCCGCCGTGCGCACCCAGGGCGGCCATGGGTCAAGGCGGGCCAAGAAGCCCGGAAAGAGCCAGGTCCGCTACATGGCCCTTGCCGCCTGCATAGTCCTGGCCGTACTGGCGACAGTGCGGCTGGCTTTGCCGTCCGAGAGCACCGGTGCGGCCTCCGGAGAGCCCCAGGCGGCGCAGTTCGGCATCGCCGCAGCTCCCGGAGAGATAGACCCTCGCAATTCCGACGCCGGTGCAGACTGCGCCGCGCCGGACCCCTCCCCCGCCGAGGAGACCTCTCAGCGCGAGGAGCCAACCGCCGATGAGCCGGCAGACGGCGCGGCAAACGGCGTCTTAGAGCAGGCGGGCGAGGACGAAACTCCCGCCGTGGAGCAGTTCGGAGCCTCCGGCGGAAGCGCCGTGCAGCTCGACGCGGAGCAGATAACCTCCATCGAGATAAGCTCCCCCGACGGGGACACCACCGTCACCGACGAGGACGGCATCGGCCTCATCGCCGCGCTGCTGAGCCCCTCCGGTCAGGTCCAGAGCTGGAAGGCGCTGGGAGAGGCCAGCTACAGCGTGGACATAAACTACGCCGGGGGTTCCGCCAGGCTGGACGTCTATGTTGCGGACGGAAGTCTCGTCTGCATCACGGACGGCGGCGGCGCGTATTCCGCCGCGGGCTCCCCCGCCGAATTTCTGGACGCCCTCAATTGACGCCGAGTGCGATTTCTTCCCCCTCAATTTGCCCATTGGTCAAATTGAGGGGGTTTTTGTGTAATTTTCGCAAGATTTACAGATTAATTTCCCTTGAAACGCTTGCATCGCTGTGCTATAATTCTACACTGAAATCTGACATCTCTTTTAAGAGGATAGAAAAGGAACTTGGTGGGAAAAAGTGAAACAGCTCAAGGTATCCAACAACGTTATAAGGCGTCTGCCGCGCTACCTGCGCAAGCTGGACGAGCTCAAGACCGCGGGTGTGGACCGCATCTCCTCCGGCGAGCTGGGCAGGCAGATGTCGCTGACCTCCTCCCAGATCAGGCAGGACTTCAGCTGCTTCGGCGAATTCGGCCAGCAGGGCTACGGCTACAACGTCACCGGTCTGCGCGGTGAGATAGCCTCCATACTCGGAATGAACCGCGACTTCTCCGTCATCCTCGTCGGCGTCGGCAACATCGGCCGCGCGCTCATCGAGAACTTCTGCTTCGAGCAGTACGGTTTCCATATGCTCGCCGCCTACGACGTCAGGCCCGAGCTCGTCGGCACCGACATCTCCGGCATCCGCGTGCACGACATCTCCGAGCTGCCCCACATCTTCGACAACAACAAGGTCGACATGGCCGTCCTCTCCGTGCCCAAGATCATGGCCAACAAGGCCGCGCACGAGCTGGTCGACCACGGCGTGAAGGCCATCTGGAACTTCACCAACGTCGAGCTCGACGTCTCCGAGAGCGAGGTCATCGTGGAGAACATCCACTTCTCCGACAGCCTGCTCGCCCTCGGCTACTACCTCTCCGAGCGCATCGACGCCGAGGCGGCCGCCGCTGCCAAAAACCAGAAATGATGAGACACCCCGTGCGTAAGCGTCTGCTCGTCCTCGCTCTGACGCTGCTGCTGCTCTGCGGCACCGTGACCGCCTCCGCGGCGGGCAGCGCCTCGGACCCGCTGGTGTCCAAGAGCTATGCCGACAGCTGGGCAAGCTCCCTTGTCGAGGATGCGGCCGAAGGCATAGACGCCGCGCTGCGCCCCGCCTTTGAGCAGTCGGGGCAGTCGGGCGGCTCCGCGCGCGTGTCCCTCTCCGCGGGCCAGGTCCTGAGCCTCAAGGAGGGCGCTTCTGTGACGCTGCTCTCCGGCTCCGCCACGGTCAGCATAACCTCCGGCGCCTTCCTCAACGTCAGCGTCGGCGGTGAGGCCACAAACGGGCGCATTAACCCGAACCAGATGTACATCGTCTGCGAGGGCTCCAGCGCCTCGGTCACCGCCTCCTCCGCCTCCACGCTGCTCGTCGGCGGGTCGTACTCCGCCTCCTCCGCGCTCACGTTCAGCGACGTGCCCGCGGGCAGCTGGTACGCCGAGTATGTCTACGCCGCTGTCGATCTGGGCCTCATAGACGGCGTGGCCGAGGGGCGCTACGGCCCGGATGAGAGCTTCACGCTCGCCCAGGCCATCAAGATCGCCGCCTGCATGCACCAGCTCTACCACGAGGGCGCGGTCACCCTCACCAACGGCAGCCCCTGGTACACCACCTATGTGGATTACGCCGTGCGCAACGGCATAGCGCCCGAGAGCTACGGCGCTCTCTCCCGCGCCGAGTACGACTCCCCCATCAGCCGCAGGGACTATGTCCGCCTCTTCTATAACGCCCTGCCCGCCTCCGAATACCTCGCGATAAACAACATCGCCGACGGCGCCATCCCCGACGTCGCCGCGGGCAGCATAGGCTCCGAGGAGATATACGCTTTCTACCGCGCCGGCATCCTTGACGGCTCGCTTGCGGACGGCTCCTTCCTCCCCGACAGCGGGATAAAGAGAAGCGAGGTCGCCGCCATAATCGCCAGGATGTTTGACGACTCCCTGCGCAAGAGCGTCACGCTCGGCTAAACACCATACCATCAAAAAAGCCGTCCTCCGGGGCGGCTTTTTTTAAAGGAGTTTTCAGCATGTCAGACACCATTGCCGCCATCGCCACGGGCGAGGTCGTCTCCGCCATAGGCATAGTCCGAGTCTCCGGCCCCGGGGCGGTCGCCGCCGCAGAGGCCGTGTTCCGCCCCGCCGACGGCAGGCCCATGTCCGAGCACCGGGACCGACAGCTGGTCTACGGCCGCCTCGTGGACGCCGCCGGGCACGTGCTCGACATCTGCCTGTGCACGATCAGCCGCGCGCCGCACAGCTACACCGGCGAGGACACCGCCGAGCTGCAGTGCCACGGCTCCCCCGTCGTGCTGCGCGCCGCGCTCGAGGCACTCTTCGCCGCCGGGGCCAGGCAGGCCGGGCCGGGCGAGTTCACCAAGCGCGCCTTTTTGAACGGCATGCTCGACCTCACCGAGGCCGAGGCCGTCATCGACATCATCGAGGCCGCCACAGCCGAAGCCGCCGTCAATGCCGCAGGCCAGCTCGGCGGCGCGCTCAGCCGCCGGGCCGAGCAGGTGTACTCGGATGTGGTTGACATAATATCGCACTTTGACGCCGTGCTGGACTACCCGGACGAGGACATCGAGCCCTTTGAGCTGGCAAACTACGCCTCGCGCCTGGACGCGGGCGCGGCGGAGCTGCGCGAACTGCTCGCGAGCTTTGATCGCGGGCGGGTCATGCGCGAGGGCGTGCGTGCGGCGATTGTCGGCCGCCCGAACGCGGGCAAGAGCTCGCTTTTGAACGCGATACTCGGCTACGACCGGGCGATAGTCACGGCCCAGCCGGGCACGACGCGGGACACGATTGAGGAAAAGGCCCTGCTCGGCGGGGTACTGCTGCGCCTGACGGACACGGCGGGACTGCGCGAGGCCGCGGATGAGGCCGAGCGCGAGGGCGTG
>ENA-OPCE01000274-OPCE01000274.1-human-gut-metagenome-genome-assembly--contig:-NODE-274-length-48596-cov-9.939906_pt1 | contig 48596 bp, 46 predicted proteins | sample MGYA00241247_ERZ501474 | MGnify/ENA primary metagenome ERZ501474 (study PRJEB25962, sample SAMEA2042572) | human gut metagenome | biome: human gut; feature: human-associated habitat; material: faeces... | reverse complement strand
GCGGTGAACACCACCGCCGGTACCGGCAGCGAGGTGGACCAGTGGGGCGTCGTCTCCAACACCGAGGCCTGGGAGAAGATAGGCTTCGGCGGCTATGACTCGCTCTTCCCCGTGCTCTCCATCGTCGACCCGGAGCTGATGGCCACGGTGCCGCCGGACTACACGGCCTATCAGGGCTTCGACGCGTTCTTCCACAGCGTCGAGGTGTACATCTCGCGCTTTGCCAACCCGTTCTCCGACATGGTGGCCCTGACCGCCGTTGAGAATGTGGCGCAAAACCTCGCCGCCGCGGTGCGCTGCGGCTCCGACATGGCCGCGCGCGGGAAGGTCGCCTTTGCCAACACGCTCTCCGGCTATTCCATGGTCACCGGCTGCTGCACCAGCGAGCACGCCATGGAGCACGCCATGAGCGCCTTCCACCGCGAGCTGCCCCACGGTGCCGGGCTCATCATGATCTCCAGGGCTTATTACCAGCACTTCGTGGACCTGCACGTCTGCGACGAGCGCTTCGTCCGCCTGGCTCAGGCCATGGGCATGTCCGGGGCGAGCTGTGCTCAGGACTTCATAACCGCGCTGGAGCGGCTGCAGGCCGACTGCGGCGTGGACGGCCTGCGGATGTCGGACTACGGCTTCACGCGCGAGGAGCTCCCGGAGCTCGCGCGCAACGCCCGGGCCACCATGGGCGGCCTCTTCGAGTCCGACCCCGCCGCGCTCTCCGACGAGGACTGCCTCGCCATCTTCGAGCGCGCCTACCGCTGAGGGAAAACACTTGGACGGCGGCGCGGGCCGGGTGTGGTATGCTCCAGGCATAAACAAAGCAAGGAGGCACACCCGTAATGAAACTGAAAAAGCTCACCGCGCTCGTCCTGCTGCTCTCCCTCTGCCTGGCCCTCGCCGCCTGCGGTGCGGAGGAGTCCCCCGTCTCCGACGCCCCGGCGGCGGACGACGGCCTGGTGGACTACACCGTCGAGGGCGTCGGCACCTTCCGCCTGCCCGAGGGCTTCGAGATGGAGACCGGCTCCACCACCGATCCCCTGCCCACGAACTACGTCGTCTTTGAAAAGGACGGCGTGACCATCTCCTGCAGCCGCTTCGGCAAGGACGCCTATGAGGCTGCCGGAGTGCCCCTGCCCGCGGACGTGGAGGAGTATTCCACCCGCAGCGGCGTGCAGAACGCCGTGCCCGCGGGCACCGAGTTCGCCTACGACAGCTACGGCAGCTACGCCGCCCAGTTCACGGACGAGGACGGCATCAGCTGGTATTACGTGCTGCTCAAGGGCACGGACGCCTATGCCAGCTGCTATCTCTACGCCCCGGCCGACGCCTTCGACGCCGACAGCGCCGCGCTCTGGATCAGCGGCACGGTAATCGAATGATACTCAGCCCCTCCAAACAAAGCGGCGCCCCGGAGAAGTCCGGGGCGCCTTCCTTATGCTCTTGTACGTTCCGGCAGCGGCAGGGCCGGGTCGTCGTGCCAGTAGATGATGAGCCGGCCGTGCGCCACGGAGATGCGGGCGCGCTCCCCCGTGAAGCTGTTGCTGACGGCGAGGGGGAAATCCGGCGTGAGCACCGCGCCGTCGAGGGCGTAGCTCAGCCCCGACTCGCAGACGCCGGAGGCCTCCGGCCCGAAGCAGAAGGCCGAAAAGTCGCCGGAACAGCGCGCGTCGAACTCCAGCGCCGCGCCGTCCGAGATGGCCGTCAGCGCGCAGCCGCGGCCGACGAGTATGGCCTCCATGCCGTGCGCATCCGCCCAGGCCAGGGACTGGACGTTTGCCAGCGAGTGGTCGAAGCGCGCCCCGCCGAGCCCGCCGAAGATCAGCACGCGCCGGAAACCCAGCTCGTGCGCCCGCTTGAGCGCGGCCATGGTGTCCGTGTCGTCCTTGCGCACGGGGCAGACCTCCACGCTGGGCGCCTCCGGCACATAGCCGAGGGAGTCGAAATCGCCGAGCGCGAGGTCGGGCTGTATACCGAGGCGCGCCAGGTGCCTGAGCCCCGCGTCCGCCGCGATGACAAGGTCGCCCTCCTCCGGCCGGAGCCGCTCCTCCGCGAGCTCCGCCGCGGCGACGATATAGCATGTCTTCATAGCTCTCTCCACCCTCATTCGGCCAGGGCCTCGAGGCGCGGCCTGTCAGCGATGCGCACCGTCCCGCGCGAGAGGCTGACCAGCCCCTCGGACTGGAAATAGCGCAGCATCCGCGTCACCACCTCGCGCGCGGTGCCGAGGTGCGCGGCGATGCGCTCGTGCGTGATGCGCAGCTCATCGCTGCTCTCAAGGGCCGATTCCTCGAGCAGAAAGGCCGCAAGGCGGCGATCAAAGCTCTTCCAGAGTATCTGTTCCACAAGCCACATGACCTCGGAAAAGCGCGAGGCCATCAGCTCGTTAGTGTAGTTTGCAAGCGGCGCGGACTCCTCCATCACGCGCTTATAGACCTCCGGGGAGACGACCAGCACCTCCGAGGGCTGCTCGGCCTCGATTGAGACGTCGAATTGCAGGCCCCTCATCACGCAGGAGGCGGAAAAGAGGCAGATGTCGCGCTCAAAGAGCCGGTAGAGAGTTATCTCGCGCCCGGTATCGGATATCATATAGGCCCGCAGCCGGCCGGAGCGCACAGCGAGCAGGCCGACGCATTCGCCCGCGCCGGAGAGCTGTTCGCCCGCCTCAAGTCTGCGCGGAGACGCCGCGGACTCCAGCGCGCGCCGCTGGGCGTCGGTGAGCTTGTCCCAGACGCCGGGGAAAAAGGCTTCAAGTTCCATGCAGAGACCTCGCTTTCCCCCGTATTATAAACCATCCCCCTCCCCGGCGCAATGGGCGCGGGAAGGGGGACAGCAACTTTCAGCTCTCCATCTGCTTGCCGAGGAAGGACGCCACGGTCTGGGCGAGCTTGTATTCCACATCGCCGGAGGGCGGGGCGTTCTTGGGCGAGGCGAAGATGACGCAGCCCATGAGGTCGCCCTCGGAGATGACGGGCGCGGCGACAGAGACGCAGTAGCCGCTCTCGCCGTCGGTGACGGGCACGGAGCTGCCACCGGACTCATGCCGATAAACGCGGCGCGACTCCATGATCTGCTCGAGCTCGGGGGAAATGCGCTTTTCAAAGAGCTCGCGCCTGCCCCCTCCGGCCACGGCGATGACGACGTCCCTGTCGCAGACGGCGGCCACGCAGTCCGTGGACTTGTGCAGCGAATCGCATATCTGCGCCGCGAAATCCGATAGCTCCCCAATGGGCGAGTACTTCTTAAAAATGACCTCCCCGTCCTTGTCCGTAAAAATCTCCAGCGGGTCGCCCTCATTGACAACATTGGCACTGATGGCCCTGTCCGCATGGTGGGTCGAGGCCTGCACCACCATCACGGGCTCCGTGTCCGGCTCCGGCAGCTCGCCGCGGCGCAGCAGCGTGTCTATGTCGGCCTTGAGCTGTATCTCAACGTGGTCCTCGTAGACCTTGATGCGCTCGATTATGAGCTCCAGGTCCTGCTTTTCGAGCTTTTCCTTGCCTATGATGTCGTCAAAGACCTCCATGGCGGTCTTGGCGGCGCGGTTCGTGCGGATTATCGTGTTGCGCCTGTCCGTGACGTGCTCAATCTGGCTCTGCAGGCCCTCTATCTTCCGCAGGAGGTCGGCTTCCAGCTCGTCATAGGTCGCCTCGAGCACGGCCTCGTTTTCCGGGTGGCGCATGATGTCACGCACGCGCTGGCGCTTCGTGGCCTTGAGCTCCTCCTGCGCGTCGAGCAGCACGTCCTCGAGGTTCGCCGCGCTGCGCTCGGTCTCCGCCACATCCTCCGGCTCGCGCGCGAGCTCGGCGTTGAGCCGCTCGAGCATCTCGGCGGAGTTGTCGCGCACCTTCTTCACATAGAGCTTCACCAGCTCGTCGAGCTTGTCCACGCGGATGTGGTGGGTCGTGCAGCCGGCGGTGCCGCGCCGATGATAGGTGCCGCAGGTGTAGGCGGGCTTGAGGTCGCGCCGGCTGAGCGCGAACATCGGCGCGCCGCAGTCGCCGCACTCGAGAAAGCCGGAGTAGACGTTCTCGTTTATCTTGACGCCGCGGTAGTTGTACTTCGCCCGCTTCTCGCGCAGGGCGCGGACGGTGGCGAAGGTGCGGTAGTCGATGATGGGCTGGTGGTGGTTTTCGATGACGATCTGCTCGACCTCGTCGCGCAGGATGTCCCGGCCGTTTATCTTGGCGCGGGTGTACTTGCCCTGGCGGAGCGTGCCGATGTAGAAGTCGTTGTCGAGTATGCCCTGGACGGTGGCGATGCTCCACGCGCTCTTGACGCTGCGGCGGTATTCCTCGCCCTCGGCTATCTTGCGCTCGCGCTCGGCCATGCGCGGCGTGGGTATGCCCTCGTCGGTGAGGGTGTTGGCTATCTTCTTGTAGCCCCAGCCGTCGATGTAGAGCCGGTAGATGCGGCGGACTATCTCGGCCTCGACGGGCACGACCTCGAACTGCTGCTTCTTGTTCACGATATAGCCGTAGGGCGCGGCGCAGATCCACTTGCCGTCCTCCTGACGGCGGCGGATGACGCTTTTGACCTTCTTGCTCGTGTCGGTGACGGGCATCTCGTTTATGAGGAACTGGAACTGTATCTTGAGCCAGTCGTCGTCGTTGGGGAAGTCGATGGCGTCGCCGATGGAGATGATGCGCACGCCCGCGTCGCGCAGGTCTTCGAGCTCCACGAGCCCGCGGCTGTTGCGCCGCGAGAAGCGGGAGAAGTCCTTGATGACGAGTATGTCCAGCCTGTGCGCCATGAGCTCCCGCCGCATGGCCTGATAGCCCTCGCGCTGCTCAAAGGTGTAGCCCGACCTGTCCCTGTCCTCGAAAAACACGAGCTCCGCGCCGGGAAATTTGTGCCCGACAAAGTCCCGGATGATGGCCTTCTGGTTCTCGATGGACACATTGTCCCTGTCCAGCTCGTCGTCCACCGAGATGCGGCAGTAGCCGGCGATGTTGAGAGTTTCACCCATGATATACCTTCCTGTGTCAATGGAATCTTGAAAAATCCGTCGCTACGTATTTCTTGTACCGCTCTTTGCAGTACTCCTTCCTCTCCCCGGTCTCCCGGTCCATGCGATTCCCGTTGAACCAAATGCTCCGTTTTCCCGTGTTCTTGCCAGTCTTGTTCGTCACACACTCGTTCAAAAATTCCTCCGAGGACAGTATCCACATTGTGTTGTCCAAGCGCTCGGAGTAAAAAACGAAATAGAAGTTCGGCCTGTAGTCATGCGTGATTGCAGAGAACAAGGCCGCATCCCCATCGTTAACATTGTTTGAGCGGGCCTTTATCTGTATCTCAATAAACGTTCCGTCGCTCCTTTTGATCACGCAGTCCACGCCGTGGTCGTCCACCAAGGGAACGTAGCAGTCAAGCCCCTCCATCAGCATTTTGCCTATCAAGTTGTACTCCATCCGCTTCCCAAATCCCGCTGAATGTCGAAACGCGACACTCATTTGCCTCACCCCTTTCCTATGAATGCCCAGTGTATGTTCTCGCAGCTGAGAGCAGCTTTTCTGTGAACTGCCGAGATTATCTCGGGCGTTGCTTTCTGTCAATGTAATTTAAATATTGCGTGTTAATAACTGATATCATTGTACCATACCGCGCGGTGCTCTGCAAGGGGCATTGTTATCATATATTTTGCACTCAAATGCACAAATCTGTTGAATCCAAAAGTTTTTGCACTCTAGTGCATAAACTTGATTCCGGCCAGGCAGCATTTGCAGCGAGCGTAACACAGGCAAAGCGCCCGCCGGTGAGCGGCGAACCGGCGGGCGTCTTCTTATTTGGGGAACCTCTTGTTTACAGAGTCCCGGATGATGGCGTCGGTGTAGAAAATTCGGAAATTCCGATTTTCAGGAACCGGTCTTTCTCTTCTTACCTCTCCTGCGCGGCGCGTTCCGCTTTGGCGGCTTTCTCGCGCTGGACCTGCAGCTCGGCGGCGCGGCGTTTGTTGTAGGCCAGCAGGTCCAGGACGCTCGTGTGCAGGTCTTCTCTGCCGGACTTGTAGACGGCGACCTGGTACTTTTTCGGCTTGTACTCCCGGCACAGCCCGTCTATCCGCGCCCTGACGGCCTCGTTGGCGTCCTCGGCCCTCGTCAGCCACACGGCGACGATCTTTTTATCATCCAATACATCTATCTGCAAGCGCAAATCAGCTCCTTTGGCAATAGTTTCCGCGGTCTGTGCGGGATTTATTCTTCTTCCCGGCCCGCTTCCGGCTGATCTGGCTTCTTCAATTCGATTCTTCATGTACGAGCGTACGCTCGTACGCGAGCTTTGCGCCCGAACTCACGCCGCGCGCTGCAGCAGCTCCACGCCCACGAAGCCGCGCACGCGGCGCCCTCCGGGCAGGTAGATGTTGTTGCTCTGCTCGAGGCCGTAGAGCTCAAGGTTCTCGCAGACGTACAGGCTGAAGCTCCGCGCGGAGAGCGCCTTGAGCGCGTTGTCCTCGCACCAGAGCCGGTGCACGGCGTAGAGGTCGCGGCTGCTCGCCTCGGAGTCGGCCCGAAAGCGTATGTAGCCCTCGCTGCGCATGAAATCCACCACGTTGTTGCCGTCGCTCACCGCCTCGGCCATGTTCTCACGTGCGCGTTCGCTGAGCGTGAAGCGGTAGTCGTTTTCGATGAGCCGCCGCAGCCCCTCGAGGCACCAGAGAAAGACGCCCTCCGCCTCGGCGCACATCTTCTCGGCGATGAACGGATCGTCCCTGCGGCCCGCGGCCTTCGGCCTCGTCGTCAGGATGATCTGCCGCCGGAAAAATCCCTCGCTCCTGTCGTAGAGCTCCTTGAGCGAGCCGTTGCCGAATCCGAGAAAGCGGACGTACAGGTTGCCCTGGTAGCTCTGCTGGCCTTTACGCTCGAGATCCATCGGCAGCTCGGCGTTGACGATGGCCTTGATGTAGTTCGTCTGCGGCAGGGCCTCGAGCTTCATGTCGTCGTCGAGCATCACGAGCTCGTGCTCCAGGTCGGCGCGGGCGAAGCGGCTGGTCTCGATCTTTGAGATGCTGCCCGTCGCCATGTTCGTGCCTAGCAGCGAGCGGAGCACGACCCCGATGCGGCTCTTGCCCTCGCCGCCGCGCCCGATGAGCATCAGCAGCTTCTGCCCCTTCGTCGTCGGCAGCAGGCAGTAGCCCATGAACTCCTGCAGCGTCGGGATGTCCTCGGGATAGAGCAGCTCCGAGAGAAAGCGCAGCCAGGTCTCCGGCGCGGCCGCGCCCTCGTTGTAGGCCACGGGCAGCCGGTTGCGGCAGAACTCGCGCTCCGCGCTGAAGCGCCCGTCGAGGAAAAGCGTGCCGTTCGCGACGTGGATGCGGTCGCGCTGGATGGGCAGGTCAGGCGCGTAGGCCTCGAGCCTCAGCGCCTCGAGCAGATTCGCCACGCGCTTCGTGAGCCCGGTCTGGAAAAAGGGCTTGAGCCTCTCGTAGATCTCGCGCCGCAGCGCGTCCTCGTCCGTGACGCGGCCCTCGACGGTGAAAAAGCTGCCGTTCACGCTCTTCATCGGGTGGGTCTTGAGGAATTCCTCGCAGAATTTGACCTCGCTCACTGTCTTGCCGTCGTACCATTCGGGAAACTCAACCACGGAAGACCTCCATGAGCCGCGCGGTCTCACGCTCGACGCGCCGGGTCTCCGCTCCGCTCGCGCCGGCCTCGAGCAGATGCCCTGTCCACTCGCCGAGCCGGCAGGTCTCTGCATATTCTTCCCTGGGCTCCTCGCCCATCGTCCTCGGCGCGAGCGCCGCCCGGCAGCGTGAGAGCTCCCGCCTGCAGGCCGCGAGCCCTCGCGGGTGCGCCGCACCTTGGCCGAAGTCTTCCAAGAGCCGCCGCGCCGCCTCGGCCTTCGAGCAGCCGAGCAGGCCCGCCGTAAGGTCGACCACGTCCCCGTGCGCGCCGCAGCCGAAGCAGTGGAAGTGGTCGTCGTAGAGCTTCAGGCTCGGCACCCTGTCCTCATGGGACGGGCAGCGCATGAATCCGCGCCGTACCGTCCCATAGCGCCGCGCCGCCTCCCCGAGCGGCGCCGCGTGTCTCAGCACGCTGTAGTTTGTCATTCGCATTCCTCCAATTTTGTTGTAAGGGCCATGCCCTCCACCAGTAATATGAGGAATACGCGAAAAACACGGCAAACAGCGTGACAGGCCGTTTTCAAAAAACATGACATATGGTACAATGAGAAAAAATCCCATGGAGGGCGCTATGGAACACGAACTGCTGACTCTCGAATTCGGGCGCGGCACTGTGGCATATGAGGGACGCACGGCTCCGGCGGGCACGCTCGGCTGCGAGGCGCTGAACATTCCCGACACCGTGATCGCGGCGCTCAATGAGCCGTGCGCCGTGCTCAACGAGTTCATCGCAGCGCTCGGGATGATGAGCGTGACGGATGAGCTCTTGGAGAGGGCGCGCGGAGCCGCGCTTCAAATTTTCAATACCATGCGTGAGATGGAGCCGTTTTCGCACCTGTATCAGGCCTTTTACGCGCCGGGCATAGCGGACGCTTTCACGCCGGAGGCCATTGAACAGGTGCGTGCGCTCAACATGGCCATGCTCACAAGAGGCCTTGCGGCGGCACAGGAACCGGGTCTGCGCAAGGGCGCGCTGCTCAGCAAGATCGCGCCGGTCCTAGCACAGCTTGCGTTCTCACTCGCTGAGTACAAGCGAGCGATGACGGCCCTGGCCGAGGCAATAAACGCGGATGATGTGGAGCGAACGCCGGACGGCCTCGCAGCAGCGTTCGGTGTGCATTTCTCCGCTTCAAACGACAGCCTGATGGCGCTGGCCAACGCCTCTGTGCAGTACATCTCGGCAGGTGAGCCGCCACAGCTGCTTCGCCGGATGAACTATGTGTCGTTCGTCGGGCTGCTGCGCTCGGACTTTTACGAGGGCCTCATCATCGGCCACGCGCCGCGAAAGTGCGCCGTCTGCGGGCGCTGGTTCCTCACGCTGGATGCGCGCCGCACGAAGTATTGCGGCGCGCTCGCTCCCGGCGACGCCCGCGGCAGAACGTGCCGCCAGGTCGGGGCCATGCGCGGACGCGGGCAGCGCGAGCTCGCCGGAGACCACCCGCTGAAGGCGGTATACAACCGACGGCTCAACACCATTTTGCAGAGCCAGCGCCGTGGGAGGCTCGACGAGGCCACGGCGGACGCCATGCGCAAGCTGGCCAAGGACAAGCTCCAGCGCGCGCTGTCCGATGCGAATTACGCCCGTGCATCCTATGAGTCCGAGATGACCCAGGAAGCGCTGCGCGCCGAGGCAGAGCGGAAATGCTGACGCTCAGGGAAGCAGAGCGGGCGTTTCAGCTCGACCCGCCGCCAAAGTCTGAGAGCGAGAGCTTCGCAGCGTTCCTGCACTTCTACGAGTCGTCGCTCAACGAGTGGGTGCGCAGATTTCTCAGCAAGCGGGCATTTGACGCGGAGACACTTTTGGAGTACAAGCTCGCCTGCGCCGCTGCGATGCTCGAGCGCTGGAAGGCCTTTGACCCGCTCATAGGGCCTCGTTTTGAGACCTTTGTCCGCCATGACGTGCAAAATGCGCTGCTCAGGGCGCGAATGCACGAGGAGGCGGGCTCGTTTTCAAGCCTTGACGAGTACAAGGCCGTGCGGCAGATGGCCGCGCTCATGTATGGCTCAACGCAGAGCGGCGCGCTGCGGGAGTTCATAAAAAAGCGCGGCTGCTCGGAAGCGGCCGCAGGGAGATTTCTGAAGACGGCGCAGCTCACGCTGAGCGTCTCATCTCTTGAGAGCGACGCCGAGGCGAGCTGTACCTGGGACTATGTGAGCGTGCTGCATGGCGGGATACTGGCGGAGAAGGTGAGGCAGGCGTTTACAAAGCTGAGCTTCCACGAGCAGACGCTCCTGGAAAAGCGCTGCGCCATATGCATGACCTGCGGGCGGGTCGCGCCGCTGAGCGAGCGCGTGAGCTTTGAGGAGCTGGCGACAGCGTTCGAGGCTTCCAGCCCGCGCACGGCGGAGCGCGCATACCGCCGTGCAGTCGAAAAGCTCACGCTGGGACTGGTCGGGCTCGGGGCCTTGCACGCGGTACGCATCGAGCGTATGCCGCAGGATACTTACCGCTACCAGGCCGATGGCGATGGCGACTGGGGCGAGTTCGCCCTCGACCATGACGGCGAGCTCAGGATCATAGCTCTCGCCGAGCTGGACACCGTCAAAACGCACCGCTTCGCCGAGCAAGCCGCAAGCTATCTTCGCGCCCACGCAGGCGAGAAGGTGGCTAAAAAGCTGCTGGTGGCGTTTGAATAGGTTTGGAAAGCATTCCGGTGATGGTTTCTTATTCTGTACCGTTGGTTAGCCGTCTGCGGCGCACAACTGAAAAAAGCTCTCCCAGTCATTCAACTGGGAGAGCTTTTGCAAAATGGGGCCCTCATTGCCCTGCTTGCGGATGTTCGTGAAGTCACCTTGAAAGTGTGCCATTTTAAAGTTATAATTAAATACAGATTTCGCCACTTATTGGAGTGCTGTTCTTTTGGAGGACGATTATGATAAACATCCGAAAGCTAGAAGATGAGCTCTGGGAATCCGCGGATTTGCTGAGAGCAGGGTCAAAGCTTACATCAAACCAGTATTGCATGCCTGTTCTCGGGCTCATTTTTCTCAGATATGCATATAGCCGATTCAAGCTTGTGGAAGCGGAAGTGCTCAAGGATAGGCCGGTACGAGCGGGGAGAGTGCTGCCTGTTGAAGCCGGAGATTTTATATCACGCAGCGCTTTGTTCCTGCCAAAAGAGGCACAGTATTCATACCTTGTCGAATTGCCAAGTGATGTATCGTCTGCTGGCATCAAAAATATAAACGGCGAGACAATGAGCAGCCTCGGCGAAGTGGTCAACAACGCGATGGAGCTTGTTGAGCAGCAGAGCGAACAGCTGCGCGGTGTGCTGCCTAAGGACTATACCATGTTTTCCGACGAACTGTTGTCGGAGCTCCTTCGCATATTCAATAACAGCGCTCTTGATGACGTCGGTGGAGACATTATTGGGCGCATATATGAGTATTTCCTAAATAAATTTGCCAAGAATGTGGCACAGGACGATGGCGTGTTCTTTACGCCGAAGTCCTTGGTGAAGATGATAGTCAATGTATTGGAGCCTACCAGGGGAACACTGCTCGATCCCGCCTGCGGCAGTGGCGGTATGTTTGTACAGACCGGAGATTTCGTCGAACACTCTGGAATGCGCGCCAATAATACCATGACCTTTTTCGGCCAGGAAAAGGTGGAGTATAATGCCAAGCTTTGCCTGATGAATCTGGCAGTGCATGGACTTACCGGCGTCATAAAATCCGGCGATGAGGCCAATACGTTCTACCACGACGCACACAATTTGGAGGGCAGCTGCGATTATGTAATGGCTAATCCTCCGTTCAACGTAGACAAAGTTAAGGGCGAGTCGGCCCAGAACGCCGGGCGTCTGCCATTTGGCTTGCCCGCTGTGAATAAAAGCAAGGAGATAGGCAACGCAAACTATCTTTGGATATCATATTTCTACGCATACCTGAATGAACGTGGCCGGGCGGGCTTCGTTATGGCCTCCTCTGCTACGGACAGCCAGAGCAAGGATAAGGACATCCGTGAGAAACTTGTGCAGACCGGACACGTTGATGTCATGGTCAGCGTGGGCAACAACTTTTTCTACACCAAGAGTCTGCCGTGCACCCTTTGGTTTTTTGACAAGGGCAAGAAGGAAGAACTGCTCGACAAGGTGCTGTTTATCGACGCCCGAAGCTACTACACCGTGGTAGATCGCACTCTCAACGAGTGGAGCGACTGGCAGCTCAAGAACCTGAACGCCATCGTGTGGCTGTATCGAGGCGAGACCGATAAATACATTGCCCTGCTTTCGGAGTATGATAAGGCGATAAAAGCGGCGGTAAGCTCCTTGCCTGAAACCGGAAGGAAGCTTGAATCAATGCTTGGCGAGGCCATTGCCAGGCATTTTACGGGAAACATGCCCCGAGTGGAGCCAGAATTTGACATCGATGCGCTTAAGTCGTCTCTGGAAAACTACATCGGCATAGTTAAGACCTCAACTAAGCTGGCATTCGAGGAGACAAAATCGCGCAATAAGAAAGCCCTTGACACTGAGACTGAGACTTTTATAAAGGAAGTTCAGAGCATTATCACCGAAATAAACGAGCTTAACTGGCTGACAGAAAAGTTCGGAGAGGGTGAATACAAGGATATTCCCGGCCTTTGTAAGATCGCCACCATGGAGGAGATAAAGGGCAAAGGCTACTCTCTCACTCCCGGGGCCTATGTGGGCGTGGCGCCTGTTGAGGACGACGGCGTGGATTTCCACGAACGCATGACCGAGATCCACAAGGAGCTGCTGTCTCTACAGGAGGAGTCCAATCGCCTTATGGCGACCATCTCGAAGAATTGGGAGGAGATGGGACTGTGAGTTGGGAGAGAATAAGGCTGGGAGACTGCTGTGAGATCACCTCAAGTAAGAGAATCTTCTATTCAGAGTATACTGATTATGGCATTCCATTTTACCGTTCAAAAGAAATTATTGAATTTAGCCAAGGTCAATCTATCAGCGAGCCGCTATATATCGCAAATCAGAGGTATCATGAAATCAAGAATAGATTTGGTGTTCCTGTTGCTGGTGATATGCTTCTTACGTCTGTTGGTACGATTGGAATCCCATATATCGTCAAGGAAACAGATGAGTTTTATTTTAAAGATGGAAATTTAACTTGGTTTCGAAATTTTACTAGCAAGCTATGTGCTCGATATTTATATTACTGGGTAATTTCAAAAGAAGGAAATGGGGTATTAAATAATACAACAATCGGTTCATCGCAGAAGGCACTTACAATTTCTGCGCTAAAAAATGTTGAAATTACTGTGCCGTCCATAGGGAAGCAGCGCCGCATTGCTGATATTCTCTCCGCCTATGACGACCTAATCGAAAACAACCGAAAACAGATCAAACTGCTGGAGGAAGCGGCGCAGCGGCTGTACAAAGAGTGGTTTGTAGACCTGCGCTTCCCCGGACATGAGCACACCAAAATCGTGGATGGCGTGCCGGAGGGGTGGGACTATATCCCTCTTGGGAAAACTATCTCTTATGAAATTGGTGGTGGATGGGGAGAAGACTTCGTTACCGGAAAAAACGAGTGCCCCGGTTTTGTAATTCGAGGAACCGATATTGACGATATTAAAAAAGGAAATTTGTTATCCATTCCATACAGATTTCATGTACAAGGAAATCTTTTATCTAGGAAGTTACAGGATGGGGATATTATATTTGAAGTATCTGGAGGCAGTAAAAATGCCGGCGTGGCTAAGACGTTACTGATGACAGAATCCCTCCTGAGTGTGTGGAAGAAGCCGGTAATATGTGCGAGCTTTTGTAAATTAATTCGGTTTGATGAACCGCACATATCACAGTATATTTACGATTGCCTACAGTATTGGCGAACTGTTGGGGAAACGCAAGAATATGAAAAAAAGAGTGCAAGCAACATAATTAACTATAGGTGGAAAGAATTTTTGAAGCAAAAAAGCGTATTGATTCCAGAACAAGGATTACTGCTGCAATATGTAGGTATAAGTTCCTCACTGTACAAGCAAGCTATTACATGCTCAATTGCAATTTCTAAAGCAATGCAAGCCCGTGACTGTCTACTACCCAAATTGATGAGCGGAGAAGTGGAGGTGTAAAAATGATTTCAGAAAGTTGGCCCTGGAAACAGGATCTACGCCGTCGGAAAAGCCTGCTCGTAAAATACAATACCTCCGAACACTTTAGCTTGAATTACGAAGGAACCTACACAGTTATAGAAAAATCAATTTTCTACTCAGCGTTTATAATAAGAAAGCTCATAGATTGTGGCGGGAAATTGAGCGATGAAGCCGATCGGTACTCTATAGATGTAAGGTCAATTCTACCGCTAAGGCATATAGATATTATGCATCGCTGGCCAGAAGAAGATAGTCATGATTGGGACCATGAAAGGTCTGTTACTGTTAAAGGAAAAGATATTTGTAACTGGCTTATCCATTCTTATCTTTTCTTTATTGAATCAGATGAAAGTGGCAGCTTAAAATTCTTTTATGTGTCATCGGATTATGATAGAAACAAAGTGCTTTATAAGATTTCGCTTTCGGATTGGATAGCCTATATTGACTTTATTGCTTCAGATGATATTGTCCGAATGGCTTCCCATTTCGACAATAAAAAAGGCGAATATATATTTACGCGGAAAATGCGTGGAGATCAGATAATAAGAAAGCGGTGACACTATGAGTTACGAGTACTCCGAAAATATACTTGTCCAGGAATCGGCCGGGCATCTACTGGAGCAGGAGCTGGGCTGGGAGGTGGCCTATGCCTACAACACCGAGAAGTTGGGCAAGGACGGCACGTTCGGGCGGACAAGCTATCGCGAGATCCTGCTCACGAGATATTTTCGGCAGGCTCTAAAGCGCCTCAACCCGTGGCTCACTCCCGCTCAGGCTGATGAGGCGCAGAAGAAAATGGAGGCGCATTTGTCTACGGCCTCCCTTATGCAGATAAACGAGGAGAAGTACGCTCTTATCCGGGACGGCATACCAGTCACTGTAAAACGCCCGGATGGAAAAACTGAAGAGAAGCGCGCTCAGGTCATAGATTTCCAGCATCCAAACGATCAGGAACGAAATCACTTTCTGGCCATAAAAGAACTGAAAATCCATGGCGAACTCTACCGCCGCCGTACTGACATAGTTGGATTCGTCAACGGCATTCCACTTCTGTTCGTAGAACTGAAGAAGAACACGGTCGATGTTCAGGACGCTTACACAAACAACTACACCGACTACCTGGATACCATTCCGCACCTGTTTTACTACAACGCCTTTCTTATCCTCTCGAACGGGATGAAGGCCAAGGTGGGCACGCTGGGAAGTACATATGAGTTCTTCCATGAGTGGAAACGCCTGAACGAGCAGGAGCAGGGCAGCGTAGCCCTTGAGACGATGCTCCGCGGCATCTGTAAGAAAGAGAACTTCCTTGACTTGCTGGAAAACTTCATTCTTTTCGACCATTCCGGCGGGCATACGGTCAAGATACTGGCACGGAATCATCAGTACCTGGGTGTTAACGAGGCGGTGAGGGCCTATGTTGACCGCAAGCTGAATAATGGCAAGCTGGGCGTTTTCTGGCACACTCAAGGCAGCGGCAAGAGCTACTCCATGGTGTTCCTGGCACAAAAGATAAGGCGCAAGTTTGAAGGGTCGCCGACTATAGTCATTCTCACAGACCGTGATGAGCTGAACAAACAGATCAGCGATACATTTGAAAACTGCGGTCTGCTGGGGAAGGCAAAGGCGGGACAGTTTATAGCATCCAGCGGCGATGACCTCGTGCAAAAACTGAGGGGCAACCCCAGCTTCATATTTACGCTCATTCAGAAGTTTAATAAATCCAATCCCGAACCCATCTATCCGGACCACGACATTCTAATTATGTCGGATGAGGCACATCGCAGCCAGTACGGCATATACGCCGACAATATGATGCATCTGCTGCCAACAGCTTCACGAATCGGCTTTACAGGCACTCCGCTGATGTCCAACGATAATATCACCGAGAGGACCTTTGGAGGGTATATCTCCGTATATGACTTTAAGCGCGCGGTAGAGGACGGCGCCACAGTTCCACTATACTATGAAAACCGTGGGGATAAAATCGCGGACCTTCACAATCCGGAGATCACCACCAGGATACTCGATGCCATTGAACAGGCCGACTTGGACGTCAACCAGCAGGAGAAACTTGAGCGGGAATTTGCGAAGGAGATCCACCTGCTGACCGCGGAACAGCGGCTCGACTCCATTGCTAAAGACTTTGTAGGGCACTACTCTGACCTGTGGACCAGCGGTAAGGCTATGTTCGTATGCCTGAACAAGGTAACCTGTGTGCGTATGTACGATTTGGCACAGAAGTATTGGGCTCTGGAAATCAAGCGACTGGAAGGCCGGATCAAACACGCCACACAGCAGGAAGCTCAAGAGCTTGAACGTAAGATCACCTGGATGAAGGAAACCGAGATGGCCGTGGTGATCAGCCAGGAGCAAAACGAGGTACAGACATTCAAAAAATGGGAGCTTGATATTAAGTACCACCGGAACAAAATGGAGAAACGCGAGCTGGACAAAGAGTTTAAAGACCCAGATAACCCTCTGCGCATTGTGTTCGTCTGTGCCATGTGGCTTACCGGCTTCGACGTCAAGTGCTTGTCGTGCCTATATCTTGATAAGCCGTTAAAAGCGCACACTCTGATGCAGACAATAGCCCGTGCAAATCGTGTAGCTGATGGTAAGAGCAATGGGCTGATTATCGACTACATAGGAATAGTTAAAGCGCTGCGTAAAGCTCTGGCTGATTATACTGCTAATGTTGGCGGTCAAAATGGGGCTGATCCGACGGTGGACAAGGAAGAGCTCATTGCGCGTATACTGGACACCATTTCTGCTGCGAAGGACTATCTTTCGAACCATGGGTTCAATTTGCAGGATTTGATAGATGCCGAGTATTTTGACAGAATGGCTTTGTTGAAGAATGGCGCTGACGCAGTAAGCAGCACGCTGGAAGACCGCAAGAGGTTCCAGACCTACGCCAGCGAGTTGATACGACTTATGAAGTATGCTGACCGAGATGACATTTCGGGGAATTCACGTAAAGAGTACGATGCGGTCGTTGCCATATTGTACGCTCTTCAAAAGGAGCGAAAACATGCCAGCAATGTGGACCTTATGGTTGAGATCAATGGCATTATAAGCGAGTACGTACAGGTAGAACCACCGGCACCTGGCCTCGTCGCTTCACGTCAATTTGACATTAGTAAGATAAACTTCGATTTGCTCCGCCTGGAATTTGCAAAAGCAAAGCAAAAGAACTTGCTGCTTAAGGATCTTGATGATTTGATACAAGAGCGGCTGGATGCCTTGCTCTTTTCAAATCCTCAAAGGATTAACTACTATGAGCGCTACCAGGCAATAATTGAAGAGTACAACAGCGAGCAGGATCGTGCCACGATTGAGAAGACATTTATGGACCTAATTGATCTGGCAAGAAGCATGGATCAGGAGGAACAGCGATATGTGCGTGAGGGCTTTTCAAGTGACGAGGAGCTATCTATGTACGACTTGCTGTTTTCGGAGAATCTGTCTAAGCAAGACATACGGGCAATTAAGAAAATCTCGGTTGAGCTGCTTGCAAAAGTGAAGGCTAAAATAGCCGAACTGGACCATTGGCGGGATAAGGAAGAAACCCGATCTGCTGTGGATGCGCTCATTAGAGATACGCTCTGGAAGGAGCTGCCGCCCGCTTATGATAATAGCTTGAACGAGTACAGACGGAAAATATACGAATACGTCTACATACGTTACCCGTATGTGGCGTAATATAAAGTCCAGCTGCCGTAAGTAACGGCAGCCGGACTTCTTTGTCTGCTAGTCAGCCTGAAAGCAAAATCGAGGGCTACTGTGAAACGCAGCAGCCCTCGCAAATTATTTTACTCCTCATCCCTGAACCGCAGTAGCTTGTATGCCGGGATGTCCAGCACATCGGCGATATTGAACAGCAGCTCCAGCGAGATCGGACGCACCAGATTCGGCGCTTCGATTGCGCCGAGGTGCTGTCGGCTGATGCCGACGCGCTCGGCCAGCTGCTCCTGCGTCAGGCCCGCGTGCTTGCGGTAGTATGCGATGTTGTAGCCGAGCTCGATGAACTTGTCCCGGTTATCAAATTCGCGCTGAGTCTTATCCATCAAACTCACCTCGGCTTAATTTTACCCCGCAAGCCGAAAAATCAAATTAGATGATACAAGACTATTGATATATAACACATAACAATCTATAATTACCCCATGTAATTTGTTATGTGGAGGCGCGAGTATGCCGGCCTGCACCTTTTTCGGACACAGCCAGTGTCCCGACCTCAGAGGCGAACTACGGGAAGCTGTCATGCGGCTGGCCGGTGACGGCGTTGATATGTTTTATGTGGGCGACAACGGCCGCTTCGATGCCCAGGCGCGCAGCGTGCTCAGCGAGCTGGGCCTGCGATACGGCGTCGTGCTCGCGTATCTGCCCAAGGGCGGCGGGGCCGGCTTTGACGACATGATGTTCCCGGAAGGACTGGAGCTCGTCCATCCCCGCTACGCCATCGAACGGCGCAACCGCTGGATGCTCGAGCGCTCGGATTATGTCGTGACCTATGTGCATCACAGCTGGGGCGGCGCAGCCAAGTTCGCCGCGCTGGCCGAGGGGCAGGGAAAACGGATGATACGATTGTGAGGGTCGTCAGCCTTCAAGCTCTTGCATAAGCTCGATGCGACGCTGTTCGGCACCCGAACACAGCTCATCCAGCTCCTTGGGTGAGAGGATGGATGCAAGCGTGGTCAAGAACTCAAGGTATGCCGCCATGGACTGGGCCTTCGGCAGCTGAGAGAAGCACATAGCGACCCGCTCGCTGGCAAGGACAGCCGCAGTCGCCTTGTCACGCGGCGTCATCTGCAGGGCAAGCCTGTCTATGACTTCGCCAATCGTCAGCTGTGTACTCTCCATCATCCGCTTTAATGCCGCCTCGGTTTGAACCATTACCGTCGCAGTGATCTTTGTGACGGCTGGGCTGTCAGAGCCTATGTGGTCCACTTGAACGCCTCCAATCCTTATTATAAACTGATTTTACTATACGCAGTCAAATAATACAATACTAGTATTTTTGAAAATCACAGTGTTTAGGCCATAATCTCCATGAGAGGAGGCTTGACCTGAGATGTTTGCGACACGCATAAAATATCTGCGCCAGTCGGCTGGTATTAATCAAGTTCAGCTTGCCGAAAAGCTTGGTGTTTCTAAACAGAGTATTAGCAACTGGGAGAACGACAACATCATGCCGTCAATAGACATGCTGGTGAAGATCGCCGACTTTTTTGCTGTTACAACAGACTATTTACTCGGACGCAGCATACAGGAACCTTCTTTTCCTCAAATGCTCGATTTGTCTGGATTGACGCCAGGCCAGGCGGAGCATATAAAAAACATCGTTGATGATCTGAGGACCGCAGCGGACAGATAAATAAATCTGAAAAGTTCATAGCAAGGAAGTTCACGCCGAAGTATAATAAACGCAATAACACAGCAGCGGGTGGGCTTATGAAAGACATTCTTGCAGAGATCACAAGGCTCCGGCTTCAGCGAGGGTGGTCGGAATACGACCTCGCCAAGAACAGCGGGCTGACACAATCGACGATTTCTACTTGGTATCGAAAGAACCAGACGCCGACGATACAGACGCTTGACAAGGTGTGCAGGGGTTTCGGTATTACGCTGTCACAGTTTTTTGACGAAGGCGGAGAGGCCGTATCGCTTACCAATGACCAGCGAGAAATGCTGGACCATTGGTCGGCGCTGACTCCGAAGCAGCGCGAGGCTGTCTTGCAGCTGCTGGAGAATATGTGAAATTAGGTGCGTTCCAATTTGGAACGCACCGATGGGGTCGCGTTTCGCGACCCCATCGGTAAATACTAAAAGGTCGCTTACTGCGACCTTTTGCTTTATATGTTCTGACGTCAACGGTGTATCAAGCCTTCGTCATAAACACCGTGCCGCCATGCTCCCACGCTGAGCATGTTGGGTGAGTGTCCGGACACTCACATTGCTTGCCGTCTGTTTAATTCCTTTTGTTTTTACAGTAGCACTGCAATTATTCTATATGAGTGCGCCTGGGCGTCCAAATCCCCGGGCATTGAGCACCCCGCGCCCTTCGACCGCCCCTTCTACCTGCTCATAAATCTCGCCGTCGGCAGCACTTTCGATTAGCAGCCGATGGGACGCGTCCCCACAGCCCTGCCCGACGAGCTCCGGATGGAGTACATCAGGGTATTCCAGTAGCAGCACTATATTTTGATATGAACCTGAGTTGAGCCGCAAAACGCTGCTCCACTCAGGTTTGTCAGTAGCATATTGGCGCAGCTTGTGGTATAATTTGCATATCCCCATCGAATCGAGGCACAGACATGACGGAAGTAGTCGCGGCCCTTATCTGGGAGGGCTGGAGGCTCATGATATGCCAGCGGCCGGCGCATAAGGCTCGGGGGCTGCTGTGGGAGTTCGTGGGCGGCAAGGTCGAATCCGGCGAGACGAAGGAGCAGGCCCTGGTGCGCGAGTGCCGCGAGGAACTGGGCATCACCGTCGCCGTCGGGGACGTGTTCACCGAGGTCACGCATGCCTACCCCGACCTCACCGTGCACCTCACGCTGTATAGCGCCCGCATAGCCGAGGGCGAACCGCAGCTGCTCGAGCACAACGCCCTGCGCTGGATAACTCCGAACGAGATTGACGGCTACGCCTTCTGCCCGGCGGACGAGGCGATACTGGCGGGGATAAAAGAAGCTGCAGAAAACACCGGCAGATCATCATTCGATTACGAAAGGAGCCTAATATGAGTCCGGAAGTGGGCGGAAGATCAGACAAATTTGGCAACGAATATGAGAATAGATGCCTGGCGAAGCAGTTACTCAGGCTGGTCCTGGAAAAGACGGCCTCAATCGTTGTGGAACCTCTCGGTCCCGAAGGCGACGGAGTGGAATTTGTTGTCACAGAGCTTGATGGCTGTAAAACCTACTATCAGTGCAAGGCAAGCAATGTCGGCAGCGGCGGTTGGTCGCTTTCAGATTTGAATAGGCACAGAGTCTTTGACCGGGCAAAAGCCCATATAGAGAGCTCACCCGGCAGCAGATATGTTTTCATGTCGCCGCTCCATTACTCACGCCTCGATGAGCTGTGCAGGAGAGCTCGCTCAAACTGCTCAGCAACGGAGTTCTGTACGCTTCAGGCCCCACTCGGTTCTGTATACGCCGAGCTGTTTGCCAAATGTGCACGGTACTTCTGCCTCGACAAAGACAAGCCCGAGGAATTAAACAGGCTCGTTTGCATATTGGCTCATTGCAGTTTTGAAGTAAATCCATATGGCAATGAAGCCCTCGAAGATTTGAATGAACAGATCGGTCTGGTGTTTACAGGAAATTGTGATCAGGCGCGGCTGCTCTTGGAACACATAGTGGTTGACCGCTACCGGTTCGGGGTCTCCCTTACATCGGCTGACGTTGTAAGATATATGGAAGAAAACAACGTGCAGCTTCGCAGCCTCATTAAAAACAGCATGGTGCTGCCTCGCATACAAGCTCTAAACGACAGCTATTGGGGTGAATTCAGGGCCATCAACAATAAAATGCTTCATCGTCCTGAAACTGATGAGGCCCTCGAGGCGCTAAAGAATGGACGTTCAATCATAATCCACGGCAAAGCGGGCTCAGGTAAAAGCGGGTGCGTGGAAGAACTCAGGCAGCGCCTGAGCGAGGAAAACATTCTATTTCTGGGTATAAAGCTTGACAAAATGGTTCCCTCTGTTTCAGCCGACACATACGGGCAAAGCCTTGGGCTTCCGCAGTCTCCGGTGTTTTGCCTGAGCGAACATGCAGCGGGAAGACCCTGCGTTCTTATACTTGACCAATTGGATTGCCTCAGGTGGACGAGCGCACATTCCGCTACCGCTCTGGATGTGTGTAAAGAAATGATAAGCCAGGCGCTGAGCGTAAACAGATATGAAAACGGAAAAGTGTCTGTTGTTTTGGTTTCAAGAACATTTGACTTGGAAAACGACAGTGGACTCAGAGACTTAACAGACAGTTCTGACAGCAGATACAAGATCAGCTGGGTAAAAATATGCGTGGATGCGCTTGAGCCTCAGGTCGTTGAAGAAATCATCGGATCTGATTACCAGAGTCTGACGGAAAGGACGAGGAAGATGTTAACCTTTCCATCGTCTCTGTATGTATGGTGTATGTTGGATCGGACCGATCAGAAAAACAACATCAAATCTGTATATGAGCTGATGAATGCGTGGTGGCAGGATATCTTATCGCGCTGTGAGAGAGCAGGTGCGCAGAAGGAAAATATTGTTAAGTGCAAAGATGCCATAGTTGACAGCATGAACACAAATGCCGTGTTCGTATTGCCGGAGTCCATGTTCATCGACAGGGAAAGCGAGCTTTCTATGCTTGAGTCCTGCTGTCTTATCGCACGTATAAATCATCTCATAGCTTTTGTCCATCAGAGCTTTTTGGACTATTTTATTGCAGCTGACGCCATCAGGAAGATCTACGCGGGCGGTAGCATTGTTGATATCATCGGGTCGCAGGAAAGGCAGATCCCCAATATGCGGTATCGCGTACTGCTGGTGCTCCAGAACCTGATCGATTCTGACAGGCGTATGTTTTTGAAACAGTGCCGGAATCTGCTTACATCAGAGAATGTGAGATATTACTACAAATGCACGGTGTTTGAAGTCATCGGGCAATGTACGGAACCTGACGAGCTAATCTTGGCCTTTACGGAAGAGCAATATCAAATTCAGGAATGGCAGGACTGCATCATACGCACCGTTTATCTGGGCCATCCCGCGTTTGTTATGCCGCTCGAACCCGAGACGTGGCTCGTGCCGGAAACGCTGGGCCTGTTGGGCTCCGTTAGCGATGTTGCTCCGGACTTCGTTGTAGAAAAGCTTCGCCCATATGCGTTTGAGTCCGAGCAGAATGACAAGCTTATATATTGCGCTCTCTGTATGGATCCGACAAACGATTCGGAGGGTATGTTCAGCTTTAGGATGGAGCTGCTGCGTAAACACCCGACTCTGCTCAACAATTTGTTCAGTGTCACCTATGCTGTAAAGAGCGGCTCACAACGGGCCGTACCGCTGCTGCTGATAGGGCTGCAAAACCGTAAATCTCTTCAGCTCCAGCACAGCCTTTTGTGCGGGGACGATGAACTGGACTCCTTCTCCAGAAAAAACCACAAGGAAATAATTGAGGTGATCTTCCCTGAGATCTGCCGTCAAACAGAAGACTGCATTGCGCCCGAACCCTATTATGAATATGGTGATGAGCGAAGATGTTGGATTAGTTCGGAACACAACGAAGGGATGGAGCGGATATTTGTTACCCTTGCAAAAACCGCTTTTAATGAGCTTGCATTAAAAGAGCCAAACGAGCTAATAAGAATAATTGGCAATATGGTATATTCCGGTGCCATAGTTCAGCAAGAAATAGTAATGTACGCGCTCTTAAGCCTTCCTGTAGATTTCAGCGATTTCGTGGTGAACTGGCTGCTCGAGGACTTTGGCCGGAGGGTTTTCGTCTACTCTGAGAGCCCCCGCGATTATTTAGACTGCTCCAAGAAAATTCTTAAAAAGTTTTCTCCCCATTGCAGTGAGGATTTGTTCAACGCAATTGAGGAAAAAATATATTACTGGAAAGACCAGCCCAAGCGCATGGCAAAGATATACGAATTGCGCATCGAGCGCAACAGGGTTTCTGACTGTGCTCCTTCATATATTCCATTCTGGGGCCACTTCCAAAAAGAAATGCTTCCGGCTCTGGATAGTCGCCGCATATCCAGGAAAGGCAAAGAATTGCTTCAAGTGCTCGGGCGAAATGCAAATATCGATAGTATACCATATTATCACGGTTTTTACTTCAGTGAAGGAGGCCCCGTTCTATCCCCAATTGATGGCCATACCGGTCGTCTGAGCGACAAGAGCTGGATAAAGATCATCTCTACCCCAAACGAAAGAATGAACAAAGGCTGGATTTTTTCCACAAGGTACAAACGGGGTGTAGAGGCAACACATCCAGCGTTTGCATCATCTTTGAGCACTCAGGCTAAAGCTGAGCCGGCTCGGTTTGCCAAGCTGTCCCTATCCTTTCCGGAAAATTGTTATGCTGGTTATATCCGCTCGGTTCTCTACGCCCTGCGTGAATATAAAGATGGGCCTGAAAAACCTACCGACAGCCTTATCGTTGAAGTTGTAAAAAAGTATTGCTCAGTTGAAGATAGCGGCGTTGCCTTGGCTGTTGCCGACCTCATAGGAGAGCGTGCGGACATTCATTGGTCTGAGGAAGTTTTGGATTCAATCGCTCGAATGGCACTTGACTACTCTGAGCCTGAGGTTGGCGAAAACGACCCACATTCATATACCGCACAACAACTATTGGGCAAGTCTCTGAACTGCGTTCGCAGCTGCGCAGTACATACAATATCCAAACTTATATGGAACCACATAGAGTTGGCAGAAAAGTTCATGTCCATTATCTCGAGGCTGAGTAGTGATGGCGACGAAGTGGTAAGATTTGCATTGGGCTGGTGTGTGTTGGCCTGTTATAACATAGATGCAGAATTCTCTGCCCGGCTTTTTAAGCAGCTTGCCGATAAAGATACACGAGTAATTGCGTTCCCTGATATCTGGGAAGTTATATCTCGCGAGTATAAAAAGGACCCAGACTACTTCAGGAAAACGCTATTAAGCGCCTGCGGCGCAGAAGACAGCGAATTAAGAGAACTTGCTGCCGCATATCTGTGCGCCGCCTCAGTTTTTTATGGAGACGACCTGGCTCTGGAAGAAATATTGACCCGTAGTTTTGACGAGGGCCAGCAGGGCAAAATATGTATTCAGGCAATACATATGCTGGAACATCAAAAAGACTATCCCAGAAGTATGCAGATACTTGAGCACTTTCTTGAAATCACGAACGGAAGCTTACCGGCATTTTCCAGATTGTTTTACTCAAACACCGTTAGAATAAAAAGGGATAAAGACCTGCTGATGTCTTTGGCGCGTTACAGATGCAAAAACGACTTGCCATTTGCTTTCTTGAACCATCTAAAAGATATTCCCGACAACGAAATATGTGAATACGCGGAAATTGTCGAGGTTATGACCGAAGCTCTGTTTAACACAGATGATGAGCTGACATCCTCTTATGAACTGAAAATCTTGGCCAGTTTTACGCTCAGGGCCTACGACATGGCTGACGGTAATGAAAAAGTTGTTAATGCGTGCCTGAATATTTGGGACACCCTGTTCAAATGCAATAAGCGCGGCATAAGCGCTATTTCAGAGATGATAGACAATGCGTTGTAAATCGAGACCGTTGTAAAGCGTTTCCAAGTTCATCAATATCCAGCTGACGCTGTCGCGTTTCACTGCACCGTCAGCAAAAATAAAAGGTCGCGTCTAGCGACCTTTCAGCCTGTAGAAAAACCTGCTTTGGCGCTCAAGCCAGGGCAGGTTTTTGGTTTGTAAACAAGAACACGACGGGGAAAACAACCGAAAAGTCTTGTGCGTTTCCCCTCGAACTTGTTCGTTTGCCGCCATCCGGTCCCGGATGACTGGCCTTCCATTTCCAGGTGGCCAGCTTTTTCAGATTCATGGCAGCAAACTTAAGCTTCACCCAGTTTGTCACCTGGGTCAAGCCTCTGTACTGCGTGTAACGCATCCCGTGCTTTTCCTTCGCATCGGCAAACACACGCTCGATCTTCTCTTTTCGCAGCCGGTACAGCTCCTTGTATACCGCCATGTGCCGGACATGCTCTGCCATCTCCACATAGTCCTGCCAGATATGGCGCAGCACGGTTTTCTCGCTCCCGGCGTTTTCGGTGCACATCCCTCTGGAGGGGCAGCTCTTGCATAGATAGCCCCGGCTTTTGTATTCCCGGTAGCCCTCCCGGTTTGTGGTGGAATAATGCAGCGCCTGGTGCTCCGGGCAGATCACGCCATCAAAGTATTCGTCATATACGTACGCCCACCAGGGGTGGCCGTTCTCTTTGGTCCTGGGGCGGGTATAGCAGGTGGACAGAACACGGCCGCTGTCGAAGATCCTCTTGCGGATCCAAGGGGTTTTGTAGGCGCTGTCCGCCACCACGGTTTTGTGCTCGGGGTAATACTGGCATACTTCATCGTACAGAGGGTCAAAGGCTGCGCTGTCGTGGACATTGCCGGGAGTGACGTGAACACCAAGTACGAAACTATGCTTGTCACAGGCGGTATGCGCTTCGTAGGCAAAGCATTTTTTGTGTTCCCCCTTGTGGAACACGCCGCTTTCCGGGTCGGTGGTGGATGTCACCGTTTCCTTCTCCTCTGGCGGCTTTTTGTCGCTGTCATTCGGGAAAGGCTTTTTTCCGTGTCCTTCCCGGTCTCTGTTCACCTCATCGAACAGTTCTTTTGCATACCGCTTTGCCTGTTTGGGAACCGCCTTTTTGGCCTGCTTTTTCAGATTGGCGCTTGCTTTGATATGGGTCCCATCCACGAAGATCGCTTCCGTGTCCAGGTAGCCTTCCTCTGCCGCGGCTTTCAGCACCCAGCGGAATACATACTCCACTGTTGCGTGGTTGAACCGGTGCTTGAAGTTGTAGCTCACCGTGGAGAAATGCGGCACCGCTTCATTCAGCGGATATCCGATGAACCAACGGTATGCCAGGTTCATGCTCACCTCTTCCAGAGTTCGGCGGAGCGAAGGGATTCCGTAAATATGCTGGATCAGCACGATCTTGAACAGCACCACCGGGTCGACGCTGGGTCTGCCGTTGTCCTCGCAGTACAGGTCCTCTACAAATTCATAGATCCTCTTGAAGTCGACGGCTGCGTCGATCTTCCGCAGCAAGTGATCCTTAGGGACCATTTCTTCCAAACTCACAAATTCAAGCTGCCCGCGATTTTCTGCGTTCTTTACCAGCATGTTTTTCACCCCACACTCATTGTACCACATTTCCTCTCTCAATACGAGAAAAAGGCCGCCGGTTGGTGACCTTTTTCGACAAGCTGAAAGGTCGCGTCTAGCGACCTTTTATTTTTGCCTATAGCACCCTTCAATCCTCCAGCCCATGCATCCCCGCTGCCTCACGCAGGTACTGCTCCAGCGTACCGTCGAGCGCCATCTGGGCGTACTCGAGCGGGGCGTTGTATATCAGCCAGTCCAGCTCCGTGCGCATGGGCAGGGTGGTGTCGAAGCTGTCCTCGATGCCGGGGGTGTAGAGGCTGAGCGCTTCGCCGTCGGCGTAGCGCAGCTCTACGCACGCTGTGTCGATATTGAACTCACAGGATACAAGCTTTCTCATGCTCATTCACCCAGCTTTGCGTAGTCCTGATACATCAGCCGCAGCTTGCCGGTCTCTTTGACCGTGTGGAAGTGCCCGGCGTACCAGCGCTTGTAGTCCAGGCGGCGCTCGATGCTGTCCAGCCACTCCTCCGTGCTCGTGTCCACCGTCCGCTGGTCGATGAAGGGCAGGAAGGCCTCTCTCGGCTCGAGGCTCAGCGGGGTGGTGTGGCTGAGGACTATGTCTGCCTGCCAGCCGCGGCTCGAGAGCACCGATTCCACCTTGCGCTTTATGGCGGCGCTCGGCTGCTCGTCCGGCCACCAGCCGCCGCCGCGCATGAGCCGGTACTCCTTGTCGATGCTGTACGCGCCGCCGATGGCGATGCAGCTTTGCCCATCCAGCTCGTACACCTCGCCGTCCAGAGCGAAGAGCTGGTTCGGAAACTCCGGCTGCACCATGGCCTCGCCGCCGAAGCGCCGCGCCCTCTCGTATCCCAGGCCCGCCGTCGGGCGGCGCTCGTGGTTGCCGTGGATGCACAGCAGCGTTATCGGCATCGACGCTATGTACTGCTTCAGCTTCTTGTCCCGGTGGCCGCCGTAGTAGTTGATGCCGGCATCGCCGAGTATGATGAGCAGGTCGTCGGGGCCGGTGCCGTTGTCCTTGCAGAAGCACGCGATGCGCTCAAAGCGCCCGTGCGTGTCACCAGTGAGATAGATATTTATACGGGCACCTCCTCAATTGTGTCATTTCAGCAGCCGCGGATAGTCCGTTTTGCCGTTCACGACGCGGTAGATGGTCACGACGCCGTCTATTATGCGGTAAACTGCGACATAGGTGCGCGTCAACACCAGCTTCCTATAGCCGGACTGCGCGAGCACGGGATCCGGGTGCGTCTGCCCCATGAGCGGGAAATCCGCGAGCAGCCCGAGCTTGTGGCGCATATCCGCGTATATCTTCCGCGCAGAGGCCGGGCCGACCTCGCTGATGTGGAACTTGACTATTTCCTCCATGTCCTCCAGCGCCGGCCGGAGGTAGACGATCTCAGCTCTCGGCGGCATTGAAAAGCGCCTCCATACGCTCATCCAGCTCGGACTGGGAGCAGACAGGCTCGCCGCTCAGGCGGCTGAGCTCAGCGGCGTAGATGGCGTCGCGGTGGCGAAACATCTTCTCGCGCTCCTCAAACGCCTCGACGCTCATGAACACGCCGTCGCCCTCGCCCTTATTCGTTATAAACACCGGTTCACCTGTTTTCCTGGCGAGCTCGGATATGGCGTTGTAATCGTTGCGCAGGGCGGAGGAAGGCCGGATCTGCATATCCTCATCTCCTTATCAGCTTCTTGATATTATTATATCATGTTTTGCCTAAGATGCAAGCCGGGCCAAGGACGTTATTCATTCCTCGCCCTTTCCCTCCAGCTCTGCCACATCCTCGATGATGTCCGTCACCAGCTTCATCGTCTTGGCGTTCTCGGCGCTTATTACGGGGCGGCCCATCTCGCGCTCCAGCTCTTTTCTCGCGTTGCCGGCGACGCGGCCGCCGCGCTGGGCGACGGCGAGGTTTTCGGCCATGCCCTCGGGCTTCTCGGCCTGCGAGATGCCGGTCGTGGACGCCTCGGCGAGCATATTGAGCACCAGCTCGAGGTCGCTCATGTTGTCGCGAAGGTTCTCCTTTTTCAGCCCCTTGAGCTGTTTATACTGGCGCGTGGTCATGCCCGACCACGCCTTGCTTATTTCGTCGGTGAGGATTGCGTACTCCTTGCCTTTTCGCACGCCGCGCTTTTGCCACTCGTCGGTCAGCTCGTTGCGGATGCGTATCGCAAGCAGCCGCTGATGTACCCACTCCTCGCTGTAGCCCTTTTTGAGATACGTCTCGAGTGCGCGGTCTATCGCCTGCTCGGGGTCTATCGTCTCCTCAATCCGCTCGCGCCCGACCTGCGCCAGCCAGAGCTTGAACGGCTCGGCCTTCGGCGAGGGGATGGACTGGATGATGCGCAAAAGCTGCTCCGTGTCCGCGACATCGGTAAGGCGGCGTTTGCCATCCTTGGATTTCAGTTTCAACTGCTGACAATTTGTCAGCAGTTCATCTGCTCCCTCTGCTTTAAGTCTCTGCTTGAGCTTTGCCCAGTAGTTACTAGCGCCGCGCTGGTCTTTCTGGTCGGTCAGCGCACCGACCACATCTACGACTGAAAAATACCACTCCTCGCGCTCGGCATCCCACGCGGAGCGTATCGGCTGATCCTCGAAAAGCTGTATGGCGTCGTTGTTCATAATATGTACCTCTCAATGCAATTAGTTAGAAAACGGTTTGACATATACGATTTTAGTATCCCGCCTTGCGCAGTTCATCGAGCATTGCGCGCCGTGCCGGGTACGCCGCCTTCCAGCGCTCGGCGAGCTGGATGTCCGGTCGATTGGGATAAGCGCGCAGTTTCTTCAAATGGGCGATGGTGCGCGCGTATTCGTTGCGGCTGTAAGATGTCCTCATGATGGAGTCGACGCGGCGCACACAGGCCTCCGTAAACTGCTCCGGGAAACGCGGCAGCAGTTCCGGCGCCCAACGCTCAAAAGCCGAAATGTCGTTCTGCTCTATTACAAGCGCTAAAAGCCTGTCATACAGGCTCTCCTCAAGCAGCAGCCTCTCGCGCGAACTGTTGTACAACGTCCCCGCAGCGAGTATTTTGTCCCGCAACTCAGGCCAGTCCCCGAACCCGGCAAGCGCTCTCAGCTTCTTCACATATTTCAAATTCGGCTGTGGGTAATGAAACACCTGGTACATCAGCTCGTCGCGCAGCTTCTCTGTTTGTTCGGTCTGCTCGTATAAGTTTATAAGCTGCTCGCTGTATTCAGCGGCAAGTCCGCGCCATTCTGAGTAGAGTTCTTTTCCTTCTATGAGCAGCGCTTCGGCCTCAGAATAGCGTTTTTCCGCCATCATGCGCCGTATTATCTGCTCACGGACACCGGACACTTCACTATATTTTTCCTCATAAAGCTCAATCTCACGCCTGGGTGAGCCCAGACGCTCCATCAGCTCCAGGCGTTTTAAAACCAGATCGCTTATATAATAACGCTCCCGACCTTCAGCCTGACGTTCGCGGATTATTTCGTCTAACGTCGCTATATTCTCACGCACAAACTCCGGTTCTGGGAACAACTCAAGCTGTGCTTTCAGAAAACAATCCCGGCTGAGCTCAGGCGCGTTTTTATAACTCTTTTGGAACGAGCGGAAAATTTCGTGCTTCAGCTCCGGCGGCGACACTCTGACCTGCTTCTCCCACAGTTCAAAGCAGCAACCGGCAAGCATGGATAACCCGCCGTCAGAGTCGTCCATGCTGCAGCCCGCCGCCGCGTTTAGTGCGTAGCAGCTGAGCCTAAACGATTCCCGGATATATCCTTTGAAAAGCAGGCTTTCGGCGATTTCCGACACAAAATCGGCAAGAGAACACATGATGCTCCACGCTTGGTCATACTCTATGTATCCGTGCCTGTCCGCGGCGTTTTGCAGAATCGCGTCAACGCGCGATTCCCAGTTCTCAAGCGCCCTGCCGGATACAGGCTCTGCGTACAGCCGTATGAGATCTTCGATGTCCTCGTCCATTTCAGCCAGCCGCAGCAGCAACGAGTGCGACGCGCTGAGGTCTAAGGCTCCGATCACATCCTCAATAGGCTCACGCGCTGCTGTCTCGACTGGTAGTGTGCGCCGGGGTTCTCCATCGAGCGCGTAGAGTACTGCCGCCAGGTGCTTGCATGGGGTTCCGCCGGCAGCGTAAGGGCAGTCGCAGTGCCAGTGTGATATCCTGCCGTCGTCAAACTCTGCCTCAACCTCGTACAGCTCGCTGCCAAGCACCTCAGCCTCGACACGATTCTCTCTTGTGTTCAGCGACTTCACCGCGCCCGTGAGATAATAGTCGTATCCGCGCTGCAAAATCCTTGACTCGAACAGCTCTTTCCATATCGTGCGCTCCATGCCTGTCCCTCCGAATGACTGTAGTTGCTGTCTAAATTCTACCACATTTTACCCGAAACCACAACGTTTATGTAACTTTTCGGCCCACCTCCTGCATGGCGGCGCAGAAGCGTTCCCACGGTTCCAACGTTGTCTGTGACGGGTCGCCCTCGCGGATGCGCATGGTGCGGCGGATCTCTTTGGGGATGACTACGCGGCCCAGGTCGTCTATGCGCCTGACTATGCCGGTCGCTTTCATTTACTTTTCCTCCTGCCTTTATTTCTTTTTGCAGGAATTAGTATCCGCAGTTGCTCCAAACCTATGCGTTGACCATTATTTGGCGCTCACTGGTTTGCTTTTGGGGTGCAAAAGCAATTCACAGCCACTAAATTAGCGTCTATTCGCCGGAGCGTGTTCAGGCGTATCCCGGAGTGGAGAAAAAACGTATAAAATAGTTGCAAAACAATTTACAAGTGATTATAATAAATTTATATAAGGAAAATAAAACGATTTAGGTGAGTTTATGAAGACCGGCAACAAGCCAAGCGTAAAACGGATAAGCGAGATCACTGGGTTTTCGCCGGCCACAGTCTCCAATGCGCTGAACATGAAGCGCGGCGTCAACAAAGACACGGCGGAGCGCATCTTTCAGGTCGCGGGCGAGCTGGGCTATTTCACCGGCTCCAAGAGCCTCAAGAGCATAAAATTCGTCCAGTTCCGCCGCAACGGCGGGATAATCGACGACAGTCCCTTCCACCCCGCGGTCATCGAGGGCGTGGAGGAGGCCGCGCGCGAAAACGGCCTTGCCACAATATATATACGTCTGAACTACACCGCGCCGGATTATCTCGAGCAGGTCAGCCAGTTGACCTCGGACTCCAACGGCGGCGTCATCCTCCTCGCAACCGAGATGCTGGAGGAGGACTTTGACCCCTTCATGCACTGCAAGTGCCCGATAATACTGCTCGACGGCTGGTGTGAGCGTCAGCCCTTCAACGGCGTGCTCATCAACAACATAGACTCCGCACAGAATGCCGTGGGCCACCTCATCGCCCGCGGGCACCGGAAGATAGGCTATGTCCGCGGCTCCTTCCGCATCAAGGCCTTCCAGGCCCGCGAGTACGGCTACCGCCAGGCGCTGCTGGACCACGGCCTCGAGCTGGAGCCCCGCTGGGTCGTCACCGTCGGCACCAAGACCGACAGCGCCTACGAGGGCATGCTCGCCTACCTCGACACGAAGCCGGAGCTGCCCACCGCCTTCTTTGTGGACAACGACCTCATCGCCTTCGGCGTAATGCGCGCCCTCAAGGACCGCGGCTACCGCGTTCCGGACGACGTCTCCATCGTCGGCTTTGACGACGTCGCCTACTGCACCGTCTCCTCGCCGGCGCTCACCACCATCCACGTCAACAAGCGCTCCATGGGCTGGGAGGCCGTCCGCCGCCTGCTCACGATGATGGACGACCCAAATACCGGCATTTTCAAGATCGAAAGCTGCACCGAATTTGTCGAACGCGACAGCGTCAGGTCGTATGAAGTCGAGGAATAAACCGAACTAAAACATTTACATATTCGTTTACACGCCGTCCGCGTCATGCGGGCGGCTTTTTTTGCGCCCTGCCGGGGAGCCGAATATTTGGTCTGTGCGGGCGGGTAATTCGCCTTTTTCTGGCTTAAAGCCTGAAAATTCGCTCAATAATCGGTCGGGAGAAGGTAAATGACTGCCAAATTGCATAAAACCGGCAGGATCGGATTGTGTATCTAAACGAATCTTGCGGATTACCAAAATCGCCTTGACAATATTTATGTAAATATTTATAATTTAGTTGAAATTTACATCAGGAAACCACAAATACCAAAACTGTTAAAAAGAGGGGCAAGAGCATGGCTCAGATTAAATTGGGGTTTGCACCCACCAGACGGAGCATTTTCAGTGCGCCCGACGCGATAAAGTACCGCGGGCTGACGGCGCAGCGGCTCAGGGAGCTGGGCGTCGACTTTGTGGACATAGACGACATCAACGAGGAGGGCCTGCTCTACAACGAGGACGACAGGCTGAAGATCGTGGAAAAATTCCGTGCCGCGGGCGTGGACGGGCTGCTGCTTGCCCACTGCAACTTCGGCACCGAGTACCTCTGCGCCAGGCTGGCCAAGGATTTGAACGTCCCCGTGCTGCTCTGGGGACCTCTGGACGAGCGTCCGGAGCCCGACGGCACGCGCCTGCGCGACACGCAGTGCGGCCTCTTCGCCACCGGCAAGGTGCTCAGGCGCTTCGGCGTACCCTTTACATACCTGACTAACTGCCGCCTTTCCGACCCCGTGTTCGAGCGCGGCGTGCGTGATTTTCTCGCGGTCTGCAACGTGGTAAAGACCTTCCGCAACATCCGCATTCTCCAGATCGGCCCCAGGCCCTTCGACTTCTGGAGCACGATGTGCAACGAGGGTGAGCTGCTGGAGAAGTTCAACATCCAGCTCGCGCCCATCCCCCTGCCGGAGCTGACGACGGAGGTCAAAAAGGCCATCGCCGAGAGCGACGAGGTGCAGAAGACCATCGCCTACTGCCGCGAGAACATGGACATCAAGGTCTCGGACGAGCAGCTCACGAACATCGCGGGCCTCGCGGTGGCCATGGAGCGGCTGGTGAAGCAGTACCACTGCAACGCGGCGGCCATCCAGTGCTGGAACGCCCTCCAGGGCGAGCTCGGCATCATGCCCTGCGCGGCGAACGCGCTCCTCAACGACAAGGGCATCCCCGTCGTCTGCGAGACCGACATCCACGGCGCCGTCACGGCGCTGCTGGTCGAGGCTGCGGCCAATGACGGCACGCGCAGCTTCTTTGCCGACTGGACCATCCGCCACCCCGACCTCGCCAACGGCGAGCTTCTGCAGCATTGCGGGCCCTGGCCGCTGTCGGTCGCGGGCTGCAGGCCCTGCATCACCTACCCCCTCGCCTTCGACTACCCCGGCGCCATCACCGCCGAGGCCAAGCACGGCGACCTCACCCTGGCCCGCTTCGACGGCGACAACGGCGAGTATTCGCTCCTGCTCGGCAACGCCAAGGGCGTGGACGGCCCGACGGGCATGGGCACCTACCTCTGGGTCGAGGTCGACAACATCAAGCGCCTCGAGGCCAAGATCGTCGAGGGCCCGTACATCCACCACTGCGTCGGCATACACAAGGACATCGTCCCCGTACTCTACGAGGCCTGCAAATACATCGGCGTGAAGCCCGACCTCTACGACCCCATCGAGGAGGACGTAAAGGCCTATCTGAGAGGAGAATGAGCATGACGCTTACTGAGCTTGAGAAGAAGGCCTGCGATATCCGCGCGGACGTCGTGACCCTCATACACAAGGCCGGCTGCGGCCACATCGGCGGCGACATGAGCGAGGTCGAGGCGCTTGTCGCGCTCTACTACAAACACCTGAACTGCTCCCCGGAAAACGAGGCCGACCCTGACAGGGACCGCTTCGTGCTCTCGAAGGGCCACTCGGTGGAGACGCTCTACTGCATCCTCGCCGACCGCGGCTACTTTGACAAGGCCGAGCTCATGGACACCTACAGCGCCTACGGCTCGCGCTTCATCGGCCACCCGAACAACAAGATACCCGGCGTTGAGATGAACTCCGGCTCCCTGGGCCACGGCCTCTCGGTCGCGGTCGGCATGGCCAAGGCCGGCAAGATGGACGGCCGGGACTACCACGTCTACGCCGTGCTGGGCGACGGCGAGCTCGCCGAGGGCAGCGTCTGGGAAGGCGTCATGGCCGGCGGGCACTTCAAGCTCGACAACCTCACCGCCCTCGTGGACCGCAACCGCCTGCAGATCTCCGGCTCCACCGAGGACGTCATGCGCCAGGACAGCCAGGAGACCCGCTGGGCCGCCTTCGGCTGGAACGTCATCTCCATCCCCGGCAACGACATGGCCGCTGTCGACTCCGCCCTCACCCTCGCCAAGGAGACGAAGGGCAAGCCGACGGTCATCATCCTCAACACCACCAAGGGCTGCGGCGTCTCCTTCATGGAGAACCTCGCCGTCTGGCACCACAAGGTCATGGACGACGCCCAGTATGAGACGGCCATGGCCGAGATAGCGGAAAGGAAGGCGAGTCTGTAATGGCAACGGCAAACAAGCAGGTTATCTGCAACGTGCTCATGGAGCTGGCCAAAGAGGACAAGGACATCGTCGTCCTCTGCTCGGATTCCCGCGGCTCCGGCTCGATGACCCCCTTCGCTGATGCTCTGCCGGAGCAGTTCATAGAGGTCGGCATAGCGGAGCAGTCGCTCGTCTCGATAGCGGCGGGCCTCGCCAACGCGGGCAAGAAGCCCGTGGCGGTCTCGCCCGCGTCCTTCCTCTCCACGCGCTCCATGGAGCAGGTCAAGGTCGACTGCGCGTACTCGCACATGAACGTGAAGCTCCTGGGCATCTCCGGCGGCGTCAGCTACGGCGCGCTGGGCATGACCCACCACTCCACTACCGACATAGCCACCATAGGCTCCATCCCCGGCATGAGGGTGTATTTCCCCTCCGACCGCCTCCAGACCGAGAAGCTCACGAGGGCGCTCATGGCTGACACCGACCCCGCCTACATCCGCGTCGGCCGCAACGCCGTCGAGGACGTGTATGAGGAAGGCAAGGTCCCCTTCGAGATGGACAAGGCCACCGTGGTGCGCGAGGGCAAGGACATCGCCATCATCGCCTGCGGCGAGATGGTCTGGCACGCCAAGAAGGCCGCCGAGGCCCTGGCCGAAAAGGGCATAGAGGCCATGGTCATCGACATGTACTGCATAAAGCCCCTCGACCGCGAGGCCGTGCTCAAGGCCGCGGCGACGGGGAAGATAATAACCGTTGAGGAACACGTCGCCATCGGCGGCATGGGCTCCATGGTGGCGCAGGTCACCGCGGCGGAGGCCCCCTGCCGGGTCGTGAACCTCACGCTGCCGGACAGCCCGGTCGTCACCGGCAACTCCAAGCAGGTCTTCGCCCACTACGGCCTTGACGCCGCGGGCATCGAAAAGACCGCGCTGGAAATGCTCAAATGAGCCGGTACATACTTGCCGTGGACCAGTCCACGCAGGGCACGAAGGGTCTGCTGTTCAATGAGGACGGCGAGCTCGTCTGCCGCGCGGACCGGCCGCACAGACAGATAATAAGCCCCCTCGGCTGGGTCAGCCACGACCCGGAGGAGATAAGGCGGAACACCCTCGCCGTCTGCCGCGACACAGTGGAAAAGGCCGGGATAGACAAGGGCAGCATCGCCGCCTTCGGCATCTCGAACCAGCGCGAGACCACCGTCGCCTGGGACCGCGAGACGGGGAAGAGCATCTGCGACGCCATCGTCTGGCAGTGCGCCAGGGCGGAGGCGGTCTGCGAGCGGCTCTCGGACATGGCCGACACTGTGCGCGCGCGCACGGGCATGAACCTCTCGCCATATTTCCCCGCCGCCAAGATGGGCTGGATAATGGAGAACGTCCCGGAGGCCAAAAAGCTCGCGGACGAGGGCCGGCTCTGCCTCGGCACCGTGGACAGCTGGCTGCTCTCCTTCCTCACTAAGGAAAAGGTGCACGCCACGGACTACTCCAACGCCAGCCGGACGCAGCTTTTCGACATAATCGCCCTCCGCTGGGACGAGGAGCTCTGCCGCGCCTTCGGCGTGCCCGTCGAGGCGCTGCCGGAGGTCAGGATGAGCGACTCCGTGTTCGGCACGACCGATCTGGACGGCTACCTCGATAAGCCCATCCCCATCTGCGGCGTCCTCGGCGACAGCCACGGCGCGCTCTTCGGCCAGGATTGCCGGAGGCCCGGCCAGGTGAAGGCCACCTACGGCACCGGCTCCTCCGTGATGATGAACATCGGCGACGAGCCGAGATTTTCCTCGTGCGGCCTGGTCACCAGCCTCGCCTGGGGCATGAACGGGAAGGTGGAGTACGTCTTTGAGGGCAACCTCAACTACACCGGCGCGGTCATGACCTGGCTGCGCAAGGACGTGGGCCTCATCGAAAACGACGTGGAGGCCACGGAGCTGGCAAAGGCGGCGAACCCGAACGACAGGTGCTACTTTGTCCCCGCTTTCTCGGGCCTCGGCGCGCCCTATTGGGACAGCAAGGCCTCCGGCCTGCTCACGGGCGTGAGCCGCACAACGGGCCGGGCCGAGATTGCAAAGGCCTGCCTCGAGTGCATAGCGTATCAGATAACGGACCTCACGGAGCTGATGCGTCGGGACGCGGGCGTGGAGCTCGCCTCCCTGCGCGTGGACGGGGGCCCGACGGCCAGCGAATATCTCATGCAGTTCCAGAGCGACATGGCCCGCGCCTCGGTGGAGGTGCCGAACCTGCAGGAGCTCTCCGGCATGGGCGCGGCCTATGCGGCCGGCATCTCCGCCGGGCTCTACGACCCCGACAGGGTCTACGAGCACGTCCGGCGCCGGGTGTATTCCCCCGCGATGGACGAGGGGCGCCGGGAGGAGCTCTACAAGGGCTGGCAGGCCGCGGTGCGTCAGGTGCTGACGCACGACTAAAAGGTATACTGCGGGTGTGAGTGCCCGTATTATAAAAATTTCAGGAGGTCAAACAAATGAAAAAGTTCCTTGCACTGCTCCTAGCGCTCGTGATGGTGTTCGCGCTCGCCGCCTGCGGCGGAACCGAGACCACCCCGACCGACACCCCGGATGACTCCACCGTCAGCGAAGCCCCCGCGTCTGAGGCCCCCGAGGACGGCGGCGAAGAGGCCACCTTCCTGCCCGGCGGCGGCAGCAACATCGTCTACGTGATCACCCCGGCCACCTCCAACGTGTTCTTCGCCACCGAGGCCGAGGTCGCCCGCGCCAAGGCCGAGGAGCTCGGCTACGAGGTCAAGACCGTCTCCCACGACGACGACGCTTCCCGTCAGCTCGAGGCCATAGAGGCCGCCATCGCCGACAAGGCCGCGTTCATCATCCTCGACAACGCCGGCGCCGACGCCACCATCGAGGCCGTCCAGGCCGCTTACGATGCGGGCATCCCCTGCTTCCTCATCGACCGTGAAATCAACACCACCGGCATCGCCGTTGCCCAGATAGTCGCCGACAACGCCCAGGGCGCTGCCGCCATCGCCGAGAAGTGGGTCGAGGCCATGAACTACGAGGGCAAGTACGCCGAGCTGCTCGGCCTCGAGAGCGACACCAACGCCCAGGTCCGCAGCGACAACTTCCACTCCGTCATCGACCAGTACCCCGATCTCGAGATGGTGGCTCAGCAGTCCGCCAACTGGGACCAGACCGAGGCCTATGAGAAGACCGAGGCCATCCTCGAGGCCAACCCGGAGATCACCGGCATAATCTGCGGCAACGACACCATGGCCTGCGGCGCTGCCGCCGCCTGCGCCGACGCCGGCCGCACCGACATCAAGATCATCGGCGTTGACGGCTCCGACGATGCCGCCGCCCTCATCAAGTCCGGCCAGATGGTCGGCACCGCCCTGCAGCAGTGCGCCCTCATCGCCGAGATGGCCGTTGAGCAGGCCGACTACTACATCAACAACAACGGCGCCACCCTCGACGGCGTCGGCGAGAAGCAGCTCGTCCCCTGCGTCGCCATCACCGCTGAGAACGTCGACAATCTCTCCGCCTTCGTGTACACCGAGGGCTGAGCCGCAACCTGAGAAACCAGCGTGCCGCCGCCCCTTACGGGGCGGCGGCGTCCCAAAAGCGGAAGGGCACATTCCGGGTTCTCCCGGCCGCGCCGATACCGGAGGCGCGCGGAATATGCCCTTTTCGCAGAGCACCGCCAAATTAAGCAAGGAGAGGATAGAATGAAAAGGTTTAGCCTCGTCGCCGCCATAATGCTTGCCGCCGCGCTGCTCATGCTGTCGCTGTCCGGCTGCGGCATAGTGAAGGTCATCCCCGTTGGTACCGAGGGCGACTATACCGGAGTTGTGGAGTTCGACGCCAGCGCAGAGGCCGCCGACGACTGGGAGCTCATCGCGACTGAGCTCACCGGCACGGCCCAGCCGCTTGCCGACACGCTCGCCTCCGCCGCCAACGGCACCGCCTACTGCGTCAGCTTCACCGGCACCGTGGAGGAATACAACACCGACAGCCCCAAGGGTTATCTTCTCGTGACAGTCGAGGGCGTGGACGACAAGGAGGTCCGCATCCAGGTCGGCAGCGTGTTCAGCGGCACCACCGTGCGTGACTGCCAGACCGGCAAGGCCTATGAGGACTTCACCAACCAGACCGAGTGGTCCCAGTACGCCAAGACCGTCAACGATGAGGTCCTGACAAACGTCATAGAGCCCCTGGGCGACCTGAACGCCCTCGTGGGCAAGGCCGTTGAGATAGTCGGCTGCTTCACTCCGGAGGCGACCACCATCACGGTGACCCCCGTGGCGATAACCGTCCAGTGAGGTGAGGACGATGTTTGACGATTCGAATGTTGTCCTGCACTGCGAGCAGATCGAAAAGATATATCCCGGCACCAAGGCGCTCGACCACGTCTCCTTCGACGTGCTGCGGGGCAAGGTGAACGTGCTCATCGGCGAAAACGGCGCCGGCAAGAGCACGCTGATGAAGATAATCGCGGGCATCGAGCAGCCCTCCGGCGGCAAGCTCTATATGGAGGGCCAGGAAGTCTCGTTCAAGGACACCTCCGCCGCCCGGGCGAAGGGCATAGGCATCATCCACCAGGAGCTGAGCCTCTTCCCGAACCTCACCATAGCGCAGAACATCTACATGAACCACGAGAAGAAAAAGGGCCCCTTCGTGGACAACGCCGCCCATATCGAGGGCACCAAAAAGGTCCTGGCGCGGCTGCAGCACCAGATGCCGCCCAACACCCAGGTGGGCGACCTGCGCGTCGGCCAGCAGCAGATGGTCGAGATAGCCCGCAACCTCGTGGAGGAGGACCTCAAGATCCTCATCATGGACGAGCCCACCTCCTCGCTCTCGAACCAGGAGGTCAAGGTCCTTTTCGGCATCATGCGCGAGCTGACCGAGGCCGGCATCTCCATCGTCTACATCTCCCACAGGCTTGAGGAGATCATGGAGATCGGCGACCACGTCACGATACTGCGCGACGGGCATTACGTCGCCGACGCGGATGTGAAGGACATCCAGCTCAGCTGGATAGTCACCAACATGGTCGGCGAGAACAAGAGCTACACCCGCACTCCCAGGAGCATCGACCTCAAGAAACAGCCCGTGGAGCTGCGTGTCGAGAATCTCTGTCTGCCCAAGAAGGGCGGCGGCTGGCTGCTGCACAACGTCTCCTTCGAGGTGAAGAAGGGCGAGATATTCGGCATCTACGGCCTGCTCGGCGCGGGCCGGAGCGAACTCATGGAGTGCATCATGGGCCTGCGCCCGGAGCACACGGGCGAGGTATATCTGGAGGGCAAAAAGCTGCACATCGGCCAGACGGCGGAGCAGATAAAGCGCGGCCTCGCCATCGTCCCCGAGGACAGGCAGGGCGCCGGCCTCGTGCAGACGATGGACATCGAGAAGAACACCTCGCTCTCCAACCTCAAAAAATATGCAAAGCACCTCTTCCTCAGCCAGAAAGCGGAGGATGAGGACGTGGACAAGGTCATAGAAGAGATTCACATCAAAGTCGCGGACAAAAAGCTGCCGATACTCTCGCTCTCCGGCGGCAACCAGCAGAAGGTCGTCATCGGCAAGGGCCTGCTCACCGGGCCCAAGATCCTGCTCATGGACGAGCCCTCCCGCGGCATAGACATCGGCGCCAAGACCGAGGTGTTCGACATCATACACCAGTTCGCGGACCAGGGCCTGACGATACTCGTGGTCTCCTCGGAGCTGAAGGAGATCATGAACATCGCAGACCGGATAATGGTCCTGTCCAACGGCGTCAAAACGGCGGAATTTATAGCGGGCGACGGTCTCACCGAGGACGACCTCGTCCTCGCCTCCTATGCCGGCCACCACACCGACTCCGAAGCAGAGGCCACAGCCTGAATTAAAAGGGGAGCGACGAGATGAAAACCAAGAAACAGTACGATAAAAACGACTTTATAATGACACTCCTGAAGGGCCGCACCTTCATCGTCCTCATCATCCTCGTGGTGCTTTTCAGCGTGCTGAGCGAGAACTTCTTCTCGACTTCCACCCTGCTGATGGTCGCAAAGCACGTTGCGCTCTACGGCATCCTGGCCATAGGCATGACCTATGTCATCATAACGGGCGGCATCGACCTCTCCGTGGGCAGCGTGGTCGGCCTCGCCGGCATGATAGGCGGCTATCTCATCCAGAACGGCCTGACGGTCGGCGGCTATACGCTGTACTTCAGCGTACCCATGGTCATCCTCATCGTCATCTTGCTGGGCTGCGTCATAGGCTGGATAAACGGCGCTGTCATAACCAAGCTGCGCGTCGCGCCCTTCATAGCCACGCTGGGCACCATGTACATCTGCCGCGGCTTTGCAAACATCATCTCCAGCGGCAGGACCTTCTCCTCGCTGGCCGGCTATGAGGGCCTGGGCAACACCGGCTTCAAGTTCATGGGCTCCTCCGTCATGGGCATACCCGTGGGCGCGATACTGCTGGTCATCCTCTCCGTGATAACGGCCATAATCCTGCGCAAGACCACCTTCGGCTGGCACGTCTACGCCGTCGGCGGCAACGAGCGCGCGGCCAGGATGAGCGGCATCAAGCCCGACCGCATCAAGATCTACGTCTACATGCTCTCCGGCGCCTGCGCCGCCCTCGTCGGCATCATCAACACCGCCCAGCTCATGGCGGCCCACCCCGCCGGCGGCGACGGCTGGGAGATGAACGCCATCGCGGCCTCCGTCCTCGGCGGCACCTCCATGGCCGGCGGCATCGGCACCATAGGCGGCACCTTCGTCGGCGCCTTCGTCATCGGCGTGCTCAACGACGGCATGGCCATGTGCGGCGTCACCGAGTTCTGGCAGAACGTCATCAAGGGCGCCGTCATCATCTTCGCCGTCGTCATCGACCAGTATCAGCGCAACCTGCAGGCCAAGATGGCCCTGCGCGTCAAGAACGAGGCGAAGTGACATGAAAAAGACCGGAATACTCAACGCCCAGCTCATGGGCCTCATCACCGCCCTCGGCCACAAGGACCAGTTCATGATAGCCGACGCCGGCATGCCTATCCCCAAGGGGGTCGAAATAGTCGACCTCGTCCTGGTCGGCGGAGTGCCCAGCTTCAGGCAGGTCATGGACGCAGTGCTCGCGGAGACCTGTGTCGAGAGCTATACGCTCGCGGAGGAGATTGACGAGCACAACCCGGAGCTGCTAAACTATATGCGGGAAAAACTGGCCGGACTGCCCTGCGAGAAGATACCGCACACGGAGCTCAAGCGGCGCTCCGCGGGCATCAAATTTGCCATCCGCACGGGCGAGTTCACGCCGTATCCCAACGTTATTCTGACCGCCGGCTGCATCTTCTGAGGCCGGAGAAGGGAGCGGGCATGAAGGCTCTGTGCTTTGGTTCCATGAACATCGACTACGTCTATTCCCTGGACCACATCGTCGGGCCGGGGGAGACGATATTCTCCACGGGGCGCGAGATCTTCGCGGGCGGCAAGGGGCTCAACCAGTCCGTCGCCATGGCCAAGGCCGGGCTGCCGGTCTGGCACGCGGGCATCTGCGGCGCGGGCGGCGAGCTGCTCGTCGAAACGCTGGAGAGCAGCGGGGTGAACACCTCGCTAATAAGGCACGAGGACACCCCGACGGGCCACACCATCATTCAGGTGGACGCCAAGGGCCAGAACTGCATCATCGTCTACGGCGGCACGAACCGCCGCATCACGCCGGAGTACATAGCGGAGGCGCTCTCCGGCTTCGGCGAGGGCGACATGGTGCTGCTGCAAAACGAGGTGAACCGCCTGGGCGAGATAATCGACGCCGCCCACGCGCGCGGGATGCGCGTCGTGCTCAATCCCTCGCCCTTCGACTCCGCGGTGCTCGAGTGCGACCTCGACAAGGTGGACCTGTTCCTGGTCAACGAGATAGAGGGCTCGCAGATAAGCGGGCTGCCGGCCACGGAGCCGGAGGCGATACTCGACTGGTTCGCCTCGGCGCACCCGAAGTCGGCCGTGATACTTACCCTGGGCGCGGACGGCGCCTGGTATTCGGACGCCGCCGTCCGGCGCTATCAGAGCGCCGTGCCGACCAAGGCGGTGGACACCACGGCGGCCGGCGACACGTTCACGGGCTTCTTCCTCGAGGGCTGGATGACAGGCCGGAGCATTGAGGAATCGCTGCTGCGCGCGGCGCGGGCGGCCTCGATAGCCGTGTCGCGGCCCGGCGCGGCCCCGTCCATCCCATCCGCCGCGGAGCTCGACGGCGTATGAAGAGGGGAAAGCGCTCGGTCCGCGGCGGCATGCTGCTGCGGCTGCTGGCGATACTGTACCTGCCGTACCTGATGTTTTCGATGTACAGGAATTACATCTCGGGCGAGGCCGGAGTATCTCTGGCGCTGTTCATCGCCTTGATGGCCGTCATGGGCATAGCCGAGATAGCCATTGCAGTCTCGGCCGTCCGGCTCTGGCTGGGGCATTGCAAGGAAGAGGAAAAAGAAGACTAGACCGGCGCCCGTTTCACGCTGCGCACGGGAAAGCTCCCGGCGAAGCGCGAATACCCGGGCGGAAGTCTGAGAAAAACTCCAAGCGCCATAGGGCACAGCTTTGAGCTGCACCCTATGGCGCTTTTGTCAACTCAACTTATATTATGGTTCCGGGCCGCCGACAGCTCCGTCAGGTCACCGCGTAGACCGCGCTCCTGAACGCCTGCCAGGTGTCCAGGTCAGCGAGGCCGTAGCGCAGTATCAGATTCAGCGCCGCATCCAGGGCATGGGCCGGGTCGCACCACACGTCCGGCTCGTAGCCCTTGAAGTCCACATTTTCAGTTGTGAAGCTGAGCCCGAACGAGGCGCCGAAGCTGAAGTATATGCCCGAGCGGGGCAGGCGGAAGCTCATAACGTTCCCGCAGATCTGATAGCCGCTGGAGTTGCTGCCCACCACCAGCACGTTGTCCAGCTCGCGCAGGAAGTTGAGCATGCTCTCTCCGGAGGAGCCGCACATGTCATCCACCAGGACGATTATCGGTATGTCGTTGGGCAGCTGCCGTCCCTCCAGGTTTGCCACGTGGTAATAGAAGCCCGACGTGCCCTCCTCGGGCGCGAAGCCGTCCCTGACGCCGGCGGCGTTTCGCAGCGCGCTCACTCGGGTGCTCCAGGCCGCGGTGGTCTCCGGCTGCTGACCGCAGAAATTTTCGACCCAGCTCCTGCCGAACTCATCGGCGCCCCCTCCGTTTGCGCGGATATCGAATATTATCAGTTTTGCGTCGCGCACCTTGGCCGCATCGGCTGCAAAGCCGTCCAGCAGCTCCTTGTAGGAGAGGTCAAAGTTGCGCTCCGATATATAGACTATCCCGTTTTCGCGCAGCAGATTGTAGTCCGGCACGCGCATGGACTCGGAATACGGCTCGCTCTCGGTCCAGGTCAGGCGCTCGCTCCGGGTCTCGCCGGCGGCGTTTTTGAGTGTGACGGTGGACTCTGTCATGTCGGCCGGCCGGCATAAGAGCACCGGCGCCCAGCACAGCTCGCCCGCGCGCGTCAGAGAAGGCTCCATGCGCACTCTGCTGTCTGAAAAGCTGCTGAAATACCACTTTTCGCCGCCTATATACTTGTAATAGCCCTCATCATCCTGCGCCCAGCTCTGGTCGGGGCAGTAGAAATATTCATAGCGGAAGAGCTCCTCCCGGCCCCTGACGTCCCCGGCTTGGAAATGCGCGTCGCGCACGAAGTCAAGCGTCCCGGAGAGCTTCTGCTCAAGTTCAGAGCTGCGCACGGTGCTGCGCCCATCCAGCCAGGACATTACCTCCGCCCTTGCCGCGTCGAAGTTATCTGCGCCGAAGTAGTAATACGCCCCGTAGGCGGCCTCGACCGCGCGGAAGAACAGGTCAACGTCGGCCGCGGCCTGTTCGCGGCTCATGCTTCCGCTGCCGCCGCGCCCGGTGTCCACCAGCGCGGCGATCTCCTCCGCGCTGAGCAGATCCGTAGTCTCGGGGGCATTGACAATGTAGTCCGTGAAGCCGTCGAAAACCTCGCCGCTCTCAAAGAGCTGCTTGTGCTCCGCCGAGGCGGCATCCATGACGGCGTCAAAGTCGGCGCTCGGCGGGTCCTGTGCGCTGATCTTCTCGAGCAGGGTGGTGTCCGAGCCCTTGAGCTCCTGCGAGAGCGCCGAGAGGGACACGAGCGCCGCGTCCCCGCGCACGAAGGCTCCGTTGTTGGCCGCTCCGTATTCCCCGGACGTGACGCCGAGTTCGTCCGTCAGCTCCCACGCGCTCTCCCAGTCGAAATCACCCGCGGCGTCGTCATAGCCGAGCGCGCGCAGGATGAACGTGAGGTACTGCGCCGAGGTCACGCGCTCGCCGCTGCTGAAGGTGGTGTCCCCCGTGCCGGTGGTGAGGCCGTTTTCATACGCCAGGCCGACATAGGGCTCTGCCCAGGCGGGCACATCGGTAAAGGGCGTCTCCCATTTCCCGCTCAGGGCCTCGTTTTCCCTGCCCAGCAGGCGCACGAGCATTGTCACCGCTTCGCTGCGCGTCATGGCGCGGCCCAGCTCGAAGACGGGCGCCCCGTCGGAGTCCGTTCCGGCACCCTGGAAGAGGCCCAGGGCGTAAAGCGCATCCGCCGCGTCCTCCGCCTCAGTTCCGGCGGCCAGGGCAGCCGGCGCAAGGCTCAGCAGCAGGGTGAGCACAAGTACAGTAGCCAGTGCTTTTTTCAATTCCATTCCCTTCCATCTCTACCGAATTGAGCAAATTTGACATCAAAATTATATCTGCGCCCCTCTCCGCTGTCAACAAAACGAAAACGCCCCCGCCAGCAGGGCGAAAAAACAGCCCCTAAATTCAAAGTGCAGCCCGTCAGCTGCCGGGGCGGCGGTAGGCGCGCACGGTCAGGGTGAACCATATCGGTATCTGCACGGCCGCGGCGGCGAGCATGACGTAGGGTGACCATGTGACGAAATCGCCTATCCACAGGAAGCGCAGGCCCGTCAGCTCGTCCATCATCGCGCCGGTCAGGGACACGCCGCCGGAGGGCAGGCAGAGGCGGAGCCAGTTGAGGAGGTTGCCCTCAGCCGCGGCGAAGCCGTGGCCAAAGCTCCCGCCGGCCATGAACATGCGTATTATTGTTGGTATTAGCGCGACGGCCGCGGATATGGCCACGACGCCGAGCGAGCTCCTCAGCCGCGACGAGACAAAGAGCGTGAAAGCGTTCACGGCCAGGAAGGCGAGCAGGCTCGACAGCACTATCCACCCCAAAACGCCCATGGCGTCGAGCCCCTGCGGGTTGAGCGCCACCTGCAGCAGCTCCGCCGAGGTGATGTCGTCAAAGCCGAAGGCGAAATACATGACCGCCAGGAAGGAGCCGAAGCAAAGCGCGAAAACACCGAGGTCTATCAGGAGCGCCGAGCCCATCTTCGCCGCCGCCAGCCGTCCGCGGCCGTGCCGGGTGCAGTGCAGGATGTCGTCGGCCCCGATCGCGTAATCCGAGGAGAAGATGGGCGCGGTGATGACGACGCAGATGAGCGTCACGAGCAGCGCGCACAATCCGAGGCTGCTGAAGGCGTTCGTTGAGCTGATGCCGTAGCTGTAGTAAAAGTTCCCGCTTTCGGCGCTCAGGCGGGACATGGCGTATTCCACGACCTGGGGCGTCTGCTCGTATTTTTCGCTCAGCGTCCGCTCCAGGGTATCGAGCCGCTCCTGATAGTAGTTTTGCGCGCGCTCCGGCGAGATGTCGGCCGAGGTCAGCGCCGCGCCGAACTCGTCGGAAAACGCGTAATATATCCACGTGAACACCGGAGAATACGGCCCCAGCACCGAGCTGCTGATGTCCGGCGGTATGTCGTAGTCCGTGCCGTACCGGGCCAGCAGCTCGTGGTGCAGCGCCACGGCGGAGGCGAAGAGCTCCGGCGTCACCTCGCCGCGGATGACGGAATACCGCTCCCGGTTTTCCTCGTATACGCCCGCGCCCCTGACTATCTCGGTGGGCTCGTCGCCGTGGTCTATGTACTTGACGACCTGCCTGACGGTGGAGAAGGCCGAGGCCAGGCATATGGCCAGGGCGATGGCGGCGAGCCGCCAGGTCGAGCGCGTTTTCAAAATGCGCTTCAATTCGACTCTCAGCACCGCTCCTCCCCCCTTCCCGGCGTCTCCTGCCTGAACAGCCACAGGTACAGGTCCTCAAGGCGCGGCTCCGCCGGGCGCGAGCCGGGGATGTCCGGCGCATCGGATATGTAGCGGACTCTGACCGCGCCGTCCGGCTCACCCCTCATGCTCACTATGCGCACGGAGCGCTCGAATAGGGCCAGTTCATCTTGCCCTATGACGGCCGTGAACACCTTTCCGGCGACGGCCTCCAGTAGCTGCTCCGTCGCGCCGACGTCGACTATCCGCCCGTCCTTCATAATCATGTTCTGCGCGGCGATGTACTCCACGTCCGAGACGATGTGCGTGGATATGAGCACGATGCGGTCCTGCGCAAATTCCGACAGCAGGTTCCGAAAGCGCACCCTCTCCCCGGGGTCGAGGCCGCTGGTCGGCTCGTCGAGTATGAGGATGTCCGGGTCGTTGAGCAGGGCCTGAGCTATCCCCACGCGCCGCTGCATGCCGCCGGAGAGCTTTTTTATCGGCTTTTTTCTGACCTCAGTCAGGTTGAGCAGCTCCAGCAGCTCGTCTATCCTGCCGCAGTATGCGCGCCTGCCGAGGCCCTTGAGCGTGGCCACATATTCGAGGTAGTCCACAACGTTGAACTCCGGGTAAAACCCGAAGCTCTGCGGGAGATAGCCCAGCGCGTCGCGGTAGGCCTCGCCCAGGGCCGAGGTGTCTATGCCGTCGCAGAGCACCCTCCCCGAGCTGGGCGTCAGGATGCCCGTGAGCATTCTCATGAGCGTGGTCTTCCCGGCGCCGTTCGGGCCGATCAGTCCCATGATGTAGCCCTTGGGCAGGTCGAAGGTCACGTCGTCCAGCGTGAAGCCGGAATCATAGTGTTTGGTGACGTCGGTGACCTGCAACGCCATCGCGTCGGATTCGGATATGGCGGTCATGTCCATGGTCCTTTCTTGAGGTTATTCCTTGCGGTATTCCTCTTCGAGCATGCGGTCCAATGCGTCCAGCGGAATGCCGGCGGCTTTGGCGCCCCGGCTTGCCTCGGCCAGGCTTTCGCGAATCTGGGTTTCGAGCTGACGTTGCATCAGTTCGTTGCCCTTGTCCATCACGAAAGTGCCTTTGCCTTGGATGTTCTGCACCACGCCCTCATCGGCCAGTTCGTTGTACGCCCTGGTGACGGTGAGCACGGAGACGCGCAGTTCCTTGGCGAGTTTGCGCAGCGAGGGCAAGGCCTCCCCTGCCTCAAGCTCGCCGCTCATCACGGCGCTGCGAATCTGGTTCTTGATTTGCTCGTAGATGGGTTCTCCGGACACGGATGAGATGATCAGTTTCATCTATGCCCCTTTCGGTTGCGGTTGACTAGCACCCCAGCTGTTTAGCTGTTATACAACACAGTATAACTGTTCTGCTTAACTGTCAAGGTGTGTTACATAACAGTTAAACGGTGAACAAACACCTCGCCAACATACAGTGTCGAAACATGGGCCGTGCCTACAATGGCCTCGGAAAGGGGCACCTATGCCAAACAACGCCGTTACGCCGACAGCCCCGCCAGCGGGGGTGTAACTTTTTATCACAGCACGCGCGGAGCGTC
>ENA-OPCE01000269-OPCE01000269.1-human-gut-metagenome-genome-assembly--contig:-NODE-269-length-49067-cov-9.627397_pt1 | contig 49067 bp, 59 predicted proteins | sample MGYA00241247_ERZ501474 | MGnify/ENA primary metagenome ERZ501474 (study PRJEB25962, sample SAMEA2042572) | human gut metagenome | biome: human gut; feature: human-associated habitat; material: faeces... | reverse complement strand
GTGTGGCAATTTTTATGTCGTCAAAAATCAGCGGAACGGCAAATACCGCACAAATTGCCTGCGATATGATCGGCTGCAAAAATGTGTATGTTATTGATTCACTGACCGCTTCGGCAGGTCAAAAACTGCTTGTTGAATATGCGGTAAAACTGCGCAGACAAGGGAAAAACTCAAAAGAAATTTATGAAGAAATCGAGCGCATAAAAACAAAAATATCGTTGCTTGCCTGCCTCGATACCCTTGAATATCTGCATAACGGCGGCAGAGTAAGTCAGACAAAAGCAATGCTTGCGACTGTTGCCCGTATAAAGCCTGTAATAAGACTCAGCGGCGGCAATGTTGAGTTGCTTGCAAAAAGTTTTAACATTAAGCGTGGCATAAAAAGCCTTGCCGAAAGGCTTGAAAGGGAAGAGCTTAATCCTCATTTCCCTGTATATGTAATGTACTCCGACAACGAAAGCCTTGCAAATGATTTGACAAGCGACATAAAAAGGCTGCTGCCGAATGTGCATAGCATTGAAACTGTAAAAGTCGGTGCGGTTATAGGCAGTCACATAGGCACAAATGCGTGTGGAATTGCATTTGTAAAATTATGATTTTAAAGATTACGGTTTAATAAAAAAGTTTGAATAAGTGTTTTAGAATTGCTAAAGATGCACTCAATTTCGGAGTGCGTCTTTATTGTGTATTGAGATGTTTTTATATTTGACTCTTTTTATGTTGTTAAATTATCCCCGATATGCTATAATCAGAAAAAACTAAGCGAGGGATAAATATGGTAAGAGAAGTTGTAAGAGATCCGATGTTTTTACAGAGAAAATCGGTTGAAGCAAATATGTCGGATATGCCGATAGCCGTTGATTTGCTTGATACTTTAAAAGCAAATTTTGAGGGCTGTGTAGGTATGGCCGCAAATATGATTGGCGTTTCAAAAAGAATTATTGCAATAAGCGATAACGGAAAGTATATTCTTATGTTTAATCCTGAAATTGTTAAGGCTTACGGTGAATACGAAACCGAAGAGGGCTGTCTGTCACTTGACGGGGAGCGCAAAACAAAGCGTTATAAAACTGTAACCGTAAAATATGCCAACGATAAATTCAAAACGGTTACACGCACTTTCACAAATTTTACGGCACAGATAATTCAGCACGAAATAGACCATTGCAACGGAATTTTAATATAAAGCAGTCTATAAAAATGCAATGTTCCGAGTGGGTTTGAAAATGAGCCGACCCCAAAAAGTTAGACTCTGTGAATTTATCAATTTTTGTATAAGCGTTATCCCGGCTTTTATTAGCATTATGAAAGTTTTATAAAATTTCTTGCAAAATTGAATATCCACATACTTTGTGCTTGAATTTGGCTATGATAAGAAAAATTTAAATTTCAGCTGATTTTTTTGCAAAAATCTATTGACAAAGGGTAAAAATAACGCTATAATTCAAGTTGTAAAGTAAAGTTTCCGGAAAACTTCTTATTTTAATTTAATTTGAAAATGAATAATCAAGAACAAAGAGGTTCACTTTATCTTTGAAGAATTTGCAATTTAAATTTATTTTCCTGCAAATTTCAAAGATACGGTGAACCTTGTTTTTATTCAGTCGGTTTATGTGGAGGTTTTAAAATGGATGCAGGAAATATAGCTTTTATGCTTATCTGCTCGGCTTTGGTGTTCCTTATGACTCCCGGCCTTGCAATGTTTTACGGCGGACTTGTTCGCAAAAAGAATGTAGTAAACACAATGATGACTTCAATTTTCATCATCGGTACAGGCATTGTAATGTGGGTGCTTTTCGGTTACTCACTTTCGTTCGCACCAAGCTCAAACGGCATTATAGGCGACCTTAGTTGGATAGGACTTGAGGGCGTATCTCTTACCGAGGGTTACATAGACGGTGCGGCTATTCCTAATATGGTATTCTGCGGATTTCAGATGATGTTTGCAATTATTACTCCTGCTCTTATTACAGGTGCTGTTGCAGGCAGAATGAAGTTTAAATCACTTTTCGTATTTATCATTCTTTGGTCTTTAATTGTTTATTATCCTCTTGCTCATATGGTATGGGCAGACGGCGGACTTCTCGGTCTTGACGGTATCGGTGCTCTTGATTTTGCCGGCGGTGATGTTGTTCACATCAGTTCGGGTGTATCAGCTCTTGTCCTTTGCGTTATCCTCGGCAAACGCCACGATTACGAACACGCTAACTACAGAATCCACAATATTCCTACAGTAGTTTTAGGTGCTTCACTTCTTATGTTCGGTTGGTTCGGCTTTAATGCAGGTTCTGCACTTGAGGCAAACGGACTTTCTGCACACGCATTTATGACAACAGCCGTTTCTGCGGCAGCCGCAATCCTTTCTTGGATGCTTTGCGATGTAATTAAAAACAAAAAGCCTACACTTATCGGTGCAAGCACAGGTATGGTTGCAGGTCTTGTAGGCATTACTCCGGGCGCAGGTTTTGTTCCGATTTGGGCGGCAGTAATTATAGGTCTTACAACAAGCCCTGTTTGCTACCTTATGATTTCATTCGGTAAAAAGAAATTCGGCTTTGACGACGCACTCGACGCATTCAGCTGTCACGGTACAGGCGGTATCTGGGGCGGACTTCTTACAGGTGTGTTCTCAAGCACAGCTATTAACGCAGACGCAGGCAACGGACTTATCTACGGTGAGTTTGCTCAGTTCGGCGCACAGGCTTTAGGTATTGTAATTACACTTGTAATTGCAGTTGCAGGTACACTTATCTGTTACGGCTTAACAAGAATTATTACAGGTAAAATCAGAGTAAGCAAGCGTGACGAAATGCTCGGACTTGATATTACACAGCACGGTGAAGCTGCTTACCCGTCATTTAACGGTCTTGATAATTAACGGAGGATTAACATATGGATAACAATAACGAAGTTCAGCTTATTAAAATAGAGGCTGTTGTAAGAGAGGAAATGTTCCTCGATGTAAAAAAAGCGTTAATGGATATAGGCGTAAACGGAATCACAGCCTATCAGGTTGTAGGCTGCGGTATTCAAAGAGGTATGTCCGAATATGTAAGAGGTCAAAAAGTAGATGTGCAGGTATTGCCTAAAATCAAGTTTGAAATAGTTGTTTCATCAGAAGAATGGGAAGCAAAAACCATAGAAGCTATTAAAAAGACTGCGTTTACAGGCAATCCGGGTGACGGTAAAATCTTTACTTACTACTTAAAGCAGGCGGTAAAAATCCGTACAGGCGAAACCGGCTACGATGCAATTCAAACTCCTAATTTTGACGATTAATAAAAGTAAGTTATGTTGGTTTAAAAATCTTTCTAATTTATATTTTCAAAATAAAAGTGCGGTAACTGCGGTTATTGCACTTTTGTTTTTGTAATAATTTTAAAATTTAGGTTAAGCCTTAAGGTTGACCAAACTTTTATAATCGTTAAATACACCGAAAAAATATTATTGAAAAATCGGCAAACATCATAGCAAAGTCCTGTTTATTACCCAGCCGGTACTGTATAATTTAATTATAACAAACCTAAATTGCCAAAGTGAAGTTCGGATTTTTGAGGAAAAAACGAGAAATACCACGGGTTCACCTTGACAAAAAAGTATGGTAAAATGAAAACGGTTACTGTCTGCGGAAAGCAGGAAAATATGAGTCGTTTATCATTGTCTGAAAGGATAGTTATTGAATGTGGAATTTACCAAAAATTAAGTTTAGGAACTTCACTTTGTCATTTAAGCTAATTATAACAAAGCCCCAAATAAACTTAAGGAGTTGTACAAATGCCTGACGCTGATTTATATGTTAATGTCTGCATTTTCGTAATTATAAGCTACGCTATGCGTTATCCCGTAAAGTCAATATTGTTCAAAAAGCCCCAATCTCAACAAAAAAATAAGAAACGAAATGCGGCAACAAGGCATACATCACGCAGAAAAGCTGCGTAAAAAATAACAAGACAGCTTAGTATATAGGCTGTCTTGTTTGTGCTTATTCAGTTGTTTTTTGCTTACGGGTAACTGCCTCGCAAAGTGCAATAAAAATAATAAAAAGCGGTGTTGTAATCGGTTGAGCAAGGTTTACCACAGCCTGCACGGCATAGCTGATAACAGATACCGCAAAAGCAATTGCAATCGGATTTTTACTTGCGGATTTAATCGCACCTTTCAGCGCTCCGAAAATTATCGAAAGGTAAGAAGCAAGTCCGAAAATTCCCGTAGTAATAAGGTAATTTATGTATTCGTTGTGGGCACAGTTTGTGGAGCTGTCACCGTAATGTTTAAGCCCCTCAAAATACGGTTCAAACACTGTGGCAAAGGTGTCAGGTCCGCATCCGAAAAGTTTGTTGTAAAGAGAAAAATCTCCGAATATATAGAAAGACCTTATCCACATATAGCCACGGTGAGTACCCCAGCTGTCATTAAATCTCAAAAAACTTTTCAAAAAGCCGATATTTGTTTTTGTGTCAATTACGCTGAAATAATATACGGCAAAAAGCATTGCAATAATGCAGGCAACAAATATACTGCCGATTATAATAGGAACGGCAAGCGGTAAAGTCTTGTCGGGAGTTTTGCTGTCTGCAAAAAATAAAATTGCGGTAATTATTGCGAACAATCCAATTGCCGCCCATATGATTTTTGAGTAAACAAGCAGACTCTGAAATTCCGAGATACCTTTTGATTTGTCACCCATAAAAAAGGAAAACAAACGAAGAATTTTGCCGCTTAACAGCATAATTGTTGTTGCGAGGAAAAATCTTTTAAGTCTTGCAACGCTGCGTGAAAACCAAATTAAAAGCACGGCAAAAACAGTGCCAAGGCCAAGTATACCCGAGTAGCTGTCGGCTGTCATAAGAGCCATATAACCGAATGCGGACGAAATATGATAAACGATACGGTGATTACGATTTTTGCTTATAACCGAAAAAGCGACGGTTACGGGCATAACAATGCAGATAAAACTTGACATAAGGTTTTTGTTGCCAATTGTGGAGGTAAAGTTTGTGATTGTCTGCTCATCTGTAAGGCTTGCAAACATTCCAAGCGGATCTATGTAAAAACAGTTGAGAATATCAAGCAGATATATTGCAATTGAACAACCTGCAAGGGCAACAAAGACATAGTTTTTAAAACAAAAAAATCTGGTAATTAAAAAATAAACCACCGCATAAAAAATCATCAGCAATAAACCGTTGTTTCTTCCGCTAAGACCCAAGAAAGCATCGGCAGGATCTTGAGAAAAAACAGTGGATACGGTGCATACCAAAATGAATGCACCAAATGCATAGTCCGTAAACGATAACTTTTTGTACCAAGGCACGGATTCGGCTTTGTCTTTTGTTCCGCTTTGCGAATCGGAATTAGTGATTGCAACAGCGCCAATCATCAAAACAAGCACCGCAGTGACAACAAGAAAAAAATAATATTTGTCGTGTCTTATATTATAGTAGTAATCCGTGTAAAATAGGGGAAAGAGCGTAAACATCGCAAGCAAAAAGAAGTTGACAAACTTGCTTTTTACAGAATATTTATCCTCGTTCAACCCGTTTGAGGTTTTTAGTTTTGTATTGTCAGACATATAAAACCGCCCTTCAAAGTAATATATTTAATCAGTGTAATCATATTTTATACCCCATAACAGCGTATGTCAATTAAAGAAAAATAAAAATCACGAAAGTTTCAAAAAAATTAAAAATAATTGTTGACAAATCAAATTTTATGTTATATAATAATGAAGCTGACTTGTTGAGGCGACAAAAATTAAATAATTTCGAGGTGTAGCTCAGTTTGGTAGAGTGCTTGGTTTGGGACCAAGATGCCGCAGGTTCAAGTCCTGTCACCTCGACCATAGAAAAACCGCACTATTAAGCCGTTTTCAGGCTCTTTAGTGCGGTTTGTTGTTTTATATTATCCACTTAAAAACTATGTAAAAAGGTATAAAAAATTGCAAACAGGTGGCTCAAGAGGTGGCTCAAAAAATTATGCTCCGAGAAAAAATCAAGCTTCTCGGAGCATTTTTGCGAAAAAAATTACACAAACTTTTAGCTTACATTTTGTGCAAGGTAACTATCAAGTTTTGATACATTAGTCTTTTTCTTTTGTTGAACAAAATGTGTATATATGTTCATCGTTGTTTCGGGCTTGCTGTGGCCAAGCTGATGTTGCACATAAAGTACATCGTAACCAGCATAAAATAAGTTCGTTGCGTGAGTATGTCTTAAATAATGAGCTGTAAAAGGCTGTATAATCTGCGGAACACCGTTAGGGTCGTATTTACTGCGTTAAGCACCCTTGCATTTGATTGCATAGGTGCTTTTATTTTACCCCGCCGTTGGTTTATACGGCTGAATTTCTACCGCAGGGCAAAATACAGCCTTGATGAGGACAACAAGAAGTTTGCAAAAGCCAGAGCAGACGAGTGGCACGACAGGGCAGAAAAACTGTCGGAAAAAACAAGAGATTTTACTATCGACGACAGTAAGCAGAAATATTATAAGCCTGTAGTTGACGACGGTGAAGAAAAAGACTTTAACAGAAAAAACAGCGGTAAAAAAATTACAGTAAAAGCACATAAGACCATGGGCAGTAATGATATTTATTTATCCGATAAAGTAAAGCTGAAACGCAAGCAATTCCATAAGTTTGATAAGAATGTTACAAAGATTTATGAAATGCTCGGTCAGAGCAAATCTGAAAACAAACCTGCTATTTGCATATTATCCCCCGAAGAAATGGGCAAAAATGCAGTTGCAACTTACATACCGACTGATAATGTTTTAACTGTAAATTCAGCTTATTTTATAACTAAGAATTTAGCCGAATTGCAGAAACCGTTTGCTTGTCCTGACAGTGAATTGAGTTCGGTACTTCATGAGCTTATCCATTGGCAAGATGCCGAGAAATACAGACAAAAATTCGGCGAAATTACCGATTATAACGCATATTGCGATTATCTTAATAAAATTTATGCTCCAAAGGTTGAAAAATTGATAAAAAGCGGTTATAATATAAGTGATATAAGCGAGTATGCAAAATTGGAATTTCGTAAAAATGAATTTGATGAGGTACATGCCGAATTTTGTGTTAAGCAACTTTTACAGAGGTGAGATATATGAGGATTATTTATTCGGATAAGGTAAAAGACTTGACTAAATTAATTGAGCCATATGTCAAGTGGAATAAATTTCCCCCTAAGTTGAAAGATGATGCTCCCGATGATATAAAGAAAGCTGAAGTCCTTTGCAATGAACTTATGGAAAAAGAAAGAAAACAATTTCTTGAAGATAATGGCTTAATCTAACCGTTCCGTAACAAGAGAGGGTTTGTTATACTAAAAATTCAATAACCAATTAAAGCACTTAATCAATCGGATTGAGTGCTTTTTTTATGCGAAAGGAAATGTGAAATGACTAATGAAGAATTTTTGAAACTTGCAAAAAGGACAGTAAAAGACTATACAACAGAACATCTTGATAAATCAGACGGCGAAGTCGACTTTTGCGTATACGTTGTTTGGTCTTGTAAAACACTGCAAAACAGCAAAGCACTTCTGTCAACAACGCTCCGTGACGGTATGTATTATGAGTGTACATACAACGGTGACAAAGACGAAATGTACTTTGATGCGTACAAGAAGTTTGAAAACAGGGTAATTAAACACTAAAAAGAGCGGTTTTGTTATTTTAACTTGCCCGTAAAGGGTTACAATTCGTAAAAACGGCTTGTTTTCGGACTTTTTAACTTGCCTATAACTTGCCAAGATAAAACTTAATACATCAAATCAGCACTTTGAGAAATCAGAGTGCTTTTTTGTATTTAAACCCGTCGATTTCGACGGGTTAGAAAGGCGGTGACAAAATGAAAGTAAGAGTAATTACATCGTTCAACGACAAGACCGAGGGGTTTATTAACAGACCGATTAATGAAGTTTTTGAATGCTCCGAGAGCAGAGCAAAAGACCTTATCGAACTTGGCTATGTTAAAGAGGCAGTCGAGGAAGTGCCTGCCGAGGAAAAGCCAAAGCCTAAGAGAAAATTGACAAAACATATTTAAAACGCACTTGTGAGTGACTGCACAGGTGCTTTTTTATTGTCCGAAGACGCTAAACTACGGGAGACACCGTGCAAAACTGAAACAGAGAGACACTCTATAAACTGATTACGGGAGACACCCGATAACTGAAAGGATTGATAAAATATGGCAGAACCAAACCCAACACCTAACCCAAACGAACCACAGCCGACACCGCAGGGCAACCCTGCACCTGCATTTGACTATGACAAGCTTGCAAGTCTTATTAACGGCAAGCAGAGCGTGACAGAGGACACGGTTTTAAAGTCATACTTCAAGGAGCAAGGATTGTCAGCAGATGAGATGAAACAGGCAATCGGTGCTTTTAAGGAGCAGAAAGCCAAGAACACACCCGACATTGCGAAAATGCAGTCGGAAGTTGAATCCGCAAACAACGCAAAGCTCACGGCAGAAGTCAATCAGTCGGCAACCCTCGAAGCCGTAAAACAGGGCGTAGATGTGGCAAGCATTCCGTATGTACTCAAAATGGCGGACTTTTCGGCCGTTATAACAGACGGCAAAATCAACACAGAAAAGCTGACCGAGGCGGTTAAGAAAGTGCTTGACGATATTCCTGCACTCAAAGCAAAAGCAAGCGAAAACGCTGGCGGTGTTCAGAAAATCGGCGGTGACGGCAACGGCAACAAAAATTTAACAGAAGATGCCTTAAGAGGAATTTTCGGCATCAAATCGAAAAAGTAAGAAAAGAGGTAAATAATTATGGCAGTATTAGAATACGCAACTATTTTCAGTAATGTTTTAAGAGAATTGTACGGTCAAGCCCTTACTTGTGATGACCTTTACCACTCAAACTCTGACATTCAGATTATCAACGGTAAGGATATTAAAATCCCGAAACTCTCGGTCAGCGGTTATAAAGACAATACACGAGGTGCAGGCGGTTTTAATTCGGGTACATATTCAAACGGTTACGAAACCAAAACCCTTGACCACGACAGAGATATTGAGTTTGCTATCGACCCTATTGATGTTGACGAAACAAATATGGTAGTAACTATCGCAAATATTCAGACACGCTTTGAAAAAACACAGGCTATACCTGAACTCGACTGTTATACTTACAGCAAGCTTTATACAGAAGCTAAGCGAGTTGGTGCAACAGTAAAAACTACTGCATTAACTGCGGCGAATGTGCTTGCAGATTTTGACGATAACCTTGAGGCTTTTGCCGAAGCAGGTGTACCGCTCGACAGGGTTATTCTTTATGCGACACCACAGTACAAAAAGCTTTTGAAGAATGCAGAGGGTATTCAGAGAACACTTGAAATCAGTTCCGCAAAGGGCATTGACCGCCGTGTTCGTTCCGTTGATGATATTGATAAGATTGTAGAAGTGCCAAGCTCAAGAATGAAGTCTTTGTTTGATTTTACAAACGGTTGTGTTGCTGACAGCTCAGCTAAGCAGATTGACTATATTCTTATTGACCCGGAAGCACAGGTATCAAGAGTTAAGTATTCATATATCAATGTCTATACTCCGCGTTCTGACAGCCGAACAGCTGATAATTATATATATCAGAACAGAAAAGTCGAACTTATGAAGCAGGGCGTAATCATTCACGCAGAGGCTTAAAGCGAGGTGAGCAAAAATGAAAGCAATTAAAGACAATAAGTCATATACAGTCAATACAGATGAGGAAGCTAAGACTTATGTATCTCGTGGTTATGATATTCAGGACGACAATGGTGAAATCAAAGAATACGGCTTAGGCAAGAAAATTTCTGTTGATGATTACAATACTTTGAAGAAAGAAAATTCAAAGCTCAAAGCCGAAAACAAAAAACTTAAAGAGAATATCAAATCAGACACAAAGGAGTAAATCTATGTTTGCCGATTACATTGAACAGCAGGGCGGAGATGAAAACAGCATTATCTCCGCCGAGCACATCGACATTCTGACCTTTAACCGCATTAATTTTGAAAAACTTTCGGAAATGCAGAAGAGAATCATCGGCAGAGTGCATAGCAGACTTACTGCTTTTGAAGAAGAAAATGCCGATATGATTTCTTCCTATCTGAAAAGCTATTCAATCAACGGCACATCAATGGAGTTTGGCGCAAGTTGGAATTTGATGTGCATAAGCGGCGTGGCAATTCCTGCGGACCTCTACTCTCTGCTTAAATCAACAGGGCTTTGTTATCCTGCAATATGAGGTGATATGTTTTGAAATTTCCGTCACTTGTAAAAAAGCAGTTCTGTAAAACTCCTGTTGAGGTGACAATATACGGCGAGGGTGTTTCCGAGGACGGAGCGCCCTTGACCGTGTTTGAATGTAAAAATCTGTATCCCTCCGACAGCCTGTATCCGTCAGCCGTCCTGCACGGCGGCAATTCCTTGTGCAATATGCAGTCTAAAGCCAAAACAGTCTATACCAAAGAACAGAAAATCGTTCAGGTGTCGGCTGTTTTGCTTTTTAGCGGTGACCTTGCACCCGATTGTCCGAATTTAAGCAGCGGCTATGTGGTGCTTGACGGCGAAAAAAGAACCATTGTGCAAGGCATTAAACACCGCAACCCTGACGGCACAGTGAATTTTACGGAATTGGATGTGATTTAGTGAGCTTTTCTGTAACATCAAAAATCAAGCTGAATTTGCCTTTATTAAAGCAGCTTGATAAAGCACAGCAGACGGCATTGCGCAATACCACAGACGCATTGCTTACGCAGATTAAAAACACGCAAGTAATGCCGTTTGATACAGGTAATTTGCAGAACGAAAGCACATTTGCCGACTACTCAAACCTTGCGAATGGGGAAACAAAAATCGTATCAAGTACACCGTATGCCAGACGGTTGTATTTTCACCCTGAATATAATTTCAGCAGAGATGAAAACATAGCGGCAGGTGGTAAGTGGCTCATTCCTTGGCTCAAGGGCGGTACACGACAAAACTTTTGTCAAAAGGCATTTGCACGATTTTACAAACAGGAGGCAGGACTTTGATTTATTTATCAGACGTCAGAGATTGGCTGAAAAGTGTAACAAATGCTGAGCATTACTACATTGGCAAGCTCGACAACAAACAGGATAAGTCAATCGGCGTGTACTCTCTCAAGCAGTCGGGCGCTCCTGCAAGGGCAATAGGTGATGAGAGCACATACAGCACAATGTGTGTGTCCTTGCTCCTGCATTGGAACAACAACGCAAAGGAAACGGAGCAAGCGGCACGCAAGCTGTTTGAAACACTATACAGCATTAAGAATGTTAAAATCAACGAACACACAATTTATATAATCGAGCTGCTCACCCCTGAGCCTATTGATGTGGGTACAGATGACAAGGGCATATATGAGCAGGTCATTGAAGTTAAATTTTACTATGAAAGGAAATGATATTATGGCAGTAAAAAGCGGAGTTTATCCTTGCTACGAAAATCAGTTTGCAATCGGTAAATCGGGCACAGACACAGCCACAACTCCAATCGCAAATTGTGAGGAGTTTTCGGTGGCATTTGACAACGGCGTTGAGGAATGGACAGCGTTTGAGAACGAGGGTTGGAAGTCAAGACTTATGACAGCCAAGAGCGTTACAATCTCTGTAAAGGGCAAGCGTACAATCGGTGACGCAGGCAACGATGAAATCGCAGAGCTTGCGTTTAAGAACGGCACAGCCGCACAGCTTCCGTTTAAGTGGACTTTCCCGAACGGTGCAAGTGTACTCTTCAAGAATGCGGTTATCTCTGTAACAGCAAACGGCGCAGGCGCAAGCACAGGTGTTGCACCTCTTGAATTTGAGGTTATGTCAAACGGCAAGCCCGAATACACACCTGCAGCCTAAGGAGGTATAAAGTATGTCAAAAATCATTGATATTACAAACAAACTTAATTTTGATGAAAGACCTAAGCTCGTAATTAAGGGCACTGAAATTGAGGTCAACAACGACGCAATTTCTTTTATCAAGGCTATTGCTCTTTTCGACAGCGAGAACGGTGTGTCAAGCTCTGACCTTTTATCTGCGCTTGAGCTTCTCTTTGACGAGGAGAACAGAGAAAAGATTGCAAAACTTCATCTCTCGTTTGCCGACCTCTCAACTGTTATTAAGACAGCAACAGAGCTTATCGCCGACAATGACAGCGAGGGGGAAATTCAGACCCCGGCTACGACTTAATAGATGATTTCGATTTAATCGTATCGAGTTTTAAGTCAGAGTACGGGGTGAGCATTTACTCCGAAGATTTTAAAAAGATGACTTGGGCGGAGTTCAGCTCTCTGCTGTGTGGCTTGGGAGCTGACACGCCTCTTGCGAGAACAGCTCAAATTCGCCTTGAGAACGATGAAAATGTTTTGAAGAACTTTACATCATCTCAACATAAAATACGCAACAAGTGGCGTTCACGCACAGCAAATAAACGCACGCAGGCTGACATAAACACAGCCTTGCATGACTTTGAAATGATATTTGCAAATATGTAAATGTTGCATACAATTTTGCTTATTTTTATAAAATTCTTGACTTTTGTGTATATTTTTGGTAATATTTAATAAATGTTAAGTATTATAACATTGTAAAAGCCACTCCAAACGGGGTGGCTAAAATTTTATCAAATTATACAGCGTACATCTTCGGGTGTGCGCTGTTTTTATGCCACAAGGGTGTCACATTTCGTTATGCCCTTTATTTTATATCGAAAGGAGTGTGAGAAATGAGTGCTACAGTTGGCGAAATCGGCTTAAATCTTGTACTGAACAGGCAAGGCTTTTCTAAATCGCTTAATGCAGTGCAGGAGCAGGCAAACAGCGTAAGCAATAAGATGTCTGCTAAGTTAAAAAAACTCGGTACAGCGGTTGTGGCTGCTTTTTCGGTTGCCGCTGTTAAGAAATTCGGTCAGCAGTGCATTGAATCGGCGGCAGAGGTTAATGCCGCAAATTCGCAGTTTGAGCAAACATTTGGCTCAATGCAGTCACAGGCTGAAAGTGCTATTGCTACGGTATCTAAAAACAGTGGTATTTTGAAAACACGCTTGCAGGGTGTGGGAACGAGTATTTATGCTTTTGCAAAAACAACAGGTATGGACAGTGTCAATGCACTGAATATGATGCAAGAGGCTTTACAGGTAACAGCTGACAGTGCGGCGTATTATGACCGTTCGCTTGAAGATACCGCCGAAAGCCTTAAATCTTTTCTCAAAGGCAACTTTGAAAACGATGCAGCACTTGGTCTGTCTTGTACAGAAACTACAAGAAACGCAGCGGCTAATAAGCTGTATGGCAAATCTTTTGTCGAACTGTCAGAATCACAAAAACAGCTTACCTTGCTTGAAATGGTAAAGGACGCTAACAAGCTCTCAGGTGCATTGGGCCAGGCAAGCAGAGAATCAGACGGTTGGGAAAATGTAACAGGCAACTTAAAAGAGAGTTGGAATCAGTTGCTTGCGGTTGTGGGTAAACCTATTCTTCAAGTAGCAACTAACATTGTGCAAAAGTTGTCGTCAGCTATCGCAAAACTTACAGAGTACGCCAAAGGGGCGATAAATGCACTTTCAAAGCTGTTCAACTGGGGCGGAGATGATACGGCTGACAGCATTTCAGCCGCTGCAAGCTCGGCAGAGAATTTGAGCAGTGAGGCCGAAAGCAGTTCGGAATCTTTAGAGAATGTTGCAGACAGCTCGGAAAAAGCAAAGAACAGCGTTGCAGGTTTTGACAAGCTGAATGTTCTCACTAAATCAGATAGCGGCGGTTCTGATACTTCCGCAAGAAGCACGTCGGCAAGCAATGGTACTTCTGTCGCAAATACTGTTGTTAAAGACACAAACAGCGGTGTTTCGGGTGCTTTTAAAAATCTATACGAAAAGAGCGGATTTAAAGGCTTTGTTCAAAATGTTCAAAAGGGTATTAACAAGGTTGATTGGTCATCAATCGGCAAAAACTGCAAAATAATTTTTGATAATGTTAAGCCGATAGCCAAAAAAAGTTTTGAGAAGATTCAGCAGGTGAGTGCCGCCAAGCTCAAGGCGGTCGGTTCTGCATTCGGAGCGGTTGCGACAATCGGCGGAAAGTCGTTTCAGACCCTTTCGGGTGGTGTTGCAAAGTGGATTTCAAAAGACAGGGAAAAGATTATCGGTTTTATTGACACCATAGGCAATAATCTTACAAACGGTTATAACAATCTCTCAACTTTTTTTGATAATTTCGGTACGCTTGCAGGCAATGCAATTGACAATGTTCGTCCTCAAATGGAAGAGTCAATTTCAAATCTTTTAAGTGGTCTTACAACCTTTGCAGGTTCGGTTGGTGAAGTTATTTCGGGCGCATTTTCAATCGCAACCGAAAGCCTCGTCGAATGGACTGAAAACGACGGTGCAACAATCACAGAATTTCTTGAAAATTTACAATTGCAGTTTGCAGATGTGTTTGACTTTATCGGTCAGATTTTCGGAGATATCGGAACAATTATCAGCGAATGGTGGAACGGCAACGGACAGGAAATTTTTCAGAATGTGTGTGATATGTTTCTTAATATCGGCACAACACTGATGAATGTATACAATCAATGGATTAAGCCTGCTTGGGATTTTATCGTGGCAATTGTAAAGTCAGCGTGGGAAAATTGGCTGAAACCTGTTTTTGAGGGGGCAATAAACTTCTTCGGCAAGGTCGCAGACTGTGTTTCAACCGTGTGGAATAATTTCCTGTCACCGCTTGTAAACTGGCTTGTCAGCTTTTTGGGTCCTAAAATTCAGAACGTTTTCAATGCTGTAAAAAGAGTGTTTGATAATGTGTTTACATTCATCGGTGGATTGGTTAATTCAATTCTTAAAACATTCGGCGGTCTTATTGACTTTATCACAGGTGTTTTCTCAGGTGATTGGAAAAAAGCATGGCAAGGTATTCACGACTTTTTCAAGGGCATTTGGGATGGTATCGGTGCTGTGTTCAAATTTATTGTAAATGCTATCATTGACGGTATCAACAGTTTGTGGACAGGCATTTATAACTTTGTTTCGGGTGTTATCGATGCAATCGGCGGAATTGCAGGGGCTATTGGTTCTATCATCGGACAGGATTGGAGTTTTTCAATGCCTGAAAATCCGCCTCTCATTCCACATCTTGCAACAGGCGGACTTGTCAAAGCACCGACACTTGCGGTAGTCGGAGATAACGCAGGAGCTAATTCGGGCAATCCGGAAGTTATTGCGCCGCTTAGCAAGCTACAAGGTATGATTAATACTTCTAACGGCGAGGATACGGTAATTCTCGGCGAAATTCTGTCGTATCTTAAAAAGCTGTATGAGATGTTCGTAATATTCAGAAACAACGGCGGTAACTACTATCAGTTTGTCGCTGAAATTAACGGCAATGATATTTTTAACGAAATCGTAAAGCAAAACGAACTTTATAAAAACCGCCATAACGGCAAATCGGCATTTGAGTAAAGGAGGTGCAGTATGTCAAATTATAAAGGTTATTTACTAAAATTCGGAAATACCGAATTTCCTAATAACTATTTCGCTGAATATTCGTCAACACCTGATCAGCGTATGGACAACGATGCCGAGCGTGACGATAACGGCAGTTTACAGCGTTCAACACTGCCGACAGGTAAGACAAGCATTACTTTTTCTACCCACATTCTGCACTTGAACGAGAAAATCAATATGCAGAATATTATTAATTCTGCAATCGTGAACACAGTACAACGCAAATGCTATGTTACATATTGGAACGATGAAACCAACTCATATGACAGCGGATATTTCTATATTCCGGATATTGAGTTTTCGATTATGGACGCAAGCAAGACAGACATCCGCTACAACCCGATAAGCATTGAACTTATTGAGTATTAAGGGGGTGCGGTATGATAAATTTAACAGATGAGGTCAAAAAGCAACTGTTGAACGACAGCTTACAAAGGGAAATAATTATCAGCTTTCCTGACAACGATATTCCCGACATCACGGGCGAGAATATTGTATCTGAAAGTCTTGAACTTACGCAGGCAATCAGTGACGGTAAGGAGTTTAAACTCGGCGGCTGTATTGCGGGTCAGCTTACTGTAAGAGTGATAAATGTTGACACAGAGCTCAACGGCAAACGCATTAAAGTTATAATGAAACAGTCATACAGCAAGGGGCTTTTATTTCCATCGGATACAGTATTGCCGAGTGCAGATTTATATTGCGGTTATCAGTCTGGAGTTATTGAGATGTCGCTATTCTGCGGTACTGTCAACAGCTCATCAAGACAGAAAAACAGGGCGGTAAAGGAAATTATCGCATATGACGATTTATACCTCGCTTCGCAAAAATACGCTTACAACTACTTTACAAGCCTTGCGATTTATTCGCCAAAAATAAGTTTATATGATTTGAGAGTATATCTCTGCGGCAACTTTTTAAAAGATTATGATTACGAAAACGAATTTACAGGCTTTAATGACAGCAATGAGCTGTCACTGAAATTGGATCTTGTAAAATCGGTTTTCAATGACAAAACCACGATAGCGGACTTGTTGAGTGCGTACTGCGAACTTAACGCTTGTTTTGCAATTATGAGCGGAGAGGGCAAGATAAAGTTTATTCAAATTTTAAATCCTAAAACCGAGGTCGTTGACAACTACAGCAACCTCGACTTTGAGGAATACACAACACGCAGTATTAATCTTATTAAGTTTAAGTACAACAAGGACAGCTATTTTTCGTACGGTCATACAGAAGAAGAAAAACAAAGTTGGTATATATCGGACAACATAATTACTGCGTGCTGTACAGACATTGCAGGTATTGTTACAAGTTTTAACGATAATAAAGATAACAACTACATCTTTTACAATTTGTATGCTTACAGGCCTTTTAAAGCTGATGTTTACGGCAGGTGGTGGCTCGAATGTGGCGACAAGGTGAGCATAAAAACAGGCTTTACGGACACGGAAACGGTCGACAGTTTTATCCTTGAACGAACGCTGAAAGGCACTAACGGCATGAGAGTAAGGCTGACGGCAGAAGGTACAGAATATTTAGGAAAGGATGAGATAAATGAGTTACAGCAAAATTAATTGGGTTGACGGAGCTGTTCCGGCGCTGAACGCAACAAACTTAAATCGTATGGACGGCGGTATCTACAACAACAGCATAGACATAGCGCTTGCGGGTGGCAACATCAACACGCTAAGTGAGAGAATAATTGCGATTAACACAGCCTTATCTGCAAAGGCAGATAAAACCGAGCTTGAAGATGAAATAACAGACATTGACGAAACAGTGACAATGAAGATTAATCTTAAAGCTGATAAGGACAGTGTAGACAATGCAGTCGCTCAGCTAAGCAAGCAGATTGCAGACAATAAGTCCTCAGCTGATGAGTCAATCAGTACTCTGAGTCAGACCGTAACAGACAACAAAACAGCGACAGACAAGTCGCTTGCGGCAAAATATGATAGCTCAAATATTGAGAGCGGTACGGGCAGTCTTACACCCGGACAGGCGATTTATGACGGCAACGAGGGCGTTTTTAACTATGTGAAAAATGGCAAGGTGGTTACGGTGTCGGTAAATATTACAAAACTTGTTGCGGATAAATCGTATATTCAGATGGCAGGCTTGCCTTTCCTGGCAAAAAACGAAAGTCGATTTTCGAGTATTGCTGTGTACTCAACTACAAATAAGCTGAGAAATATCCGTCTTGACGGCTCATGGCTTTACATCAGCTCGTTAACGGATAAATTTACAGAGGACGAGAAAATCAATTTTACAATTACATATATCAGACAGTAGGAGGTAATTCTATGGAACTTAAAGAAAAAATCACACTCGATATGCTTACAAAGGACAGCGTGAGTGTGTTAAGACAGAAGTTTGTTAATCTCGGTGGCGAAGATGTGCAGGTTGGTGAAAATGTCCGCAACGCTTACAAAAACTGTGATGAGGATAAGTCAATCTTAAAAGAACAGCTTTCGGAGGAATATTATAACGCTATTATGGCGGTATGGGAGGTATAAATATGTCGTATAAATTTAAAGAAATATGGTGCAATAAAGGTAATTTCACAGAGAGCAACAGAAAATCTTCTGAAATTGATACACTTGTTATTCATTACACCGGCAACAACGGCGACACAGCAGAAAACAACGGTAACTACTTTAAGAATAATGTAGTTGAAACATCTGCACATTATTTTGTTGATGATACAATTGTTGTTCGCTCGGTTGCTGACAAAAATATTGCTTGGCATGCAGGCGACTGGGATATTAATTGCCGTTCAATCGGAATTGAAATTGCAGGTTCAACAACAGAATGCACAGGCAAGACACTTGAAAATGTAATCTTACTTGCTCAACGACTTATGAAAAAGTATAACATCAAAAAAGACAAAGTAATTCGCCATTATGATGCTAACGGTAAAATCTGCCCGGGCTTCTGGTGCGGTTCATCAGCAAAGGACAAGCTGTGGAAAGAACAGTTTTTAAATAAACTTGAGAGTAATTCTGAAAGCAAAGAGGAATCAAAAGTTGAAAAAGATGATAAACCTACGATTGAATATTGCGTATTTGCAGGCGGTAAGTGGTTACCAACTGTAAAAGGTTTATCAGACTTCGCAGGCATTGCCAGCGAGGCAATCAGCGGTCTTGCAATCAAAGTAACAAAAGGTAAGATTAAGTACAGAGTGCATATTAAAGGCGGTAACAGGCTTAGCTGGGTTACAGGTTTTAATCTTAATGATGATGTAAACGGCTATGCCGGTATTCTCGGAATGGATATTGATGCTGTACAGATTTATTATACAACTCCTGCTGATGTTAAGTCCGCACACGGCAGCTACTATAAGGCTACATACAGAGTTTCTGCAGTTAATGAAGACTATTACGATTGGCAGCACGATGACGAAAAAGACAGTAAGCAGGACGGCTACGCAGGAACAAAGGGCAAGGCTATTGACCGTATTGAGCTTACTTTAACTTGATTTGGAGGTATAACTAAACTATGAAAGACAATATTATTCAGGCTACTGTTTCAGTAGCTATCGGAGCTCTGATATCATATTTTAATATCTTATTTATCCCAATTCTCGTGCTCATCGCTGTAATGCTTATTGATTATATTACAGGATTGACATCGGCGTACAGAAACGGCGAATTAAAAAGTAAAACAGGTTTAATCGGAATTTTGAAAAAAGAAGCTATCTCGCTCTTGTGGTTGTTGCGGGTGTTGTCGATTATTTAATCTGCACAGGCTTAGCGGCGGCAAATGTAGATATAGGTGTCACATATTGTTGCGGTTTAATTGTAACGATTTGGCTCATCATCAACGAATTAATCTCAATTCTCGAAAATCTCTCGGAGTTAGGCACGCCAATTCCGAAATTCCTTGTAAATATCGTCCGCCGATTGAAAAATACAGTTGAAAACAAAACCGATACAGACACAAAAGAATAGCATATATAAGTTTAGCCCCTCGCTTATTTGAATTTTAAAATCAAGGTGGTTCAGTAGGTGGCTCAAAATTGAAAAAAGTATAGTGTCTATCGAATGTTTTTAAGATTGTATTTGCGGTTTGGGAGCGTAGACGAACACATTTTTGACCTTTCCGCAAATCCTCAACAAAGCCTTACACACGGCGGTTTCAGCTCTTTATTTTTTCGTTAATTTATGTTATAATAAGGCAACGACCACATAGTATCCCACAGATACTGAAATCACAAAAATTAAATAAATCCAGGTGTGGCGCAGCTGGGAGCGCGGGTGGTTTGGGAGCATAGACAGTGTTCGCACCGCACGAAAGCGAAAACCGCCGAAAACCCTTCAACCGTGCGTATTTCGGGCGGTTCGGAAAATGAAAAAAGGCAGTCAAATCCGTGTTTGACCACAGATTTGACCACTTACATGACCACAATTTAATAACTATCGGGGTGTAGCGCAGTTGGTAGCGCGCTTGCTTTGGGAGCATAGACGGACACATTTACGACCTTTCCGCAAATCCTCAACAAAGCCTTACACACGGCGGTGTTTCGGCTCTTTATTTTTCCGCCAATTTGTGTTATAATAAGGCGACGACCACATAGTATCCCACAGATACTGAAATCACAAAAAACTTAATAAATCCGGGTGTGGCGCAGCTGGGAGCGCGGGTGGTTTGGGACCATCAGGCCGCAGGTTCGATCCCTGTCACTCGGACCAACTTTGGGAGGAACCGCTGATGAAAATCGGCGGATTTTTTCTGTTTTAGATACTTAATTAAGTCATTCTTTACAGCGGAGCAGTATAAAATGAACTATCCGGAAATTCCGGATAGTTCATTTTAGCTTAAGTCTTTTCTTTGTTTAATGCTGTCCAATTATTATTTATTACAAGGACTATTGTAGCTTAGGTATTCATCGCTCTTCTCGTAAACATTACAGTATTACACAAAAATGTTTCCTTTGAACTCCATACCTGATTTGTTGGGATATTCTAATGGTTTGTTCTTTTCTCCAACCTCTGATTTGCAACAGTCTTTATATTTCCTTCCACTTCCGCACGGACAATGAGCCTGATTCTTCGTTTTAGCGTATAAAGCAGGATGCATAACTATACTTTCCCTATCAACTCTTTGTTTGTATCTTTGTGTTTCATAAAGGAAGAACATTAAGATGTATGCACTTTGCATCAATTTTACACTTTCAATAGCAACATCCAACAGATATGAGGTTTTGTTTTCTCCTGTTGTCTGAACAGTATACTCTATTGTTTGCTGTATCCCTTTATAGTTATAATCATTATGTCCTATTGCATTCCTCATTTCATTTGAATCACTTGAAATATTAAACGTTTTAGCGAAAAATTCTTCAGATCCCAAATGCTTTATTCTATTTCCTTTGCTCTGCTTACTAAATTTATCCATATCAAACTTATTAGTGAACAAATTGAAAGCGTCTCTGTTTTCTATATTGTCTAACCCAACAACCAAATCACAACATTCCGCCAAATTTTCATAAGTATCTTGATAAAAACTTTTAATATCCTCGAAAGAACATGTTGTTAATCCCAATGTCTCTTTATCTATGGTAGTTGGATCATCATACAGGTTTGCACAGATTGCAGGAATCAAATTCTTTACAATTTTTATGTAAGAAAACATTATTTCAAACAACTTAGCCTGGATTGTTACAATACGATTTTTTTCATCTAAAAAATTGATATACTCTTTTAATGCTTGTGTATTTAAATGCCGGAAATGATCATTTATTTCAAGCAAAGTTCTCTTGATTTCCTTTTTCTTGAAAATGCCACCACAATCAAAGAAAAACGAATAATACACATAGCGCATAATTTCAAAATCAGAAGAAAGATTATATCCTAATCTTTTCGCATCCATTTCGTACTTATCTCTGATAAGATCCATTTTACCGTTCAAAAATAAATTATATTTTATTTGTTTTGAATCCCATCTTTTTATTAAGTCAGATGCAAAACAAGCATAGTTTATAAAATTGTTTTTATCGTCCAGGCTCATAGCTTCAAAAAAACCAAACACTGGGGATAAGCTTGGCGGATTAGAAAGGTCTTCTTTTGTGCCAGGCAAAAGTTCGATCTTTTTACACAAGATTTCACCAGATGCTTCTCCATAGTATTCATAGTTTTGCGGCAAAACTTCTTTACAGTTTCCAGGAACATAATATGCTCTTCTATCCTCGTTATCAGAAATGAACTCGCCCGTTAATAATGTATTACAATTCCCACAATGAATCCGCACCGGAGTGTTATAAATATAACCTGCTGGCGTTCTCATACGAGTAACCGTTTCACAGACAGGACACTTTATAAAATAGTTAACCGTCATTCTTTTCACCTTCCTTGTTTCTCCATTATATAACAAAACCAAACAATATGCAAACAAACACCGCCACGGAATTTCCGTGGCGGTGTTTGTTGTGTCAACCTTCTTGCTCGGCATTTTCAGCCTTGAGGCGTTCTTTCTCGGCGGCGATCTCGGCTTTCTTTTCCTTTATTATCTCGGCGAGGAGTACCTCGCATTCTTCTCGGTTTTTTGCATAGATATTAAACTTTTTTCGGGTGCCGTCCGGCAGGCGCGGGAAGAAGCTGCCTTCCCACAGGTTATCATTGACCTGATACACGCATCCTGTTCCTGACTTGCGGATCTTTCGCTCTATCGGCTCAAATTTGGGTGACACGGGCGATTTAATCTCCGGCGCGGGCCTTTCCTCCGCCTCAGGCATCTGTGCGTCTGTTTTGCCGATTTTGCGGTCAATATGCACTGCCGCCTGCCTTTGCATGGTATCGGTGATATGGCTGTAAATATCCAGCGTGGTTGCTGATGACACATGACCTATAGTTGCCGAAAGAGTTTTCACATCCATACCGTGCTCCAGCGCCATGGTCGCAAAGGTGTGCCGCAGATCGTGAAAGCGCACCTTTTTACAGCCTGCCCGTTCCAAGATCAGTTGTAACCGTTTTCTAACCGATGACGGATTTCTCGGTCTGCCGTTATCCGTCGGTGACGGAAACATCCATTCCGAATCCACCGTTTCTTTATACACTGCGAGAGTTTTGAGGAGTGACGGCGGCAGAATAACAGTGCGTATTGGGGCTTTTGTTTTAGGCGCCGATATAATCACCTCTGCCTTGATTATATATACCTGTCGTTCAATGCGAAGCTCTCCTGTTGCGAAGTTGAGGTCGCAACATTTGAGCGCCAATATTTCACCGCGCCGCATTCCCGTGCCGAGCTCCAGCAGAAAAAGCTCATAATATCCCTCTTCCTTTGCCTGATGCAGAAACCGCAGAATCTCATTTTGCGTCAGCACCTGCATCTCCCGCGCTTTTTTCGGCGGCAGTTTACAGCCGACAGCGGGATTGGTTCGTATCAAACCGTCCTGTACCGCCCGCTGTAAAGCTGTGCGGCAGTTGGCATGTATCCCCCTTATCGTTCTGTCCGAAAGTCCCTTTCCGTAGGTTTTTGCGTGCAGTTTTCTTCCGTCTGTCTTTTCCTTTGCGTAGAATTGCTGTAAATCCGACTGTGACAGCCTGTTCAGCGGAATTTTTCCGATTTCGGGAATGATATGATTGTAAATGCGATTTTCATAGTCGGTTCTTGTGGTAATACGGAGTGTGTGTCGGCAGTAGGTCTGAAACCAGAAGTCGATCCAATCCCCGAACGGCATATCCGGTTTAATTTTATCGGAAGAGCGTCCGTACTGTTCTTTCAGCGCTTCGAGCTTAGTGGAACATTCTGTTTTTGTTTTCGCCGTTACGCATTTTGTAATAGGCAGGCTTTTCTCATTGTACCCGACAACAATTCTTCCTTCCCACCGACCGTCTTTACGCAGGCGTAATGTGCCCTCACCATTTTTTCTTTTTTTAGCGATTGGTATCATCTCCTTCAAGCATAATCTCATCCATAAAGCTCCCCACGATAGCGGAAGCGTTTCTCTGCATATCGGTGGTCACATGCGTATAGGTATCCAGCGTAAAACTGGCGTTGGTATGCCCGAGGATTCCCGACAGGGTTTTCGCATCCACGCCGCCCGCTAGCGCGTGAGTGGCGAAGGTGTGGCGCAGATCGTGGAACCGAATCAGCGGAAGCTCCGCCTGTTTTAACAGTGTTTTTAATCGGTGGTAAGCATAGTCGGGGTGCATCGTTTTTTCGGGCTCATAGATATTCGGGAATATCCATTCGCTGACTGCCGTTTCTTTTCGCTTCCGCAGAAGTTCCGCAGTGCTCGGCGGCAGGACAATCGTGCGCGTTCCCGTCTCGGTTTTGGTTTCGCTGATATTCAATCCGCCGCCTTTCCTTTTAGCAACCGAGCGCCTCACTTTCAACTTTCCGTTTTCCGCATCGAAGTCCTCCCACTTCAGTCCGCAGATTTCACCCCGCCGCAGTCCTGCGGTCAGCTCGGTGTAGAAGAAATCGTACCACCGCTTATCCTGTCGGATGCGCTGCATGAATCGCTCAAGCTGTTCGTCATTGAGTATCTGCTTCGGCGGATAATTGTTTTTGGGAATCGTTGTGCCGACCGTTGGATTTTTAACAATCAGCCGTAGGCGCACCGCCATATCCAGCGCTTCGTGCAGCATCATATGAATACCGCGCACCATACTGTCGGCAAGCTCTGTACCGTGTAGCCTGTCAGGTTTCACCCGACCTTTCTTTTTGACGCTGTTATAGAATTTTTGAAGTTCCTGCGTGGTCAGCGCCGACAAAGGTCTGTCTCCTAGATACGGTTTGATTTGATTTTTAATCATCGCTTTGTAAGAATCCAGTGTGCTCTCGCGAATCGTGAAGATCATATATTCATTGATCCATCGGTCGAGCCATTCGCCGAGCGTCATATTCGAATCCTCGGTGAGGTCGGCATCGCGGTACATCTCGATGCAGTCGTGGAGCTTTACGATTAACTCCTTTTGTGTTCGGGCAAGCACATAGCGGTGAATCGGATCGCCGTTCTTTTTGTGACCGACAACGATGCGGCCTTCCCATCTTCCGTCTTCGCGCTTGCGCACCATACCGTCTCCCGACGGTCTTCGCTTTGCCATAGTATCACATCCTTGCAGGGCTCTCGCCAGCCGAACACACAATACCACATACATGGCGGAATATCCAGCAAAATCTGCGAAAAAATCAGCAACCCCTAAATCAGCGAGGTTTTTATCGCCGCAACCCCGAAATTGAAGCTTTTATAACCGTTCTTAAAAGCCATACAAAGACTTGTGCGGTCGGCGTTGCCGTCCGCTGTTCCCTGCGAGGGGAAAGCAAGGCAACCCCTCGCTTTCTCCTGCTTATTTTCGGACGAGCCGTAAGACAGCCGCTAAACCGCCGATTTCCCGTGTTTGCGGTTAAATTCAGAGAGCTTTTCCAAGGCTGCCTGACGCCTTGTTTCTTCGTGCAGCCATATCAGCTGTTGCTCGTAATACTGTTCTAACGCTTCCGAAATCGGGCGTATTCTATAGCGCAAATTGCCGTTGCGCTTTTCGCCTTTTTGCGTGTATACAGAGGTCGGCTCTGCAGTAATCAGCTGCTTTTCAATCAGGCTGTCTACATATTTCTTGACGGTGTTTTTGCTCATACCGACAGCGTTGCCAATCGTTTTGTAGCTTGGATTGCATTGAAATGTTTTCCTGTCCTCGCAGTACATCAGATACGCATACACTGCAATCTCACCGGTGCTGAGACCCAAGCTGAAAATTTCATTCGGCAGAGGAAAATAATCCCGGATCGCATCACGCTTTGGATATCGGGTGAACTTCAAATGCTGCCTCCCGTCTTTTCTTCGACCCATGCGCGGAATTTTTCTTTCGGTACGATGAGCCGTGAGCCGATACGCAACGACGGAAACCCTTTCTCGTGCATCAGCTCGTAGCTGCTTGAGATGGAGATGCCGAGGAGCTTGGCTACCGTTTCAGCATTAAGGAACAACGGCAGATCCTCATAAGCGGTGTAAACAGATTCTTTCATTGGTTTTTCCTCCTGTTAAATTCACACGGTTTCTCGCCGTGTTATGTAGAGGACTGCTGTTTTACAAAACAAAAAGACCCGCACTCAATCCCGATGCTGATATGCATCGGTGATTATGTAAGTGCGAGTCTGAAACTCAAAACAGAAATATGTGTATTCAATTGTCGGTTGCTTTATTTACTTGCAGTATAACATACCGGGGAAATTCTGTCAAGTTTTTTGCGCCAACAGTGTATATTCCGGCGCTTTTGCGGGAATACTGTTTTCTTTGTTTTCTGCGGTGCAGATTTTGACCGTGCTGTGTCGAACTGAAAATTGCAAGGCCAAACCGCAAAATCGGCTCGGCCTTGTTTCTGCTTATTCAATCCTCTGACGGTTTACACAACACTTCGGTCATGATTCTCGCCGCGAGCTTAAAGCCACTGATAAACGCTTCACGCTCATTCATACTGTGCAGTTCCGCCTCGCAGTCTTTGAGCTTTTCAAAGGTTTCTTTTAGCTGAGCCGTAAGCGTCGGTATCAAGCTGTCCTGATGCCGAATAACATAGCTCAACATTTCGCTGTAAGCACTCACGCGCTTAAAACTGTGTTCGTGCGGAACGATATTGCCGTAGTACAGATCTTCAAGCGTTGTCATTTTCATTCCACCTCACATAAGAAGAGGACGACATGTCATCGGTCATACCCGACACCGTGTCGCCCTCATTTTTCATTTTCTCTGCCGCAATCAGCGCGTGTTTTACAAGCAGCATATCAAGCCATGTCCGCTCGTCGTATTCCGACGGACGCCCATTTTGGAGGAAGTCTTTCATAACTTCTCCCAAGATACCGTACTTTTCTCCCGCACTTTCTCCTCGGTACAATTCTTCTAAACTCATCTGTGCCATATCCGCACCTCCTTTGCAGTACACAACAGTACCACACAGGTTTGCGAAAGTCCAGGGGTTTATGGAATAAATAAAATAACAAGATCTCCTACGGTTTATATTGGCCATTCAATCTCATTCAATTGCAAAAGATACTTTAGTCCTTTTTCTGGATTGACCATCTTAATGAAATAAGCTAATCCATAAAGGTGTTCCTTATAAAATCCTTTCTCGCACCCGATGTGCGACATATGATCCACCACACCATATTTTTTGCAATAATATATCGCATTTTCAAGTTCATTAATGCGTTTTTTGGGAATGGCAACCTCCTTATTAACAATTAAACCAGTTACCTCTTGTCGTTGGTGAGCATATTGTAGTCTAAACTTTCCTTCGTTTATTTCATAGCCTTCCTCGTATATGATTTTACGAATTAGTTCAATATACTTTTGTATAGTTTTCTTCCCAGAAAAAGTAATATCGTCTGCATATCGGGTGTAACTAGCACCAATTTTATCTGCTAGTCGCCCTAATCGCTTATCCAATTTCAGCGAAACCAAATTTGATATAGTTGGACTTGCAGGAGAACCTTGCGGCAGAACACTTCTTGCATTTGTGCACAGGTTTGTCAAAAGCTTTGAAACGCTATCTGTATACCCAATGTATTTAAATATCTTGTAAATTTCTCGATATTGAATGCTAGGAAAGAAATCTTTCAAATCGATATTTACTACCAACTCTTTTCCAGTATGTTGAACTGCGTTATCGTATATCGACACTCCTTTTACAAACCCTTTGGCAAATTGCGAAACAGAAAATTTATCGAGTATATTTTCTTTTATCCATAATTGAATCCTTTTTAACTCCTCATTAGGAGCTTCAATCTCTCTCAATCCACCATTTTTCTTTGGAATGTGAAAAACCCTGTAGGAATCACACTTTTTGTCACCAAAAAGTCTGTCTTGAGCACTTTTATGAATGCCAAGCAGTTGTCTTAGATGTCTCAAATTATATATCACAGGCACATTGTTATCTGTAAGCCGTTGATTGTACTCTTCTATAAGTCGTTTTTCTTCTTCAGTAATAACTCCCGCTTGATATGCCTTTTCAATATGCTCCATAATATCACCCTTTAATATAAATATAAACGAGCCCCTACACCTACTTTAGTCTGATATTCGTGCCGGATAGGCTAAAACTGCGTAAGCGTTTTAACCTATCCGGCATTCAGGCTTTCTGTTAAGAAAGCCTGAATGACGAATGGTGGAGCGGAGCGACGACAATCGTCACATTGGTTACATAGGCATAGCCATATGCATATGCCTTCGGAGGGGTTGGCGAGCGGAGTGCGCAGCACCGCCGCCCCCGAAGCAGGCATATGGCTATTAGTGCCGTTGTAGTTTTGAAGAGATACACACTCTTCGTATTCTAGGTGTAGGGGCTCGAATATTAACATGTTATTTTTTATATCCAGAAAAAGATTTGCCAAAGTTTCTAGGTATATATGATGTTTCAACAAGAGGAATTTTATGCTCACTTAATAATGATCGCTCAGCATTCTCCCATCCCTTTAATCTCTTCTTTATGAGTTTTTCTTGAGTTTCACTTGTAGGCAGTATTTTCCCGTCCTCTATTTTAATATATCCCTTTTCTGCTATGTATTCTAACCTTTTTTGAAGCAAATCCATAGTAATTCCAAAATCCGCACACGCTTTTTCAAAAGAAAAGTCATTCCCGTTCAAAATGCAATATACAATAAAGCGATTGTATTGATTGTCTGTTATATCAAACAAAACAACTGGCCTGTGAGCGTTCTTTCGCGCAACACCTTTCAACATACTTATTGATGTATTCCTAGGGCTGCTGTTTTTACGGAACAACGACACAAAGTTTTCTGCGCTGTGCCAAAATAGTCCTAAAGTATCATTAGGCGTGGTTTTTTCAAACGACACCAACGACTGAATATCTTTATAACCTAGAATTGCGTTACTACTAATGTTTTTTCCTGCGCAAATTAACTCGTATTGCTCTTTTTTTAGCCTCGCTTCTATTCGTGGGAAAATGTAATCATCTTTAAAGGCTTTATCTGTGCTGTCTACATATATCGTTGTAAGGTCTATTCCTAATTTAGTTTTAAATTCCTCTATCATTTGTAGTCCCGTGATAGTCGTGTGGACCATAAGTACATATAACTTTGAGTTTTGCAACTCTGGAGCAATAGAAAACATTTTTGATAATGCTTTTATGATAGTATCCCCAGATCCCATATAATCATCTACGATAGCAAGCACTGTTGGAATGGCATCATTTTCTAAATACTCGCGAATAACATCGTTAGATGAAAAGCCTTTCACATTGTTATTAAACCAATATGAACTGAAGATTATATCTGAGTTTGCAACGCCGTACTCTTTTGGCATTTTAGCAAAAAGCACATTGCTAATATCTTCACCATTTACAGTTATGAACTTTTCATGCAACTCAACAACCTTTTGGTTAATCGCAGTCTCGGTGTAGTAATAGAAGTTTTTTAGGAGTTCCAGAAGAACAGGGATATCCTCTTCATTGAATTGTTTTAACCAATTATCCAAGATGGTATCGAATTCTTTTTTGAAATTGGCATCACCCCAACGCTTCGTTATTTCGCCAAATTTATATCTTGGTTTAAAAAACATATCAGTTCCTCTGCCTCCTTTCCACTTCTTGTTAATTATTTAAATTAATACCCCTTCGCAATGATCAATCTCGTGTTGGATAATCTGCGCCATCCAACCAGTGAAGGTTTTGATTCGGATTTTGAATTCTGTGGTTTGCCATCGAACTTTAATAGTTTGATAACGTTTGCATTTGTGGGGGACACCCAACAAAGAAAGACAAGCTTCTTCGATATCATACAGCTCTGACTTTTTTGATAATCTAGGGGTTGAACATCGTCATGTACCTTCATTATCAAACACAACAATCCGCTTTCTCACACCGCTCATATTCGCTGCCAGACCAACGCAAGCATCTTTGTTAGCAATCAGTGTGTCTAGCAAGTCCTGTGCGACCTGCAAATCTTCTTTTGTCACAGCCTCCGACTTTCCAGCAAGAAATATCGGATCATGCACCAAATTCTTAATCATCACGAAAAACCTCTGTTATCTTTTTCAATATCTCTACATCCGCCGGACAGAATTCATAATTTGAAATTTCGCTTGGTGTGATCCATTTTATATCGTTATGTTTAAGCTTTTTGGGGATGCCTTCAAGGATAGCTGCATTGAATAAGGTTAGATGCACTGTCAAATCCGGGTATTCATGAACGACATCCATAAATACATCACCAATAGAAAGCGTCACGGCAAGTTCTTCTTGGCATTCGCGGATAAGCGCCTGTTCTTTCGTCTCGCCCGGTTCCACCTTACCGCCGACGAATTCCCACAAAAGGCCTCTGGCTTTATGCGTCGGGCGTTGACAAATCATAAATTTATCTTTATCCCATATCAGGGCTGCCACTACTTCTGTCATTATCCAACCACCAATTTGTTTGTTTTCTTCAGGTATTTTGCCGGAATGGGGGCATCTAATCTCCATGTAATGTTCATTGGTCTTGAACCATTATGCGAAACATAATTTGCAGTACCGAGATAAGTGTACGGTGCCGTATTGCCATAAACATCATTCTTAAATTCGCGCACAAACAAGAGAACCTTGCTGCCGTTTTTGTGATGATTGATATACCGCTGACCGACTTTTCCTTCTGCATTGGTCGTGCTTTGACTTTGCAAATGGAACAGTGTTTCGTTGATAGAATAATCCTGATACATGGTCGTCGGCGAGTAGTCTTTATCCGACTTGTTCAATGTAATAAAGAACACATCAATTTTCTTGTCTGGTAACCATTTCACACCTTCGCGAACAGTGCTTGGCTTCATAAAATCCATTGCAACAAGCAGTTGATCGCGCGTATAGGTACAATGCAGATCCAGCGGACAATCAAATCCGAGGCCGACAGGCTCATCAATAAAATCAATGCGATTGTAGTTATATTTGAGTAATGCAATCAGCTCAGAAAGCATTATCGGGCTATTTGAAAGAATTTTGAAGTTTTCGAATACTTCGTCCGCGTTCCAATCCTCAATCGTTTTTCCCCACATTGTAATATAGGACATCTGAAGCATACGCTTTTCTATATCCGAAAGTCTTGTAAGGTCAAAATGGTCGATGTTTTCCAAAACACGTAGCATAAACACAATCCAACGTCTTGAATCAACCAAAGCAAAACGGCTGAGTGCTTTTGACATTACCTCTTCGATCGGTTCCTCGAAATCATCAATTATATCTGCACGCGCGCACAGACGAGAAAAAGAAGCAAATTTATAGATTGAGCGAGGATCCAAACGATAGTGGTCAAGAAAGTTTTCGAGAGTAAGTTTTAGGTCGGTATCTTCTTCAAAGGTTGCTATACGTGCAACAAGACCTGCGCTGTTTCCATAAGATGCGCGAATGTTATCAAGAATATATCTTGCTGCCTTCTTTTCAAGCTGAATATAGCATCCCTTTGGGAGTGAAATAAACCCATCCTTAATTTCACGTGTTACGCCTCGTGTGGTGTTGAAAAGTAGAGCTGCAAACTTATCTTCAAAATTATACTTTTTGTTTGCCTGTCCGATAAAATCAAGTACAGTCAGGCACTCTTTATCCTCGGATAAACGCAGTCCACGTCCAAGCTGCTGTAAAAACACTGTCAAAGATTCTGTTGGACGCAAGAATAAAACCGTGTTGACTTCAGGAATGTCCACACCTTCGTTGTAGATATCAACGACGAAGATAAACCGCACTTCACCTTTTACAAGCCTGGCCTTTGACTCTTTTCTTTCTTCGTCCGGCGAATGTCCGGTCAGGAACATCGACGGAATTCCGCGGGCATTAAAGTAATTAGACATAAATTCTGCGTGTTCAACCGTTACGCAAAATCCAAGCCCCTTTACATCATCAATATCAGTAACATATTTGAGCAATGAAGAAACCACCAAGTCGGCGCGACGATTTGCCATCATGCCGCTGAGTGTATAAATTCGCGAAAGTTCGCCTTTATCATAACCTCCGGCTGCCCATTTTAAGTGATCCAGATCAACCGTATCAGTTACACCGAAATACTGGAACGGACACAGGAGCTTACGGTCAATAGCTCCGGGCAGACGAATTTCGGCAGCAATACGATTATTAAAATACGGCAAAATGCTCTTTCCGTCCATACGTTCAGGCGTTGCCGTCAAACCGAGAAGAATCTGCGGATTATAATAGGATAAGAGCTTTTGATATGTAGGCGCGGCAGCATGGTGGAACTCGTCCACAATAATATAATCATAAAAATCTGATGTTGTTTTTTCGGTAAAGCTCTTCGAGTTGAAAGTTTGAATAGATATAAAAAGATTATCTATGCTTTCCGGTTTATAGCTGCCTACAAACATCTCCCCAAAGTTTGCATCTTTCAGTACTGCGCGAAAGGTGTACATACTTTGTTTCAGAATTTCTTCACGATGAGCCACGAACAAAAGTCGGCAAGGCTTATCCGGGTTTTGCTTGCGGAAACGCTTGTAATCAAGCGCAGAAATCACCGTCTTTCCGGTACCTGTGGCGGCAACAACAAGGTTTCTGTGATAGCCACGAACCTTGCGCTCTGCTTCCAGCTTATCAAGAATTTCTTGCTGATAGGCATATGGCGCAATATCCATTGTATAAACTTCGGCATTATTACTGTCAAAGTATTTTTCAGCCTTTAGCGCACGGGCTAAACGCTCCTTTTGCTCCTCGTTGTAATATTCAAATTCATTGGAATTCCAATAGCTTTCAAAGGTGGCTTCGATTTTGTCAATCGTTTCCGGCTGGTCCTTCTTTGTGACCTTTACGTTCCATTCAAGGCCGCTGGAAATGGCAGCATTAGATAGGTTCGACGAACCAACATACGCCGTAGTAAAACCGGTATCCCGATAGAAAACATACGTTTTCGCATGAAGTCGGGTGCGTTTGGTGTCATAACTCACCTTGATTTTTGTGTTAGGAAGTTTGCGGAGTTCTTCGATTGCCTTTACATCGGTCGCTCCCATATAAGAGGTTGTAATAATGCGGAGTTCACCGCCGTTTTGTGTGAAGGTTTTAAGCTCATCCATTATTAAGCGCAGTCCGCTCCATTTAATGAAGGATACCAGCATATCAATACGGTTACAGGATATAATTTCCTTCTTGAGCTCTGAAAACATCTGCGGCTCGTGGATTGCACCAGTAAATAGCGAGCTTTGCGCAATAGATGTTTCAGGACGAATAATCGCTGCCTTTTCATCGAGGGATAAAATGCTGTTCTTTTTGTCAAAGAGTGCGAGTAGCTGCTCGGTCCGCTCTGCAACCGTCATTTCATCAAGTTCGTTTTCTTTTGTTTCGTGGATAATCGTAGAAATAATACGGTTTGCAAGAGCCACTTGTGAGCCCACGTCACCGCCATTGTCAGCAACATTATCAAGCCCTTTTTCTACAACTTCGGCAATATATTTTGCCAGTACTTTGGACGCCTCAGCACTATCAATGGGCGCAGTAGTAGAAAGCTTGTCCGTAACGGATAGCTCTGTTTCTAATCCCTTATTGATAATTTGCTCATACAGCCCATCATGTAACATATTATAAAATGCCTTTCTTTTATTTTTCAATTATCTCCACTATATCATCCATAGTGCAACCAAGGGCTGAGCATATTTTCACAAGAACTTCGCTTGAGACAACGGCACCGTCTTTGCCCATTTTGGTGATAGTGGCAATACTGATGCCGGCCTTTTCGGCGAGTTCTTTCTTTTTCATATCACGGTCAATTAAAAGCTTGAATAATTTTTTATAGCTTGCGGCCATTGCATTACACCTCAATAACATTAAAATTCATTGATTATATCGTCTTTTACAGCATTATAAATTCCACGCAATAGTGCTGTTTTCCATGTGTTTTTTTGTGCGGTTTCGTAAGATTGCAAACACTCGGTCAAATATTGTAGCAATCTCTGCTTTCCACTCAGTTGATATACTTTTTTCCAAATTCCGATATTTTCTGATATTTCAGTTGATGCTTGAACGGAATATGCATGCTTCAATTTATATAAATCCAAATGTGCACATAACCGAGAATAAAGTTCAACATTAACCTCTTCTATTTCCGGATTAACATAATACTGTGCGACCAAAATATTGTTTTTAGGTACAACATCAGCACACAACCATATAACATTGTCAACATCATCAAAATATGGATGTAACGGCGCACTTAACTTGCTGTTAACAGGACTATTGCCTTTGTTGCTATTACAATCCTTACATGCCGGAATCAAATTATCCGGTGTAACTGAATATGTAGGATACAGGGTCTTTGCTAAATAATGATCAAGAGTCGAAGCTTGTCCGATTCCGCAAATTGGACATTTCCCGGATTTAACGTTTGCAAGTATTTTGTCATAATACCTTGTTCTGATATCTTGATGTGTTACAAATTTATTATTGTATAAGTACACCATCTCATCTTTGGTAATTATCGTATTGACGGTCTTGTGTGGTGAAATATCAGGCCAATCATTGTTATTAGCAACAGCAACATACTCTTTGCTCTTTTGCTCTATATACTCTGCAGAGCTAATATACTTTTCTTTTAAAGATTCATCTCTAAAACTTGAGGCACAATCAGTAACTATTTCTTTAACTGAGAATCCCATTCGACTTAAATGTTTCATTGTTCTTCACTATTTAATGACACAAGAGTTTGTAAAAGCGCTCGTGCCTCATCTCCGAGTTCATTATTAAAGTCCGATATTATATCATTGTAACTTTTCCCTTTTCGCAATTCATCAATAATCATTTTATGAAATCCGGATTGTCGAACTTCAAGTCCAAATACTTCTCGTGTGAGTGCGCCAATAGTTGCGCCAAATGACTCGATTTCCAATCTATCCGCAGTCACTTCACGCCCAATTCTATTTATTTTCCATACACAACTTTTGGGTACTTCTTGTAAAATAACTGGTGAATGCGTCGCGATTAACGCCACTCCGTTTCTGTCTATCAATAGTTCAGACAAGGCGCGAACAAAAGCTGACAACAGCGGAGGATGTAAATGATTTTCAGGTTCATCAAGTATTACCAAAGTTCGCTCTGTGATTTTTTCAATCAATTGCACCAAAGTTAACACAATAACTTGGTGGCCTGAACTCAGCTTTGAAAATAGCGTTTCTGCATGCTTTTTTGTTTCCTCAATTGTTTTTTTGTTATTATTTGCATCATCAGATGGAAGTAGTTCTTTTATATTAGAACGTTCAAAAACAGGATCGGTTTCAAGCGTAATCAATGCATTTGACAATAATTGTACTTTTCTATCTGAAGACATGCATTTTTCCAAACTTGAAACAAAGTTTCTTTTGAGAGTTCCATATAAATCATCAGATGTTAATCCAATATATCTAAATGGTGTTGCAGTACGTTTCTCGGTTAACTTTAATATTTCGTCATAGTTATCAAACGGGCTGAATGATACACACAGAATATTTGCAAAAGCTTGTGTTCTTGAAGATACCAATCTTCCCGTATTATCATTGGATGATCTCAATCGACCATATTTTTCTCGCTCGTCCGGGAAATAAATTGATTTTATAATATTCTTTATTAAATATGTTTTCCCAACATTATTCCTACCAATGATTACCTGAATATTTGTCGGCGGATTTGATTCGGGAGTAACAGAAAAAACCAATGTTGTGGGATCTTCTTCTCCGTTTTGTGGATATGTATATTCAATTTTATACTTTGTAAGTCTAGCACTACCTTTTGCAATTCTGCTGAACTGCCTTTGGATCATAAAATCAGATACATCACGCATAAGCGAAATTCGTGTAACATCTAATTTCCGTACTTTTGCGTAAAGAGAGTTGTCATAAGCAATGTCACGAAGCGCTGAAAGTATCTCAATTCTAAAATCGTCTCCACGCTGATTAAGTGCATCATAATAATAATCACTTTGACCCAAGGAAAAACAATCTACGGGCAATTGCGTAAAAGTATCAGGAATTTGCGGCGAACGCTGTCCATCGGCCATTCCTTTTTGCCCTATTTTAATATTACCTAAAGACTCATATTTACCTAAATCACTTATATACAGCAAATTAAATTTTGTTTCGAATCTAAACCAATCATCCCAGTTATCCCTAATAAGCACTATGACATTTCGCAAAGAAAGATTTTGTGGATAATAATTGTAGACATAAAAATTCATCACGACAACTCTTTTCTGCAAATTCTAACACAAGTACTATACCACATTTCGGCCCGAATATCAACAGTTTTCGGCATAATAATACTGTGATTTCAGTATTAATCTGTTCTTCTGAAAGTGCACATTCTGCTCACGTTTATAATTTCAGACATAACAAAAGGGCTGCCGTGGGCAACCCATTTGAAAGTTATTTCTTTTGCTTTTCTTTCAGTGATTTCAGGATATCCTCTATATTTGATTCCTTTGCGACCGTTGGATACTCCTTTTCAAAGCCGACCAAAATATCCTTTGACTCGTTTTCATCATTTTTGACCGAAGTATAAACAGCTTCCAAGTCTGCCGTTTTAAGCGCGTCCTCGATAAACGGTTTTGAATCTTCAGAGAAATCATCCCAACCGCCGTAAAGGTCATTCACTGCCGTATTGATCCTAGTTCTTGCCACGTTTACACAACCAACGATCAGGCGGTGCTCAAAATCATCAAGGGTTACTTTGTGCTTAACATCTTTAACTTTCATAATGCAAAATCCTCCTTTGCGTGTACATTGTACCGCAAAAGAGGATTATTGAAAAATATGCGTTTTTGAAATATGATTGTACGTTTCGGTTGCTTATTAAATCCCTTATGAACATTCGCACCAAAAATCCTCTGAAACCGAACGTTTCAGAGGATTTTTCATACCGTTCCAGCCTTTTTCTCTGTCTATTACGATACAAATTTTGTTAGGTTGAGAGTATAATAATCAGATAAAATTAGCAAAAGATAACCCCCAGAAATAATCCTTGACAAATGATATTATTGTAGTATAATATAACGATTTAACTCAGGTTAGATGGTCGGTTAGGGAGATAATATTAAGGAGAAACAATAATGCATGACTTTAGGTATGTAACCAAAAAACAAGCTCAGCCTATAAAAGATGAGCTAATCTTTACGAAAAATATAAATTATTCGACTTGCTGGAAGAGAATTTCAAAAAGATATCCTATGAGTCTAATCCCTTGCTTTACATTCTCGGAGTTTCCAACACAATAGAACCAATAAAAGTATACCAGAAACACAATAAAAGTCTCTCGGTACAAGTAATTGCCGATGCAATTAATATAGAATATATTCCGGGGACATGGTCGTTATCTTTTTCAAGTGTCTCAAAAATAATTGATATAAGCCTCTTGTATCAAAATGCAAAAGGGTTAATGGATTGGACATCTGCCGAGTGTTCTGAATTAACAAATGGATCGTTTACCTTAAGAATTTAATTCGGCTTTTATTCAACCTTTTTTTCTTTGTCTACTGCGGTGCAAATTTTGACTGCAATTATTTTTATAAATACAGATGCTTGAGTTGCCGCATAAACAAAAATCGCTCCCAAGAATTGATCTTGGGAGCAATTTTTCACACAGTGTTTATTTATCAATCTTCTTCATTCCGGCGGCGTTCTTCTTCGGCTTCCTCCTCTTCATGGCGATACTCACTGTCGTCCCAGTTATACACATATTCGCCTTGATCGATGCTGAAACCGTCTCTTTCGATATTTTCATATTCGCCGGAATCATAGTTGAAACAATACTTCGACATACGATCCTCCCATTTACAGCTTGATGATCTCGTAATCCGTGCGTGTGCCCTTTATGCGATCTGCGCGAAACAGCTGGCTGTTTGTTTTCCAATGCGGGAATTTATCCGCTTTTTCTGCGTTGGTATCACGATGGCAAATGACGATATTTCCTGCAACATCACTGCCGCCGAGCGACAGCGGACGGATGTGGTCAAGTGTCGGATGATAGGCGCTGTGCGGATCTCCACAGGCGGACTTCCGCATTTCGCGACCGGCATAGTCGAAAACGGTTTCACGGTTCCCGAAAACCTTGTTCCATACTTTGACCGTTTTGTACTTTGACATTTTGATGCCCTCCTTTATAAGTGATATACACATTATCGCACATAAAAGAGGAGCGCACTATGAACCGTCGGTTCAAAAAACAGCATCCCTGTGGGCCCGTTCACCCGTAGGGACGCTGTTTTTTTCAAAGACTCTCGGCAATTTTTTGAAACAGCAAAAGTCTTTTGGCCGACGGCGTTCTTTGGCCGGAGCAATAATAGGCGACCGAGCGGGGCGTAACACCTAAACGCGTCGCCCACTCTTCCTGCGAAAGGCCCGATTTGTCCACTATGCTCCGAAAATAGTCTGCCATCTTATAATCGATTTTTCGATTACTCATATTCGCAAACCTCCTTTGCATAGACAACGCAGTGCTCCGAAGGTTTTTTAAATATGTAATATAAGTATAGCCTATTTCCTGAAAAAATCAATAGGGAAAATCAATTTGCAGGAATATCGCTTTTCGACAATTCTGTAAAGTGGTGTATAATCTACTCGCGGCGTATACGGCGGATCGTTAAGCAGTTTATACTTGATTATACTGCCGAATGCACTGTCGAGTGAGGAAAAGCCCAGATATTCGTTGATCCTGTCCATAAAAAGCGCATTACAATACTGTATTTCATCGGAAGTTAGTTTCTTTATATCATAAATGTATTGATCGTTTTCCGAATAAACGCCGCTGTTTTGTTCACCTTTCGTTGCCTCATAATAATTGTGGTTTGGCTCAAAAAGACTTTCGTTGGGGATCACCGTCAGCTCCGTCAAAGGCACACACGACAACCCGGATTTCATTCCTGCATATCTGAATTTATAGAACGGATTGATGAGCACGATCATTCTCTTAGCCGAAATCGGAAACATCATGAAGTTTTCACTGAAATGTATGAGAGACTTTATTAAACTTGCAATTACATCTTTTTCTTCATCGTTTGTCGTGCGGTTTAATATGTCTGTCAGCCACGAGAGCTTTTTATCATTATGTCTTGTGATGCCGTCCCAGTCTTTTTCGTTTTCCGATGTCATACCGATATCGGTAATGACAAATTCATCCCCGCTTTCCGGCGCATCCCAGAAGGCAATATATCCGCTGTTAACAATGCTTGCCCAACGGTATGCCGGATAGGTTTTATTGGAATTTTGCAGAATAGATGCAGGTGTACCGTCGGAATTCAAAACAGTATTAACAGTCCGCATCCAATATTCATACGGCGTTTCGCCTTCGATACGGCGTTCTTTAAAGTCGGGAGCAAAAAAATTCTTCATTTGCCGTTCCTTTTGCAGCCATTCTTCATTTTGCATAGTCCGCAATTCTGAAACAAGCAGAAATTTTTTGACCTGTAATAGCTGCATACGGTTCAGAGAAACCGTATGGTCGGCTTTTAGCAGTATATTGGCAAGCAGGTTGCCGAATTGCGATTCGACTTTTGTATTCAGTGCTCTTTCAGTGTTGCGGTCATAAAGAGCGTTTTGCGCAAAGGCATGCTCGGGGGCAATATTCTCGCGCAGCTCGCCGGTTTTTATGTTGTAGGTACAAAGCCTATTACTGAACTTCCGCAAAACCAACCGCGGAACATAATGACTGGAAAAACTGCCGTTTGGCATAAACTTTCCTCCAAAACGATTTCATTGATAATATAATACACCATATTTGGTTGCTGCGCAACCAGTGGCTAATAGTCTGCACAAAATTAACTTAAACAGGCTGCTGTTCAGAGTTATAATAACCGTGTAAAAAGCAATCGCCTCTCGAGTAAATGCGAGAGGCGTGTAGTGCGTTTTATTCTGCGGAAATCCCTGTTGACCACATAACAGACCACCTACCGTTTCGGAGCACTCGGAAACAGTGGACTGGGGAGCGCCGAAGAGCGCGGTTTTCCGAGCGGAAAGGGGCGGAAAAAGCCATTTTCGGCGGAAAGTGCCATCACAAATGCGTTTGGGACCAAGATGCCGCAGGTTCAAGTCCTGTCACCTAGACCATAGAAAAACCGCACTATTAAGCCATTTTCAGGCTCTTTAGTGCGGTTTGTTGTTTTTGAAAATCACCGCAAAAACAGTAGTTAAAGTGCTAATTTTATGTATTCTTATTCTTCTGATATTTCCGGCAAACCTGCAACACTTGTCAACAGCGAAAGAACTCCCGAAAGTACACTTGCCGAGGCGACCGCAACCCAATTCACATCGCTTAACACGGCAGATACACCGATAACCGAAATTGCAGTTTGAGCAACGGTTTTTACTGCTCTTACGCCTGCACATTTTGCCCACGATTTCCAATTTGTAATTTTTTTCATATTATTACCTCATTATTTTTTCTCAAGGTCTGCAATTCTGTGATTTGCAACTTTGATTTCTTCATCTGTAACGGCTGAATTTTTTTCAAGATTAAACACTCGCTCTTGCAAATGATTGTATTTATCTTGCTTTTGCTCAAGTTTATCTATACGATAAACAATAAGCGATTTTGTTTTTTCATTTTCGCTCTCTTGCTTTTTTCGATTTGAAACATTGATAATTAGCTGACAAATAATACTGCCGCAAGCAACAATGAGCGATGTAATAATTTCCGTTGCCATATTAACACCGCCAATTAAGACAGAATAAGCTGTAATCTGTCTATGTAACAGTCATATGCACCTGCGTAGCCGTCTTGTCCGTTTGATGTTTGAATATCGTGCTGCAAATCAAAATACTCTTTGTTAATTTCTGATACACGGTATTTTGCAACAAGATACTTGCCGATACTGTTTGCAACATTTTCAGGAGTTGTGTAATATACTTTAATTGCATCAATTTTACTGCCGTCACCTGCGTAGCCGTCTTTGTAATCATTAATATTGTAACCGCTTTTTTTGAATGTTTCACAAAATAGTTCTGTAATCTCTGTAAGTTTTGTTTTGCCGAGTTTAACTTGCGAATTATCTTCCAAATCATAATAAATCGGCATATCAAGAGATTTGTTGTTAATGCACTCAAGAATCATCATATTTTCACTTTTTGCGTTCTTGTAATGGCTTTCAAACATACTGTCTTTCTGACTTGATTCTCTGCCATAGCCTGTCCTTATAATGACTGCTTTTATACCGTTGTTTTTCATTTTACTGAAATCAATGTTTTGCTGAAATTCAGAAATGTCAACACAAGATATTTTTGTCGTATTTATGCCTCCTTAACAAAGTTTATAACTAAACTCTTTGATGTCGATAGCAGCGGTGTTCTGAATGGCATTACCGGATATATTGGTAGCCGATAGCTTTGTTATGCAAAGTAGCGGATATACGGTTATATCCTTATCCTTATATTTGCTTATGTCAAAAGCAATATTTTTTGTAATATAGCTTGTGTTAAAGATTATATTCGTTTTACCGTAGTCCAACGATGAATCTAAATATTCGTAAACAAGTTTGCCCGCTTCGTTTTTATAAGAAACCTGTACGGCAGGGAAGATTCCGAATGCTTTGTATTCACTTACTTTTGCGGTAAGTTTCAGATATAATACTTCATTTGTATTATTTTTTAAATTAATTTTGTAGCCTCGTCTGTAAGCAACTTTTGCAAAATCTATGTTATTGATATCTTTTAGGTCGTCAACGGTATATGTCGGTAATTCCGAATAATCGTTAAGATTAAGTTTTAAAATATCCGGATTTTCGGAGAGATTATCTGTTACTGTAAGGTAATTTAACCCATCGCTGTTTTTCATATAGTTGTTGATGACAGGAGAAATCATTTTTATGTCAGTCATAGATTTATCTGTTACTGTTTCGCCGTTAATTTTAATTATATTAAGCGGATTGTCATATTTCTGCTTAAGAGTGTTATACTCGTTTAAATTTGTATAATTGTAAAATTTATCTTCTTTATTTTCTTTGTTTTTGTCTGTATATGTATAAACATACGGCAAAAAACAAACATTGTACATATCCGGACCTTTGAGAGAATCACAAACAGATACATCAATAATATTGTTAATGTTGTTTTTGCCGGCAATTCTGATAGAACTCTCTTCAAATGAGTTCCAATAATCATAGCAGCTTGTTATATTGCCTTGAATATAATTGTTGTGATTATTATCAGTTAAAAGAATACCGGCGGCATTATTTAACGGCTTTTCTCCGTTTTTAAGTCTTGAACCTGAAATAAAGTTATTGGCAAGGCTTTGAAAACCTGTAATTACACAACTTTTGCAATTAGTCATCATAAGTCCGTGTCTGCCGTTTTGTTGTACAGACACATTACTTAAATTAATACAAGAGGCATTACTTAAAGTATTATCCATATTTACACCGTCGCCTCTGTTACCCCATGATTTTATATTTGTGCCGTTAAAGCCGCCAATATTAATTTTAATACCGTGCTTGCGGTTCTGATGTGTATCAAGATTTACAATTTTATTTCCGTATCCTCCGTTGTACAAACCGCACTCGCCGTTTTCGTATGTACGAATATTAGAAAGATGACAGCCGATACATGTAGTTTCCAATTTTATTCCGGACAAAGGGCAATTGGAAACATTGATGTTTTCAATTGTGTTATCGGAAGAATTACTGTTGCTTATTTTAATACCGTGATATTTGTAATCATCTTCTGAAATTTTACCCTTAACCGAAAAAGAGCTTAGAGTGCAGTTTGATGAACCGGTGATATGAATTATACAATCGTCATTTTTATATTTATATTCATTCGTTTCACTGTCTTTATCATCATTGTGTTTGATTATGGTTTTGTTAATACCCGCACCAAAGATTTCAAGGTTAGTTTTTTCAATTGTTAATTTACCGACTTTATAAATACCTGTGGGAATATATACTGCCTTATTTTCTTCTATTGCTTTTTGCAGTGCGTAGGTATCGTCGTTTACGCCGTCACCTACAGCTCCGTAGAACTGTGGAATTGAGAAATACGATGAGTATGAAAATGTTACAGCTTTTGTAGAAGTCAAATCGTTATACTTGCAAAGAGTACCGTCGGATGTCAGAATAAAGCGTATGTTATTAACGATTGTCATAATGAACGAAATTTTGTTATTTTCGCCGTTTCCTATTTCTCCCGTGTAAAGTGTGTCACTGTCAATGTAAGTCAGCAAGTCAGTTACTGAGTTTACAGTTCCTACATTGCAGTGTTTTTCGTAATTTTCAAGATTGTTGTTAGTCATATTTATACCTCCAAATAGATTATTGTATAACTTAAAAAGTTACTTTGCTTTCAAAAAATAAGCAGATAATTTATTTAAATTATCTGAATAAAGTATTATAATTATCTCGTAACTTTTCAAGTTACTTTTATTATAGCAAGCGTTTTGTAACTTGTCAAGACATTTTAAACAGTGTTGCATAAGATTTTTTCTTGACAAGTTACTTTTACAGCTATATAATTATGGAAATGATTAATTTAAACACAAAAAGGTGATATTATGACTGTTGGTGAGCGTATAAAAAAAATCAGACAACAAAATGCGATTTCTCAAACGGAGCTTGCAAATGCCTGCAAAATAAGTAAACAAACATTATATAAATACGAAAATAATATAATAACCAATATACCGTTTGATAAAATAGAATTGATAGCCGACTGTTTATCTACATCTCCGTCTTATATAATGGGGTGGGCGGAATATGATTTAAGCAATGTAAAAAATATTGAATCTATGCCGGAAATGGTAAAAGTTCCTTTGGTTGGTACAATTGCCTGCGGTGAGCCTATACTTGCGCAGGAGAACATTGAAGACTATATAAATATGCCCGAAAAAACCAAAGGTACATTTGCACTAAGATGTAAAGGCGATAGTATGATTAATGCTCGCATATTTGACGGAGATATAGTATTTATAAGGGAACAGCCGGAGGTAGAAAACGGAGAGATAGCAGCGGTACTCATTGACGATGAGGCTACTTTAAAGCGTGTATATAAAACAGAATTCAGCATAGAACTCAGACCCGAAAATCCTACCTACAAATCGCTTTATTATCAAAAAGATGAGATGAACAAAGTCCGTATTCTGGGCAAAGCGGTAGGTTTTTACAGTAATGTGTTGTAATATTTTTTATACTCGATTATATCAACAAAAATAATCGGTAATAACTGATTAAAAAAATTTATTAATTATAAGAAAGAAAACCAAATACTTTGACAACAAAACGGTAAAATCAACGCAATATTGTAAAACAAAATTAATTATGCCTACACAATTCGACATACCATTTTTTGGTAATGTGATATTATAATGTCACAGGGACAAACCCCTGATGCTTAAAAGACACGGGATGGTAAGGTTGACTTTTTTATTTAACAATGATAACAAAATCACTGAAATACCAATAATAAGAATACGACCTAACAAGGCTCAGCCTCGAAAACAATTTGACGAAGCCTCTCTTACATCATTATCGCAGTCCATAACAGAAAACGGTATCTTGCAGCCGCTGACTGTCAGAAGGGCAAGTCAAAGTGAATATGAGCTGATTGCCGGTGAACGCCGTCTTCGTGCGTCGGTTATGGCAGGACTGAAAAAAGTGCCGTGCATAATCGTTAAGTGTTCTGACAAAGAGTCTGCGATCTTTGCTCTCCTTGAAAATCTACAGCGCAGCGACCTCGGCGTGTTCGAGGAAGCTCGCGGGATTTCAAGACTTATACGAAGATTCGGACTTACTCAAGAGGAGGCGGCTCAAAGGCTTGGCAAAACTCAATCTACCATAGCCAACAAACTCCGACTTTTGAGGCTTACATGCGAAGAACAGGAGCTTATTATTTCGGCAGGTCTTACGGAGCGCCATGCCAGGGCATTACTCCGGATAGAAGACGAGGGCAAAAGGCGAGAAGTCCTAAGCAAGGTAATAGCTCTTAATCTTAACACTCAACAGACCGACAATCTTGTAGGCGAAGTTTTGAATGACTGCCCAAAGCATATTAAAAGTATGGGAAGCAGTAAAGCGGTGATAAAAGATGTGCGTATTTTTGTAAACACCATCAACAAAGCGGTAGATACAATGCGCCTTGCAGGTATTGATGCCAAAGCAGTCAAAAGTGAAAACAACAACTATATCGAATACACAATTAAAATTCCCAAAAAAACCGCAAGCGATAATAAATCCGCTTAAATTTACTAACAAGAGGGTGCGAAAGCATCCGTTCCACTCATACCCATTTCCTTATCTAAACCCCTTGCAAACAGCCGTACAGTGTAAAAAACTGTACGGTTGTTTGCGTTCGCAATTAATAATTTTTTGCCGTTTTGTTCAAGCCGCCGAACAGCAGGCTGTTCGGCTACAGAAAAATTTTGTTAGCAGACAGTATCGTTGGCTTTGCCCACACCCACAACTTTTGAAAGGGTTGACCAAACTTTCATAATTGTGACGGATAAGTTTCTGAAAATTTTGACATTATTATAAGTCGGTGTTAAAATAAAATTACATTATAATGAAAAGGAATGATTTGTATGTCTAAGGGAGATATTGCAAAGCAAAATTTTATGAACGGTTACAATTGTTCTCAAGCGGTTCTGCTTGCATTTTGCGAGGATTTTGGACTTGAAAAAGAAACAGCATTAAAAATTTCCGAACCGTTCGGCGGCGGTATGGGCAGAATGAGAGAAGTTTGCGGTACTGTTACAGGTATGTTTATGGTGATAGGTCTTGCAATGGGTAATGACAATTCTAAAGACAATACCACAAAGAAAAATGTTTATAAATCGGTTCAGGAGCTTGCCGCAAAGTTTAAAGAAGACAACGGCTCTATTATTTGCAGAGAACTTTTAGGCTTTCAGAAAAACAATAAGGAAAGTTATGTGCCGTCAGAACGCACCAACGAATACTATAAAAAGCGTCCTTGTCCGGAGCTTTGCAAGTATGCGGCAGATATTCTTGAAGAATATCTTAAGAAAGAAAACCTCATTTAAACAACTGTTATTATATAAAATATATGATTTTGTGAATTGTCAACCAAAATTCAATTGCAGGTTGACAATTCGGTAAAACCGCGTTATAATATTGTCAACTTAATAAACCAAATAGGTTGACGATAAGGAGAAAGAACAATGTTAGAGGTAAAATCAAAGGCAACATCAAAAAGCAAAGCCGCTTTGCTTGATTTAGTATTTGTGGCACTCTTTGCCGCTGTAATGACAGTTTGTGCGCAAATTCAGATTCCGTTCGGAGAAGTTCCGTTTACACTTCAAACTCTCGGTGTATTTATTGCAGCGTCATTACTCGGTTGGAAAAGAGGTACACTCAGTGTTATAGTTTATGTACTTCTCGGTCTTGCCAGTGTTCCTGTGTTTGCAGGTTTCAGCGGAGGTATAGGTGTACTTTTCGGACCGACAGGCGGATATATTATCGGCTTTATTTTTACAGCTTTAATTGTAGGTCTTATGACAGAAAAACTCGGCAAAAAACTTTGGGTTGAAATTGTTTCTATGATTTTGGGCCTTGCTGTTTGTTATGCATTCGGCACAGCATGGTTTATGTTCCAAATGAAAATGGGACTTGTTGAGTCACTTTTACTGTGCGTAGTTCCTTATCTTATTGCTGACGCACTCAAAATTGCATTTTCAGCTGTATTGGTAAATCGTCTTGACAAAGTTATCAAGCTTTAATCTGCGACCGCACCACAGCCTTTGCATACAATTTTTCGTAGGAAAAGGCTACAGCAGTGATTTTGTGCAGAATATGACAAATGTAATTGAATATCTGAATAAAGAAAATCCGCTGATTACCTTAACGGGCAGTTGTAATGATGTTCTTTGCAGTAAATGCCCGAATAATAAATCACAGCTTTGTGCCGATAATGATAAAGTGGCAAGTTTTGACAATGCTTGTCTGAAAGAATATAATTTAAAAATCGGTGACGAAATCGAGTGGCTTGCGCTTAAAGACATGGCAAAAAGCAGGATAATTTCACAAGGAAAACTTAGTGAAGTCTGCAAAAATTGTCAGTGGAAATGTTACGATATTTAATAAGCTTACAACATCCCTATATAAAAAATCCCTGTTCAGCGCTGAACAGGGATTTTTGCTGTCTGTTAATTTTTGTTGAGTTGAGAGTAAAAGATTATTGTTTAGAAGAATGCTTCGCCAATCAATTATAAAAGTTTGGTCAACCTTTTCAAAAATAAATAATTCTGTTTTAATGGCTGTCGCCTGTTTTTTCAAACTAAGTGCAAGCACGCAAACAGCGTGGCTGTTTGCGCCTGATAAATTGCAATATCGGAAGATATTATGGGCGCTGCCCAAACCCGCAAGCCTTTAAAAAGGCTTGACCTAAATTTTATTAAACCGTCTTTTTATTAGCTTTTGCGGTAAGTTTTTCAATTTCTATCACAAAAACATCTGTGCGTTCAAATGCGCCTTTTATATGGTTTTCACCGTCTTCCGTAAATTTGGGAGAGTATTTTTGCACCAGAAGCCGCAGTGCTTTTTCTTTTTCGGTAACCGTTTTTGACGCATAACCAAAGGCAATGGCACTTTCATAACCTGTTGTGAATTTTTCGGAAATAACATCTGATTTTGTAACGACAGTAAACGAAACTTTGCCCGAAAATCTTAGGTTATCCTGTTTGTGACCGACATTTTTGGCACAGTGAAAGTAGATTTTACCGTCATCGTAAGCGTAGTTTACGGGTACACCGTACGGATAGCCGTCTGCGCCGATGGTAGAAAGCACACCGAAGCTGCCCGATTTCAGAATTTCTAAGGCGTCATTTTCGTCAACTGCTCTGTCTTTTCTGCGGATTTCATAGTCTTTCATATTAATCAACTCCAAGATTGTTCATTACCATACCTGTAATCATTTTTGGATAGAAATATGTGGATTTCTGCGGCATTTTTTCTCCTGCGGCGGCAACATCACGAATTTCGGTAACTCTTGTAGGGTTGAGTACAAATGAGCATTGGAACTCGCCTTTGTCAACTCCGTCAATTGCCTCTGTAAAGAATTTTGTGTATGTAAGGTTAATCTGTTTTGCCATATTTTCCTTGTCAATTCCAAAGATTTTTTCAAGAATAAGTGTATGGAGAACAGAAACATCAAGCGACTGTGACGCCTTGCTTACATCGGGGAGCATTTGGCTCATAATGTCGATATTTTTGAGTGTCAGCAAGAACCATTCGCCCTTGCCGCAATAGAAACCGAATGCTTTTTTGCCCTCGTCATAGAGTTTTTTCAAATCATCCTCCATGGTGTCCGTGCCTTCTTTTTCGTCTATGTAGAAGAATTCGGAGCACTTTTCGAGTACCGCCTCTTTGTCAAAGTTCGGTAAATCTCTCACAAGGCGGTGGGTAGGGAATACCACAAGTCCCGGATGCTCCATATCTACGAGGTAAATCATCTGGAAGTCCTGCGGATCGCCCGGCTTTGAAATGCCGTTTTCTCTGCAATAATTTCTGTAATTGAGAGCGGTTTCGTATCTGTGGTGACCGTCGGCAATATATAGTTTTCTGTCTGCAAAATCGGCAACAAGCTTCGCAATGATTTCTTCGTCGGTTTCAATCCAAAGGCGATGTGTAACACCTGTTTCGTCTGTAAATTCAAGGTCGGCTTTTGCCTTTGACTGCTCATCAATGGTAGCGAGAGTTGTATGTTTTTCGTCCATATAGAGAGCGTAAATCTGACTGAAATTGCAGTTTGTTGCTTTCATAAGATTTAAACGGTCTTCTTTAGCCTTTGAAAGGGTAAATTCGTGCGGTAAGATAATGCCTTTTGAAAATTCTTCAAGCTGAACTCTCGCAATAATGCCCTTTATGCTTTTGCGTGTGTTGCCAACGGAAAATTCTTCCTCGTAAATATAGATAGCAGGCTTATCTTCAATTTTCAAAATGCCTTTATCCTGCCACATTTTTAAAATATCGCTTGCGCAAGCGTAAGGATTTTCACCCTCTTTTGGCAATTCAAGACGAATAATGTTGTATTCGTTTTCTTTAATAAAAGCAAGTCTTTCTTGCTCGCTGATTATGTCGTACGGAGGACAGCAAAGAGAGGAAATTTCGCCTGCCTTTGCGGTGTTGTATCTCATACCTTTGAATGCTTTAATAACTGCCATAGCCGTTACCTCCAATTGAATTAATAAAATTCCCGAACAAGGAATATAAAATTATAAGAATTATAAGTAAAAATAATACTATCATATATATTGTACCACGAATATGTAGAAATTTCAATAAATTTGTTGTAAAAAGCAGTGCTTTTATATACTTTTTGAATAATACAGAAACAAAAATTCTTATAAAATTAAATGAAAAGATTGACAATACAGATATAATATGATATAATATCACTTGCGTAAAATAAATACGCGCCAATAGCTCAGTTGGTTAGAGCTACCGGCTCATAACCGGTCGGTCCGGGGTTCGAGTCCCTGTTGGCGCACCAAGCAAAAACCGCATTAGAAAACTGTTTTTCAGCTTTTTAATGCGGTTGTTTTTATATCGTGATACATAGAAATACAAGGAAAAACAGTGTACTACAGAAAAAATGCATTGCAAAAAATATCTTTGATTTTATATTTTAACGGAATACTTTATAAAAGTTTGGTCGACCTTTTCAAAGGTCGTGGGTGTGGGCAAAGCCCACAA
>ENA-OPCE01000265-OPCE01000265.1-human-gut-metagenome-genome-assembly--contig:-NODE-265-length-49783-cov-3.860199_pt1 | contig 49783 bp, 29 predicted proteins | sample MGYA00241247_ERZ501474 | MGnify/ENA primary metagenome ERZ501474 (study PRJEB25962, sample SAMEA2042572) | human gut metagenome | biome: human gut; feature: human-associated habitat; material: faeces... | reverse complement strand
GTTTTCCATGCAATGATTTTTCCCTAGTGGGCGAGAGCAGGGGCTTGGACGGGAACTATGGCGGCCTCTATTCATACGGCGTTAAATATATAGAGCGTGCCAATCCGTTGTTCTTCTTTGCAGAAAATGTAACCGGTCTTTCTTCGGCCAATGCGGGACGAGCGTTTAAGAAAATTCTGCATGCGCTGAATCATGCCGGAAGATATGGTTACACCATCACCGCTCATAAGTATAAGTTTGAGGAATATGGCGTGCCGCAGGCTCGCCATCGTTACATTCTTATCGGCATACGCGGAGATCTTGAAAAAGTTTTCAGGGTGCCGAAGCCAACCGGCACCATCAGATGTTGTCGTGAGGCACTTGGCGACATTCCCCATACTGCTACGAATCAGGAGTACGCGAGAACAAGTTCGTTGGTGGTAGAGCGGCTGAAGCATATTCCCGAAGGATGGAATGTTTGGCAGACAGAAGAGGCAGGTCTGCTGCCCGAATCATTAAAGCTTCATGTCAAGCGTGCAAGACTCTCGCAAATCTACAGGCGCCTAGATTCCAATCGACCGTCGTACACTGTGACGGGATCTGGTGGTGGGGGTACACACATGTATCATTGGTGTGAAAATCGTCCGCTTACCAATCGCGAGCGGGCTAGGCTTCAGACCTTCCCTGATGACTTCGTTTTTCACGGTACGGTTAATTCTGTCCGTAAACAGATTGGCATGGCTGTGCCGTGCGACGGCGCTCAAATCATTCTTGAGGCACTGTTGAGGACTTTTGAGGGATGTGAATATTCTTCAGTTGAAGCAAGTGTAGGCGTCTTTGAAGCTGGCATGTATCCAGATCTAGAGGCTGTTTAATTATTCGTCGAAGCAAGAGCTCACAGTTGTTCTGCTGAAGATGTTATGAGGAGATTCAAGGATGGCGGAAATGTTCGAAGACCATGAATCTGACGGCATTGAATATCGGTATTTAATCAAAAGGTTGGGCCATCAGGAGATGGGATCTCGTGAGAACAGATTGGATAAATCTCATCGCGGCCGATATTTTCTGATTCCGAAGATGGCGGTGGATTTTTTCCCGCATCTGTCAGATTGTCAACTTAATGATCAGGCGTTCATTTGTCTTACGCCGATTTTTCTCAATACTGATGGAACGTCTCGGTCCCGCTGCTATTATGAATACGTTTATCACAACAGTAAGGTCGTTAATTCAGATCCCAGAGGGCGGAACGAACATCGAATTTATTTGTCTCTGAATTTTGATGATGGCATGGCCTTTAAGGACGACATTATCGTCATGAGACAACGCACTTGGAGTGAGTTGCTGAAGCACGATGATGAGGTGGAGATGACCGAGGTAGAGCGGTCCTTCGACGAATCGAGTTCCTTGAAGGCCGGCTTCGACTACTTCATCGATTGGATTCGAAAGGATCAAAATCCCAAAGAGTGGGCAGTCTATGATCGAATCATAAGTAAACTCTCGAACGGCGGTAGGAATGTTTCAAGCGTTCAGGTCAAGACGAACATTTCCTTTTTCGAGACGAAGGTTAAACGCACCGTTTCCAACGCTGTTGAGATTGACGAACGAATCGTTTCAACTTTTTCTCAGAAGAAGCGAGAAGAGATAGAAGGGGAGAAATCGGCGACAATGTCTTCTTCAGAGACAGTTCTCAATGATTCTGCTGAAACTCTTGGTGATCGAAACTTGACAAAATATGCCTCGCTATTCAACTCGGTTAGTTTCAGAGATTTTGTCATGACGACATATGGCAATAACTGTGCCGTCACGGGCCAGGTCATTTCGTATGGCCCGTTCAATAATCTCGAAGCAGCTCATATCAACCCAAAATGTCACGGAGGTTACTACTTGCCTCAGAACGGAATAGCCATGCGGCGCGACATTCGCTGGGCTTTCGATAAGGGCATGTTTTATGTTGATCCCGAAACGTTGGTGATTCACGTGCACGAGGCTGTGAGAAAGAGCTATTTGGGTTTATACGACGGGAAGCGAATTGAGCCGGTTGTAGAGAATTTTGCGCCGCATCCTCAATATCTCGAGTATCACAAACAAAAAATTTATGGAAGCTTCCTTCACACGGGAGCACTGAACAAACTTATCTAAGAATCAAAAAAATGAATGTATTGGATCTCTTTTCAGGCTGCGGCGGCTTGTCTCTTGGTTTTCAGAATGCGGGTTTTCATGTTGTCCTAGGCATTGACAACGACGAGGCGGCATTAAGGACTTTTCGTCGAAATCACATCGACGCCAAGGGGGAGAACATCGATTTGTTTCAGGACGACTGCATGTCTAGGATCGAGTCGCTTCTTGATGGTAAGACGATCGATGTCATCGTTGCCGGTCCTCCCTGTCAGGGGTTTTCCCTGACAGGCCCCCGCAAGTTTGATGATCCCCGAAACGAGCTTTATCTTAGAGTGTTCGATGCCGTTCAGAAATTTCAGCCGAAGGGGTTCGTGATTGAGAACGTACGCGGCATGGCTTCGCTTTACAAGGGACAGGTGAAGGATGAGATTCTTCGCCGTTTCACTGCACTCGGGTACAACGTCAGTTGGCGGATTGTATGCGCTGCCGACTACGGTGTTCCCCAACTTCGACATAGACTGATCTTTGTCGGTATCAGAAAGGAGTTGGGGGAATTTGAGTTTCCGGCTCCGACGGTAGATCCCGAACACTATGTCGGCTGCCATGATGCAATAGGTGATTTGCCGACTCGAACGGAGGAGTTGGGAACTGAATCCGATGCGTACATCCGCGCCCCCTTCAGTGCATATCAGAGGTTGATGAGGGGGACTGAAACGATTCTCCACAATCATGTAGGCACCAATCACACCGATTATGTGAAGTCGGTGATCGCACTTGTGCCCCCTGGCGGCAACTATAAGGATCTGCCTGCAGGTGTGGGCGAAAGCCGAAAGTTCCATGTTGCTTGGACCCGCTATCATCCGGATCGTCCGTCAAATACTATTGATACCGGTCATAGGAATCATTTTCACTACGAGTATAATCGCGTGCCTACCATTCGGGAGTTTGCGCGACTTCAATCCTTCCCAGACAACTTTGTATTTCTTGGTACAAAGACGCAGCAGAACCGACAGGTGGGCAATGCAGTTCCGCCCCTTTTGGGGCAGGCCCTAGCAATGCAACTCAAGAAGTATCTGAAGGAAGACTGATGAAACGCAAATTGAACACCATTGATTTGTTCGCGGGATGCGGAGGTTTGGCGGAAGGGTTCGAGAGCCAAGGTGGTTATCGCATGCTTGGGGCAGTTGAATGGGAAAAGGCGCCCAGAGATACCTTGGCGAGGCGTCTTGAGGAACGTTGGGGAATGTCCGACGCACAGGATCGTGTGCTGCGTTTTGACATGCAGGAATCCGAACGATTATTTTCCGGCTGGGCTGATGATCCCAAATATGGCACAGGAAAAGGTTTGGATGCCTTGATCGGGAAACGAGCACTGGATGTTGTCATTGGAGGTCCTCCTTGTCAGGCTTATTCGATTGCTGGAAGAATCCGTGACGAAAACGGCATGCGTGACGACTATCGAAACTATTTGTTCGAAAGTTATCTTAACGTCATCCGACGCTATAGGCCTAAGGCCTTTATTTTTGAAAACGTCCCGGGACTTCTAAGTGCGAAGCCGGATGGAACCCCCATCGTTGATCGGATTCGATCCGCCTTTGAGGAGGCTGGATGGGTGATTCCTGATGATCTTAGGTTGGCTCAGGTCGACATGTCAGAATACGGCCTGCCGCAGAAACGCAAGCGAATCATTCTGCTCGGTCTTTCGAAGGATTATTTCGGTGAGAACGCAGTTGAGCTTTTGAACCGTTTCTACAATGAACTCCTTCCGACGTACAAGAGAAGGCGCATGTCGGTGGGGGAGGCGATTGGAGATCTACCTAGGTTGCTTCCTCTGCGGGATTCTGTCGATAAGAAGATTTCGCATGCGTTGGCGGAGACGAGGAATTGTCCTTCCGATCATGAACCAAGGTTTCATAATGCAAGGGATATTGCCGTCTTTCAGATGCTCGCTGAGGATATTCGATCCGGGCGAAATGAATTTTCATCAATCGAAAGTCTTAAGCGCCTATATACCAGTTTGACCGGGCGACAATCCAACATTCATAAGTATCACGTTCTTAAGTCCGATGAACCGAGCAATCTGATTCCGGCCCATCTTTTCAAGGACGGGCTTAGGCATATTCATCCTGATCCAGAGCAGGCGAGGTCTATTACGATTCGTGAAGCGGCGCGACTTCAGGGGTTTCCCGACGACTTCCAGTTCTGTGGTTCCCAAGGAGATAAGTACAAGATGATCGGCAATGCCGTTCCTCCATATTTTTCCAAACTTGTCGCTGAAGCGTTGCATGAACTTCTGAAGGATTGTTGATGAAAGAAGTTGAACTGATTCCCGATTCCAGGAATCTAATGGAATCCACGCGCTCCATCGGATATTCGCTTTAGGTAGCTGTCGCAGATCTGGTCGACAACAGTATCGATGCTGAAGCGAAGTAGGTGGAAATACCTTAACTCCCCAAAAAAAGTTGCACTCAAGCTCTTGGACCCTGTTGGAAGCTCATTCGAGCGTCTTTCATTAAGTGTGGCGACTCTGGAATCAAAAAACTGCCGGACACGAAAGCGGTAATGAGAAATTTCCTTTCAGGACAAGCAAGCTAGCGCTACACCAGCTCAGATGTGGGGTTTGAGTGCGCTTCTTCATGGGAAGTTAAGGTCAAAGGTAAAGCATCCTGAATGCCAAAAGACTGGATAATACATACCCATACACTCATCTTTCAGGATGTGGCGTAGGCTTCAAATTCATGCAGGCTTTTGCCATCAGTAACGGCATTGAGTTTCATCACCTGATTCCGTTGCTCGACCTGACCGCCGTAAGCATTGCATCGGATATTGTACCGATCATGGGCGAAAACCGTATCCTGGCCTATCATGGGTTGAAACAGCTGAACGGCAATCCGAGCGTAGGACTGAAAGCGATTATCGATGTATGCGGATTATCGGAAAAAGAAATTACGGTGAGCGACATTGTATTCAAAATAGGTCCCCGCATCAATGCTTCCGGACGTATACAGAACGGAAAAGAAGCGGTAGACCTGTTGATTGAGAAAGATTTCTCGGCAGCACTCGAGGAAGCCGGACAAATCAACCAATACAACGAAACCCGGAAGGATCTGGATAAGAGCATGACGGAAGAAGCCAATAAAATCGTAGCCGAACTGGAAGGCTTGGCAGACCGTCGTTCGATAGTGCTTTACAATGAAGACTGGCACAAAGGAGTGATCGGAATCGTTGCCTCACGATTAACGGAGATTTACTATCGTCCGGCAGTCGTACTGACCCGGACGGATGATATGGCAACCGGTTCGGCACGTTCCGTATCCGGTTTCGATGTTTACAAAGCTATCGAACATTGCCGTGACTTGCTCGAAAACTTCGGAGGGCATACCTATGCTGCCGGGCTATCGATGAAAGTGGAAAACGTACAGGCATTCACCGAGAGATTCGAAAGTTTCGTGTCGGAACATATACTGCCGGAACAGACCAGCGCAGTGATCGATATCGATGCCGAAATAGATTTTAAAGATATCACGCCGAAGTTCTTCAATGAATTGAAACGATTCAACCCGTTCGGTCCCGACAACCAGAAACCGGTGTTCTGCACACATCACGTGTACGATTATGGAACAAGCAAGGTAGTCGGTCGCGATCAGGAACACATCAAATTGGAACTGATCGACGACAAGTCGAACACACCGATACATGGTATTGCTTTCGGTATGCGCCAACACAATACGCATATCAAGAACATGAAACCTTTCAATATCTGCTACACCATCGAGGAGAACACCTACAACGGCAACACGTCGTTGCAACTCATGGTGAAGGACATCAAGGAGAACGATATATGAAGGGATGCGGTGGATGTCTACCATAAGATTTTAGGGAAGTATTGGGGATACCCTGCTTTCCGTCCTTTACAGGAAGAGATCATTCGTTCTGTCTGTGCCGGAAAAGATACACTCGGGCTTATGCCTACGGGAGGTGGCAAATCGATCACCTTTCAGGTTCCGGCGCTGGCGATGGATGGAATTTGCCTTGTCATTACCCCGCTTATCGCTTTGATGCGCGACCAAGTCGACAATCTGCGCCGGGTCGGAATCAAAGCCACAGCAGTGTATTCGGGTATGAGCCGCCAGGAAATCGCCGGGGAGCTGGAAAATTGCGTTTCCGGACAAAATAAGTTCCTGTATGTTTCACCCGAACGGCTTGCCACCGGATTATTCAGGGAAAAGTTGCAGGCCATGAACGTCTGCCTGTTAGTGGTAGACGAGAGTCATTGTATCTCGCAATGGGGCTATGACTTCCGTCCTTCCTACCTCCACATCGCCGATATACGGGAGCAACTGCCCGGCGTGCCGGTACTGGCACTGACGGCAACCGCCACACCCGAAGTCGTGGACGACATACAGGGACGACTGCTTTTCCAGGAAAAAAATGTCTTCCGGAAAAGTTTTGTCCGCCCGAATCTCGCCTATATCGTGCGCCGTACGGAAGACAAGTTAGGCACACTGGCCTACATACTCGGAAAAGTGCCCGGTACGGCTATCGTCTACGCGCGAAACCGCAAGCTGACCAAGGAAGTGGCAATCTTCCTGCAACAATCGGGAATATCGGCCGACTTTTTCCATGCCGGATTAAGCCGGGAGGAAAAGGCGATCCGACAAAGCCGCTGGAAAAACAATGAATGCCGCGTAATAGTGGCCACGAACGCTTTCGGGATGGGGATCGACAAACCGGATGTACGACTGGTCATCCATCTGGATATGCCGGAGTCATTGGAGGAATATTTCCAGGAGGCAGGCCGTGCCGGACGGGACAGCCGGAAGGCCTTTGCGGTGGCTCTCTGCACAGATACGGATAGTTTTCATCTGAGAAAGCGGATAGACGATGAGTTTCCCGAAAAGAAGCTGATCGGGAAAGTGTATGAAGCGTTGGGCGATTATTTCCGGATTCAGGAAGGACAGGGAAAAGATATCGTTTATAACTTCGAACTGACGGATTTCTATTCCACCTGCCAATTTCCTCCGTTACAGGTGCATCATGCATTGAAGTTGCTGGAACTATCCGGCTACATCGAATATTGCGAAGGAATGGACGAATCTTCCTTCCAGACCGCTCCCCAAATCACTTATACGCATCCACGCGTGCGAAAAAATGCCCTTATTATCCCATCCTCCGCTTATGAGGAACGTCGGGAAAGAATGAAAAAGCGCATTTCGAAAGTGGTGGAATACATGGACGGGGAACATATCTGCCGGAGCCGTCTGCTACTCTCCTATTTCGGAGAAAAGAATACGGAAGATTGCGGGTGTTGCGACGTCTGCCTTTCCAAGAATGATTCCGGCTTGAACAATCGGGATTTCAATGCCATACGCGACCTGTTGCTCGAACTGCTTTCTACCCGGCAACCGCTTCCTGTCACCGCTTTGCTCCCTTTATTGCCTTTTCCGGAGGAGAAAATCGTCACCACCATCCGCTTTTTGGCCGAGCATGACAAACGGTTTTATTTGAAGGAGGGAAAGGTCGGGATTTCCGGTTAAAAAAGAACCGAAATTTCATTATTTTCTTAGAGAATCATATAAATCAGAATAAATATTCTATTTTTGTAAAACTTGTTCTCGTGCTATCTGCTTATGGTCATTATGACGATAAGTGAGAGTTGAATTTGCTCTTATCTAGTATTACTCTCGTTTTTTGTTGTTATCTTTGCCCCTAAATAATCCAAATCAGCAAATGAATAAGATTAACATATATGTACTGATGCTCTTTCTGAGTCTGGCTGGTGTATCTATCCATGCACAAAACAACCGATCACAAGTGGTTATTACAAGCGGACAAGACAATAATGTGTTTTTTCATACGATAGAAAGAGGACAAACAGTTTACGCAATCGCTACCATGTACGGGGTTACGCCTGATGATATTTACCGGCTGAATCCAGATAGCAAAGAGGGGATCAAAGCAGGCGCCACCCTTAAAATCCCGCAACGCGACATGGTTGGAGGTACTGCTAAGAAGCAGGATGGAAATTATATTTTCCATACCATACAGCCCAAAGAAACCCTGTATTCATTATCCATCCGGTACACAGTTCCCGCTACCGCTATCGTAAAAGCGAACCCCGGATTGTCTACTTCCACTTTTACGATCGGCAAGACAATCCGTATTCCGGCGACGCAAGTAGAAGATTTGCCGACAACGGAGCTCAAGACCATTACCAAAGAAATTGAATATACCGTCCAGAAAAAGGAAACCATGTACCGGATCTGCCGGAAATTCAATATTTCCAGCTACGAGCTGATCAAGCTTAACCCGAAATTGAAAGAAGGGGTGAAAGCCGGTATGGTCATTAAGATACCCGTACAAGCCGAAGAGAATGTGACGACCGAACCAGCAACCGCTATGCTTTCGGAAAGAGATGTTAATGCTTTACTCTCGGAGCCCAAAAGCATCGAGCGCGTCAACAGCGTCAAAGTAGCCTTGTTATTGCCGTTTATGACGAATGAAGCTACCCCGTCTACGGAAACACAACGCTTCATCGAATATTACGAAGGTTTCTTGCTGGCGGTGGACAGTCTTAAAAACACAGGCTGTTCTGTCGATCTGTCGGTTTATGATACGGGAAACGGAACGAAGAAACTGAAAGAGATCCTGAAAGAGGATGCCTTGAAGAATGCAAACCTCATCATCGGAGCCGTACAAAACGACCAGATCGGTCCGGTTGCGGAATTTGCCCAGAAGAACAACATCAAATATGTGATTCCTTTTACATCGAAGAACGACGATGTGTTGTCGAACGCGTATGTTTACCAGGTAAATACGCCCCACTCCTATCTGTATGCCAAAGCGGCTCAAGGCGGATGCGACCTATTTGCCGAAGACAATATAATCCTGCTGAACATCAGAGACGGCAAGGATAAAACCGAATTTATCAAAGCATTCAAAGCCGAGATGAAACAACGACAGATCCCATTTACCGAAATCAATTATAATGCCGAAACCCTGACTGCCGATGTCGACACGCTCCTCAGAACGGACAAACGGAATGTAGTCGTACCGACTTCGGGTACACTGGAGGCTCTAAACAAGATCAAGTCCCCGTTACGCATGCTGGCGGAGACAAAGCCCGAATGCGGACTGACCTTGTTCGGCTATCCCGAATGGCAGACGTACACACGTGACTGTTTGGAAGATTTCTATGCCCTGAACACGTATATATACAGTAACTTCTACGCAGACAACCTGTCGAAAGAGGTGGCTGATTTCTATACCAAATATAAAAACTGGTATAGTAAGAACCTGATCAATATATTCCCTAAATATGGTATTTTAGGATTCGACACCGGTATGTTTTTCATCGGAGCAATCAACAAATACGGTTCCAACTTCGAAAATAATCTGGATAAGATTCATTACCAGGGTGTACAGACCGGATTCGATTTCCATCGTGTGAATAACTGGGGAGGCTTCATCAACACGAACATCTTTATTGTTCATTATCAGAGTGATTTCAATGTAACACGAAATGAAGTAAGATGATCAAGAAAGTTATTGCAACAGCTATTATAGGCCTTGTCGCCTTGAACGGAATCCAGGCTCAGAATAAGTTCAAACGGGAATTATCTTTGGGAGCTTCTTTCGGTACAACCTTTTCCAAAGTCAGTTTTGCCCAGACAAAAGTGCAGCAGAAAATGAAATTGGGCTATACGGGAGGCCTTACACTCCGGTGGATCACAGAAAAGAATCTCGGATTGCAGGCCGAACTGAATTTCATCCAACATGGATGGGATGAAAAGTTCGAAGACCAGCCACAGTATAAATACAGCCGGACGATCAACTACTTTGAACTTCCGATTCTGACGCATATCTATTTCGGCAGTAAACGTTTCAGGGTATTCGTCAACCTGGGTCCCAAAATAGGATATGCTTTTGGCGAGAAGACAGACGAAAATCTGAACGGAGCCAAGCCGAACACCGAAAACGAACAGCACAATATGCCGGTCGAAAAGAAATTCGACTGGGGATTATGCGGTGGTCCAGGTATCGAACTTCGTACGGGAATCGGCTCTTTCCTGTTGGAAGGCCGTTACTACTATGCCCTTAGCGACATCTTCAACAGCCGTAAAGAAGATTATTTTTCCAAATCGTCTTCACAGGTGATCTCGGCCAAAATCACATATATGATTCCGGGATTTTAAATCATAAGTCCTGTCTGTATTGTGAGGGTGTCACTCCATATATTTGTTTAAAGACTGTACTGAAATAGCGTTGATGGGAGAAACCTGTCTTCTCCGATACTTCCTGTATACTTAGATCCTTGTCGGCAAGAAGGCGAACGGCCTCGGCCATTCTGAACTTGTTGATATAATCGCCTATGCTAATGCCGGCAAGCAATTTCAATTTATTGTAAAGCGAAGCGCGACTCATGGCCATCTGTGCAGCGACAAACTGCACATCCAGGTCAGGATTGGTCAGATTGCTGCTGATCAGTTCATTCAGTCTGCGCATGAACTGTTCATCGGCATTGCTGATCGTATCGGTTTTAGGCGAAACGATCTGTTCTGCTTCTTTATAACGATTCCGGATGATCTCACGGCTCTTAAGCTGGTTGCGCAGGACTGCAAGCAGGAAACCAAGGTCGAACGGTTTCGGGACATACATATCGGCTCCTAACTTATATCCTTGTACGGTACTTTCATTATCGGTACGCGCCGTCAACAGGATAACCGGAATATGGCTGATCCCCACATCGCTCTTTATACGGCGGCACAATTCGAAACCGTTCATATAAGGCATCATCACGTCACTGACTACCAAGTCGGGAAGTTTCGCCTGAATCATTTCAAGCGCCTGCCGACCATCTTCCGCAACGTAAACTTCCTTGAAAGACCCACTCAATTCATCTTTCAGGTAGTTACGCAGTTCCGGTTCATCTTCTACGATCATAACTGTATATCCGGCAACCGGATAGTCATCGGCACCGGGTATCTCGACATCGGATGTCTGTAGCAATTGGGACATATAGGGCCTTGCCTCTATAGGCACGGATGTATTCTCCAGGGGCAGTTCAAAAAAGAAGGTCGCCCCACGTCCTTCATTTGCCTGCGCACCGATATTTCCTCCGTGCATTTCAACCAGCATACGAGCATACGACAACCCGATACCGCTCCCTTTCCGGTCATGGTCACCTTGATAGAAACGGGTGAACAGACGATCGATCTCCACATGGTCCAACCCGATACCTTCATCCGAAAGAGATATGCGGACATAATCAGGTTTACGGCGCGTAGACAGGACAACGACTGTATTCGGTTTGCTGAACTTCAGGGCATTCATCAACAGGTTGGACAATACGATCTCACACTTGGAGGCGTCGAAAGGCACTTCTCCAAGCGATTCGTCGAAATCATATACCAACTGGATATTCCGGACCTGGAACTCAAGGTCAAAGTCACTGGAGATTTCCTGCAACCAGTCGTTGACTGGCTGCCTAGTCAGGCTCAACGATTCGCCTCCAACCTCCATCTTACGGACATCCAACACCATATTAATATTATCTTTGATCCGACGTGTCTGTCTGAAAATACCGGTCAATAAATGCAACAATTTGTCGTCTTTCACCTCTCCCGACGCAAGCAACCGTTTCAATGGGGCGTATATCAGGGTGAGAGGCGTACGAAGTTCATGGCTGATATTGATCAGGAAGCGCACCCGGTCTTCATACGTCTTCCGTTCATGTTCCTTAATCGCCCAGACCATTTTACGTTCCTTTTTCAATACCACCAACCAGGCTGTCAGTACAGAGCCGAACAGGATCAGCAGGATCAACAAGATCAGGAATCCGGTCGTTTTCCACCAAGGAGGCGTAACCGTAATCGCCAGAAGCTGAACCGGAGTACTCCAGTCGCCATTCCTTTTATTGCAGGACACCCAAATATGGTATTCACCGACAGAAAGGGCATGGAAAGAAATCGTGTGGCTGGACCGTTCGATCATTTCATTCAGGCTACCTTTTATATAATAACGAAACAGTTTCTTCCGCATCAAATCTTTTTCCTTCACAATAATTCGGGCATTCAAGGATGTATAATCCCAAGGGATCGACAACTGGTTGTTATCTCTTATCACATCGGAACCGACAGAAATACCATCGAGTTCCACATCCAGTAAGTTGATCGAAGGATCTGCTTCCTCCGGGAAAGGCACACTATTACGTATATAGACCAACCCGTTCACTCCGGCCATATACAGATCGCCAGAAGCAGTCAACAAAGGAGGTTTGAACAAATATTCGTTGGCATAAACGCCGTCCGACTCTCCAAAAACAACGGTTTTTCCTTCTTCCGGAATATAAGCATATAGCCCGTTATGAGTTCCGATCCAAAGCCTTCCCTGCCTGTCAAAACCTAACGAACTCGTACCTGCAAAGCGGTTCTCTTCGATAGTCGAAGTCCGTTTTGTTACCGGATCATACCGGTATAGGCCGGAGGATGTCCCCAACCAGAAACAACCGGCCTTATCCCGACACGCTGCGCCAATCGTCCCGATAGAATCGGGTGGAGTATAAAAGACACCTATGGAGCGGTCTTTGTGGTCCAGTACCAACAGATTGGACAAACTGCGCAAATATGTATCCGGCTCGCCTCCGGACACCTCCATAAGAGCAGATAGTACTACTCCTTCCTCCTTACACCTTATTGCATCCAAATGCCCTGTCTGTTGGTTATACAAATAAACACTATCGGAATAAATATAAAAACTTGCATCATCCAGGCGGCCCAAATGTACAGCCAATCCAAGACGGAACAGGCGACGGGATTTTTCGGCATCGGCAACTATATATTCCTGAAGTTCTCCGGTCTTCTTATGAAACCGATATAATCCCTGGCTAAATATCGAAAGCAATAGCTCGTCTTCATCATATTCAACGATCGAAACCACCTTTTTATCGAATGTCGCAGGATAATGCCGGAACTGACTGGTCCGCGGATCAAACCGGTTGATACCGTCACCGTCGGTCCCCAACCACAAAATATGATCCCGATCCTCATACAGGCTCGTCACAGTCTTATAACTCAAACCACTGGTTGAATTCAATTGCGCATCACCATAGGTATAAAAATAAGTTCTTTTCAAACCGATCAGTCCCCCCCGGATACTACCGGCCCATATATTCTTTTCCTGATCATTGTAAAGGCAACCGAACGAATTGACTGGCAGCGAGTTATTATTTCCGGGAATATGCGAGATCACACGCATTCCCTGTGTATCGGGATCATATACATTCAGTCCTCCTCCATCTGTCGCCAGCCACAATTTACCATCTATCTCCTTAATATCCAGGACGACATCATTACTCAACAGGTTCCCCGTATTCAAATGGCAGAACTCATCTCCCGCACTGGTATACCCATACACACCGTCCGCATATACCGAAAGCCAAATATTTCCTGAAGAATCCAAGCATACGCTCGTAATTTCTTTTGCAGGAATAAAAGAAATCCGCTCCAACTTGCCCGTTGCAAGATGGTACCACCACAGTCCGTTACGCCGGCAGACAAGCAGTACGATCTGCTTTTGCTTATCATATATGTAGGCATGCGTGAAGGCAGAGGTAACTCTTTCCGGTCCATTCACAGGTAAAAACGTAATCCGATTATCAACATAAGAATACCTGAAAGCTGTTCCCGTCCCAAAGAACAGGACTCCATTATCCGTCACAACCGAACTGTGCACATGCAAAGGCAAACCGGCAAATGTGATACGCATAAACCTGTCTTTACTGCGGTCATACCGGGCCAGTCCTCTATCGGTTCCGATCCAGATATTATGCTGAATGTCTTCCGTTAAGAAAATAATATCGTTTCCAGGAATAGAAAAAAGATTATCCTTATCGTTATTATAAGACATGATCCTCTCTCGGTCGAAACGGTTTAACCCGAAACTCGTCCCTATCCAAATGACTCCCTGATGGTCACTCAACACACAATTGACCGTCGACTGCGAAAGACCGTCTTTCAAGGATATTTGTTTAAAATAATAATTAGGAGATTCTGCTTGTGTAGAAAATATACATAAGAATAGGCTAAATAATATGGCAAGCAGCTTTTTCATGTAGCAAATATAATAAAAAAGATGATTCTTGAACAATCTTAGACAATATCAAACATAAAAATCAAGGCTTACATATAACTTTGCAACAAAGACAAGCTAAGAATGGGTAGCAGGCTCCTCCCAAAACAAAAACGCCGCCTTTCTTCCCATAAAGTGAAGCTCAACTAAATGATTAGTTTTGCATCAGAAGTAGTAAGGATTTATCAATGCTAATAGAGTAATATAGTCTTTAGGCTATCAGATTTAGGCCAAAAAAAGGAGGATGTCCCAGTGATGAGACATCCTCTTCTTTTTATATACTCCCAAATAATTATCTCAGACGATCCAAAGAACGCACCAGCGCTTCATCCGCCCCAATATTGCGTATAGCCAGATAATCCAGAATCAGACTGACCAGCGGAAAAGAAAAGGCGATCTTCAGGCTTAATGAGAATATCTCCTTTTGATTACCCAGATTCCAGTAAAAAAATGCAAAAAGGCCGTAAAAGCCTAACATTAAAATCGCATTAAATACGCAGAGGCGTATTTGAAGGATTCTTTTCTTAAACAGGAAGATAGTCAAAAGAGCCAGCAAAGAGATCACGATTGCCAAAGCAAACAGTCCCCATGTGGGATAAATAAGTTCCGGCTGAGCAGCCATCGTACTGATACCGGTTGCATCAAAAGTAAACAACTGGTCACCCGACTGCAACACAGCAAGCGGTAAAAACAGAATGGCAATCGTCAATGCCACTATAATAAGCAAATAAACCGTTTGTATTCTCTGTAACATAATAAAACAATTGACAATTAACAATTGACAATTGACAATTATTAGATGATGCTCACCAACCGTCAATTATCAATTATCAATTGTCAATTCATTAAAGGTTATTCTTTTCTTTTGCAGGGTTCTTATAATATACCTTACCATCTTCATACTCCTTAGCTGCGATCAAGGTCGGTTTCGGGAGTTTTTCATAGTAACGTGAAATCTCAATCTGTTCTCTGTTTTCAAAAACTTCTTCCAAATTATCATTATAGGAAGCAAATTCCTGGAGTTTTTTTTCCAGATCCTGTTTCATCTCAACAGAAATCTGATTAGCACGTTTACCAATGATTGCAACAGTTTCATACACATTATCCGTGTCTGCCGACAGCTTCATCATGTCGCGGGTAACTGTATTCGACGGAGCGTTAGTCTTTCTGTAATCCATACTTACTTTATTGATTAGTTGTTTCGTTAATACGTATCTGTTATTCGCTTGCTGGCATAGTCGTAGAACTTCTGAACTTGTTTTACATACTTGCCTTCGGGATACTCATTCATGTAGTTGTAGTATTCATCCACGACTTCGCGGTAACGTCCCTGCAACTTTTCTTCCACACTCACTACAGCCAATTCATATTTGGCACGAATGGTATAGAACATGAACTCTTCTCTGTATTTTGAATACGGATAATTCTTAAGTGCATTTTGCGCGGTAATCACACATGAAAGATAGTTGTTTCCCATATAGGTACCCAGGTTGAAATACAACCGGACTGCTAACAGTTCTTTATAAGCGAGCTTTTCCTGCAATTCGAACATAATGTTCTGAGCTTCTTTAGCCCGTTCGCTTTGCGGATAATACTCCAAGTACAATTGCAACTGGTTAATAGCTTCATACGTTTGTGCCTGATCCAAGCGGGGATCCGGTGAATCCAAATACAATCCATAACCCGAATAATAACGGGCCAACTCGGTATACTCGCCTTTCGGATAAGTCGTATAATAGGTATTAAAGTATTGCGAAGCAGTCTGATAGTCTTTTTGGCCGTAATAGCTTTGCGCCAACAGATACAAAGATTCTTCAGCTTGAGCGGAACCTTTGAGTACAGGCACCAATTCATCCAGCAAAGTGGCAGACTTCGAATATTGCTTTGCATTGAAATATTTCTTTGCATACGAATATTTCAGCTCGTAGTCTGTACTTTTCAGTATCTTGTTATACTCCCCGCAGGAAGACAACAGAACTGTAATCATCATCAATAAAAATACAACCTTTTTCATTCACATACTTTTAGCGCGCAAAGTTAAAGTTTTCCGACAAATAAACGAAGCGCTTAACGTTAATATTTACAACTTATATAAGTCACTGGCCGCAATAAGCTCCAGTTTATTGGCTTTCAGAACCTCCGCACACTTCTCCACATTATCGGGACGAATGATCACATTGGCCGCCTCACCCTGAGAAAAAGCATACATATATTCAATAAATATCCCAGCCGAAGTAATGATATCCATAGCTTTAGCTAATGCTCCCGGCTGATTGGGACAATGCAGACAAACAACATCGGCCACACTCACAGCATACAGACGATCGCGCAAGACCTTGATAGCAGTATCCGTATCCGACACAATCAAACGCAAGATACCGAAGTCTGAATTTTCAGCTACCGTGAAAGCGGACATATTTACGCCGGCTTCACCTAATATTTTTGCAACTTCCGTAAAACGGCCTTTCTTATTCTCCAGAAAGATAGATAACTGTTTAATTAACATGGGGATGAAATTTGATTTGTGATTTATAATTTATAAATTATGATTTATGATTTATGATTTATGAACTACTGATAAATCATAAATCATAAATCATAAATCAAAATCCTCTCCTATTCCAGTCTGCGATTATCGATCACATGTTTGGCTTTACCCATACTCCGCTCGATGCTGCGTGGCTCGACAATCTTTATATCGGGTTGCAAACCGATTACGCTTTGCATACGGTTTGCGATTTTCTTCTTCAAAGCGATCATCTTGTTCATTTCGTCCGAATAAAACTCCTGACGCACTTCCACTTGAATCTGGAATGTGTCCGTATTGTTCACACGGTCAACCACAATCAGATAATGCGGTTCGAATTCCGGCATCTCAAGAATAACCGATTCCACCTGCGACGGGAATACGTTCACACCCCGGATAATCAACATATCGTCACTACGCCCGAGAATACGTCCCATACGAACAGCCGTACGTCCACATTCGCATTTATCATAGATCAAATGCGTCAGGTCACGCGTACGGTAGCGGATCATAGGCATCCCCTCTTTTGTCAATGTCGTAAAAACCAGCTCTCCATGCTGTCCGGGTTCCACCGGTTCCAAAGTAACCGGATCGACAATTTCAGGAAAAAAATGATCTTCCCACAGATGCGTACCGTTCTGGCATTCGCACTCTCCTCCGACCCCCGGACCGCAAATTTCTGTCAGCCCATAGATATCGTATGCTTTGATATTCAACTTGCTTTCCAACTCTTTACGCATATTTTCCGTCCAAGGTTCAGCACCGAAAGCACCGACACGCAATTTGAATTCTTCCAACGGAATGCCGGACGAATGAATCGTTTCTGCCAGATATAACGCATACGAAGGAGTACAAGCCAATCCCTTAGCTCCGAAATCATGCATCAACTGAATCTGCTTCTGCGTATTACCACTACTCATCGGGATTACCGTTCCACCGATATTCTCAACTCCGGCATGTGCTCCCAAGCCTCCTGTAAACAGACCGTAACCATATGAAACCTGTACGGAATCATTCTTTGTCAAACCATAAGCAGTCAGACATCGCGCCACAACTTCAGCCCAGATAGACAAGTCTTTCCGGGTATAGCCGACAACAATAGGCTTTCCCGTCGTTCCGGAAGAGGCGTGCAATCGGACAATTTCAGACATCGGCACAGCCATCAGTCCGAAAGGATAATTATCCCGCAAGTCCTGTTTGACGGTAAACGGGAGCTTCACTATATCATCAATAGAATGGATGTCTTCCGGGGTAATCCCCATTTCCTGCATTTTTTTACGATAGAAAGGAGAATTATGATAAGCATGTTCAACAACCCGCCTTAAGCGGATACTCTGTAATTTCCGCATTTCCTCGCGGTTCATACATTCGATAGTTTCGTTCCAAATCATGGTATCAGTTCGTTATCTTTTTAATGTTAGTAGTCTAAATCAGTTGCAAAGTAATAACTTTTTTGCAAAGAAACCTTCTTTTGCTCTCCTTTTTATATACATTACACCTGATTGCTTCTACTTTAAAATGAGAAAACTATCTATTTCCGGGACTTTTTGTCACATCTTGATGACAAAATGAGACATATTCGTGTATGAAACAATTGCATTCTGACCGCAACATTCGTTTCTTTGTGTATATATTCAAATGTAAGAAGAGAAACGTTGGGAGTAAAATCATACAAGAAGAGTACACATACCCTATTACTATAAATCATGTTATACGAAGAGAGCCAGCTTAACAGCCGGCTCCTCCGTACTAACATCCGCTTACCGGACTAATCGTTATTTATCAATCCCAATACAACAGATTACCATCCATAAACCGTTTCCTGCAAGGGGAACTGACGTTTCCTGCAAGGGGAACTGACGTTTCCTGCAAGGGGAACGGTTATTTATACCAGACCGGTCCCGGTTGGTTCCCCATTTCAAATTTCAATGTGTCACCATTCATAATCTGTTCATGAGTTATATAGCTCTTATCATACGGCTGACCGTTCAACTTCACAGACTGGATATAAATATTCTCACGACTTACAGCCGGAGCCAGAACCGTAAAAACCTTGCCATTTGCCAGACGCATTTTCACCTCCGGGAATATCGGGGTTCCGATCTCATATTTGCCGCTGATCGGATCGACCGGATAGAAGCCCATGGAACTAAACACAAACCAGGCTGACATCTGTCCACAATCTTCATTCCCACAGATTCCGTCCGGAGTATTCAAATACAGGTTATGCAGGACCTCTGCCACATATTTCTGCGTCTTCCAAGGCTGTCCTACCTTATTATATAAATAAATCACATGATGGCTCGGCTCGTTGCCATGAGCATATTGCCCGATCATACCGGTGCTGAAAATCGGCAGTTCCTCATCCGATTTCGGAACATAAGTAAACATACTATCCAATTTCTCAGCAAAACGCTCCTTGCCTCCAACCAGACCGATCAGGCCATCCAGATCCTGAGGAACAGACCAGAAATATTGCCAGCCATTGCTCTCACAAATATCTTCGGTATAATCGTCGGGACTGAAATTTACGGCGAAATTTCCCTTCTCGTCACGCGGCTGCATAAAAGAAGTGGCCGGATTATAAACATTCCGATAGTTCTGAGCATGTTTATAGAATTCATCGGCAATATCTTTCTTACCCATCTTCTCTGCCATTGTTGCAATACAATAATCATCATAGGCATATTCCAATGTCTTGGATAACGACCAGTTCTCCCATTTCTTCGGATCACTGTAAGCCGGGACATATCCTAACTTCTTGTAATCGCCAATCCCCCTGTAATCGTCACGATTAGCCGTAGCGATACAGGCCTCAAGTGCTTTTTCCGGATCGAAATTGCCGATACCTTTCAGATACGCATCCACAATGACGGGAACAGCATGATATCCGATCATCATATTAGTTTCCCAACCATACAAATTCCATAACGGTAAAGCTCCATTCTGCTCATAGAATTTCAAGAATCCTTTGATCATATCGTTTGCACGTTCCGGTTCGGTATAGGTAAATAGAGGATGAGAAGCACGATAGGTATCCCATAATGAAAAAGTGGAATAGTTCGTCCACCCGTCCGCTTTATGAATCTGCTGGTCCGGGCCGTAATAGGAACCGTCCACATCACTATAAACAGTCGGAGCAATCATGGAATGATACAAGGCAGTGTAGAACTTCACCAGGTCATCGGTATCCGGACTCTTCACCTCTATTTTAGAAAGCTGCTTGTTCCATGTCTTGGCAGCCTGCATCTGATAATAATCGAAATCATCTTTCGGAGCCTCCGCACGCAGATTCTTACCTGCTCCTTCCATACTGACACCGGATATACCTGTCGTCACCAAAATTTCCTCATCTTTCTCCGTATTGAAATCGAAACGGGCAATATAAGCCGTACCGATCCAGCCACGATCTTTCGTTACGATGGAAGTCGTGTCCATATGGCAAGCCACGAAAGGTTTTGAGAAACGAGTCTCAAAATAAACATGCTGTAAAGGAGACCAGCCCTGAGAGAAGCGATATCCCCGGATCGTCATCGAATCGACCACTTCTATACGCGAATCCAGCGTAAAATCCCAGTTCATCGCCTTTTTGAGATTCAAAAATACGGATGCCTCTGCTTTGGGGAACGTATAACGTTGAACACCGCAACGTTCAGTTGCGGTCAATTCGACATTAATATTATAATCTTTCAGCAACACACGGTAATAGCCAGCCGAAGCCGCCTCGTCATTGTGCGAAAAAGTCGAATAGATGCCTAAAGGAGCAGGCGCTTCCTTATACGGACGCGTCACCGGCATGAAGGAAATATCGTACAAATCACCCGCACCAGTCCCAGACAAATGAGTATGGCTGAAACCAGCGATAGTCGTGTCAGGATAGAAATACCCGGAAATACGATCCCAACCGGGAAGCCCGTTGTCAGGACTCAACTGCACCATTCCGAAAGGGACCTGCGCTCCCGGATAAGTATTACCGGTAAAATCCGTCCCGATAAAAGGATTTACATATTGTGTATAATCATCCGCCTCCTGTTGTTTTTCCGGCGTGCAGGCTGCCAGAGCCAGCAAGGAGACCGCCAATAAGGATATGTGCCTCATGTTTACATACTGTTTTAGTCTTGACAAAGATACAAAAAGAGACGCACAATGAAAACTGTACGTCTCTTCTATAACTATTTTACGATGTCCGTAGTTTTAGGCCGGTGCGATTTCCGTACTATTTTCATCCTCGTCATCTGTATCTTCATTCGTATCATTCTTCACAAAGAACGCACTCAATTCGAACAATCCATACAACGGGAAGAATACGATACCCAATGTGAACGGATCACTACTCGGGGTGATAAATGCAGCAGCAACCAGCAACCCTACGATAGCATGCCGTCTGTATTTGTGGAAGAACGAACGTTTCAACAAACCGATCTTCGACAACAACCACGACACCAGCGGCATTTCAAAAACGATTCCCATCACAAAGATCAGCATCAGGAAATTATCCATATACGAATCCAAAGAGACCTGTTCTTGTATATTAGCACTCAACTGATAAGTTGCCAAAAAGCGCAGCGTCATCGGGAATACCATAAAATATCCGACAGCACATCCGATAAAGAACATGATTGTTCCCAAAAGAAATACCCATTTGACATTTTTCTTCTCGTTCTCATACAAAGCCGGACTGATGAACTTCCAGATTTCCCACATCAGATAAGGGAAAGTAAGCACAAGTGCCAACCAGAACGAGGTGGTCATGTGAGTAAAGAACTGAGATGCTAATCTGATATTAAACACATCCACGTGAAAATTATCATTACAGAAATCCGGCAGGACATCAAACCACGGACTGACATTGACCAGCCATTGATTCAGATCGCACAACCATCTGTAAAAGATAAAATCGGAATAACAGGGTGCCAATACTACGCGGTCAAATATACCATCACTACCGCGCATAAAGGCAAAACTGCCTATCGCAAAGATAAAGAGCGCTAAAAAAGAACGGAACAGAGTCCAACGAAGTGCCTCCAGGTGGTCCCAGAAGGACATTTCTTCTTGTTCTAATTCTGCCATCTTTTACTTTTTATCGGTATCGTCTATCTTAATGTCGTCTTCTAATCCTTTTACACCGTCTTTGAAGTTTTTCACACCCTTACCGATACCTTTCATCAGTTCAGGTATTTTTTTACCACCGAAAAGTAACAAAACAATAATGGCAATGATGATAATCTCGCCAGTTCCTAAATTTCCAAGAAATAATAATTGATCCATGATATTGTATAAATTAGTCGTTAATATTCCTGTTATCGATGGGGCAAAGATACAATTTGTAATGAATAGTACCCCAATTATTCTAAATTTATTACCTTTGTGCCATCTTAAAAAACTGAAATTAGAAAAAGATTAGAAAAAATGAAAGCGTATGTATTTCCCGGTCAGGGTGCACAGTTTGTCGGAATGGGAAAAGACCTTTACGAAAACAATCCCCTTGCAAAAGAGATGTTTGAAAAGGCTAACGAAATCCTCGGTTTCCGCATCACGGACCTGATGTTTGCCGGAACAGACGAAGATCTGCGTCAGACAAAAGTAACACAGCCTGCCATTTTCTTACACTCAGTCATTCTTGCAAAAACATTAGGTGACCAGTTCCAACCGGATATGACAGCCGGACACTCTTTAGGAGAATTCTCCGCGCTTGTTGCAGCCGGAGCCTTATCTTTCGAAGACGGACTTACCTTGGTATCCAAACGTGCTATGGCGATGCAGAAAGCCTGCGAAGCCACTCCTTCAACCATGGCAGCCGTTCTGGCATTGCCGGATGAGAAAGTAGAAGAGATCTGCGCAAGCATCGAAGGCGAAGTGGTCGTATGTGCAAACTACAACTGTCCGGGACAACTCGTCATCTCCGGCTCCGTACCGGGTATCGATGCCGCATGTGAAAAGATGCTGGCTGCCGGTGCAAAACGTGCACTGAAACTAAAAGTAGGCGGTGCATTCCACTCCCCTCTGATGGAACCGGCCCGTGCAGAATTGGCTGCCGCTATCGAAGCGACTCCGATCCACAAACCGTCTTGTCCTGTTTACCAGAACGTAAGTACGAAAGGTGAAACCTGCCCCGAAACAATCAAAGCGAACCTGATTGCCCAGCTGACAGCTCCGGTCCGTTGGACACAAAGCGTTCAGAACATGATTGCCGACGGTGCCGATCACTTCATCGAACTGGGTCCAGGCGCCGTACTTCAGGGATTGGTGAAAAAGATCAATAAAGAAGTGACAACAGAAGGCATGCAATAAGCAGTTTGCCTTATTCATAATAAAAAAGGTTGGCAGGTGTTCGATGAAGAACGTTCCTGCCAACCTTTTTATATTCCTACTTCAGATTCCACCACAAGGCAGTCCCCACCACATCCGGTCCTCCCAGCAGTTCAAGGGCTTTATTATAACCTTCGAGGTTGTTCGTCTGGATATTGGCCGGGTAGCGGTAACGCTTCGGATAAAATTCCAGACGGCATTCTTTTGAAGTGGCAACCGTCAACGGGACCTGGTTCAACGGATTGTAGTCTTTTTCGACAGCCTGGTTCTCGAAGAAAGGCAAACCGATACGGCGATGATCGCTCCAGGCCTCTTCCGGCAACCAGGGAACCTGGGCTATATATTTCTGCGTGAAAATCTTCGTCATCGCATCATTATTGTATGCACCTCCACGATAGATGGAGTTCTTCGGATATGTATAAGTCATCGTCTTATTCTCTTTCGTGTACGGATCGACATAGTTTACAATATAAGGCTTTGCCTCAGCCGTATGGTCGAAATTGACTGATGTCCCGATCCGGTTATACTCGGTAGAAGACAGATAAGCCCCTACTTCACTCAACAATCCATGATACTCGAAGCTGGCAGTCACTCCGTTCTCGTAGTTCGATTTGGGAGAGCCCGGAACATTCCAACCGCGCACACCGGCTTCAGCCAGCAGGAAATAACTTTCCCAAGGACCGAAATAGACACGTTTCTGAGTACTCATACGGTATTGCTTGGATATAGACGGATAGTTATAATTCTTTCCGGTCAATTCGGTAGCCAAACTACCTTTCACATCCCATTCGCCTGCTACCCATGTCCCCCAAGTATATTTAGGGTCAATTGTCAGCACCGGCTTCGTATTATCATTCGGATCAAACAGGGAGACCGGCTTCACCTCGCTCGCCGCCCCGATATAATCGGAATAAACCACGCCATCGTTCCATCCTACTACACTAAACAGTTTCGGCGCACGCGGATCGACATATTGCGGAATGCCGTCGAAATAGAATCCGGCGCACGGATCGTTTGTCGTCAACGGAAAATGCTTATCCAGATACAAACCCATGTAAGTATGCGGGTTCTTCAGATGCATCTTCAACGAATCGGGTAGCGGGAATTCGCTGTTTCCCAAACCGACCACAAGATTTTTGAATGTAACAGACATTGCCTGTGCATTCCAGGTACGAGACATGACGCTGGTCAAATCACTCCATCCGTCCTTTTCCTGTACACCGGCAAGTTCGGAGAGCGAAGATATATATCCTTTGGAGGCAGCATCTTCAAACTCACTTTCAGCCAGCTGCGGGTTAGCATTCACGATACGCATTGCCAGGCGCATCCGCAAAGAATTGGCATATTTCTTCCACATATTCACATTTCCTGCATAGAAAGCATCTTCCGCCGACATCGGAGCCATATCGATCGACGGGTCGAGCGCAGCCTCCGCTTCCTTCAGTTCTTTTAGAATAAAGGTATAGATCGCTTCCACACTGTCATACTCCCCCGGTACACCGGAAAAAGCATCTAATGCCGGAATCGGACCGAACCCGTCAGAGACCTCTGAGTTCAGATATGCCCGCCAGATACGTGCCATCTGGATCACATTCTTATAATAAGGATAGAGTTCTGCTTCACCATCGGCCACTTTCTTCTCGCCTAATTGAACGGCTTTAGTCGCCTGGTTCAACCATTTCACGGCATAGTCATTACTCAGGTAACGCGTGATATAATCATTATTATCCGTACCGATCGTGAAACCGCTTCCCCGGTTGAAACGGGATGCCCGGTTCCAAGTCAGGATAAACATACGTTCGGCGATCTCCGGATTCATCTGGTCGCCGATGATCGAGGCGTTCAGGAACCATTCTGGCTTCACCTTACTTTCATCTACCTGGTTCGGATCTTCATTTATCTCCTGAAAATCGCTACAAGATGAAAACAATGCTACCACGGAAAACAGCCCTGTCAATATTTTATTCTTCGTATTCATATCTTCAATTCTCTATTTTTAATTTTTAATTTTTTAGAATCCGACCGTCACGTTAAACGTGAACGAACGACTCGTCGGAGCAGCCCCGTTTTCGAAACCGGTCGCATTCGTGTTGGTTGCCGAAACGGATTCAGGGTCGATACCCGGCAAATTGTAATGGATCATCCATACATTATTACAAGTAGCAGACAGGTTCAAACGCTGGAACGGCGTCTTTTTCAGCATCGCTCTGTTGAACGTATATCCTAAAGTAATGTTACGCAGACGAATATTGGTCGCATCATAGGTGAAGACTTCCGGCAAACCGTAATTACCAGTCGATCCGATCCGTTCCCAATAGTTTTGGTGAGTGACCGGGACATTATTTTCCACATATCCCCCATCTTTCTGAACAACCGTGTTAGGCACAACAAAATCCTGACGTTCACCGTTCACAACCGTTCCGGCCGCATTACCACGAACAAATAGGTTGGAAGCTGTTGCCGAATAGATATCGCCACCGATACGGAAGTCGACCAGAAAGCTCAGGTTAAAACCTTTGTAAGAGAAACTATTCGTCAAACCCAGCATCCAGTCCGGACTTTGGTTACCCACTTTACTCTTTTCAGTCGAAATCAGCGGCAGACCGTCTTCACCGACGATTACTTTTCCATAATCCGGACTGTCCTTGTCTGTCACACGCAGAAAGGTCTGTCCGTAAATATCACCATAATAACTGCCTTGTGCCGCCACGATCTGAATCGCATCCAATGTCTTGATGTCATAAAGCGTCACTCCCGGATAAAGGTCGATGATCTTATTGCGGTTCAGGGAAAACTGAGCTGTAGCATTCCAATTGAATCCTTGCGGATCATGGCTCTGGAAGATAGCACCGTTCAATGAGATTTCCAAACCTTCGTTCTGGATATTACCGGCGTTCACCTTACGGGAACTATACCCGGCAAACGGATCAAGCGGCAGATTCAGTAGCTGGCGAGTAGCATTTGTCTTATACCAGGCGAAATCCAAACCTAAACGGTTTTGGATGAAACGCACGTCGAAACCGGCTTCCCAAGATTTGATCAACTCGCTCCGCACGCTCGAATCAAACAAGATTTGGCCGGGAGCAGCCGTCGTGTTCCCGTTTTCGTCTTTTCCCACCGTGTAATTGTTGTACAGCTGATAGGGGTCGAGGTCATTACCCACTTCCGCATAAGAAGCCCTCACCTTTGCAAAAGTGAACCATTCCGGCATGCTTCCGCCGATCTTAGGCAACATATCCGAAATCACACCAGAGAGGCTGACCGAAGGATAAAAATAAGAGCGGTTAGCTTTAGACATCGTAGACGACCAGTCGTTACGAGCTGTCACGTCCAAGAACAGATAGCCGTCCCAATTCAATTGCAACGAACCATAAAGAGAGTTCATCTTCCGACGGATCAACTCGGAAGTTACGGTCGGCTTATTAATGCCGTTGTTCAAGGAGAACAGGTTCGGAACCAGCAATTCACCGGCCGAAGCGTTCATTTTACTTCTTTGCTGCATCATCAAGTTGCCGCCGAACGTCACAAAACCGCCCAAGCGATCCAGCAAATTATCTTTGCGTGCAGTAGCCAGGAAACTGTAGTTATTCTCGTAGAATGTTTCGGAACCTTCATTATACAGGCCGCGTGGAGAAGTGTTACCGCCGGCATACACTTTCTCGTTTTTGGTTGTCGTATAATAATCGGTACCGCCACGCAGTTCGATATCGAACCAATCGGTCGGCGCATATTTCAACGATACATTCCCCAAAAGACGGTTACGAGTATCGTTGTTCTGGCGATATTTGGTTACCCAGTAAGGGTTTTCCTGCGGGTTCTTGGATGCATCCCACCAGATCATATTGCCTTCTTCATCCACACTGTTCTTAAATTCCTTGACATTCAAGGAACGAGGCAGACCGTATATCGTATTGAACGCATTTGACGGGTTCACACCTTGGATCGGACGGTTATGGGCATTCATATTGATATAGTTCACCTTGGCATCCACTTTCCATTTTTCCTCCTTGTCTAGGAACGTGGTGGCACGCAACGTGATGTTCGTCTTATTCAGCTTCGCTTCCGGTGTGATACCGGCATCATCCGAACGGTTGATAGAAGCAAAGACGGAAGTTCCGTTAATATTCTGCTGGAAACTGACGCCTTCGTTAAAAGAGGTTCCTGTGTGGAAGAAGGCATCGATATTATCATATGTCCGGAGAGGCACCTGGCGTCCGAGCCAGTCCGTCACCATCTGCCCTTCCGCTTTCGGTCCCCAGCTCAAGCGAGACTGGTTATCATAGACTCCGACCGATCCTTGTCCGAAACTGTTTTGCATATCCGGTTTCAGGAAAATGGATTCAGCCGTAATACCGGCATTCACCGTAATCCCCAGCCCTTCGTTTTTCCGTCCCGATTTGGTCGTGATCAGGATCACGCCATTACCAGCCCTCGAACCGTAAAGAGCAGCAGCCGAGGCTCCTTTCAGGACCGTCATCGATTCGATGTCTTCGGGATTGATATCTGAGAGACCGTTACCCATATCGGCTCCGGAGTTACCCCAGACATCATCCACACCGCCAGTGAAGTTATCCATCGGCGTACCGTCCACCACGATCAATGGCTGATTGCTGCCGGTCAGCGAACTGTTACCACGGAGCACGATCTTCGAAGAACCTCCCACTCCGTTACTGGAACGGACAATTTGCAAACCGGAGACTTTACCGGACAACGAATTGGCCAGATTCGGTTCGCGGGAAGACAACAACTCGTCTCCCTTCAATTCTTGCATGGCGTAACCTAATGCTTTTTTATCACGTTTCATACCCAAAGCCGTCACGACTACTTCATCCAATTTCTGCGTGTCTTCTTCAAGATGTACGGACAAAGAGGCTTGTCCTGTATAAGGGATCTCCTGTGTGGCGTAACCGATAAAGGATATTTGGATAATATCCCCTTTTTTCACACCATCCAGCGTGAAGTTACCATCCATATCGGTCATTGTCCCGTTGGTGGTTCCTTTGATAACGACGGATGCACCGGCAACTGGGCCTAAAGCATCTTCGACAACTCCCGTTACTTTTGTATTTTGCCCCAAAATGTCAGTGTCCGGATTACCTGCACTTGAAGCCGCGTATATATTCCCGGAGAAACATAACGTGCTCACAAGCAAAACCATGCTGACAGGCTTAATTCTTTTCAACATAACTAATGTTTTTTATTTAATTTATGATACATGTCTTGGCTGAAACCAACGTCTTTTTTGATATATGTAACACAAAAAAAGAGAAGTTGTTTTGTATTTAACTTTTCGGATAAAAGAAGATCATGCTGAAAAAGTATTCCGGAAACATATTGACAAATTGTTTCACAAGGACAGAGAAACGAGAAGAAAAGACAAATGGGAAAAGACAAAAAACTTTTTTTTCGATTTGGGAACAAAAAATAAAAAAGCCGCCAACCATCTCTCCCACAGAGACAGTCGGCAGCCCTTAAAGACTTATAATTATTAACAAATATTTATTGCAGAGCACCCTGGTTGGCAGCAGTAGGCCAATACGGATTCTGATAAATCGGAGAAGATGAAACATCTCCGCTACCGGAAGTTATGTCCAAATGCTGGATATTAATCGGCTTCAAGTAGTGAGCCATAGCCCATCTGTAGCCATCTTTTGCAATCGAATTGGACAACTTTTCATACGGACGATAGTATTTGCTGAGACTCGGAGCCGAAACATTCGCTTTCGGATTATCCATACCGTAAACCAAAAGGCTTTCACCGGTAGTCTCATCCTTATACCAGTTCTGCATTTCACCCCAGATCTTGATACCTTCAATATGGTACGGAGTTGCGATCATCTGGTCCATTGATCTCCAACGGCACAAATCCATATAACGCAACGCTTCGGCCATCAATTCGCAACGACGTTCACGACGGATGTTATACAAGGTCGGATCAACCAGTTGCCCAGCGGAATAAGCGCCCCAGTCATTCTTGGCCTCTTCGCTCATAACAGTAGCAGCGATTGTCTTATTATAATCCGTATCGACATGAGCACGTTCGCGCAAAGCTCTCCAATAGCCCTGTGCTTTGGCATCCAGATTTCCATTCTTTTCATAACATGCTTCCATATAGTTTAATAAGGCTTCTGATGCACGGAAAGTAATAGAACCTGTATAGTTTTCACCGTTTACGCACTGTGCCTGATCAAAACTACCACCCTTACGCAACGCATAACCGGTCGCATAACCTTTAGCAGCATCACCTGTCAGAATATTAGGGATAGGTTCTACCGGAACAGCATGATCACCTTCAACAGCCTCAATCAAAATATTTTTCTGTCCCGGCTCCTTCAAGAAGATCGTCAGACGGGAGTCACGATCTTTGCGGACATCCGCAATCGTTTCATCACCCAGATAACCACTTCCGGCCGCATAAATCGGCAGACCGTTTGCCATCAAGAAACCGTCGACCATACCACGAGTCACACCAACACCATAATCGCCGAATTGCGCTCCTACAACGACACAATGTACCTGGCCGAGACCTTTACTATACGGGCGCCACAACAGCACTTCGCTATAGGACGACATATCCACAGCCGAGAACATATCCATATATGGGTTAGCAGGTTCCGTGGCAGCCTGTTGTACCAATCCCGTATTTTCAACCAAGACAGCAGCATCGGCCACTTCCTGAGAAGCCTCCATTGCCAGTGTAAGGAAATAATTGATTTCGCTGTCGATATCGCCAGTCGGGTACTGGTAATTGGCATTGTAATCTTTTTCTTTTCCCGGCCATCCCGGACCATTCGGAACGAATGCTGTATTTTTGAAATACTTCAACCAGGTGCCTTCAAACAGGGCAACACGAGACTTCAACAGTAAAGCAGATTCCTTATTAATACGCGTCTTCGCCTTATCTGGATTAGACTCCATCAGCACGATAGCCGAATCCAAGTCGGAAATAATGAAACGGGCCACTTCGTTACGCGGCGAGCGTTTGCTGGCTTCTACCAGCGGATCCATTTGATCGGGCAATGTATTCCGCACGATAGGGAAATCACCGAACATCTGATAGCGTTTGAAATACTCATAAGCACGCAAGAAATACATTTCTCCGATATAATGGCGGATATTTGCATCCGAACCACTGATCTGCTTAGCTGTATAACGCGGCATCACATTTTCGAGAAAATAGTTACAGCTATAAATAAATTTGAAACGATATGGATCGTCGTCAGCCTTCTGCGACTGTATCGTCTTCCACTGTCCCGGAATATACTTATTGTCATAATTCATATAAGCCTGGTTATCGGTATGCTGGTCGGTACCGAACGTTCCGTAGCTCCAGTTGCCGTGCGAAGGCAAAATATCGGCATACAAACCGTTGGCATAAGAAGCCAACTGCGATTCTTCAGTCAAATAGTTTTCCGGAGAAATAGTCGACTTGGGAGTTTCATCCAAAAAGTCGTTGCAGGAACACAACAGTCCCAGCAGGGCTACTCCTGCAACATGTTTAAATATATTGATTTGTTTCATTGTTTCCTGTTATTATAAAGTTACACTAATACCGAACGATATCGTCTTTGACAGTGGATAAGCATTACCATTGTGATCATTACCACCGCTAACAGTTTCCGGGTCGAACATATTGGCCAGCGAAGTACCTGTCCACAAGTTTTCACCTGAAACGAATACACGCAACTTATTTACATAAAAACGGTTTGTCAATGTAGAAGGCAATGTATAACCCAGCTGAACGTTTTTCAGACGGATATAAGCAGCATTTTGCAAATAACGAGTCTGCTTTTGATTGTTCTTATTTTCATCAAAGATAGGGCGCGGATAATAAGCATTCAGGTTGGCGGACAGATCATTGGAAGCTTCAGCACGGAAATAGTCCGCATGTTCTACGAAACCTGTAGAATGCCAGATACCACTGTTGCCGATACCCCAGAAATAAGAGCTGCCCTGCCAATAATCACGCTTCATCACACCTTGGAAGAAAGCACGGAAATCAAAACCTTTCCAATCGGCATTCAAATCCAGACCAAACTGGAAACGAGGAGTGTCGTTACCGATCACCTTCAAGTCGCCATGATCATCCAACTTATTACCACCATTATCGATCTTACCGTCGCCATTCAGATCTGCATACATGATATCACCAGCTGCCCAGTTCGTACCCAGTGCATCCTGTCCACCATTAGGCAATGAAGCCAAATGTTCGTCCATTTCGCTTTGCGATTTAGCAATACCGATTGTTTCATATCCCCAGATTTCCCCCATCTTGCGTCCGGCATTGTATTTCTCAAACGTACCGGTTGGGTTCGGGTAGCGGGTAATTTCAGTCTGTGCATCGGAAAGGATAAATGTCACACCATACCCCAATCCATTTTTCAAGCGGTCTTGCCAACTGATATTCAAATCAAAACCGTAAGTTCTCAAGTCAGTATTGTTCGTTTTCGGAACATCCAGCCCCAAGATAGCGGGAAGCTCAGGGGCCGGCCCAACCATATCCAGTGTCTTACGTTGATAGTAATCGAACGATCCGGTCAAACGATTGTTCAAAGCACCAAAGTCCAAACCGACATTCCAGTTACGAACACGTTCCCAGCCTAAAGTAGAGCTGATCAATGCCGGCACATAAGCAGCATTCGGACGAATACCTCCCTGCAACCATTTACCGTCGCTCGCCTTTACAGACAAAGACTGGTAAGTCGGATACCATTCCGTTGTATTTTGGTTACCCAGCTCACCATACGAACCACGAAGTTTAAACGTTCCGACATATTCGGCCCAATCGCTCCAAAATTCCTCACGAGCCACATTCCAACCTACCGAGAAAGAGGGGAACCAGTTCCAACGCTGATCTTCACGGAAACGGGAAGTACCGTCATAACGCAGATTCACTTCCGCCAGATATTTACCTTCATAATCATAGTTCAAACGACCGAAGAAACCGGCTGTGCTCCAACGTGCACGTGAACCGTTCGTAGAAGGAGTCACCGGGTTACCTTGATAGTCCAGTCCGGTTGTAATATCAACTTCCGGCAATCCCGGCACGATAATGCCATTCCGCTGCAAACCAAATTTAGTCTGGCTCAAGCGCTCTGCCTGGAAACCGACCATCGCTTTGAAATTATGACCTGATTCCAAACTATGTGAATACTCTGTATAAGCATTGATATTCATATAATTTTCTTTCAGATAATCTTCATGTACATTGGAACTCTGATTATAAACATAGGGGTTACCATCCACATCATGATTATAAGTCAGCTGCTTATCCCAATGACGATTGGCCGATTTGATACGGTAGTTAAAGTCCACATGCGTAACCCAATTCTTGATCGGTTCAAGGATTAACGAAGCCTGTTGATACAGATTGTCCGTCTGTGTTCTATCACGACCGCCATCACGCAGCCCCAATGCAGGAGAAGGAGAAGAATATAGATAACCATTGTTATCATAAAGAGGCAAAGTCGGCCATCCCTGACGAGCCAAATTGTAGTACAAATCATCTGTCAAATCAGCAGGACGCCCATAATCTTCACGGGTGAAACGATTGCTGTAATTGAACTTAGCCCAATCTGTCAAAGTCACATTAATTTTAGCCGTTGTCGTATAACGGTTGTACTGATCTTGGTTGAATTCCATCAAGCCGTTCTGATCCAGATAATTCATAGACAGATAATAACTGATCTTTTCCGTTCCGCCGTTTACACTCAAGTTATGTTCTTGCGAGAAAGCCCAATTCCGGTACAAAGCATCATACCAATCCGTATTCGCATTACCGGCAGCATAACCATCCGCCCAATACTGGCCGTTTGCAATAATCGGATCTTTCAGTGTTCCGTTCTGATAAGCTTTGATACGCTCTAAATGCTCAGTAGTAAAGTGTGGAGTCTGGCCAGCATTAACCGCTGCATCGTTATAGAAAGTAGCGAAGGTATATGAATCCATCTGGTTAGGAGTCTTTACAGGATCATTCCATCGAAAGCTATTGTTGTAGTTTACAACCGGTTTCCCTGTTCTACCGCTTTTTGTGGTAATAAGAATTACACCGAAAGGAGCACGGGACCCGTAAATGGAAGAAGCGGCAGCATCCTTCAAAACAGAAATATTCTCAATATCCTGCGGGTTGATAGAGTTGATATCACCTTCCATACCATCGATCAAAACTAACGGACTGCCACTGGACCCTTCACCGATAGTAGCCGTACCACGGACCTGGATATCTGCCGTTTTCTCCAAACTACCACTAGACGAAGAAATCTGTAAACCAGGAACCATACCCTGCAAAGCCTGTGTGGCACTCATAACAGGACGGGATTCCAACGCTTCCGAATTGACTGTTCCGACAGAACCAGTCAAGTTTACTTTTTTCTGAGTACCGAAACCAACAACAACAACTTCGTCCAATTTCTGTGTATCTTCTACTAATTTGACTTGAAGAGATGATTGTCCGGTATATGGGATTTCCTGGGTTGTGTAACCAATGAAAGAAATCACGATGATATCCCCTTTCTTTACCCCTTCCAAAGTAAAATTACCATCCATATCCGTCATGATGCCGTTGGTGGTCCCTTTTACAATCACAGACGCTCCGGCAACAGGTCCGAAATCATCTTCTACAATACCTGAACATTTTCCACTCTGCTGGGAAATGTTCAGGCTTTCCCCGACTATAGTCGGTTCGGCCCAAGCGCTTTTAGGGAAAGAAAACGCTCCAGCCAACAAGATTAAGCTGATAGGTCTGATTCTTTTGAACATAATTTGTGTTTTATTAAATTGAAAGAATTATTTTGATTTTCATAATAACTTCTTATTCGATGAAACAGGCAGGTTCTACACGTCTTTGCGTTTTAGTGTTTAAAATGATATTAGTTCTAAAAGAACTCAGGTATTTTTAGCTTTGATATATTTTTGACTAAATTTAGTAACATATTGGTTTTTAATCATTTGATATAAATGTAAAGATGTTATGTAATAATTACTTAAAATACACAAATCGCTTTAAATTACTTCTGTTAACAAGTTAGCAGAAGTTCCGACTACATTTTTTATTAATCTATTTTTATGAAACCATATATTTTTATATATACATATCATATTGATAAACAGTAAAATATCTGCATATGCTAAAAAGAACAAAATGTTAAAAAAGAGACTTCTACGTATTTTTTTTAGAAAAATAACAGTGCAACAGAAAATTTTCATATCTTTGACACCGATATGAAATGTGCAGAGTTCTTTTAGAACTAATTACAAACACAGATAAACACTATACGCAAAAGCTAAAAAACTCTAACATTTTGTATACATGATGTAGAAAAGCGATAACAAGCGCCATCATTTTAATTAAAAGAGCATTCTTTCAATTAAATATAAGACACAAATTATGTTGAAAAATTTTAAACCTATCAGCTTAATCTTGCTGGCAGGTGCCACTTGTTTCCCTGCAAGTATATTTGCAGAAACAATGCCCTCCAAGCAAAGCATGAACATTTCCCAGCAGAGTGGAAAAGTCACAGGTACTGTGGAAGATGATCTGGGCCCTGTTGCCGGAGCATCGGTCGTAGTGAAAGGAACAACCAATGGAAACATCACCGACATGGATGGTAATTTCACATTGGAAGGTGTAAAAAATGGAGATATTATCCAGATCTCTTTCATTGGTTACACTACTCAGGAAATCCCATATACAGGACAATCCACCCTTCAAATCAAATTAGCGGAAGACACCCAGAAACTGGAAGAAGTCGTAGTCGTAGGTTACGGCGTACAAAAGAAGGTAAACCTGACCGGTGCCGTAGGGATTGCAGACGGTGACGTTTTGGAAGACCGCCCGATCGGTAACATTGCACAAGGTTTGCAAGGTGTTGTACCGAACTTGAACATCGACTTTGCCAGTGGTGACCCGACGGCAAGTACAACATTTAACATTCGTGGTACAACGTCTCTGAACGGTGGTTCTGCCTTATTATTGGTTGACGGTGTGGAAACAGAAGATCTATCTTTATTGAACCCACAGGATATCGAAAGCGTATCCGTATTGAAAGATGCCGCTTCAGCTTCTATTTATGGAGCACGTGCTGCATTCGGTGTAGTGTTGATCACAACCAAAAAAGGAAAGAAAGAGCAGAAAGTCCAAGTAAACTACAACAATAACCTGTCTTGGTCAAAGGCTTCCCGTCTACCGGACGGCATTTCTTCCGACAAATGGATTGCGGCCATGAACGTAGCAGGAACCAATTCAAACAGCAAACTATGGTCTCAAGAATTAATCGACGCCGTTGACGCTTATATTGCCGGTACAGGTCCATCTTCTTTCCCGGCAACAGACAGTCAAATCACAGCAGTCGGCGAATGGGCCTATGCTGGTAACACTGACTGGTTCGAAGAAATGTACCAACCCTCATTCATGCAACAGCATAATGCCAGCATCAGTGGAGGTTCAGACAAAAGTACTTATTACGGTTCTATCGGTTACAAAGGACAAGACGGTCTTTTACGTCATGGGACAGACGAATACAGACGTATCAACATGACGTTTAACTATTCGACCCAAGTTACCAAATGGTTGGAATTGACTTTCCGTACAAAATATAACCGTAATACATCCAATACACCGGACGTTAAAGACTATATGGGTGAATCAGCACACTATGAAGTCTATCGTTCATTCCCTTGGGTTCCGATGTACACGGCCAATGGAGACTGGGCCGGTATTGGAGGTAGCGGATTCAACTACAACTATGTTGGCCGTATGGCTCTTGCCGGACGAGACAAAATGAACTCAGACGACATATGGTATACAGCTGCGTTCAATCTGACCCCGATCGCCGGATTATCCATAAAAGGTGACTATACCGGTAATAAATACTATGAAAACCAGACAAACAATGTCAAGACACTTTACCAAACCAATCCTGACGGAAGTCAGAGTTCAGTCGCCGGAAGTCCGAACAAATTAACAGAAGCCAGATACAACACGACTTATCAAGCACTCAACATATATGCCGATTATAAAAAATCGTTCAACGATGTACATAACCTCGGTATAATGGTCGGTTACAACCAGGAGAGTAAAAAAACAAATAACCTGTCCGTAACTACACAGAGTTTGTTCAACAACGACAAACCTATTATCGACCTTGCCAATACGCATAATCTGCCGAATTTTACTGGAACAATCTGGGCAGTACAAGGTGCGTTCTTCCGTTTGAACTACGACTATATGCAGCGTTACTTGCTTGAAGTAAACGGTCGCTATGACGGTTCGTCCAAATATGCAAGCGGTGACCGCTGGGGATTCTTTCCTTCCGTATCGGCAGGTTGGCGTATCTCCGAAGAACCGTTCTTCGAACCGGCACGTAATATTTTCGACAATTTGAAGTTAAGAGCTTCTTATGGTGGATTGGGAAACCAGGTAACTGACGGAAACTTCCAATATCTAAGTTACCTGAACAGTAAAACATTAAGCTATTTGATTAACGGGCAAATGGCAGGCGCTTTAACAGCTCCGACATTAGCAAGTTCGAATATCACCTGGGAAAAAGTTTATACGACTAATGTCGGTTTAGACTGGACCATGTTGAACGGACGTCTGACAGGATCGTTCGATTATTACATCCGAGACACGAAAGACATGGTAGTACGCCGTACATATCCAGCTGTATTAGGGACAACCGGAGGCAAAGAAAATTTGGCTGACATGCGTACAAAAGGTATGGAATTATCTTTCACTTGGAATGATGAGATTAAGAATGTTGCCGGAAGCCCGCTAAGTTACTCCGTCGGTATCGGTATTTCTGATAACACATCTGAAATCACTCGATATGACAATCCGACAAAAAGTTTGAATGAGACTTATTACGAAGGTATGAAGATCGGTGAAATCTGGGGATACGAAACGGAAGGCTTTATCCAAGATAAAACCGAAGCCGCAGAAATGGCAGATCGTCAGTCTTTCATCTCTACGACTTGGATTCCTGGAGATATTAAATATGCCGATCTGGACGGTAATGGTAAAATCAATCAAGGCAATAACCGTGTAGGTGATTCCGGAGACCGAAAAATCATCGGAAACAACACTCCACGTTACAACTTCAATATCAACCTCGGCGGATCATGGAAAGGTTTCGATCTTCGTCTGTTCTTCCAAGGAACCATGAAACGTGACATATGGTTAGACAGCCCTATTTTCTGGGGATACGACGGTATGTGGTCATCTTGCCTGAATGATTACCATGTCGACAATTCTTGGTCAGCAACCAACACGAACGCTTATTATCCTGTCCCCCTATTCGATAAGAGAAGTAAGCAGGTACAATCCAAATATATCCAGAACGGAGCCTTCATTCGTCTGAAAGATGTGACTCTGAGCTATACTATTCCGAAAACACTGACCAGCCGCATCGGCATACAGCAATTGAAAGTATATGTCAGCGGTCAGAACCTTTGGGAAGCAACCGGATTGTATAAATATCTGGATCCTGACGTAGTCGGAAGTCGCCGCACTTCAACTGCTGATAATAAAACAGTCGGAGATTTGGCAGCAGATGCCGGTGGACGTGTTTATCCGTTTACCCGTTCCTATTCATTCGGTATTAATGTAACATTTTAAAAGAAAACAAAGAACATGAAAAAGTCAATTATATCACTGTGTGGCTTGCTGTTCTTCGCAGCACAAAGTTGTGACGTACTGGATAAAGATCCTGTCGAATTCGTCAGTACGGAAGAAACTTTCGCAAACGCCACCGAAGAAACGCTGCAATCCTACTGCAACAATTTCTATCCCGACTTGCTTAGCGGACATGGAGCTTTCAATGGATACAGTTTCGGAATGCTGGAAGGAGATTTCCAATCAGACAATATTCTGCCGTGGAGTCCTAATACCGTAGCATTTAGTCAACATCCAATTTCCACAAAAGATGACCAGTGGAAATGGGAAATAATCCGTGCCTGCAATGCATACCTTGAATACTACGAACTTGCACCGGTCGCTGAAAGCATCAAGCAACATTATGCAGGAGAAGTTCTGTTCTTCAAATGCATGGATTACTTCAACAAGGTACGCCGTTTCGGGGATGTTCCTTGGTATGACCATATTTTGATCCCTGGTGATGAAGATTTGTATAAAGGACGCGACTCACGTACGGTAGTAATGGCTAATGTATTGAAGGATATCAACCAGGCGATCGCATGGTTGCCGACAAAAGCCACTACAGGTGTCAGTCGTGTCAGCAAAGACGCCGCTCTGGCTTTGAAAGCACGTATGTGTTTGTTCGAAGGGACTTTCCGCCGCTATCATAATATAGAAGGAGATGTAGAGTTTTTGCAGGCAGCTTATGACGCTGCAGGAGAATTGATGAAACCGGAATACGGTTATTCGCTTTTCCAAGGTTCAAAACCCAGCCAGGCTTATCACGAGCTGTTTATACAGGAAAATTACAATAGTAACCCGGAAATAATCCTTTCACGTGAATACGATCCGGCACTCGGAGGTGCGAACAATGTTTCCCGTATGATAGGTGTTGGTGAAACTCCTATCGGATTCAGTCGCGACGCTATAGAAGATTACCTTTGTGCAAAGACAGGAAAGCCCGTCACACTTTGTGGATGTGAAGGCCATACGAAACATACGACACTCGTTGCCGAACTGAACAACCGTGACCCGCGTTTGTTGCAGACCGTAGCATCGCCGGAAGCCGGAGAACACAGCTACCAATTGAACGGCAAACGCGCCGGTATCAGTTCACTGTTGCCAGGACTTTACAATTCATCTACCGGCTATGCAATAGCCAAATTCTTCAATCCGGCTGAATTCTCGACCGTACATCATCAAGGAACTCTTGATGCTCCTTTGTTCCGCTATGGTGAAATTCTATTGATACGTGCCGAGGCCGGTGCAGAATTGGGATTAGATCCGGAACTGGACAAAACAATCAATGCGCTGCGTGATCGCGTAGGATTCACCCATCATCTGACTGCCAATCCGGAACAGGACCCGAAATTAGTTAAGGAATACCCGACTATCAAGGGAACAAATGCCAATCTGATCCGTGAAATTCGCCGTGAACGCCGTGTAGAATTAATGGCTGAAGGTTATCGCTATTCAGACCTAATGCGTTGGGCTTGCGGTTTGCGCCTGAACGAACCCAAATTAGGTATCATCCCAGATAAAGCAGCAGGCAACGAGGACCCGACAGCCTATACGGAAGAAGAGTATAAGACTCTCGAAACCCAATTAGGTTTTGTCAACGGAGCACTCGATATTTACACCAAGCGTGTAACAAATCCGGTTCCAAACTTCATCGAACCGAAAAACTATTTGTTCTCCATCCCGACTGACGAAATCGGTCTGAATCCGAATTTGAAGCAAAACACAGGTTGGAATTTATAATTCACAATCCACACATTTCCAGAAGGTCCGCTTTTCCCAACGGAAGGCGGACCTTCTTTGTAAAATACAGAGAACAGCATCCTGACAGATGGGAAAAGCTAAGGAGTAAACAAAGAGCTGTAGCCTTTTTTATTGTATCAAACTATATAGAATCGCAGAGATGCACTCACCGATTACGATTGCCTCCATTGAAAATAAGTCGGATACAATAATTATAGAGTGGCAATGGCCATACTTCTATCGTTAAGCTATAATGTTATAGAGCTTTTGACCTAAGTCGAATACCTTTTCGCCCTTAGTGAAAAAGGCTTTTGACAAGGGTCGAAAAGGTATTCGACTTAGGCCGATAATGGAAAGAGAGATAAGACAAGAGTTAATAGTCTGTATTTTAATTTATAAACAGTCCACTCATCCCTTTATTTTTTCACTTAAATATATTACATCGGAAAAAGGCCGGAGATGGAGCATAGTCAACCCAAATCAGGGCAAGACAGGGTGAAAGCAAATTTTTAAGGGTGAAGCCAAATCGACAGTTTGAAAAAGAGTATAAACGACCACGTCAATAGTCTTTCTCATTCGCCAGATTCCACATATTCAGAAAAGAGGCTTTCGTTATGTCGACAATCTTATTCCAGTTGATCTTTTCCACATGGTCGCTTGGCAAATGATAGTCAGGATGACCGTCCGTATGATACCAGATGACCGGTATATCCAGGAGGGCGAATGAAGCATTATCGCTCCCTCCTACCGGACGATAATCAGGAGCCAGATTCAAGCCATATTTCTTGATATCGCTTTTTAACCAGTCGCCAAACGCAGGATGCGCTTCCGTATAGAAATAAACAACATGTGTCGGCTTAGACTCGTCATTATTACGGCCAATCATGTCATAATTCAGATACCCTTTCACCTTATCCATCTCCGGGAATGTCTGCACAAAATATTTGGAGCCTAACAAGCCTTTCTCTTCACCATCCCAGAATGCGAAAATAACGGTTCGCTCCGGTTGGACACCTGTCGCTAAAAACGCCTTGGCAACCTGCAGGACAGCTGAAACCCCCGAAGCATTGTCGTCAGCCCCGTTATAGATCTGGTCGCCGTCCAGCATCGGGTCAAAACCGAGATGATCGTAATGGGCGCCGATAATCACATATTCGTTCGGGTTCTTGCCCTCGATCTTACCCAGGATGTTGTTCATCGAGAGCTTCTGGTGGACACCTTGTTTCAACTTCGCGATCGAATCCGGATGAACCTGGAAGCGGCCTCTCTTTTGCCGTTCCTTATTATAGGCCTCGAAAGGTTGATAATAAGATTCGAACAGAGGCTCGATCCCCATCGTTTTCAAATTAGATACAATATATTCACCGGCAATACGTCCACCACGAAAACCAGCTTCACGTCCTTCCAAAGCATCGCTTGCCAGAAAACCGATATAGGCCTCGGCATTTGCCTTGTTAATGACATCCAGCCCTTTTTTTTCAGGCGACTCGGCCCATAACGTCGCACTTAGCGCAATAGAGGCTAAGAATAATCCCGTTTTTCTCATTTCGATATTGTGTTTTACAGATTATAGTTTTCCACATCACGCAAATATAAGAATATTTAGATCAACCCAAGATAACCTCATCCAAATAAATTATCAAAATGACACCTCTATCCCATCTAATTTGAATTAATAGGGCATATTTTGGAAATTACCCGCAAGGGTAATATTTTTTAACATTCCATTTGATAGCAAATACCCTGATTGGATTATCAAAATGACAATCAGTAAAAATAAGCCTAAAAAAGATTTTTTCTGTGTGGCCGGACGGGATAGGAATAGGACAGACTTCATTAAAATAAAAAAGGCCAAACTCCGCTATCTTATAAGCGTCGAATGCCTCCTCGTTTATCTCTCACCAGTCTTTCAAAAGACTACGGTGGAGAGACTACATCTAAAATTATTTACTGTTTAATACTCAATTTTTAGAGCTTTCGCTCATTTGGCTCATCAATCTGCGGATCTCAGCATTTACTCGCTGACACATCGAACCATTTCCTACTGACTGATAACGATCAGCCTGATAACGCAACATCGCTAAAGTACGCATACTTTTTTCGTTTTCTCTCATCATCATAATTTTACTCATTTAAATTCTCCACGCTTGGAGAACGATTAATAATAACTAAACCTAAACTTTCTTTTTCTTTTTGTTTACAGTGCAAAGATAAACATTTTATTTGGATTTATGCTGTAAAACATATTTAATATTTATCATTTAACCATATTTAGGTTTTGATTAAACACTTTTCATCTCGATTTACCTAAACGACAGTAGTCAATTCACCTGTAGTCGAATCGATTACAAATCCTCGAACCGTTATATCTTTCGGAATCAACGGATGTTTTTGCACTTGAGCTACTGTTTCACGAACAGAACCTTCCGGAGTGTCGAATCCGCGCAACCACGATTTGAAATCAATGCCGCAGTAACGCATCATATCGATATGTTCCGAAGGGATACCGCGCTTCTTCATTACCTCAATCATCTGCTCGCTATCCATATGCTTGGCACCGCAATCGGTATGACCGATAATCATGACTTCGTTCACCCCTAATTCATAAATGGCAACCAGCAGACTCCGGATCACACTTCCGAAAGGATGGGAAATAATCGCCCCCGCATTCTTGATGATCTTGACATCGCCGTTCTTTATGCCCAAAGCTGCCGGCAGTAGCTCCGTAAGGCGTGTGTCCATACAAGACACAATCGCTATTTTCTTATCAGGATATTTATTGGTGATAAACCGCTCATATCCTTTATTCTTTACAAATTCACGATTAAATTTCAATAACTCGTCTATCATAACTATCCTATATATATGTAACAGTTCAAAATCAAATAATGTTGAAATGTTTCAACGCATTGTATACACCATTCTCGTCGACAGAGGTCGTCACATAACTGGCCGCACTCATCACATCTTCGGCCGCATTTCCCATAGCAACCCCGATACCGACATGGCTAAGCATCTGGATATCATTGCCACCATCGCCAAAGGCCATACATTCGTCCAGACCGATATGGTAATGTTCCAGCATCTTGTCAATCCCTACCCGTTTACTACTTCCAAGCGGTACGATATCTGTAAAAAGAGGGTTCCATCGTGTGGATTCACAATGAGACAGGACCTTCATAATACGTTTTTCCTGCTCTGCCGTAAAAAAGGCGATCAGCTGGTAGACCGTCTTTCCATAAATATCCTCGATCGGACGGATTGGGGGAGCCGGGAAGTTCAACAGATGAAACACATCGTTGACCGCTTTATCCGTATAGTTCATAAAAATCTCGTCTTCCTGTACGAAGGCACAAGGGAACTCGCCTTCCTTTTCCTGGTAACGTACCAAGGCTTCGATATCCTTATCGGGAATACTGTGCTTATAAATCACATCGTCCTTTCCGGCAAACACATAGCCACCATTCAAAGTCACATATCCATCGAACTCAAGATCGCCCAGATTGTTAATCGAACGGCGATGACGGCCGGTTGCTATAAATACTTTTATCCCCTTCTTCTTCAACAACTCGATCGCATGAAGGGTGGATTTCGGGACTACATGTGTTTTAAAGCTGACCAATGTCCCATCGATATCAAAAAATACTGCTTTAATCATAACCTAAACTCATTACCTTTTAAATCTCAACAAAGGTAAGAATAATTACGGATTTCCAAAGGTCATATAAAATTACTATATTTGAACGCTGAAACATTTTATTTGCAGACATGAAAACACATCTCTACTTATTGACAATACTATTCATATTCTCCCCATCCGTCTTTGCACAAGAGATTGAGAAAGAAACCGTTCCCGGACAAGAACCGACTTTGGTCGAACGACTCACAGGAGGGAAAAAGGTGATCGAAAGCGCAGAAATGAATTTCCAGCTTTTTACTTCGGCAAACGCCAATTTCACCGGTTCCAATTTCGACGGCATGAACTTCAAGCTGAATCGTGTCCGGCTGGAAATAAAAGGGGATGTATGGAAAAACCTTTCCTATCATTACCGGCAGTCGTTCAATAAATATTCGGACCCTTATTCGCTGGACAACCTTTCGTCCTCGCTCGAATTGGCTTATGTCAACCTGAAAGTACATGACAAGTTCGGCTTTACGATCGGTAAGCAGTTTGTCAATTTCGGAGGATACGAATATTTTGTCAATTCGATAAAAGTCCGTGAATTCAGTGAGTTCAATAACCTACTGACCTGCTATCAGGCAGGTATTTCAGGCAACTGGCAGATCAATCCTGACCACGAACTTTGCTTCCAGATCGTAAACAACCGGAGCGGACAGGACAACGAGATCTACCCGACCGGATTGCCTGACAACACACGGGAAGCAAAAGTTCCTTTCATGTATACGGTAAACTGGAACAGTTACTATTTCGACCGCGTCCTGCAACTCCGTTATGCCGCTTCCGTAGGACAACAGACACAGAAACGTTACTCTTATTACTTCACCTGCGGCAACACAATCGAGAAAGGCCCTCTGCTGACTTATCTGGACATCATGTACACCCGGCAGGGATTGGACCAACACGGCGTTATCAGCCGTCTGCCAGAGACAGCCCAGACAGCTTGCAATACCGAGTATCTATCGGTCATCGCCGATGTGGACTACCGGATTCACCCGCGTTGGAACCTCTATGTGAAAGGTGCTTATGAAACCGGAAGAGTGTACAAGGCGAACGGGCCGTTTGCCAAAGGCATGTACCGCCGTTCCTGGAATGCACAGAGCAGCCTCGAATTTTTCCCGATCAAGAACAGTGATCTTTTTATCTTCCTCCTTTACACATATCGCGGCGTGAAACTCGAAAAAGCAGCCTTGGATATGGGAGCAGTCGATCCCGACACGCATCGTATTTCGTTAGGACTGGTCTATTCGATTCCGGTATTTTAAACCTTCTCTTTCAAGTCTCTGTTTTTTATATATCTTTGTAAAAACATAAATAAATAGAGACTATGGAATACAGGCAATTAGGAGGTTCGGGACTTTTCGTGCCCGCACTTTGTTTAGGGACAGCTACTTTCGGTGGCACAAATGGTTTTGAAGGTTGGGGACACACGGAAGTGGCAGAAGCTACCCGAATGGTCAACCTATGCCTGGATGCGGGCGTGAATCTGTTCGACACGGCAGATGTCTATTCCGGAGGACTTTCCGAAGAGATATTGGGTAAGGCGATCCGCGGACTGCGCGATAAATTATTGATCTCGACAAAAGCGACTTTCAACCTAAACCCTGCCACCCGTAACGCAATGGGCTCTTCCCGCTTCCATCTGATAGAGGCTTGCGAGGCCAGCCTGAAACGGTTGAACACCGATCATATCGACATTTACCACATGCATGGTTTCGATGCCAACACACCGGTGGAAGAGACGCTTCGTGCCCTTGACGATCTGATCACTGCCGGAAAGATCCGTTATATCGCTTGCTCCAACTTCTCCGGCTGGCATTTGATGAAGTCGCTTTCTGTTTCCGAACGTCACGGATGGAGCCGTTACGTAGCTCAGCAGGTTTATTATTCACTTCTGAACCGTGAGTTCGAATGGGAGCTGATGCCGCTCGGCATCGACCAAAAAGTAGGGACAATCATCTGGAGCCCATTGTCAGCCGGTCGCCTGGGTGGCAAATATCGCCGTAATAACCCGATTCCGTCCGACGGCCGTGTAGCCCGCGGCGGAAGTCCGATTCCCGACGAAGCGACATCCTATGAACGGTTATACGATATCATGGAAGTGCTGGATGAAATTGCCGAAGAGACCGGCCGTACGGTTGCACAATGTGCTTTGAACTGGCTGCTGCAACGTCCGACTGTTTCCAGCCTGATCATCGGTGCCCGCACGGAGGAACAGTTAAAACAAAACCTGGAGGCAGTCGGCTGGAATCTGACACCGGAACAGGTGAAACGGCTGGATGAAGCCAGCCGCGTTACTCCGGTTTACCCTTATTGGCATCAGGCACAATTCCCGGAAATGAAATCACAATTACTTTTCCCTTAAAAGAAAAGCAACCAAAAACAAGGCTTAACCGGCCGACGGTTTCGGACAACAGTTCCGCTTTACCCCGGCCAGTTAAGCCTTCTTTGAAAACTCCACTTTTCTTTAGAGCCAATACAATCTGCTTCGGATCATTCAAACAAAGCCGATCCGACCCGATTATACCGGGATGATATTACAATAAATAGACATCATTAATATCCAGCTTGAATTGCAGGCCAAGAAATTCCGCCGCTTTCCTACAAAGTAGCATCCGTCCGGTAAAAATCTCGAAATAGTCCATCACAGCACAGATTTCGGTGTTGATCTTCAAATCGAGAGTGATCGTTTTCGAATCCGGCTCCAATATAACATCCGATTTTTCGGCTGCATAATTTACCCGGTCATGGATATCGAAATTAATCGTGGAACGGTTACGGACACGGCTGCGACGCACATCCGTCTTATCTGCGATTATCAAAGCAGCCGCAACGGCATTTACGGCAGCGGCCGTCTGTTCATCATGATTCCCGATAGCAGTAATGACGGTCGCCACATCTTCGGGCGGCATCCCCATCTTATCCAGAATACGGAAAGCCATCATAGCTCCGCTTTGAGCGTGGTCGATGCGATTCACCACATTGCCTATATCGTGCATGAAACCGGCGATACGAGCCAATTCCACCTCATGCGCATCATATCCTAACTTTTCCAATAAATCCCCTGCTACTTTCGCAACCTTCGTGCAATGGGCAAAGCTATGCTCCGTGTAACCGATTGCTTTCAACGACTTGTCCGCTTGTTTGATATAAGTCCGGATCTCTTCGGAATTGCGGACATCTTCATATGTTACATTCATATTTTTATCTTTACTATATACGTTAATTAAACACAGAAATATTCCATTTTGTTCTGCCGAAGAACCAGAAGGACATGAATTTCATATTGCAAAAGCCTTTTACCGGTCTTTATTGGAATAATAAAAAAGCGGAATCTCATGGTGAGACTCCGCTTTCTATTTTATTCGGGTGAAAAAAGGATTTCCACCCTTAGATGATCATAATCAAATTATTCTTCTACGCTCCAGTTTTCAGCAGCCATACGTTTGTAGCTACGCAGACGCCACTTAGCGTTTTCTTCTGCGGCAGCAAACAACTCAGCAGCTTCAGCCGGATACTGTTTTGCAACAGATGCGAAACGAACTTCACCTTTCAGGAAGTCCTGGAACTTACTCCAATCCGGTTCTTTGGAATCCAATGTGAACGGGTTCTTGCCTTCAGCTTCCAGAGCAGGATTGTAGCGCCACAAGTGCCAGTAACCACATGCAACAGCTTCTTTTTCTTCAGCCTGAGATTTACCCATACCCTTCTTCAAACCGTGGTTGATACAAGGAGCATAAGCGATAATCAAAGAAGGACCGTCATAAGCTTCAGCTTCGCGGATAGCCTTCAAGGTCTGAGCCTGATCAGCACCCATAGCGATCTGAGCAACATAAACATAACCGTAAGTTGTAGCCATCAGACCCAAGTCTTTCTTGCGGACTCTCTTACCGGCTGCGGCAAACTTGGCGATTGCGCCGACCGGAGTAGCCTTTGAAGACTGACCGCCTGTATTTGAATACACTTCAGTATCCAGAACCAGGATATTCACATTCTTGCCGGAAGCGATCACGTGATCCAGACCACCGTAACCGATATCGTAAGAAGCACCGTCACCACCGATAATCCACTGTGAACGTTTTACCAGGAAGTGGCTCAATTCGGCAATAGTAGCGCAATTCGGACATTTATCCTTGGCAGCTTCAACCATCGGAGTGATCTGTGCAGCCAGTTCTTTCGTCTTATCGGCATCGTTCTGATTTTCGATCCATGCAGTGAACACTTCTTTGTATTCAGCCGGACATTCTTCAGAAGCGACAGCAGCTTCCATAGCCGCCTGGATACGTGCACGCATCTTTTCGTTAGCCAGTTCCATACCCAGACCGAATTCACAGAAGTCTTCGAACAAAGAGTTAGCCCATGCAGGACCTTCGCCCTTTTCGTTCGTCGTATACGGAGTAGAAGGAACAGAACCTGAATAGATGGAAGAACATCCCGTAGCGTTAGCGACCATTTCACGATCACCGAACAACTGGGAAATCAGTTTTACGTACGGAGTTTCACCACAACCGGAGCAAGCGCCGGAGAACTCGAACAACGGAGTTGCGAACTGAGAATTCTTCACATTAGACTTGATGTCTACCAAACTCTGCTTAGAGCTTACGTTAGCCACACAGTACGTCCAGTTGTCAGCTTCAGCCAACTGACCTTCCAGCGGAGCCATAGACAATGCCTTGTTGCCCTTGAATCCCGGACAGATATCGGCACAGTTACCGCAACCCAGACAGTCGAGAACATCAACCTGCATACGGAACTTCATACCCTTCATTGTAGCCGGAGCTTTCACATCCAACATCGGGAAGTTTGCACCCTTCTGTTCTTCGTCATTCAGAACGAACGGACGGATAGAAGCGTGAGGACAAACATAAGCACACTGGTTACACTGGATACAGTTTGCTTCATTCCAAACCGGAACAAATGCAGCAACACCACGTTTTTCATATTTTGCAGTGCCCTGATGCCATGTACCGTCTTCGATACCCTTGAAAGCAGAAACCTTCAACAGATCGCCATCCTGTGCATTGATAGGACGAACTACTTCGTTGATGAATGCAGGATCGTTGTTTACAACCTCTTCATCATCCGGCAGGTTAGCCCATGCAGGATCAACAGTCAACTGGTTGTATTCGCCACCACGGTCAACAGCTGCATAGTTTTTGTTTACAACATCTTCACCCTTCTTGCCATAAGACTTCACGATGAATTTCTTCATCTGTTCGATAGCCAGATCAACAGGAATTACGCCTGTGATACGGAAGAATGCAGACTGCAAGATTGTATTGGTACGGTTACCCAAACCAATTTCCAATGCGATCTGTGTAGCGTTGATATAATAAACTGTAATATTTTTCTGAGCAAAATAACGTTTTACGCGGTTAGGCAAATGTTTTGCCAGCTCTTCACCATTCCATACAGTGTTCAGCAAGAATGTACCGTTCTCACGCAAACCGCGAGTCACATCGTACATACGCAGGTAAGCCTGAACGTGGCAAGCTACGAAATTCGGTGTGTTTACCAAATAGGTAGAACGGATCGGATGATCACCGAAACGCAGGTGAGAACAAGTGAAACCGCCCGATTTCTTAGAGTCGTAAGAGAAATAAGCCTGGCAATATTTATTTGTATTGTCACCGATGATCTTAACAGAGTTCTTGTTGGCACCGACAGTACCGTCTGCACCCAAACCGTAGAACTTAGCTTCGAACATACCTTCGCCACCCAATGCGATCTCTTCTTTCTGAGGCAGGGAGGTGAATGTTACGTCATCTACGATACCGATCGTGAACTGGTTCTTCGGCATCGGCAGTGCCAGGTTTTCATATACGGCAAGAATCTGGGCAGGAGTCGTGTCCTTAGAACCCAAACCATAACGGCCGCCTACGATAACCGGAGCATCTTCCTGGCCATAGAAACAGTCTTTTACATCCAGATACAGAGGTTCGCCTACTGCACCCGGTTCTTTTGTACGGTCCAAAACAGCAATACGTTTAGCAGTCTTAGGAACAGCTGCCAGGAAGTGTTTAGCTGAGAACGGACGATACAAGTGAACGGAAACCAAACCTACTTTTTCACCCTTAGCTGTCAGGTAGTCGATAGCTTCGCGTGCAGCTTCCGTTACAGAACCCATCGCAATGATTACGCGTTCTGCATCTTCAGCTCCGTAGTAATCGAACAAACCGTATTTACGACCTGTGATCTTGGAGATTTCGTTCATATATTCTTCTACGATAGCAGGAACTGCATCATAGTAAGAGTTGCTTGATTCTCTGTGCTGGAAGAAGTGGTCAGGGTTTTCAGCCATACCGCGTGCAACCGGAGTTTTCGGGTTCAAGGCACGTGCGCGGAATTCAGCCAGAGCCTTCTGGTCGATCAGCGGAGCCAGATCTTCATTTTCCAATGCTTCAATCTTCTGGATTTCGTGAGATGTACGGAAACCGTCGAAGAAGTTCATAAACGGAACGCGGGATTTGATTGTAGCCAAGTGTGCAACACCTGCCAAATCCATCACTTCCTGTACGGAACCTTCGGCCAACATGGCGAAACCTGTCTGACGGGCAGACATTACGTCCTGATGGTCACCGAAGATACACAGTGCATGAGAAGCCAATGTACGAGCAGATACATGGAATACGCAAGGCAGCAATTCACC